>FWPV01015561.1_pt1 | contig 10911 bp, 8 predicted proteins | sample 2228371 | NCBI WGS metagenome assembly FWPV01 (sample SAMEA103939776, study PRJEB20133) | metagenome | reverse complement strand
CAATAACACTTATTGCCTGCCTGGCAGGAAACTTGAAGGAAATAGCCCATCTTGGACTTTTTGTTGTTGACCCTAATTCCATTTGCTGAGCAAGCGAATTAACTTTTATGACCATTCCATCAATTTCATAATCAAGTTCATCGCGTCTGATCATGAATTCGTTACAATAGTCTATAACTTCCTCTATCGTTGAGACCATTTTTGCATGAGGATTGACCTTAAATCCCAATGATTTTAGAAATTGTAGTGACTCCCAGTGTGTTTCAAGAGTTTTTCCTTCGATATAGCTAATATTATATAAAAATATATCAAGTGGTCGTTCTGCGGTGATCCTTGGGTCTAGCAATCGCACGGAACCAGCAGCTGCGTTCCTTGGATTAGCAAAAAGCGTTTCTCCTTCTGCTTGTCTTTGTAGGTTTAATTCCTCAAATGCGCGTCTTTGCATATATACTTCTCCGCGCACCTCCATAACAGGTATGTTTGATCCAATATCATCCAATATTAGTGGTATACTTTTAATTGTCTTAAGATTTCCTGTGACATCCTCCCCCCTCTGCCCATCCCCCCTGGTGGCTCCGCGAACAAACCTGCCATATTCATATATTAAAGCAACACCCAGTCCGTCCAATTTAAGCTCAACTACATATTCAATTTTCTGACCTGGCAGAAGCCTGCGTATCCTATTATCAAAATCTTTTAGTTCTTCTTGAGAATATGTATTATCCAAACTGAGCATTGCAACCCTATGTTCTACTGTTGCAAATTCTTCTGCAGGTTCTCCACCAACGCGCTGTGTAGGTGAATCGGGTGTGATAAGTTCAGGATATTGTGCCTCAATATCTTCCAATTCTTTCATTAACTGATCATATTCATAGTCAGATATTACCGGATTGTTTTCAACGTAGTATTTTCGGTCATGATAGTGAATTTCGCGACGTAGTTGTTCAGCTCTTTTTTTTGCATCTTCCAAACTTAGCATAAAATCCCACCTTAGTTATTCTAAAGTCACTTTTTCATAATAAAAGATTGTATTTCATCACGCATTGCTATTGTAGCAGAACGGGCTGCGGAATCAAATTGCCTTGGACTATATATTTTTTTCCAGTATTCATCCATATAGGCAAAGATTATTCCGCGGGATGAATTTATAATCGCTCCATAACCATCTGGATTAAAACAAACAGATATATCTTTTGCTGTTCCTCCCTGCGCTCCATATCCAGGGACAAGAAAGATACATTCTGGCATCAGCTCTCTTAATTTTTCAGCTTGCTGGGGATATGTTGCCCCTACTACAGCTCCAATAAAGCGATAACCACGCTGACCCTCAGTATTCTCACCCCATCGATTTATTAATATCGCTAATTTCTCATAAATTGTCTGATTATCGACTATAAGGTCCTGTATTTCAGCAGAAGAAGGATTTGAGGTTTTTACTAATATAAATATTCCTTTTCTATATTTCTTGCACACTTCGATAAATGGCTTTATCCCATCAAAGCCAAGATAAGCATTTACTGTTAGTGCGTCAACATCATATCCGTTAATTGGTTTTCCTGAGCATGTTTGAACTTCACCTAAAAATGCGGACGCATAAGCTGATGCTGTTGAGCCAATATCGTTCCGTTTCCCGTCCGATATGACCAAAAGCCCTTTTGATTTAGCATATTTGATCGTTTCCTCAAAAGCGATTATTCCGTGATAGCCATATTGTTCATAGAACGCTAACTGTGGCTTCACTGCGGGAACAATATCGTAAACTGCATCAATAATAGCTTTATTAAAGGCTAAAAAAGTCTCAGCAACAGCCTCACGCTCATTTTTGCAATGCTTGCTTTTCATGAATTCAGGAATTAGTTCTATTCTGGGGTCAAGACCCACTATGCCTGGATTCTTCTTTTCATCAATTGCGGAAAGTAAAATATCAGCAAAATTCTTTTCCATATATCTTTACTAAAGCTCACTTAAACCTTTCTCTAATATTTGTATAGTATGCAAAACTTCTTTACCCATTCCCTGCCTTTTGAGCATATCCCTAATGAACATAATGCAACCAGGACATCCTGTTGCGATAATATCAGATTTGGTCTGAATTATTGATTCTATCTTTTTTTTGCCAATCTGTTCAGAGATTTCAGGATGAAAAAGTCCTAAAGTCCCACCTAACCCACAACACTTATCAGCATTTTTCATTTCTATCAATTCTGCTGATTTTGCCAGTATTTGCCTTGGTTCATTAAAAACTTTCTGCCCCAACTTTAGATAGCAAGGATCATGATAAGTTACAGAAAGTTCCATTTTTTTGATCTTATAATTGGTATGTATATCAATAAATTCAGATATATCATACACTTTATTGGTGAAATTATCAATATTTTCTCCAATAATATTCTCATAATCTTGTATGAAAGTTACTCCACATGCTGGACAAAGTGTAATAATAGCATCAGATTCCTCCACCATTAGTGCCTTTATGTTTCTTAATGCATATTCCCTGGCTCCTTCTATATCTCCATATAAAAGCAAGGGAGCGGAACAGCATAATTGATCCTTTGGTATGAATATATTAACATTTAAATTTTTTAGAACTTCTATTGCAGAATCAGCAATAAATGTATTTGAGTAATTGATGGAGCATCCAACGAAAAGCGAAACTTGTAATGATGAACTGTTATCTGCCTTTATATACTCATCATATTTATCAATCACTGTTTTTTCAGCTAATTGGGGCAAATATGCTTTATTATGAAAGAATAGAGGTAGAAACCAGAGCGGAAAATTTTCCTGTCGATCCCTGCTATGCTCATTTAGCTTACTACGAAAAAACTCAGATGGATTGTTTAGTATAAAGTTAAAAGTTTCTTTTGCTTCTGGAGGTATATTTGGGTATAAAAGCTCCCTTGCGGATTGTATGATCTTTTCAACCCTAACACCTACAGGGCATACGTCGGAACATCGCATACATTTAATACATGATCGAATTATATCTGTGTATCTTCCAATGTCGGATACCTTTTCTTCCAGAAATGCTTCTACAAGACTTATTTTTCCACGCGGCGATATTACCTCATCATTTACTGCGAGAAAAATAGGACATACAGACCGACATATACCACACTTTGAACATTCATTTATATTTAAAAAGTCTTTTTGCATATTCAATCCTATTTTTATACAAAAGTAAGTTGGGCATTGCCAACTAATTACTTACCGTATTTTTTTCTGACTCAGTCATACAATCTAGGGCAGACCTGAAAATGTTCCACCTTACATTTTTATAATCTTTTTCCAGAATACTTATTAGATCAGCCATTGACTTTCTTTTCGTTGTGTTACTTTGTGGACACTCAGGCGGAGGATCAGGAAATTTGTTTTTTTTAGCGAAAGCATATAGCTCCTTTTTTTGTATATAAATAAGTGGTCGTATCAAAGAAAATTCACCCTTAAAATAAGAAGCATAAGGATACATGGTAGCCATCCTGCCCTGATAAAATAGATTTAACAGAGCGGTTTCTACCATATCATCGAAGTGATGTCCAAAAGCTATTTTGTTACATCCGAGTCGTGTTGCAACTTTAAATATTGTGCTACGTCGATTCCATGTGCATCTTTGACAGCTCATCGGGATTTTTTCATTTTCGGGTACTTGCATGGGTGTAACCACATAGGGATACTTCTTTTCTATTAGCCAATCAATTAGTGGTTTATGTTCTGAACATGAATCTGGACCACGTGAATCTCCGATAATATGTATGGCTATTACGTCATATTTTTCAGGGGTTATCGATTTCCTGATATGTAACAGATGTAGCAAACTAATGCTATCGTATCCACCCGACGCAGCTACAGCTACTCTATCACCATCTGATAGCATAGGATACTCACGGAAAGCTCTATTCATCTTTGATATTAATGAAAGTGTATTTCTATCAAATATCCTGCTCATTTGTATTTTATAAGTTTAGTTCAAAGGCTGAAATTCAGAAGATTGGGTATCTATATTTAGTTCTTTTGCAGCTTTGATTATCTGATCCCATGTTTCATCTTCAACAAAAATGCCTTTTTGAAGACGCTTGTCTTTTTCTCTTGCCTCAACTTCACCAGGGAAAAATATTTCATCAACTCCTGGCAACTTTGGAGAAGATTTAACATATTCAATCAAACCACTTACATGTTCTTTAAATTCGTCAATGGGCAAAAAATCTTCTATGTTTATTACAGTGATAAAGACCGCATTTCCAAACCTGCCTGCATTAGCTCTACTGCAACCAGCACCACTTAATGCACCTGCAAGGACGTCAACAATAAAGCCAAGACCATATCCTTTATGACCAGCAATACCTCCAAATGGTAGTATTGCACCTTGTGGTGGTCCATAAAGATCTTTCGGATCAGTTGATGGATTACCCTGTGCATCAATTATCCATCCTTCTGGAAGTTTTTCCCCTCTATTTAACTTCACACGTATTTTGCCTTCCGCGACGATAGCAGTTGTTATATCCAGGATAACAGGATTTTTAGAACCGGATGGAAACCCTACAGATAAGGGATTAGGTGAAAGCCTTCGTGCAATGCCACCCCATGGGGGCATATACTGTGCCGCGCCATGATTATTTACCATAATTATGCCTACCATATTCTCTTCTGCTGCCATGGCGGAATATTCACCTAATCTAGCTATATGATTTGATCTGCATAATGTTACTGTTGATACTGATTTGGACCTGGCTTTTTCTATAGCTATCTTCATAGCTTGTTTTCCCATAACTTGTCCAAACCCCCAGTTACCGTTTAATACAGCTGTGCTTGGTGTTTCTCTTATAATCTCCATCTTTGCACCTGGTATTATATCTCCCTTTTTTATTAGCATAACATATTGTGGTATACGTATAACTCCGTGGGAATCATGTCCAGCAAGGTTTGATTCAACTAGAGAATTGCTAACAATAGTAGCTTCATTTTCTGGCGCGCCCATTTGCTTAAAAATACTAAAGCCAACTTTTTTTAGTTGCTCAGAAGAAAATAGAGGCATTGTTTAACTCCTATGTTTGTATTGTTTTTATACAAAATTTCACAATAAACCTAATATTGGGTTCGTGTTACTAAATCCGCATTAGTTCAATATAAGGTTAAAATTTTTAGTAGACCAATTACGAACTTTAAGAAGGACATCAGGTAATATCCGCATGAAATTCCCCTAGATTCTCATACGCCTCAAGCAAGAGAAAATGGATTGATAATATAAAAGAAAAATGGGATACTCTATTATTCACTAATGAACGTTTAATTATAAAAAAGGAGTATCCCATGAAAATAATAATACCAGAAATAAAAGAAATTGTCAATTTCAATAACCAAGAAGTCTTCCTTTATCTTGACTAAATGAACTTATATGGCTATAATTAAGATAAAATAATAGTTTATTTTACTGGAGGCAAGATAATGGGTCGAATGAAAAAGGGAACTCAGATAGCATTAATAGTTTTGATATTATTGTTCTTTCTGTTTCTTGGTGTCCCTGTTGGAGTAATAGTTGGTTTATGGAATCATTTACCATCATTGGATTCCTTAGAATATGAAAACCAATCCTGGCAATATCCAACAAAAGTTTATTCTGATATATCAAGGATTCAATTAGAGACATCGTTAAATAATCTTTTAAAAAGGCTTGATAAGCTAAATTATGAGCAAATAGATATACAACCAAAAGAAAAAGGGCAATTTTCTGCTAAAAATCCTATAAATAGTGAAAATAATGAGCTAACAATATTTTTAAGGGATCTCAAATATCCAAGACTTAGTCGTGATGGATATATTGTTAATGTTTATGCAGAAAAAGGTATAATAAATAAGATAACTAATAAAGATGGTTTACCACTGGAAGAATTTATTCTTGAGCCAGAAATAATCGATGAATTCTATGGTGGTGAAGGCATAGACCGTGAGATTGTGAAATTGGAACAGGTGCCAAATGTCTTGAAAAAAGCCTTTTTAGCTATCGAGGATAAGAGGTTTTACCAGCATGCTGGAATTGACCCCTATAGAATTGTTGCGGCATTGGTGTGGGATATTAGGCATCTTAGCAAAGAGCAAGGAGCTAGCACAATTACCCAACAGCTTGCAAGGGATCTTTTCTTAACACGTGAAAGGCTAATAACACGTAAAATTAAAGAATGGCTTTTAGCACTGAAGATAGAAAAGAAATATACAAAAGATGAGATACTCGAAAGATATTTGAACAGAGTCAACCTCGGACGGGTCGGATCACGGGAAATCTATGGTGTGGAACAGGCATCGCGATATTATTTTGGTAAACATGTCTGGGAATTAAACCTCGCTGAAAGTGCTACATTGGCAGGTATACCAAAATGGCCACCCAAATATTCGCCGATAAGAAATCCTGAAAATGCCAGGAATAGAAGGCAGGTAGTTCTGAATCAGATGCTTGAGCTTGGCTATATAGATAAAGAAAGTTACAAAGAGGCGGTTAATGCACCACTGATAACAGTAACATCAGGTGAATCATGGAGCAGGGATGTGGCATATTTCATTGAATATGTGCGCACACAAATGGAGCAGAAATATGAACCAAACGTAATTTATGGACAAGGTTTGAGTGTATACACAACCCTGGATATGACAATGCAGTTAGCAGCCAACAATGCTGTGCAAAAGCAATTAAGGATATTGGATAGATCGTTAGGATTTCCTGATTATGAGGAAAATAGACCAAAGTGGTTTGCTAATAAAAAAGAAAAAGGTGTTAAGCCTCCCGATTCATATATACAGTCTGCATTAGTTTGTATTGAACCATCCACTGGTTATATAAAAGCGATGGTTGGTGGGCGTGATTTCAGCGTTAACCAGTTTAATCGCGCTGTTCAAGCTCAGCGTCAACCGGGGTCAGCTTTTAAGCCTTTTGTAGTTTGTGCTGCGCTTGCATCCAGGGTCGCAACACCTGCAGATATAATAGTAGATGCACCATGGAGTATCAGAACACCGGATAATAAAAGATGGGAGCCAAAAAATATTTCACATACATATTATGGACCGGTAACTATAAGAAAAATGTTGACGCGCTCAATAAACGTAGCAACAGCCAAATTAATGAACGAAAGAGTTGGAATAAGAAGAACAGTAAATATGGCTGAATCCCTCGGAATTAAAAGCCCATTAGCTCATGTTCCATCCTTAGCATTAGGTTCATCAACTGTTAATGTGCTTGAGATTACTTCTGCTTATGGCGTATGGGCGAATCAGGGATTACGAGCTGAACCTATCTGTATAAAGTATGTATTGGATAGAGAAGATAATATTCTGCAAGAGAATTTGCCAAATATAAAAAGGGTTCTGGAAAAAAATGTTGCTTATTTGATGACACACATTATGAAAGGTGTTGTCGATGGCGGAACAGGTAGTAAAATAAGAACTTATGGTTTTCGAAGACCAGCAGCAGGAAAAACAGGCACAACTAATGATTACACTGATGCATGGTTTATAGGTTATGTGCCTAATCTTGTAACAGGAGTTTGGGTCGGTTTTGACGATCCTGAAAGCACAAAAAAAACTGGCTCAGAAGCCGCATTACCTATATGGGCTGATTTTATGAAGAGTGTCGTTGATGGTCCAGAAAAAGATTTTCCTGTTCCTGGCGGTATTGTTTTCAGGGATGTTGAAACTGATTACGGAGTATATAGAGAAGCTTTCCTTGCAGGGACTGCTCCTCGGGAAGAAACATCGGAAGATGAGGAAAAATCAGAACAATGAAATATTTATTTATAACAATTTCTATCTTAATTACATTTTATATAACAGGTTGTGGTTTTGATGACCCGTATATTCCTGATTCTGTAGGCTCCAGCACATTAAAGGGGCACATAGTCACTGAACCTTTAATTGATACAACTGGAACAGAAGTCCATCTTCGTGGACCATCTTCTTTTGCCGGATTAACCGATTCTGGTGGAAATTTTTCTTTTAAAAATATCCCTCCGGGAAATTATATAGTTTATCTACAGAAAAGCCCTTATTTGCTCGATAGTTTTCCAGTTAATGTAAAAAAAGCAGAAGAGGAAACCATTGGTGATATCAAGATAAAGCTTCATGGAGCAATAACCGGAGTGATTCCTGGTGATAAGATATCTATATTACAAGGCGAAGTAGAGATCGTTGTATATGTAAATGGTATTCCAAATATACCGCAACGCGACCAAAATGGTGATTTCTTTATCGATCTTTCATCACCTGATAATATTATTACTATACGAACAGTCACAAAGACAACTGTCTATATTGATGGCAAAGGATATACTGCAAAGGTGATGGATGATGGCAATTTTATAGTTGAGTTTGTTCCACCAGGTATTTATAATGACATTAAAGTCAAATTAAACTCCAAAGAAGATACACTGACACTCGTTTCTAATGGCACCATTGAGGTAAAAAGTGGACAAACCAGGATATTGCCAGTTTTCACAAATGCATCTAGTTCGTCGGTCAAAAAAATATATTAAAATTATGTTCAAAAAGGAGGCATAAATGAGTCAAAACGAAATAGAATTAAGATATGGTTGCAATCCACATCAGACCCCATCAAAAATATATGTAAAAAAAGGTAAGCTTCCCATAAATATACTTAATGGAAAACCTGGTTATATAAATATAATGGATGCATTGAACTCCTGGCAATTAGTCAGAGAATTAAAACATGCATTGGGTTTGCCATCAGCTGCATCATTTAAGCATGTTAGCCCTGCAGGAGCAGCTGTTGCTGTGCCATTAAGTGACACACTGAAAAAAGCTTATTTTATCGGAAGTATCGAATTATCTCCGCTAGCTACTGCTTATGCTAGAGCTAGAGGAGCAGACATGATGTCATCTTACGGAGATTTTGCTGCACTAAGTGATAAGGTTGATGTTCCTACCGCATTATTATTGAAAAGAGAAGTATCTGACGGAGTTATTGCTCCAGCTTATGATAGTGAAGCTCTTTCAATTCTAAAAGAAAAGAAGAATGGAAAATATCTTGTAATTGAAATTGATGAAGATTATAACCCTCCAGAAATGGAAACAAGGGAAATATTTGGCATTACTTTAGAGCAGAAACGCAATGATGTTATACCTGGTTACAGTATATTGGAAAATATTGTAACTGTTAATAAAGATTTGCCAGATTCTGCAAAAAGAGACCTTATCGTTGCGACAATTGCTGTTAAGTATACACAATCAAATTCCATTAGTTTTGCGTATGATGGTCAGGTTACGGGAATAGGTGCAGGTCAGCAATCCAGAGTTCATTGTGTCCGTTTAGCAGCTTCAAAATCTGATATATGGTATCTAAGGCAGCATCCGAGAGTATTAGACCTAAAATTTAGACAGGGAATATCTCGTGCAGAAAGAAACAACGCAATTGATAAATACCTTCTCGATGAAATCACACCTGCTGAGCGAAAAGCTTGGGAAAATGCTTTTGAAGTAGTTCCTGAAAAGCTTACTTCAGAAGAAAAAAGAGAGTGGTTAAATGGTCTAAGTGGTGTATCTCTGAGTTCTGATGCAATGTTCCCATTCAGAGATAGCATTGATCGTTCAGCTCAAAGCGGGGTTAAATATGTTATACAAGCTGGAAGTTCAATTAGAGATGAAGAAGTGATCTCTGCTGCTGATGAATATGGAATGGTAATGGTTCTCTCTAAGTTAAGGCTTTTTCATCATTAATCTACAGGGCTGGTCTTACCAGCCTATTTTTTTATAAACTCATCTTCTAAACCTAATTTCTTAATAATTTTCTTTGCACCTGCAAGTTTTTTATTCAATTGAAAAGCTTGCCTCAAATATGTTTCTGCTTTATCCAGATCATTTACACGAAAAAATGCTTCAGCTGCCTTTTTATAAACCCATGTTATTTCATTTTTCGGCAATCCAATATCTACAATTTTTTCTAAGTAAATGCTTATTTCTTCAGGATCCGCTGACATTTTTATATAATGAACATAAATATTCTTTAACATTAATTTAATTTCCTGAGTAAAATTATAAAAATAAGCCTTTTCATACTCCCTTTTAAGAACTTTTTCATAAAGATATACAGCTTTCGAAAGCTCTCCTAGCTGATGATAAGCCTCTGCAAGCAAAAATTCACAATCTCTTGTATCTGCATCGCTCATATATTTATCAAAGCTAAAACAAGGCATCTTAGATAACAAACCCTCATACATACTAATGGCGGATTTTTTATTTTGCTCAAGTAGTTCAAGCAATATTAGCTTACAACAATATGATACATTATTCTCTGCTTTTTTTGTTAAATTTTTTCTATACTTAAACTTAATAAGAGATTCATCATGGCTTAAATCTTCATTATAAATGTTTTCTGTTTTTTGATTTATAAGGAATTCATACGATGCTGATATTTGCTTGAACTTTTGTTCAGCTATCTTTTCATTGCCGGGATTCTTATCAGGATGAAACTTTTTCGCCAGCTTCCAAAAAGCCTGTTTTATTTCCTCTTTTGAAGCTCCTCTTTTTATACCTAATATTAAGTAATGATCTTGCTCAAGCATTATTAAATCCTTATCTTCATTTGCTAAATCAAATGTTAAATCATAAAAAAAGTATACAATAGTATTATACCAAATTTTTCTATAATCTAAAATATTTTTTGATGTGCAATTCGGAAAGGTTAACATATGTATAGTAAAATAGCTTAAAATTTTGGGTTATTTATAAATTTTTTGATTACATTTTATGGTCAAATTTGAATAAGAACAACTTAACATTTGTTTAACTTTCCAAATTACAGGCTTTTTCTACTCCCTTTTTTTCAAATAAACAGCAGCTTCTAAGTCCCGTAGGGACGAAATGTTGGTAGAATAAGTAGTAGTTTGAAGAATCACAATACAAAATTTCTACCCC
>FWPV01015556.1_pt1 | contig 10914 bp, 12 predicted proteins | sample 2228371 | NCBI WGS metagenome assembly FWPV01 (sample SAMEA103939776, study PRJEB20133) | metagenome | reverse complement strand
GATTTATACCCCAACTTGCGGGGCGAGTCCAGCCTTTGACCTCGCCAAAGCGGAAGTTACTTGTTAAGGTGCGATTCTGGTTTCATGATATAACAATCTCACAACCTCTCTCCAGTAAAGCCCTATCAGCAGGGGAACCACGATCACAATCCGCCAATTATCGTTGCAAGCGGAGCGCCAATCGCCATGCACCAGGGCATGGAATGCGTGGGCCATTCCACAACCGGGGCACCGCTGGCCGGATATCCGGCGGACCAGGCATAGGTCAGGCAGTTGCTCCAGGGCCTGGGCGGGTAGCAAGAAAAGGAACAGCGTCCCTGCCACCCCGCCGAGAACAACCCGCCAACGGTGCCTATTTCTTGAGGAGTAGGTTTCCGTAGGCATCTCGGTACGATCCGGTCAAAATCGAAATCAGGTCAATGATGGTCCAGATGCCGCAGAGTCCGCCAGTGAGAAGCTGGACAACACCAATGCCAATGTGACCGGTGTAAAAGCGATGAGCGCCCAGATACCCCAAGAAGATACACAAAAGCAGGGTGGTGAGCCAATCTTTCTCACCAACCGTTGGTGCCACCTCTATCTTCTCTCTGCGGGCCAAGCTAACCCCACACCTGGGACAGATTTCTGCGTTTTCAGCGATCTGAGCAGCGCAGCTGGGACAATACATGTATCTTGCCGGATGATATTCGATGGCTGGTTGCTGAGCCGCTGGTCCGGGCGCTAGCGGCGAGGGAGCAATCGCCCGGCCAGAGACCCACTGCACCGATAGGGTCGTATTTCCAATCGTCAATCGATCTCCAGGTCGCAAAGTGCAGGGTGTTGTGATACGGGCACCATTGACATAGGTGCCGTTGCTGCTGTTCAGGTCCCGCACCATCAGTACATTGCCCTCTACGCGCAGCTCTGCATGTTCGCGGGAGACCAGGCCGTCATTCAATACGATGTGAGCGCTCGCCGAACGCCCGATCACTGCCGCGCCCTGCAGCCGAAAGGCCCGCCCTTCAGAAGTTATTAGTCTCCAGCTCATCGATCCTCTCTCCTATTTCTGACGCATCAACACCGTCACGGCTAACCGCCCGGCTCCCCCTACCAGCAACAGCCCCAACCCCACTACGGTAAGATTTAGACCAGCTAATGGTGCCACCTGGACATCGATCAGTCGATCCAGACCTCGAACAATCTCCCCCAACTGGATGCCGAGCAACAAGGTCAGAGACGCCGTTCGTCTATAGAGTTGATACACAGCCGCTAAGTCAGTGGCCATTGCCCCGATGGTGACTAGGCACGATAGCAAGTAGATGAGGGCTGGGACCACCGATTTACGATAAAGAAACAGGTCCACAAGCAGCGCGAACAGGCTGATCAGCGCAATAGCTAAGGTGAGTTTCCCATATCCTTCCAATCCACTGATCTCTTGGGTAAACTGCAGCAGATCAGAGCCAACGATAGGAGCAATCAGTCTGGCCAGATCTTGGATCGGCGCCCCCAAATTCTGCGAGAGTGAGCCGGTGATGCGCAGCCACGGCAGAAAAGCCCCCCTGGCCAAGCAAATCACTGACGCTGCAACCAGCCCTTGCATGAGCCAGAAAGCCGTCATCACCCTGGCCGGAGCGCGCTCATAGGGCAAAGGTCTTGCCAACGGTGGCTGAGGTGCCGGTCGAGGCAAGGGCTCAGCATAGCCTTTATGAACTGGCGGGGGCAGCATTTGCAGGGCGTGCATATCCGCCATCCGTTTCGAATCCCTGACAGGCCGAGATCGAGCCTGAGCTGAGGCGGGCGGCTGGACAGCGACTGCAAGCGCAGGCAGGTAGGAACTAAACTCGCGCACGACCAATGTTGTCTCACCGACGGTCACCCGGTCGCCCAGGCGCAGGTCATATGGTCCGTGGACCTGCATCCCATTGACGTAGGTGCCGTTGGTGCTGCCTACGTCCACCACCGTCCACTGGTGGCCGTTCCAGCGGATGTCGGCGTGGTGCCGTGAGGCACGGGTATCGTTTAGGGTAACAGTGCATTCTGACGACCGTCCTATCGAGAGCAGTGACTGTTTGAACGGGTCCAGTAGGTAGGACTGTCCAGCTCCTGGTCCCTCTTGGACGACCAACCAAGCTTTCATAACCGCCTCTCTCTATGGCCCCTGGTCCCGGTCAGAATCCAGTGTCAGCAGTGGAATTACAAGGATCACCTGGGGCATTAATGCATCTACCACCATGGCCATATCCAGTACCAGGGGGTGGGAGCCTGGCCCTAGCACTGGGCTTATGTCGTCAATGTAGGATAGATCGCCTGGCGATGCAATTGTCGTTCTTTTTTCTTGTAATACTTTCCCGAAAGCTAGCATGTCTCGCCTATCTGCATCCGATCACTGGTAAGCAGATCGTGGAGGACTGAAGTCGCCTGTTCACAAAGACGTTGTCCATGCTCCCCAGCTCTTTGATTGCCCAGATCCCATTCTACCAACAGAACCGGGCACTCCGTTGCGAGGCTCGTTCATCCTGCACAACAATCTCGCACAGCAGAGAGCGCCCAATCGTAGCAAGCTCACCAGCCATCGGGTATGACTGGTCGGCATCTGGCGCTAATTGAACGACGAGCCAGGCCAACGGTTCCACAGACGCTCTTTCTCACTCCCGTCCCCTTGGAAGGAGTGCTAAAAAACCAAGTTTCCACCGCAGAGACGGAGGGCGCAGAGTTTTTAAGGCAATTGCTATCAGATTCTCCGCGTCCTCTGTGCCTCTGCGGTGAATTTCCGACCATTTTTCAGCAACCTCGGAAGGGAGGTGAGGGGTGGAGTGAGGTAAAATCATCTAGTCCAGTCCATCCGTGCCCACATCCAATCGGGGCCGGGATCGGCATCGAACATCTTGAAGGCTCCACCGCCAATGCCGGAAGTTACCCACACGGCCCATTTGCCCCCTCTGTCAGAGCGGAAGGCGATCCGCAGGCCGTCGGGCGACCAAACCGGCATAATATCGGTAGCCGGCTCTAAGGTGATACGCCGCAGCCAGGACCCGTCGGAGTTGATGACATATACTTCCCAGTTCCCATCCCGATCCGACATGAAAGCAATCTGTCCACCGTTGGGCGACCAGCGGGGGGCCGCATCGTTGGCGTAGGTTGTGATCTGCTTCGGATTGGAGCCATCGGCGTTGGCCACCACTAGTCCACACCTGCCGCCGCCAACGCAGCCCCTGTAGACGATTTGATCTCCCGTCGGAGACCAGGCTGGGTATTCCCCCTGGCCGATGTCGCGGCGGTTGGTCCCATCCCGGTTGATCACGTGCAAGGTTTTGTTGTCAGCGTTAAAATATGAGATTCGTTCTCCGTCGGGGGCAAAGGACGGATAGCTGTCCCTATCCACCGCAGTCAACGTTTTGTCATCGGTTCCACTTGTATTCATAACCCGCAATCCTGCCCGGTCGGCGGCCCACGAATGATAGACCAGGTGCTGCCCATCAGGTGAAAAGTCGGGGTCGCCCGCTTGCTCAGCCAGGCGTGTGAGCTTACCGCCCGAAGCACTCGCCAAGTACAGATCACATTGCTTCCGATCCCGGTCATAGATGCCCAGTACCAACCGTCCCCCCACCGGTCCCGCCGTTGGCACGGGGAACGTCTGCCCCGGGAAGATCATACCCAACAGTGCCTGGATGTCTTCCAGGGCCATGCTGGGGAAGGAAGCGGCAATCACCTGGGGCAGCTGGGCTTGGTTCACACCGGGGAACAGAGAAGTGATCATGGCCTGGGCCTGCTCAGGGCTCAGCTTCTGAATTTGCTTACCGATGACCTCTGGCAGCTGCTCGATCGGTACATTGGGGAAGGCAGTAGCCACAATAGCTGGCAGCTGTTCCAGGGTAGGGAGAGAGCCAGGCAGCGACGTGGGGACCGATGGAGGTATGATCACCGGCAAAGTGAGCTTTAACGACACGGTGGGTACTGGCGGTAGGGTCGGAACACTGACATGGATGAGTGGCGTGGCTGTTGGCCGCACTGTGGATTCTGGCGTCCCTGTCGGAATAACCACGATGGCCGACGTCGACGTGCTGATAGAAACGACTGCTGCTGGCGTGGGCGTAGCTGAAGGCTTTAGCAGCAGTACCATGCCGCCAACTAAGGCCAGGGCCAGAACCATGACGATGCCTGCTAGGCTCCAGACCAGGATCCGTTGTCGACGCTCCGAGGCAGCTACTAGTTCATCCTCCCACAGTTTGGCTTCCCAGTCCTCGCCTGTGGCCGTCCCTGCGGTGATAGTCTCGGCTTCACAGGCCAAAACCGTATCCCCGATCCGGATCTGATCGCCGGGTTGCAAGAGCCGGGGGGCCGTGATCCGTTCGTTGTTGACGAATGTACCATTGGTACTGCCCAAGTCCTGAATGAAAAACTGATCACCCTGACAGCTGATCTCGGCGTGCTGCCGAGAGACCTGGGTATCTTGCAGGATAATGTCATTTGCTGACCCCCGTCCCAGGCGGACGCGCGGCCTGTTCACAGGAAACTCTGTGCTCGTTTGGGGGCCTGACTGGATAACCAGTTTTATCATTCAAATCACCGCCTTTCTATTGGCCGCCGGTCCAACATGTTTGTTAGCAACTCTCCTTGGACGGCGTGGCTGGCCTTCCTGTCGGATGAAACAAGAGTTTGTAGTACAGGAAAGTTGTGGTATACTAGATCTGGAGTGGACGGCGCAGCCCGGACTTGTGCATCAGGGATAGCGGCAACGCTTTCCGTTTAGCAACCTGGGCTGCGGCTTCGGCGATTTCTTTACCGGTGGCGCCCTTGGTGATCCCGATTGGCAAGCTGCCTGCTTTTGTGGAGAAGCCGCGCCGTCCACAGGCACAAACGGTTGTTGGGCACGGGCTCACCCCTTCGCCTTTAAGGGCTTGAAGGGGATTTGGTGTTGCCTGCTTTCGGGCAAAACACCGCTTTTGGCCCTTACCCCACCTGATTTAGCTCATTTTGACTCTTTAATACTCCTTTCTGTTTCTTGGCGCGCCAAAGCATCGCTGGTCTGCCCGCTCCAATGCATCCCCCGGTGTTCCTGTTGCCGAGCCACGATCAGGTCGTTGCCCTTTTCGACATGGGCGCTGCCAAACTGGCCACCACTTCACTTGGCTGAATCTGTGGCTCCAGGCGACACAACTCCTCGGCGTTGGCCATCGTTTCGGCCTGCCGGGTCGCCACGACCCGCTCCCAATCGCTCGCCGTGGCCCCTGTGGGCGGCTGCGGGTCGGGCTGTGCCAGAGCCGTTTCCACCGCCTCATTCAACTCAGCCGCCCAGGCTGCCGACCGACGAGGCGCTTGAGCCTCACACAACTGTGCCAGCGGCCCAAGTCTGCCCGCTGCTGCAAGGCTGCCCCTTCGCCCTGATCCGCTTGGCGAAAACGGGCCACCAGCAATTGATTAGCAAATGCCATTGCTTGACCATCAGGGTATGCATCGCCTCCCATCCCGCTTCAAACACCTTGTCTTTCAATCCGTTCAGGTGACGCTCCGGCGTGACATCGTTCAGAGCCATCACTGGCATAGTGCAACGCTACACTTCGGTAAGCCCTTTGGGGTTGTCGAGATCATCACTTCAGGCTACCATCAGTTGACGTGGGTGTCGTTCATGCTTCCCACGTTGGCCAGCACCTACTCCTGAGAGATCCGCTGAATGCAGGCATGGCGTCGTAAGGTCCCTTGCTCCAGCAACACCAAGCCACTTTCACCTCCACGTCCGATGATGATCCTCGATCGTTTCAGAGGAGGCATCTGAACTACGAATTGTCTTTGCTCGACGATAAGCTACACACCACCTCCCATTAGAAGATCTTGGTAAAGACGAACGTCGCTTCGCCAAAACGCACAATGTCGCCCTGCTGCAAGCGACGAGGTTCTGTCACCCGTTGATCGTTCACGTAGGTCCCGTTGGCACTGCCAACATCAAAGATCAAAAAATCTTCACCGTCCGCTTTGATCCAGGCATGGTGCCGGGAAACAGTGGGATCATCCAGGATGATCTGGTTCTCTCGTGCCCGGCCGACGTTCGTCATGGTTCTGAGATCATACTTTCGGTCCGGCCGTGATTTGTCCACCAACATGGCCAAGTGCTTGGGTGCCCGCTCAATGATGCGGGTGCCTCCGGCTGGTGGAATGCCGGGCCCGGTCACTGCCCATGAAGGTGGCTGACCAATGACAGGGGTCCCCGTGCCTACTCCGGGCCAATCAGGTGGTGCCACACCAGTGGGGGGGGATGTCACCGATGTGCCAGATTCAGTGGGGACAGACCCCTTCGGCTCGGTGTCGACCAGATCCTTCTCTTTTGCCCTTCGCCCTCGGAGCAAGACGGCCAGCAACGCGATTATGAGGATGATCAACAGCAGCACGCCTATACCGATCACAACCGCTAAGGCAGGTCTTTCCTCGAAGGTTTTTTTGAGTGTATCCATGATCCTTGTCAATACCGGGGGAGTGGGCGTCGGTGTCGGAACAGGTGTTTCGTTCGGTAAGGGAGCCTGGTCTTCTTGTGCTACTTTGGTAGGCGTTATTTCGGAAATAGAGGAAGGAATTGACGTCGGTATCGTTTCTGAGGGGAGATGGAACTTGATCTCGTTAAACGCTTGGCCCTGCGGTAGACGTACCCGGACGACGAGGCTGTGATAGTGATCGTCCTTGCTCAAGCTCGAGTTGTAGGTCAGGACATATTGCTGCTTGAGCTGGCTGACAACATTTTGAAAGAGCGGAGCCAGGTCCTCGGGAGCGGGCGCTTGCTGGTAGATCCCTCCGGTCCGCTCAGCCAGCCACTTGAGGTACTCGTCGTCTATTTTGCCCCCCAGGCCCACTAGGCCGATGGAAAACACAGGGATGTTGTACTGATTGGCCTCGAGGACAGGATCGTACGGCTTAAAGAAGCTCCCCGCATCCTTGACAGGTATCCCTTGGGCATTATCTCGCTCGTCGCGGCCATCGGTCATCACCACAACTGCCCGCTTGCCGGGTGGCTCCGCGGCCACCATCTTGACTCCCTTGTAGATCGCGTCGTATAGGGGTGTGTCCCAACCGATCTTGGTATCCAGAAAGTTCACCACGTTACGTAGGGCGTTTTTATCGGTGGTAAAACCGATCTCCTTCCCTTCTTCCAAGTGAGTGGGATCGGTGTCTACATGATCGGCAAAGGCGATGATTGCCCCGCGATCCTGGGGGGATAGTTGGTCAATCAAGGCGTTGGCAGCGCGTATCGCCTCTTTGATTGGCGTACCTTTCATGCTTCCACTGATGTCAATGACCAAAACGATCGAAATCGGTGCATCCGGATTCACTTTGGCGGTCACCTCAGACGGTGGGAAAGAAGCCTTACCGTCTTCGATAATCTCAAACTCGTTAGGCCCCAGCCCGACGATGGGTACTCCATTTTTGTTTCGAACGGTAATCAGGGCTTTTGTCGTAGGGAACTCGTCGAACAACACATCGTCAATAGATACAGTTACCACGCTCTGGGCGTGGGTGGGCAGGGCGCTGCCCAGTGCGATCACCAGGATCAAAGTGGCGATTAACCAACGTGTTCTCATCATTCTCTCCTCCTTTTGTGGATTTTCTGATCACCTTTTCTGCTCAAGAGAGCGTTCCTATCTCCATCCTCATCAGCAGATTAAGCGACCAACATCCACTGGCGGGAAAGGCTCCTATAGTTTTTTGAAAACCAACGTTGTTTCACCTATGAGTACATAGTCGCCGTCCTGAAGCTCGTGGCGATACTTACGATTCTCCTCACTCTTATATGATTCTCGGTCGCCGACAAAAGTTCCATTTCGGCTGCCCATGTCGTAAAGCACATAGGCTGGCTGTTTGCCCTCTTTAGCTTCAATGCGGATCCGAGCATGCTGGGCAGAACAAGTTTCATCATGAATCACAATATGGTTACCCGATACCCGGCCAATGGCTGTGGTATCGGGACGAAGGGTGTGCACTACGCCGATGTCAGCCCGGGCCGGTCCATCCACCACAATCAACCAGGCAAATACGGGAGAAGGTCGCTCGCTGATGAGCATGGTCTGGGCTTGAGGGGCCATGGGCTCTGGATATTTTGATGGACCGAACGGCATCCAAGGTTGTTGGTAAGTTGACGGAGTCACCCCTTCAGTGGGGGACATGTGTGCAAAGCCTGACCCAGGGGGCTGGCTCCGTCCCATTCCTCTTTGATCACCTAGCGGGATGGTCGGTGGTGTTTCCGTCTCCTGATTGGCATAGACGGTCTCTTGATCGTCCGGCTCGACTGGTCTTTGGGACCATTGCACTTGCCGCATGGGAGTGGTGCGATCTTCTGACATTTTTCTCCTCCTTATTTCCTTTTTATTTGGTCACAACTAACTCAATCCAAGACTTGGCTGTTAAAAATGATTTGCCCATTAATCCATCTCCAGTCTTAAAACATTACTCCCGATTGCGATAACAGCCCCTGTCTGCAGAGGGATCTCACCGTACACCCGCTGGTTGTCAACCCACGTACCATTCCTAGATGTATCCTGCAACCAGTAGCCATTGCCCCGGAAGATGATATTGATATGGTGGCGTGAGAGGGTTGTATCAGCAGGATCGAGATCGAACCGACCCAGGGCCAGACTGCGATCCACTAACGGGATCCGTTGCCCTTGCCGTGGTCCCTGCAAAATCACTAGGCTGGCCCTTCCCTGCCTGCCAGACAGAGAAGGGATACTCGCTGTCTCTACGTACCCCAGAGCCTGGCCCATTTCTCGAGCTGTCTTGTAGCGATCTCGGATATCTTTCTCCAGGGCCCGCATAGTCACCTGCTCCAACTTGGGAGAAACTTGAGCATTAGGATTCCTTTTGCGTATCGGTTCAGGGTGTTCTTTGAGGTGTTGACGGATGATCTCCATTGCAGCTTTGTATGGATCTCCGCGAGGACGTCGAAAGGGGACAGTTCCTGTCAGCATCTCGTACAAGACAACCCCCACTGAGTAAACATCACTGGCAGGGCATACTGGATCCCCCCGGGCCTGTTCGGGCGAAATATACTCTGGTGTACCGACGATCCTGTCTCGTGTCACGGTAGAAGCCGAGGTTAGTTTAGCGATACCAAAGTCCAGGACTTTGACCCTTCCATCTGCTGCGACCAAGATGTTTTCTGGTTTGATGTCTCGATGTATAATATCGTTTTGATGAGCAAAGGCCAATGCATTGCACACCTGCCCTATAATCTTTATGACTTCAGTTTCAGCCATCGGTCGTTGCATCACCTTGCGTAGAGAAAGGGCATCTACAAACTCCATGACAAAATAGAGACGGGCGTCTGGACTTCGAGCAAACTTGTAAACATCGACAATGTTAGGATGCCCGCGCAAGAGTGGTCCGATCTTGTTCCCTTCCTGTTCAAACTTGCTCACAAGATAGGAGTTGGTCTCCTGCAATATCTTGATAGCTACCACCCGCCCATTGGCATCCCGCGCTTTGAACACTTCAGACATTCCCCCACGGCCAATGAGGCTCTCCAAGTAGTAGCCATCAAAATATTGTTCCACAACGTGGATCACGGGTGCTTGAACGGGAGAATGTGGAGATAGTGGTGGCGAGATACCCCCTATAGTAAAGATGAACTGAGACCGCCAGATCTGAATGCGATCGCCACACGTCAAAGTATGACGAAATATCCGTTGCTCGTTGACCCAAGTCCCATTGGCGCTATCCCGGTCATACAGCACATACTGTCCTTGCTCCAACGTGATTATTGCATGATGCCGCGAAACCATCAGCTCGTCTGCCAGGACAATGTCGTTGTCAGGATGGCGACCGATGGTCAGCCCTTGAGAGGGAATAGGAAAACTTTGCGGGGCGCAAGGGCCCTCTATGGCTATCAGCTCAGCCGAGCTGGACGGTGGCTTGGGTTCCGCGACTGGTAAATCCACATTCTTGAAGACGATCTGGCTTCCACAGGCAGGGCAGTGCATAGTGTCCGAGGGAAGTCTGGCCCCACAGGAGGTGCAATTTTGTCCTCGGTTTCTCAAAGCGACGACAGTGACGATGACAACTATAATAACCAAAACCACTGCTGAAACGGCGGCACAGGTATCTATAGACATACTGCCTCTATCCTGTCTGGGTGTCTGGCCTCTTACCTCTTGGTGTCTAAACAGTACCCTATAATTAGACTTTAACAAATCGGACCCAGACCCTCCCACAGGCTGATAAACCGATTGAAATCGGTTAGTTCATTGGATAACTCAACTGATTTCAACCCAAAACTTCAAGTCTGTGGGAGGATAGCTGTTGTTCAAAACCCAACTGTAAAGAGCAGGCCCGTTGATCTGATTCCTCGCCCTGACCTTTCCGGTTTTGGGTTTTGTCCATTAATCTCCAAGACCCTTGAGGTGCATTCATTCAACTGGACACTTTTTGGCCGTTCCTTACCAACAAACCGGTTTGGAAGTGGAAGACGAGGTGAGCCAGCCAGGAGCCCAATTCCTCTCGCCTTTCCTTGGGGTCTTTTGGCATTATACCCCAGCGATGGGGATCGGTCAAGTTGGGCAGGTGCTCAATCCGCCATCTGGGCCTGGTGCAGCGCCTCGAGCTCGGTCGGCGGAGGGAAGCCGCCCGGTCGACGAGCTGCTCTCGCCAACGTGACACCAGGCCGGGCGCAAGATTGTGCTCACGGCAGATGACGGCATGGCGTTTGTCATCACGCGGAGCTTCTAGGGCTACTTGCGCCTTGAACTGGGCCGAAAATGTAAGTCGCTTTGCCATTTGAACCTCCTTAACTGAATGACACAACTGTCAAATCTTGGTCATACATCCCACACTCCGCAGCTAACTGGTGTCCTGATAGCATTTTTCCACACGCTCATGCCTAGCATGATGTAACGATCACAAGGTCTGCACTTTACAAAAAGAACGACCTGGCGTATGAATAGAGCCATCTTTAGCCGG
>FWPV01015553.1_pt1 | contig 10915 bp, 6 predicted proteins | sample 2228371 | NCBI WGS metagenome assembly FWPV01 (sample SAMEA103939776, study PRJEB20133) | metagenome | reverse complement strand
CCGGAATCTTCCCCTTCAGAATCGAGTACGCCGGATAGTCCGCAATCAGCTCCGACAGCGCCTGCCCCCGCCGCTCCATCCGCTCGAGCATCCGCAGCATCGCCGCGATTCCGTCATACACGTAAGGAAACTGCGGCATCATCACCGCCCCGGTGCCTTCGCCCGCCACGGCCACCTGCTCCATCGGATATCCCGCCAGTGCATCTGTCACCGCCTGCCGTCCTACCGGCAGCCGCACCACCTGTCCGCCGTGCCGCGCCGCCACCACCTCGAGCAGCGCCGTCGACGACAGGTTCGTCAGCACCATCCGCCCGCAGCCGCGCTCCAGCATCTCGTCGGCGATCACCACCTGCACCAGCTCTTCGCTCGCCGCCTCGCCCTGCTCTGTCGCGAACGTCACCCGGTCGCTGTCGATGTCGAACAGGAATCCCGCGTCCGCCCCCACCGTCTTCACCAGCGGCGCCAGCTGCAGCTCCGCCATCTTCTTCGTCGTCGACGGCTCGTGCACGAACGCCCGCCCCTCCAGCGCCTCGTTGATCAGAATCAGTTGCAGCCCGAACCGTTCGATCATCCGCCTCAGAATCAGCCCCGACGTCCCGTTCGTGCAGTCGACGAGCACCCGGAACCGCCGCAGCTTCTCCAGCGGAAACTCCGCCGCCAGCGCATCCAGGTAAGCTTCAGTGGCCCCGTCGTCCTCCACGCGCCGCCCCGTCCCGTCATGCCCCGCAAAACGGAACTTCCGCAGATGATAGATGTCGAGCAGTTCCTCGCTCTGCGCGCTGGAAAGATACCGCCCCCCGCGCGTGAAAAACTTCAGCGCATTCCACTCCGCCGGATTATGGCTCGCTCCGATCGAGACGCCCCCTTCTGCATCCAGCCGCCGGATCGCATGCTGGATCACCGGCGTCGGCACGATGCCGAGGTCGAGCACGTCATGCCCTGCCGCCAGCAGCGCGCTGATCACGCCCTCCCGCATCATCACGCTCGACACGCGCGGGTCGCGTCCGATCACCACGCGCCCCGGCCCCTCCAGAAAGGTCGCGAACGCCGCCGCAAAATCCAGCACGTGCGACGCCGTCAGCCCGTGGCCCACGATGCCCCGCAGGCCCGCCGGCGAAATCCGCAACGTCGCCCCCGGCCGCGCCATCACTCCTCCAGCCGCAGAATCCCGAACGCTTCCGGAATATGGTGGTTCCCCGTCGGCCCCGTCGCCCGCCACGCGATGCTCTTCCGCGGCGGAGGCCCCTGCAGCCGGTAAAAGTTCACCCGGAACTCAAACCCCGGCCCCACGCGCTTCTCCGTGATCGACCGCACCGGAATCTTGAACGCCCCGTACCAGACCTTCCGCGCCGCGTCCACGCGCGCCGCCACCTGAAAGCCGGAATCCCACCGCCATCCGCCCTCCGGCTTCGGCTCCTTCCGGTCGATATCCAGGTCCACCCACTCGCCCAGCGGCGACACCTGATACTCGCGGTACTGCCAGATCTTCTCGAAATCCGCCCCGATGAAGATCTCCGCCACGTCGCGCTCCCACAGCCGGTTCGTCTCCCGGTCGGTCACGGGATTCTCGTTGACGTACAGCTCCTCGTACGGGCAGATGAACAGGAAGTACAGGTGCGTGTCCGTCCACCGCGAGCGGATCTCCGTCCGGTGCCGCGGCGTCTCTTCCCCCCGGGCGCTGCGCGTGGCGATCACCGCCGGCGCGCCGAACCACAACCCCGAATCCGGATCCGTGTTCAGCACCACGTTCCCCTGCAGCCGGCTGCTCCGCGCCGTTTCCGGCATCGCCGCCGGCGCCGCCAGCATCAATAAGACGAAGCCTGCTGTCCACCGCATGGCAGCATTTATCATACCCGCGCATGAACCCGCCATCCGCTTTCACCGATTTCAGGGATGAACTCGAACGCCACGAGTTCCAGATGGGCGCCGAAGCCGGACGCCTCGCCGTCACGCTCGACATCCTCACCGACGCGCTGATCCTCGTCGGCCAGCACGGCGTCTATTGCCAGAGCGCGCGGCAGCCCGGCAAGCCCGCCATGGATGTCCAGATCATCTCGCAGAACATCCTGCAGGCCAAGGAGCTCGTCTCGAGCGTTATCGAGCTGCTGCGCGCCCGCAAGCGCGAATCGGAGGGCTGACGCGGATCAGTTCAGCTCCAGCCGCGCCGACACCACCGGCTCGTCCACGTCGCGCTGAATCCTGAAGCCGAGCTTCTCTGCCACAGACTGCATCGCCGTGTTCTCGGCCAGAATGTCGGCAACGATCGCCTTCACGCCTTCTTTTCGCCCGATGTCGATCAGCCGCTTCAGCAGCTCCGTGCCGAGCCCCTGGTTCTGGTAGTCGTCCGTCACCACGATCGAGAACTCGGCCTCCGGCTGCCCCAGCCCCTGCAGGCGCCCCACGGCGATGATCTGCTTCTGGCCTGTCGCCGGATCCGGACGCTCCACCACCAGCGCCATCTGCCGCGCGTAATCGATGAAACAGATCCGGATCAGCCGCTCGTGCGCCACCCGCTGGCTCAGGTTCAGCACCTGCAGATACCGGTGGTACACCGTGCGCTCCGACAGCGACTCGTGGAACCGCACCATCGCCGGCTCGTCTTCCGGACGGATGGGCCGGATCGTCACGCGCTCGCCGTTCCGCATCGTCCACTCGCCGGCGTACTCTGCCGGATACGGGCGGATCGCCGGACGCGGCAGGTCCTGCTCCCGCGTCTGCGGATCGTGCAGCACCACGCGCGCGTCCAGCGCCAGCAGCCGCTCCGGCGACGCCAGCAGCGGGTTGATGTCCAGCTCCTTGATCCACGGCTGCTCCACCACCAGCCGCGAGAACCGCACCAGCAGCTGCTCCAGCCCCGCGATGTCCACGGGCTTGCGCCCGCGCACTCCTTTCAGCGCCGTGAAAATCTTCGTCCGCTCCATCATCCGCCGCGCCAGCGTCGTGTTCAGCGGCGGCAGCGCCAGTGCGCGGTCCTTGAACACCTCCACCAGCTGCCCGCCCATGCCGAACAGGATCACCGGTCCGAACTGCGGGTCGATCGTCGAGCCTAAGATCACCTCGTAGCCGTCCAGCTTCGCAAACGGCTGCACGTTCACGCCCTGGAAATGCTCCGCGCCCGCCTTCTCTTCCACGCTCGCGCGGATCGCCCGGAACGCCCGCCGCACGGCCTCTGCATCGCCCAGGTTCAGCTGCACGCCGCCCACGTCCGTCTTGTGCGTGATCGTCAGCGAGTGCAGCTTCAGCACCACCGGATACCCCATCTGCTCCGCCGCCGCCACGGCTTCGTCCTCCGTGGCCGCGATGATCGACGGCAGCACCGGAATCCCGTACGCCGCCAGCACCTGCTTCGATTCGTGCTCGGTCAGGATCGTGCGTCCTTCGCCGCGCACGCCGTCCAGAATCTCGCGCGCCTTCTGCGCCGCGCCGCCCTCGTCATCGCCTGCGTAGCTCGGCGTCTCGTACAGCCCGCGCAGATTGTACGTGTAGCGCCACATGTAATTGAACATGCGCGCCGCCGTGTCCGGATACGGGAACGTCGGAATGCCCGCCTGGTTCAGGATCTGCTCGCCCGCAGCCACTTCCACGCCGCCCATCCACGACGCCAGCACCGGACGGTCGCCCAGCTTCGCCAGCGGACGCAGCAGCTGCGCCGTCTGCGTCGCGTCGGTCATCGCCTGCGGCGTCAGGATCACCAGCATTCCGTCCGTGTTCTCGTCCTTCGCCACCACTTCCAGCGCCTTCGCGTAGCGGTCCGGCCCCGCGTCGCCAATGATGTCGACCGGATTGCGGTGGCTCCAGGTCGGAGGCAGAAACTGGTTCAGCTCCTCGATCGTCTTCTGCGAGATCTCGGCCAGCTCCCCGCCGCCCAGCAGCAGCGCGTCCGCCGCCAGCACGCCCGGTCCGCCCGCGTTGGTCAGGATCGTCAGCCTCGGCCCCTTCGGCCGCGGCTGCTTCGACAGAACCTCCGCCATGTAGAACAGCTCGGCGATCGTCGTCACCCGCAGCACGCCGCTGCGCCGGAACGCCGTGTCGAGCACGTCGTCCGAGCCCGTCATCGCCCCCGTGTGCGACGCCGCCGCGGCCGATCCTGCCGCAGTCCTTCCCGCCTTGATCACGATGATCGGCTTCGTATACGCCACCTCGCGCGCTGCCGACAGAAAGCTCCGCGCGTCGCCCACGCTCTCCATGTAGATCAGAATCGCCCGCGTCTTCGGATCATCGCCCAGGTAGTAAATCAGGTCGCCCCAGCCCACGTCCGCCATCGCCCCGATCGACATGAATGCGCTGAACCCCACGTTCTCCTTCAGGCTCCAGTCCAGCACCGCCGTGCACAGCGCGCCGCTCTGGCTCAGGAACGCGATGTTGCCCGTCCGCGCCATCGCCGCCGCGAACGTCGCATTCACGCCCGTCGGCGGAATCATGATCCCCAGGCAGTTCGGACCGATGATCCGCATCCCCGCCGCGCGCGCGTTCTCCACAAGCTGACGCTCGAGCTCCGCGCCCTCCGGCCCCACCTCCTTGAACCCCGCCGAGATCACCACCGCCGCCTTGATCCCAGCCTCCCCGCACTCCTTGATGATCCCGGGGATCAGCCGCGACGGCGTCACCACCACCGCCAGGTCCACCTCCGCCGGAATCTCTTTCACGTTCTTGTAGGCCTTGATGCCCAGCACGCTCGGCCGGTTCGGATTCACCGGAAATACCGCTCCGCCAAACGGCGAGCTGATCAGGTTCCACAGCGTCGTGCGGCCCACTGACCCCGGATTCTCTGTCGCGCCGATCACCGCCACGTTCTTCGGCTTGAAGAACGGATCCAGCGGATGCTCTTTTTCACCAAAAATGTTGTGCGCCTTCTTCAGGGATTTTCCGCTTCCAGGTTTCATTGCAGTCTTTCCGGTCTGAAACGTTGATATGAAACTGCGCATTTCCATCATCCCGCCCCGCACCGCCCGGGGCAAGTGCGGGACGGATGACAGCAACGCCTCACTGATAGCGGCCCTGCGTGTACGGCACGCCCGCTGCGTCCAGCGTCTGCTCGAACTTCTTCAGCTCCTCGAGCAGCGCCTTCAGCTTCGCTGACTCTTCCGCCAGCTCCTCGCCGGCGATGCGCAGGTTGGTCTGCATCGTTCCCGTTGGCGGGCTTGTCATTCCGCGCGTCACCGCCACGGCGTTCGCAGCCCGCGCCTGAATCGACGTCGGCGCGCCGGACTCCAGCCCCCGCAGCGTTTCATCGCCGCGCAGCTTCCTCAGGATCGCCGTCACGCGCGCGTCCAGCTTCGACGCCGTCTCGATCATCGCCGGCTGCGCCGGTCCGTCCAGCAGCGCACGCCGGATCGCCGTCAGCTTCGCCTTCGCCTGATTGGCCGAATCCAGCGCCCCCAGCACCTGCCGCTGCACGCGCAGAGCCCGCTCGATGAATTCATCCCGCGCTTTCCGTTCCGCTTCCGTCAGCGCCCCTGCCGCGTCCGCTTCCACCGTGATCGTCTCTTCCGCGTTCAGCGGCGTCACCGCGCCTCCAGCCTTGCGCGCCAGCGACACTTTGTACACGCCCGGCGCAACCAGCGCCCCGCCCGCCGGATGCTGCCGCTGCCCGCCCTCGTCATCTCCGCCCTGCTGCTGCCCCTGCGGTCCCGCGCTGATCGCCGGTCCGCGCAGATTCCACGTCACCCGGTGCAGACCCCGCGTCGCCGGTCCTGTCAGATGCCGCACCACACGCCCCTTCGCGTCCGTGATCGTCAGCAGGATCTGCGGCGGCTCCTCGTCGTCTTCCGCCGTCAGCTCCGCCTGCGACGGATACAGCGCCGGATCTTTCTTCGCCTGCTCCTGCCGCTGCTGCCGCTTCGTCCGCACCGTCTCCTTCAGCCAGTACGTGATCGTCGCCCCGTACGGCGGATTCTCCGCCATCCAGAGCTGCTCGCCCTGCGAACCCCGGCTCTTGCCCGTGTCCTGAACGAACACCACCGCCTTCTTCACCGGAAACACGTGCGCCGCTTTCTCGAACACCTCCTGCTTCACGTGCCGCAGCGGCGAGTAATCGTCCAGCACGTAAAAGCCGCGCCCGAACGTCGCCAGCACCAGGTCGCCCTCGCGCTCCTGAATCGCCAGGTCCCGCACCGGGATCGTCGGCAGGTTGTTCCGCAGCCGGATCCACTTCTTCCCGCCGTCCACCGTGAAGAACAGCCCGAACTCCGTGCCGCAGAACAGCAGGTTCGGATTCACCGGATCTTCCGCCAGCGACAGCGCAGGTCCGTTCTCCGGCAGGTTGCCCGAAATCGACGTCCACGTCGCTCCCTTGTCCGTCGACTTCATCACATACGGCTTGAAGTCCCCGTTCTTGTGGTTGTCGAACAGCGCGTACACCGTGTTCACGTCATGCCGCGACGCCACCAGCCGCTGCACGTACACTCCGATCGGTCCGATCGAGGACAGGTCCGGCAGCCCCTCGATCTTCTCGATCTTCCGCCACGTCTTGCCCCCGTCTTCCGTCACGTGAATCAGTCCGTCGTCGCTGCCCGTGTAGATCAGCCCTTCCTTCTTCGGCGATTCGCTCACCGCCGTCAGGTTGCCGAACGTCGACGTTGACTGATGCTTCGCAATCGCCTCCGGCGGCCAGATCTTCCCCATCACCGGCAGCCTGTTGCGGTCCGTCTGCCGCGTCAGATCGCCGCTCACCGGCGTCCACGTGCTGCCCCGGTCATCGGACCGGAACAGCCGGTTCGCCCCGAAATAGAGCCGCGACGGATTGTGCGGGCTGATGATGTAGGGCGACTCCCAGTTGAACCGCAGCGGCGGCTCGCCTTTGCCCTCCACCGGACGGATCGGCACGCGCTCGCCTGTCCGCCGGTTCAGCCGCACCAGCCCGCCGTATTGCGACTCCGCGTACACGATGTTCGGGTCCGTCGGATCGATCCGCACTACGAACCCGTCGCCGCCCGTCACCACGAACCAGTCATTGTTCGTCGCCCCGTCCACCCCGCGCGTCGCCGACGGTCCGCAAACTGTGTTGTTGTCCTGCGTCCCGCCGCAGACGTTGTAAACGGGCGCGGCGTTGTCGGCGGCCACATTGTAGAACTGCATCACCGGCAGGTTCGTGATGTGCCGCCACAGCCGCCCGCCGTCCCACGTCTCGTAAATCCCTCCGTCGCAGCCCGCCAGAATATGGTTGCTGTCCTTCGGATCGATCCACCAGGCGTGCGTGTCCACGTGCTTGGCGCGCTCGCCCACCACGCGCCACGTCGCGCCGCCGTCGTCGGAGACGCGCACGATCACGTCCATCATGTACAGCCGCCCCGCCAGTTGCGGGTCAGCATACACGCGCCCGTAGTACATCGGCAGCCCGGCGAGACTCGAACGCCGCTCCCAGCTCTCGCCCGAATCGAGCGAACGGTACGTCCCCGTGCTCTCTCTCGTCGCTTCCACCACCGCATAGACAAGTCCGCGCTGCGCCCGCGAAAACTCCAGCCCGATCCGCCCCATCTCGCCGCCCGGCAGCCCCGTCGTGATCTTGCGCCACGTCTTGCCGCCGTCGTTCGACTTGTAGAGCGCCGACTCCGGTCCGCCATGGATCAGCGTCCATACATGGCGCCGCCGCTGATGCGCCGCCGCCAGCACGACATCGGGGTTGAAAGGATCGATGGCGACATCCGTCACGCCCGTGTTCTCGCTGATCTTCAGCACCTGCGTCCAAGTCTGTCCGCCGTCCGTCGTCTTGAACAGTCCCCGGTCCCCGCCCGGCGACCACAGCGGACCCTGCGCCGCCACGTACACCACGTTTGAATCGCGCGGGTCGATCACGATGCGTCCGATGTTGCCCGAGTTCTTCAGCCCCATGTTCTTCCACGTCCGCCCGCCGTCGGCGGACCGGTACACGCCGTCCCCGTAGCCGACGCTGCGCTGCGCGTTGCGCTCGCCCGTGCCCACCCACAGCACGTTCGGATCGCGCGGGTCCATCGCCACGTCGCCGATCGAATAGCTCCCTTCGTTCTGGAAAATCGGCGTCCACGTCGTCCCCGCGTTTGTCGTCTTCCACACGCCCCCGGAAGCCACGCCCGCAATCCACGTCGCCGGATGCGACGGATGCGCCACCAGCACCGTCACCCGCCCGGACAGAAGCGCCGGTCCGATCGAGCGCAGCCGGAACGCCCGGAACGTGGACTCCTGCCACGGGTCATTGGCATCAGGCTTCGCGGGCGCCGGCTTCGGCGCCTCCTGCGCCGCCAGCACGCAGCAGCCGAACAGAACAGCGAGACTCGTCGTGATCCGCATACGCGGCTCAGTCTATCGCAGCGGCCGGGACCCTGAAGATGCCTGCATTGGCCCCCTCTCCGGCGGCATCTAACCCGGATTTCTCACACGCTGTGGAGAGGATGTCACGGACGGGGTTGAGAGGGCATTTCGGGTGGGATTTTTCAGTGCCCGTTGTGCCGGTCGCCGTCTGGATGGGGTGTTGCCGCGGCGCGAAGGCGCACTCGGGCCCCTGATGGCGCTCCGGGAGGCATTTTTGACCAAAGCTCCGCCTGCGATCGCTCAGAATCGCTTTCCCGTTTTCGCCTGTCCGCGGAGCCTCTCCCCCCGCTCAGCAGCGCAGTTGCGCCCACGCCTGCCGGAATATGGCCTCGAGCGGGAAACCCGACGCCATCGACAGCCAGATGCGGCGGGCCGTGATGCGAATCCGCGCCCCGATTTTCAGCAGCCGCAGCCGGATCGTCGTCGCCTGCGCGCGCTCCATCCCCGTCCCCTTCAGCCCCAGCCGCCGCAGCGCCTGCAGCAGCACATACGCACAGCCCGCCAGGTTCAGCCGCACCTGATTGGCTTGCATCGTTTCGGCGCTCACTCGCGTGGCGAACAGGCTCAACTGCTCCTTGATCCGGTTCTCCATCTCGCCCCGCGCGCAGTACAGTTCCTCATACAGCGCCTGTGCCGGCCATCGCTCCGCACTCAGGTTGGTGACCACATAGCGCGGATTCTCCTTGCCCTCGATCTGTTCCGCCTTCGCCACCACGCGCCGCGCCCGGCTCCACGAGCCGGTCGTCGTCTGGTATTCGAACTCGGTGAAGACCCGCGCCGCCTTGCCGGTGGCCTGCTGCAACCGCGCCGCCTCTTCCATCTGCGGCGCGATCATGCGCCGCAGCCGCTCATTGCGTGCAAAGCCCAGCACGTAGCCCACCCCGTGCGCCTCGCACCACGCCATCAGCTCCTCGCGGCAGAAGCCGGAGTCGGCCCGCACAAGGATCTCCACCTGCGGCCAGCGCTGCCGGATCTGGCCCACGATCCGTTCCACCTCCTGCGTCGACCCCGCCGCAGCGTCCTGGTCCGCTGTCCGTAGCCGGGCGCACAGCAGGTGCTCGCCGGCGAAGATGTACAGCGGCAGATAGCAGTACTCGTCGTAGTAGCCGTGGAAGAAGCGCCCTTCCTGATGCCCATGCAGGGGCAGGTCCGTCACATCCAGATCCAGCACAATCCGTTCTGGAGGCCCGTCATGTGCTTCCAGATAGAGATCCACCAGCAACTTGTCCACCGCCTCCTGCCGGCAATGAATCTTCTTGTACCGGCTCGGCCGCGCCGTGCTCAATTCCAACCGGTTCAACGTGCTCTTGCCCGCCAGTGGCTGCGCACCGGCCTCGCGCTTGCCGCTCAACACCGCCAGCAGCGGATCCTCCCGCAACTGGTCGTGATCGTTCAGATCCTCGTAGCCCAGGGCCAGCGCATAGACCCGCTGGGCCACCATCTCCTCAACCGAATGCCGAATCAGCGACGGATCCCGCCGGTCGTCGAAACAGGCGGCCAGCCGCGACAGCAGCCCGATGCGCCGCTCCGCCTCGCGTAACAGCAAGGCCCCCGCATCCGACGTCACCGCCCCGCCGTCGAACCGCGCTGTCACCGCGCGCGAAAAATGGGCTTCAAACTCGAAGCTTTCTTGGTTACACTGTGTCATAGCGGAAAGCCGCCTTCCTGAGGCCGTAACTTTAGCCTGGAAACTTAGTTATGCCTCAGTCGGCGGCTTTTTGCTAGACCCGATGTGAGAAATCGCGGCTAGCGGTTCTGCAGGAAAGACGAAGCCCCGGCGCGCCAGGGGGTGGTATCGCGCCAGGGCCCTGTTTGAGCGCGCTGAAAGGGGGTGGAACGACGCGCCCAAAACGGAGGTTGTCTGCCGCCGCCACAACCCTGCGGAGGATATGCGGCAGCGGCTCTTGCTTCATTAGACGCCGGAAACGCCGGGACAGGGTTCAGCAAAGAAGGGGCATTTTACACGGCTTTACAGATCCGGCCATCTGAATCAGGGCGCGCTGCGCGGATCGGAACAAGCCCCAACGCCCTACGGGCCATCAGCGAGGATCATCGGCGCCGCGTCCCGCAACGGGTTCGATGCCACGAATGAAGGGCGCCGATCGCCTGAGAGTGCGCCGTCAACAGCAAGAAAAGGGGCCTACGCGGGGTTTTCGGGCAAGCTGTCCCATGCAGCAGGATGCCAGGAGGCACGCCCCGGGGCAGAAACGGCTGCGCCCGCTGCAGCCGGAGGAACCGGGCGTTCCACCGGGCTTTCAGCGGGCGTCTGAAAGAGCTGGAAGGCGCAGCCGCTTCAGCGGCGCGGACCGCGCTGGCCCTTGCCGGTGCCGCCGCCGGTGCCGGGCTGGTGGATGGGACCGCTGCCGTCCTGCGGTCCGGCCTTCTTGCCTTTTGCGCCGGGAACCGTCGTGGTCCCCTTGCCGCCGCGGAACGGGGGCGTGGCCTGCGCATACGCACCCATCGAGGTCACCGCCGCCAGAATCAACATCGCGAGAGTCTTTTTCATCTCTGAGGCCTCCTTTCCGCCTCGCTTTTCAAGACGAAATTCGCTGAAACAGGATGACATATCCGCGGCGGCGCCGGCGATTTTTTTCGGGGCGGTTGCGGCCCTGCGCGCGCAAAAACTGCA
>FWPV01015552.1_pt1 | contig 10915 bp, 8 predicted proteins | sample 2228371 | NCBI WGS metagenome assembly FWPV01 (sample SAMEA103939776, study PRJEB20133) | metagenome | reverse complement strand
GATCACCGCCGGCGCGTTGTACAGGTTGAGCTGCACCCCGCCGACGTCGGATTTGTGCGAGATTTGCTCGGCAATGATTTTGATGGCAACTGGATAGCCAAGCCGGTCTGCAATCTGTTGCGCCTCTTCGGCAGTAGTCGCGACTTCTCCAGGCACGGTGGGAATGCCATAATATTCCAGGATTTGCAGGGATTCCGAAAGTAGCAGATCGCGTTTTTGGGATTTCGCTCTCTGGACGAGAGACTTTGCCGCTGTCTGATTGACCTTGTATCTGGGAATAGCCTCAACCTTGTGAACCTGCTCGACCTGGTTGTAGTAACGGTAATTCATCTCCAGGGCGCGGATGGTCTCTACCACCTGGGTGAAGACCGGGAAGTTGTAATTCTGCTTCAGGTAGGCGATCTCCTGGGTGGCGGCGGAGAGGTAATACGCGACCGGCTTGTTGTATTTTTCCACCAGATTCTTGAGGCGTTCAAGCAACATCCGGCTTGCCAGATTTTCTGCTTCCGAGAGGGAGGTGTGTAGAAAGACGATACCATCAACTCCCTCTAATTGGAGCGTCTGTTCGGCGATTTCGGCGTAGAGGTTCAGGTCAAACAGGTCGCCCAGGTCAAGCGGATTGGTCAGGCGGATCACCGACGCCCGAAAATGTTTTTCGATCTCCCGCAAAAACTCGTCTGGAAAATGAGCCAGGTTGAAGCCAGAAAGCTCGCAGGCATCTGCAGCGATGACCGCATGCCCTCCTGAGCGCGAGATGACGCCCAGGTTCTTGCCTTTCATGGGGGGTAGCTCCAGAATTTTCAAGCCATTTGCCAGGCTGGTCGCGTCATGGATGCGGATGATGCCAGCCTGCTTAAACGCTGCATCCACCACCTTGTTGTCACTGGTAAGCGAAGCCGTGTGAGACTGGGCAATGCTCTGCCCCAGCTTGCCGATATTGGCTTTGAAAATCAGCACCGGCTTGGGGGATTTTTTAGCAATCTCCATCAACCTTCTACCATCGCGGATGCTCTCCAGGTAGATGAAAATCAGGCGGGTGCTTTCGTCGGTGATCAGGTATTCCAGCATGTCCTCGGCGTCTATGTTTAACATGTTACCCACCGAGACGAATTTATTCAAACCGATGCCTTCGTTGGTCATCAGATTGAGCACGCTCATCCCCACCCCGCCGCTTTGGGTGATGATGGAGACATCGCCTTGCTTGACAAATTTCTTCAGGCGCGGGAACGGCACGCACATCCCGTTTTGCATGTTGATCACGCCGATGCAGTTCGGTCCCACAAAGCGGATGCCGTACTTTTTGGCGATCTTTTCGATCTCTTCCTCCAGGAGGCGACCCTCCTCGGCGTACTCGCGAAAGCCGGCGGTTTCGATGATTGCCCAATGGATGCCTTTTTGCCCGCATTCTTCGAGCATTGCCGGTACAGTTTGAGCGGGGGTGAGAATCACCGCCAGATCCACATGGTCGGGGATGTCCACCACCGAGCGATAGATGCGCCTGGTTTCGATCATCCCCCCGCCTGGACCGACGGCATAAACGATCCCATTGAACCCATACTCCACCAGGTTGGCGACGATGTTCCTGCCCAGGTTGGTTGGTTTGGCGGAGACGCCGATCACTGCGATGCTGGTTGGATAGAAAATTTCGTGCATGGTTGCATTCCTCGCCTGTTGCTCAGTTACTGTTTGACGCTTTGGATGTTTTCCAGCATATGGTAGAGCAGCACCCCGGCTGCCACCGCCAGGTTCAAGGAGGACATCCTGCCCTGCATGGGCAGGCGCACCACCACATCGCATTGGGCGGTTTGTGCGGGGGATAAGCCCTTTTGTTCGCTGCCCAACAGCAATATCGCCGGTAGTTGGTAGTGTCCCACTTGTTGGTAGTCGGTGCTGCCTTTAGCTGACGTGCCGTAGATATGATACCCCAGTTGCTTTGCCCAGGAAATGAACTCGGTGAAGGATGCCTGCACGAGAGGGTACCAGAAAATTGACCCCATGCTGGCGCGCACGCTGCTGGGGTGATAGGGGTCAGCGTGGCTATCCAGCAAAATCAAGCCGCTGGCGCCAACCGCGTCGATGGTGCGCAGTATCGTCCCGATGTTTCCCGGGTCTTGCGGCGCAACCAGGGCGACCCCCCAGGGGAAATTGTCTGGGGAGAGATGCGCCAGTTGCGCCATCGGCAGGCGCGCGACTGCCAGAATCCCTTGTGGATTTTCTTTATCGGCGATTTGCTCAAAAATCTCTGAGGTTGTGGAATAGCACGGTACACCCAGCCGAGCCTGATTTTCGATCAGGCGAAGTGCAAACTCGCTGGTCAATACCTCTGGGGCGTAGTAGATCGAATCGATTTCCAATCCGGTTGAAGCCAGCCCTGCCGCCTCGACCGCCTGACCGACGGCGTGGATGCCTTCGACCAGGAATTGCCCGGTCTCCTGGCGATATTTACGCTGCCGGAGCAGCCGAAGATGCTTGATTTTGGGATTGCTGCGGCTGGTGATTTGGATCATAGCGCCCGGCGCGGCACCCATGCCAGGACGGTGGTGCCCTCTTCGGGCGCTGAAGTGATCTCCACATCCCCCCCGACCTTACGGGCGCGCACATGCATGTTGGATAGCCCGTGCCCCAGGGTTACGCTCATCTTACGTAAATCAAAACCGCGCCCGTTATCGGCAACCTCCAGCAAGACGCGATCTTTGGTTGACCAGAGATGTACCGTCGTGCGCCGGGCTTGGGAGTGCTTGGCGACATTCGCCAATGCTTCCTGACAGATATGGAACAGGGCGGTGGCGTGGGAACTGGGCAGACCCACCAGATCGTCGTCTGTGGCAATCAGGGAGGCGTCTGCCAGGGTGTTGGCGCGGTATTCGTCAATCAACCGTTGCAACCCATCTCTCAAGTTGTTCCCGACAAACTGGCGGGGGCGAAGGTCAAGGATATAGGCGCGAATATCGCGGATGGTTTTGTTCAACCCATCAATTGCCTGCTCGATCTTTTGCAGGGATTGTTTGGGGTCTTCCTCCAAAGCGAAGCGGGCATATTCCAGCGCCAGTCCAACGGCGTAGATGGATTGGATGATGCCATCGTGCAGGTCCATCCCGATGCGCTCGCGCTCCTCCATCACTGCCAGGCGGCGCGATTGACGGTGCAGGTGCGCATTTTCGATCGTAATGCCCGCCCAGCTTCCAATCGCGGTGAGCAAAGAGACTTCGCGCTCGGTGAACCGCCTTTCCGAACGACAGGCAACGCTCATCACCCCGACCACGCTCCCGCTGGCGGTCAGGGGGATGCAAGCCATACTGCGAAAACCGGCTTCCACCACCGCCGGGCGCAGAAAGCGCATATCTCTGCTCAGTTCGGCGCTGACCAGAGGCTTGCCGGTCTCGGCGACGATGCCGATAAACCCTTCCCCCACCCGGAAGCGGTCGCGGGTCGAAAAGGTCTCGCTGAATTCGCCGCGAGTGATCGCCAGGCGGAGTTGCCGTTCGCCGTCTTCGCGCAAGAAGATCTCGCCAGCCTGCACGTCCAGATATTCCATCACCCGTTTCAGGGTGCGGTCCAGGATTTCATCCACATCCAGGGAGGATGCCAGCGAGGCGGCGATATCGTTGATCAGCGCCAGGTCTTTATTGCGCTGGCTGAGTTCGAGATCCCGCTTCAGCAGGTTTTCGTACAAACGGGCGTTGTTGATCGCCACCGCGGCGTACGCAGCCAGGGTTTCGATCACCCGCTCATCGGTTTCGGTGAATTCCTGGTGACCGACCTTATCCGTCAGGTAAATCTGCCCCAGGAGCTGATCCCCCAGCATGATTGGCACCCCAAGGAAGGATTCCATGATCGGATGTCCCGGTGGGAATCCCTCGCTGACCGGATCTTCGCTCAAGTTTGCGATTCTCAAGGTGCGACGTTCTTTTTGAATTGCGCCGATAGCCCCTCGACCTTTGGGCGGTGAGCCTACCCTGCGGATTTCTTCGGCGGTCATGCCGACCGGAATGAACTTCACCAGTTCGCCATTTTCATCAACCACACCCAGAGCGGCGTAGGTGGCGTCCACCTGCTCGCGAGCCAGGTTGACGATGCGTTCAAGCACGGTCTCCAACGATAAATCGCGCACCAGTTCCAGGCTTGCCTGGTGTAATGCTACCAGCCGATCTTCCAATTGTTCGCGTGTCAGCAGCACCATAAGTTTATTTTCACCAACATTGTAATTTTACCCCAGTTATCCGGCTTTGGTAAGTTTGGGAAAGCCGTTGCAGGTTTACCGGCGTTTATCCGTGCGGAAATCAGGAGCTGGCTTATCATTGCTGTAGGCTGGGTAATCTGATAGTTTTTGCGAGTCGAGGGTGATTATAAAAACACAAGTGACGGCGGAGGCTTTTTGGCTCCGCTTTTTTCTGGATTGCAATAGTTGGTGATTATGGCATCGAAAACATCTCGTATTCCTGGTTTTTATCACCTCTCGTTGGCTGAGCGTAAAGCTGCTCTGCAGGGCTGGCTCTCGCCCGAAGAACTGGCTGCCTGGAATGAGGCGGGCGGTTTGACCGCTGAGCAGGCGGATCACATGATCGAAAATGTGATTGGGGTGCACGCCTTGCCGTTGGGGATTGCCCTGAATTTTGTCGTCAACGGGAGAGAGGTGCTTGTGCCAATGGCGGTGGAGGAACCCTCGGTGGTCGCCGGGGCGTCCTTCATGGCGAAGCTGGCGCGGGCGGGCGGAGGCTTTGTCGCCCAGACCACGCCGCCGGAGATGATCGGGCAGATTCAGGTGCTGGATGTGCCTGATTTGCTCGCGGCGCAGCGGGCAATCCTGGAGCAAAAAGAACGCTTGCTGGCTCAGGTCGCTGAGATTGACCCGGTCTTGCAACGTCTGGGCGGTGGACCGCGCGCTCTGGAGGTGCGTCTCTTTGAGGACTCTCCGGTCGGACCGTTCCTGGTGGTGCATCTCATCTACGATGTGCGCGATGCGATGGGCGCCAACGCCGTCAACACCGCCGTGGAGCGGTTGGCGCCAACCATCGAAGCCATAACCGGTGGTCGGGCGCACCTGCGCATCCTCTCCAACCTGGCGGACCGCCGCCTGGCGCGGGCGCAATGCATGATTCCTCTGGCGGAGCTGGCTTTTGCCGATTTCAGCGCAGAGGCGGTGCGAGATGGCATCATCGCTGCCTGGGCGTTTGCCGCGGTTGATCCCTACCGGGCTGCCACCCACAACAAAGGCATCATGAATGGGGTGGATGCCGTGGTGATTGCCACCGGCAATGACTGGCGCGCCATCGAGGCGGGCGCTCACGCCTATGCCGCTCGTGGCGGTCGCTACACCACCCTCAGCGCCTGGGGCAAGGACGAGCAGGGCAACCTGGTGGGCAGCCTGGAGATGCCAATGGCGGTGGGCATTGTCGGCGGCGCCACCCGGGTGCATCCCGCTGCCCGTAGCGCGCTGAAGTTGATGGGGATCGCGAGCGCCGCGCAACTGGCTGAGATCATCGTCTCGGTGGGGCTGGCGCAGAACCTGGCAGCGCTGCGCGCCCTGGCGACCGAGGGCATCCAGCGCGGTCACATGAGCCTGCACGCCCGCCAGGTGGCTGTTGCTGCCGGAGCGCAAGGTGAGTGGATCGAGCGTCTGGCAGCGCAGTTGGTGCAGGAAAATGCGGTGCGCATTGACCGGGCGCAGGAGATCTTACGCAACTGGCAGAGGCAAGACCCCCATAGCATATAATTTATATTAACTATATCTTGACAATATATATACATGATGTTATGATCCAGTCCTGGATTAGCCCATCAGGCTGATCAGATTTAGAGACAGGCAGGCATATGAACGACGCTAATCCACAAAATATCTTATTGAAACCTTCTCGCCCGGTGGGGATCGTCGGTTATGGGGCTTACGTCCCCCGCTACCGCTTGCCCGCGCGCGAGGTGGCGCGGGTCTGGACCGATGGACAGGGCGCTTTGCCGATCAAAGAGAAAGCTGTCCCCGGTTTGGATGAGGATGTCGCCACCATGTCCATCGAGGCAGCCCGCAATGCTCTGCGCCGCGCCGGCATCCCCCCGGAGCAGATCCGGGCGGTCTGGGTGGGGTCAGAATCTCACCCGTACGCGGTCAAACCCACCTCCACCATCGTTGCCGAGGCGATTGGCGCGGTCCCCAACGTGCAGGCTGCTGACTGGCAGTTCGCCTGCAAGGCGGGCACCGAAGCCATGGTGGCTGCCATTGGTTTTGTCGGCTCGGGGATGGCGAATTACGCCCTGGCGATCGGTATGGACACCGCCCAGGGGCGCCCTGGCGATGCACTGGAGTACACCGCAGGCGCTGGCGGGGCTGCTTTTCTGCTCGGTCCGGCTGAGGAATCGCTGGCGGTGATCGAGAGCGCCTATTCTTTTGTGACCGATACCCCCGATTTCTGGCGCCGGGCGTACCAGAAATACCCCGAACATGGGCAGCGTTTCACCGGCGAGCCGGCGTATTTCAAGCACATCACCGAAGCTGCCCAGGCTTTGATGGACGCCAGCGATACCACCGCCGCTGATTACCGTTACGCCGTCTTTCATCAGCCCAATACCAAATTCCCGGAGCGGGTGGCGGCGCAACTGGGTTTCACAAAAGAGCAGATTGCCCCCGGCTTGCTGGTGCCGGTGATCGGCAACACCTACGCCGGAGCTGCTATTATCGGTTTGACGGCGATACTGGACATCGCCGAGGCGGGCGACCGGATTTTGATGGTCTCTTTCGGTTCAGGGGCTGGCTCAGACGCCTTCGCCATCCAGGTGACCGAAGCGATTCAATCCCGGCGCGATCTGGCGCCACGCACCCAGGACTATATCAACCGCCGCACCGAGATTGACTATGCCACCTACACCCGTTACCGCGGCAAGCTGGTGATGAAATAGAGCCAGGGTCAACATGAGCGACGTTGTCATTGCAGGTATTGGACAGACCGAGGTCGCCGAGCATTGGGATGTTTCCCTGCGCGAGCTGGCATTGAGAGCCATCGAGGCTGCCGAGAGGGACGCCGGCGGTCTCCTGCCCCAGGTGCTCTTTGTGGCGAACATGCTCGCCCCGCAGCTCTCCCGTCAGGCGCATTTGGGCGCTTTGGTGGCAGATTTTGCCGGTCTGACCGGCATTGAGGCAGCCGTGATCGAATCGGCAGGCGCTTCGGGCGGCGCCGCGCTGCGCATGGGCTATCTGGCGGTCGCTTCTGGCGAAGCGGATGTGGCGTTGGTGGTGGGCGTCGAGAAATTCACCGATAAGGTCGGCGCGGATATTGACGCCGCCCTGGCTTCCGTCACCGACAGCGATTACGAGGCAATTCAGGGTATCACCCCCACCGCCCAGGCAGCCATGCTGATGGCGCGTTACCTCAAGGAATACGCCGCGCCGCGTGAGGCGTTTGCCGGGTTTGCCCTGATCGCCCACGCCAACGCGGCGGGCAACCCGAATGCCATGTTCCGCAAGCCGATCACCCTGGAGACCTACAACCGGGCTGCGCCGCTCAGCCAACCGCTCAACCTGTTCGACGCTGCCCCCAATGCCGACGGCGCGGCTGCGCTCATCCTGACTCGCCCGGAACTCTTGCCCCGCGATTTCCCGCAACCCCTGGTGCGCGTCGCCGGTTCCAGCCTGGTGGTTGAATCGTTGGCGTTGCACGACCGTGAGAACCCCTTGTCCTTCAACGCCGCCAGCGTGTCCGTCGAGCGCGCCTGCCGCCAGGCAAAAGTCTCCCCGCGGGAGATGGATTTATTCGAGCTGTACGATAGCTTTTCGATTTATGCCGCCCTCTCGCTGGAGGCGGCTGGATATGCCCCGCCGGGCAAGGGCTGGGAACTGGCGCAGGATGGCAGTCTGAGCCTGAGCGGCTCCTTGCCGATTGCCACCATGGGCGGGCTGAAGGCGCGCGGCAATCCCGGCGGCGCCACCGGCGTGTACCAGGCGGTGGAAGCCATCTTGCAACTGCGCCGACAGGCAGGCGTCAACCAGATACCAGAGGCGCGGCGGGCGATGATCCAAAGCCTGGGTGGTCCGGCTGCCTCAGCCGTAACCCATGTGCTCGAACTGATGGAATAAACCTGATTTGGGTGAGATTCGGGATTCTGATAGTTCCTGAGAGTCCCATTTGGCTAAACTTGGTGTTGTATAAGGTGAATTATCGATATAGGAGAATTTATCAATGGAGATATCACGTCACTGGAGATTACGCAAACAACGCTACAGCCTGGTTGGAGAGGTTTGTCCCCATTGCGAGGCGAAGATCTTCCCGCCGCGCGACATTTGCCCTGAATGCGGCGGCGAAGCCAAACAACTCTACAACTTCACTGGGCGCGGCGAGGTCTATTCTTACACTACCGTCTATGACCCACCCGCCGGCTATGAGGATTACGCCCCCTACACCGTGGCGTTGATCAAGCTCGAAGAGGGTCCCATTGTCACCGCCCAACTGACCGACCTGGACGACAACAAGGTGGAGATCGGCACACCGGTGGAGATGGTCACCCGCCGTCTGCGCTCGGATGGCGATGAGCGCGGTTTATTGGTGTACGGCTACAAATTCCGCCCCGTTCTTACCGGTTCGCGCTAGCCCGATTGAATCTATCAAACTAGAAACGCCTTCCTGATTTGGAGGGCGTTTTTGATTAAAGCTGTGAGCATAATTTGGCGGGAATATGGGCAACGCTTGATGCGAATGGCGTCGCATATACGGCGCATAGCTCTAAAAATATGCTAGAATAATTAAGACCTTACGACCATTGTCTGAATGAATCAGGGTAGTTGCCTTTTGCGGTAATAAAACATTATTTGCGTCAACCTTTACCATCCGCCTTTGACCAATACCAAGTCTGCAAAGTCGCTTGGCATCCCAATTCAAGCGATGGATGATCCAGTCCGTGTGGGGCGCAAGTTGGCAAAACAAATCCTTTCAACCAAACCCGTCATACCGCCGAGTTCCGCACGGCGGTTTATCTCTTCTTCGCTTATCGCTACCCCTTGATGTTGGGGAGGCTGTTTGCCAAACTTACGGAGAGTGCCAGGAGTTAGAAAGTGTGAGTGAGTTTGCCGTTCAACAAGCGCTCCAGCCGATAGCGCTTTGCTCTCACCGCTTTCATAATCATACGATAGGCGTAGAAGTTTTATAGCCAGGAGCACAATTATGCAATTTTGCCTAGAGAAAACAGACTGTCGGATTGGTAGGTTTGTTGAGTATTTTGTTGAAAAAACATCATCCGATCCCGATAGAAAATTTAGCGAATTAAAGTCGAAAAGCTGCAAACTTGCCGACCTTGAAGAAAGATTGTTTTTCATCCTTCTTGCCACTCATTTTGATTCACCATCCTTAGCGGACGATTTTTATCAAGGATTGAGTTGGAATATAATTCAACAGATCGATGATGATGGTATCCGAAAAGTTTGCGAAGAATATTTTTCTGGTAAAAGCTTTACCGGAGAACGTCTAATTGGTGAGCATAGAAGATATTTTCGATGTTTATCCAATCATGAAAAGATAAACTACAGCGTAGAGATCCTGATGTCTTATAAGCAAGTTATAGGAAAATATGGTTCGCAGCGCATATTTTTTGAAATTGACAACAATGATGCTGATTTCGATGTGCTCTACCAACGGATGAAGGAAATTGCCCATTTTGATACAAGGCTGCCACGCTTTGACCACCTGGAAAAGGTATCACGCCTTCACCATTTTTATGTAATACCCAACAGATTCTATGCGGAGGAAGCGACAGGACCATTTTATGGTCTAACTTATCTGTTATTAGGGAAAAGGCTTGGTAAAGACGAACAAAGCACCAGACAAGATTTGGATAACTCTTTTATTCAATCTTGGAATGAGCAAGTCGGCGGTGAATATACAGTTCCGGACAAGGCAAACTTTGGACAAATAGTAGAATGTTTGGAGCTTTGGGTTTTAAACCGTATAAGAAATTGGGAATCACTACCAGAGGCGAAGCGTAATTATCCAGCATTCGTCTTTGATGTTGAATCGTGTTTGTGCAACTGGCAAAAAAGTGTCAAAGTGGAATGTTAAATGGTTCTCGATGATCTTTTGAGATTACTTGAAGAAAAAGTCTTTTCTGCCTCAGTCAAGGGTGACATACTCTTTAACCAATACAATGATAGAAGTCCGGAAATAGACTTGCCCAATGCTGATGAAATTAGACGGGAAAATTTGAAGAACTATTTGCTCTCTTTTCCAAGACGCCCTTCTGTAATCTTAATCGGAGAAGCTCCAGGCTGGCGCGGGTGTCGTTTTTCAGGCGTGCCCTTTACCAGTGAATTTCAGTTGTGTGATTACAGCCCGCCTTTTATGGGCAATCAGTCAAGTAACAATAATTCACCATATAAGGAAAATACCGCTACTATTTTTTGGAAATATATGCGGAATTATCACCCAAAATTCTTCACCTGGAATTGTCTTCCATTCCATCCGCATAAACCGGATGATCTTCTTTCCAACCGCACGCCCTCTCGCGAAGAAATTGATGCTCACTTGACATTGCTTTCTGACATAGTAACTCTATTGAAGCCTAGCCAAATCATAGCCGTTGGCAAAAGTGCAGAACATGCTTTAAAAAAAATAGAAATTCCCTGCAAATATGTCCGTCATCCGTCTCGTGGTGGAGCAAACGAATTTAGAGCAAGTATGGAACAATTTTTTGGCTAAGGTGAAATGCTCGGTTGAAAACATTGAACTCATGTGGTGAACATGCATCATGAAACCATGAGAAAGCCGTTCCCTCAAATCTGGTCCCGCCGGTTCAAGGGAGCGTTAATCTGTAAACTCCGAACGCAGAGCGCGAGCTGATCTGGTTTCTCAGGCGCGCTTGGATGGTCTGTTTGGATAGCGCTAAAAGTCCGAAACAGAGAACTCGGAGATCAAGCGCAGATTTAATGACACCATTCGCTCTC
>FWPV01015549.1_pt1 | contig 10916 bp, 7 predicted proteins | sample 2228371 | NCBI WGS metagenome assembly FWPV01 (sample SAMEA103939776, study PRJEB20133) | metagenome | reverse complement strand
ACCAAGCATAAACTTTTTATCCGCATCTTTTTAGTAAATTTTTTATCGGTTATGTTCCGCAACGTTTTACTCGCTAATTAAGCATATTTTTTGTCGTAAGGTTTTCTAGCAAACAAACAAGAAAGACACGGAGGCACGGAGAAAAATTAATCAAGAAAAACACGAATAAAATATCACGAATTAGACGAATTATACGAATAGAACGAATTAATATAAAGAATATCAGAATCATTCGTGTTATTCGTATAATTCATGACATTCGTGATTAAATATCTCCGTGTCTCTGTGCCTCCGTGTTTTGCCTTTATTATGATTTGTGTAAGTTGCGGTTTAGAGTTCATGGACATAAAATTTATGCTTGGTTTTCTTAGCTACGAATGTATGTTTAATTGCTCAAAATGGTATTACCCATATTATATTACCTCAATTTATCCTTTCAACTCCTTAAGGATTTGTCTTGCTTCGGAAGCCATCGGGAAGTTGCCATCTATCTCTAGAGCTTTGCTCAACTCAATTATGGCTCTGTCCTTCAAGCCCTTTTTATAATATGCCATCCCGAGATGATACCTAACCGTCGGATTATTTGGCAGTGATAATTTGGCTGATTCAAAGCTACTAATTGCCTGATCATACATCTGTTTAAGATAATATATAAGACCCAGGGTATCAAGCACCTCACCATTTGTGGGGTTCAATTCTTTTGCTTTTTCAGCTAGAGCCATTGCTTCATCAAGGTTTTTATTTTGTTGTGTATAAATCCACGCTAGATTATTATAAGCTTGAATTGCCTTATTAGGTGCAAGTTGTATGGCTTTCTTATATGCAGAGATCGCTTCGCTAATATTGTTCTGTTCTTCATAAAGGCTACCAAGCCGTTGATAAATGGCAGCGTTATTCGGGTCGGTAGCTATAGCTGACTTATATTCATTAATTGCCTTATCTTTCATACCGCGTTGAGAATATATTTCTGCAATTTCTACACGTGCAGGGAAGAACTTCTGATCAATTTGTATAGCCTTCTGAAATGAAGAGATAGCATTATCGGTCTGTTTCCGTGACATGTAAATTCTGCCTAACACATAATATGCAGATGCGTTCTGATCATTTATATCTAATGCTTTTCGACAATGCTGTAAAGCGGAATCGTAATTGCCTCTGTCCATATATACTTCAGCCAATTTTATATGAGCAGGATACATTTTTGGGTCAATTTTCAACGCACTTTCATATTCTGCTATGGCACGGGTATAATCTTTATTGCCTGCATAAGCCAAACCAAGCCGATAGCGTGTCATTGGAGAGTTCGGGTTTACTGAAAGTGCCTGTTGAAAATTCCTTATAGATTCCATAAATATTCCCTTGCCAAAGTATGCTATACCAGCAATCGTAAAACTAGACTCCCGAATTGATTGTGACATTCTTTTCGCTTGATCGGTAGCTTTGGCAAATTCGTCTTCAGGTAAGCTAAATTTACCTAACTTTTCACTTATAGAGATAGCTTTATCATATTCCTCTGCCTTGTTATATAGCTCACCAAGTGTCAGATAGATTGGGACAGAATTTGGCGCGTTCTCAAGTGCTTTCTCAAATTCAACTATGGCTTCTTTCAATCTATTCTGATTTACATATATGCCTCCTAATGATGTCCGTGCTTGAACATTCTTAGGATCAATTTCCAAAATTGCTTTATACTCAGCTTCGACCTGTGCAGGTTTTTCCTGCAATGCATATATATTTGCTATTCTAAAACGAGCGTTTACGCTTTTGGGATTGGCATTTAATGCAGACTTATATTTTTCCAGTGCTTTATCAAATTGTCGTCTACGACTGTAATAGTCGCCTAGATTCAAATATGCATTCTCATATTTAGGATTTATAGATACTGCTTTATTGAATTCATCCAATGCCTTTTCGTATTCTCGGATCGCTATATACATCTCACCGAGAGCGTTATGAAGCTTTGCATCATTTGGTATGTTGCTTATGCCCTTCTGCAATGTGTTAATAGCCTTATTCTGATCACCTTTTTGCAGGTAAGCTCCTGCAAGACTTACATAGCTATCGACAAGTTTTGGATCCTTTTCTATAGACTTTTCATATTCTGATATAGCGCTATCGTAATTTCTTTGTGAAAGATATACCTGTCCCAGTCCGTAATGAGCTAGTGCAAACTTCGGGTTTATTTTCAATGATGCTTCAAACTCAGCTTTGGCTTCATTGAGCTTACCTTGATTCATATATATGGCTCCCTTGCCATAATGCCTTTTGCTAAGTCTGGGTTTGAGGCTAAATAATCCAACCACTGCGGAAGCTAAAATTAATATGCCTACTACTGATGATAAAATTATTATAAATTTTTTAGATGGTCGCTTCATAAGTTTTTTCCTTTCCTGAGCTAATGATTTTGTCTAATAAACTTACTCTTTATCATGAGGAATATTATATTTATCCATAAGGCTATAAAATGTGCTCCTTGTAACACCTATATATTCCGAAGCATGGGCTACATTCCAATTGCTAGTTCTCAAAGCTGCTGTTATATAATTCATTTCAAAGAGTTCTCTTATTTCTTTTAATGTTACTCTTTGAGGTTGATAATCATCAATATTTTCAATTTCTTGATATGGGATGTCCAGATCCTGAGGTTTGATATATGCATCCTTAGCCATAATTATTCCTCGTTTGACCTTATTTTCCAGCTCTCTAACATTTCCAGGCCAGTTGTATTCTTTAATGGCTCTAATGGCGGGATCACTAAAACCTTTAATTGTTGGTCTTAAATGCTTATTCCTTTCTAAGAAGGCATTAGCTAATATAATAACATCATCACCTCTATCTCTTAGCGGTGGTAATGTTATATGTATAACGCTTAATCTGTAATAAAGATCTTCTCTGAACCTACCATTTTTTACTTCATCTTGAATGTCTCGATTGGTTGCAGCTATCACTCTAACGTCAAGCTTTATGGTTTCCCTTCCACCAACTCTCTCTATTTCCCTTTCCTGCAAAAAACGGAGCATTTTCACCTGAAGTGGCAAAGGAAGCTCTGTTATTTCATCCAAAAAAACTGTGCCTCCTTGAGCTATCTCCAGTTTGCCCTTTCGTTGGACATGAGCATCGGTAAATGCCCCCTTTTCGTGACCAAAAAGTTCGCTTTCAAGCAAACTTTCAGGTATTGCCCCACAGTTTATCGTTACAAAAGGTTTATCCTTTCTATCGCTGCTATAATGTATAGCCCTAGCAACAAGCTCCTTACCAGTGCCACTTTCACCTTGTATCACAACTGTTACATCAGTTGTAGCCACACGCCTGATTATATCAAGAATATCTGACATTTCTTTGCAATCACTGATTATCTCAGCAAAACCGCTTCTCTGCTCTATGTATTGCTGAAGTCTTCGATTTTCCCGTTCTAAACTTTGTATATATAACGCTCGCTTTATGGATATTTTTATCTCCTCTATATTTATAGGTTTGGAATAAAAGTCATACGCTCCAAGAGAAATACACTTGATTGCGTTCTCTCTTGTATCATTACCTGTAACCATAATTACCTTTATAGTATTATCTATACCAAGTATGTATTGAAGAAGTGTTATCCCTTCTGTTCCGACACCAATATCAGGCGTTAATGATATATCAAGCATAACAAGATCTGGCTTTTCGTGTCCTAACAATTCTTTAGCAGAATTAACATCTTCTGCTAAATAAACTGTATATTCCTTTGAAAAAGCCCATTTCAGTTGATTTCTTATCCCCTCTTCATCATCTATCACAAGAATCTTGCTCTTTGCCATTTTGCACCTCACATGGTCTATCATTGGTTTATAGACCCCTGGATCGGCAATTTTACGGTAAAAGTGCTTCCAACCCCTTGTTTACTTTCTACATCTATATTACCACCATAGGCATTTATAATCATTTTGCATTGATATAGTCCGATCCCTATACCTTTGCTTTTAGTGGTTTGAAAGGGTTGAAAAAGCCTGTATCTTATAAAATCCTGTGACATCCCACAGCCAGTATCGCTTATTGAAATCAATGCTAAGTTATCGGAATTTACAGATGTCGTGACTTTTATTGTCCCATTATCCGCTATCGACTCAACAGCGTTAATTATGAGGTTTAATATAACTCTCTCAATATTTTCAGGATCCACAATAACCATTGGCAACGGATTTAATTCCTCAATAAGATTTATCCTGGACAGATTTTTAACTCCTGATTCTATAATCGCTGATTCTACAATCTCATTAAGATCGGAAGGTTGGGGATTCTGTAATTCTATATCATGAGAAAACTTCAATATAAGTCTTTGAATTCTATTAACTACACCCGAAATTGTCTTCAATACATCCTTCTGAAATTCAGGATTATCAAAATTCTCAGCAGCATTTTGAACGACCAATGATAACATCGAAACAGAGCTTTTAAGATCATGCAACACCATTGAAGATAACCTGGAGAAAGATTCAAGTTCCTTTGCAATAGCTAGTTCCCGACTTCTCCATGAATTCATAATCGCAATGGATATTTGATTAGACATAGTCTCCATTAAATCCATATCTTCTTGTGATATAGATTCTATATCGTTAAGCACTATGACCGCTATAAGTTTGTTTTCAGCTATTATCGGTATGCAAATGCCATCCTCTTTTAATATTATATCAGGAGCAGATGGTGGATCGCTAAATGTCTTAATTGCCTTGATTGTGTGGTCTTCTATTTTAACAGGAGATCCATAGCGCCAGAGCCAATCAAAAAAATCATGGTCCGCCGGTAAAGAATCATTTTTATCAGCATTCACAACAAAAAATTCCCGTCTATTTTCATCAATCAACATCATATAAGCAGATTGGGCGCCAACAGTCTCAGACACCGTTTCCAGCACTCTTTTCAAAAGTTCCTTCATTTCTAATACTGAAAAAATATTTCTACTGAATTTCTCCCATTCACTCCTATAATCATATTTGCTCTTATAAAAATATCTACTAATGAATAAATGAAACCTCACCTTCAACGATCTAGATAGGATAATTGCCATTAATATCAGGATTATCAAGAAAACAGATATGAAGGCAACAAAAAAGTTTATGTTCTTTCCTATAATCTGAACAATTTTACCCAGCAGACCCATGACTATTAAATATATTCCAACTAGAAGCAGAATGTATGATTTTCCAATAATACCTCTGTCGACATATATTCTTGTTTCTCTATGCATGTGTGCAATAACTGGATATGCTAAAAACATGTTTGATATAATAATAGATATTATGGCAACGCTATGAATATCCATACGTATATACGGATATCCCAATCCCATACTATATACAAGCACATGGAAAGATAATGCAGAAATGAACATAATTGCAGGATATCTTATCCTCCTATCTTGCTTTGCCTGACGATAGGTACTTTCCAGGTTTACTAAGGCAATAAGCACACAGAGCATAAGAAACACCACAAAAATAGACCCGGACTTACTGAAAATCAAACCGTAATAAGGGTCTTCATTTATAAATTCAAACTTTAAAATTCCATAAGACAGCCCTATTATTAGCAGAATAGAAATTAAGTAAAGTGCAATAAAATAAGCCTTTCTATGGGATAATAATTCCTTATAATTTGCTCTGCCATATATATTTGAAAATATTACAATATTTGCCCCTGCTAAACAATTAAACGACAGAGCAAATCTGAGCCAAAATAAGTGATTTGGGTTTGTCAGCATCATTAAATAGCCATAATTACTAATCGCTATCGAAATAGCCATAAGGAAGAAAATCTGATTTAGCCGACTCTTCACTGATTTTATTATAGCCAAGAGACCTAACAAAGAATGTATTATAAGACTTGCCAAATTAACTATAGAATGAACGTTCATTTCTATTTCTTCCTACATTTTAATATCCATGGTATACATCCTATATATGACTGGAATCCTTAAATTTTGATATACTCTGAAATATATAATCGCGATACATATTAGGGTCACCAACTTCTCCAGCTTCGGCAGCCTTGATTATATTATACATCTCTCTAGTAGTAGTATAATGCAACTTGTATATAACACCGTCATTATATGAGCCTTCAAGGTATGAATACATTTTATCAAGCAGTCCATCTTTGCCAAAAAATACCCTACAATTTTTATCTTGCGCACCGTGAGTATATACTTTAACGAATATCCATTCAGGACGACCGATCACATGTATATGTTGGGCTATCCAGAGATCAATTCTATCAGGATTCGGGGGATTATAAGCTGTAATTTCTCCATTCTCAACCCTAGGAAATATAGAATATTTTTTCCTCTTCCAGTTTAAACATAATGGACCTTGCACCATCATTAAATCTCCAGATGGTTTTTTGCCAACTGCAACATCTACCCCAACATTATAAGATTTGGGTCTATTTGGATCATCCGTGGCATAATATATACTGTTAATTTTCCTCGATTGGGTCTCACTAGGCGCGGATGGCATCGTAAAATCTGCATAACAACCTGTATCTTTAAGAATTTGTAATTCATTGTTTACACCACACCATCTCCCATCCTTTCTGGAATTATCCAAAGACCAATTACCATGTACAAAACTATAGTAAATACGACCATCATTTACGTCTTTATTACGATCTAAAGCAGAATAGCTAGAAAAAACTTTCTTTGCAGATTCAATTTTAGCAAACAAACTTTCAGCAGTATCATCATCATGATGCAAATGAAGTTCTATCTCCCCGTAGCCATGAGAACACAGTTCAGAAAGTTTTTCCATTTGCCAATCTCTAAATTCATCATAAGGGTAAAACCAGGTATGTTGTGGACATTTTCCATCGGAATCTTTATGAAGAAGAGACATCTTCGGATAATTTTCCATCCAAATGGAAATCCTCTCCTGTTCTTGTTCTTCCGTTGCATTATTCCATTTAGGCTCAAAATGGTCAGCTATAGCAAATATAATATGTTTCTGAGTATCCGAAGATGCATTAATCTTTGTTCTCTTACGTATTATGTAATCAGGCAACCATATATGTATATTTCTGCTAAAAAATACCATATCTTTAATACTAATTTGATCTTATAATGTTTTTTGATGATACTTCACGCGGGAGGAATACTCTATACGATGATGGACGATCCATCTCCGACTGATAGCAAATCATTTTAAAGTGAAACTATCTTCTAAAAGTTTTTGATATTAACTTCTGTTTTTCTCTCTTTTGTTTTAATATCCCCTATGACCGAGTCATTTATAAATAGATTAAAATCTCGCGTGGAGAGAGCCTTTTAAATATCAGTCATTTGATTGTGATCATTTTTTTATTTGTATACCACATTTTCCATCATCATTCAATAGCATACTATAAACGTTCGTAAATGTCTAGAATTTTTTTGCTTATAACATTTTAATCCCTCTAAATCTCCCTTTGGAAAAGGGAGACTTTCCTGATTTCGCCTTTTTCAAAGGGTGTTAGGTGATTGTATAAACAATTTTTAAAATGGTATTAGCAGATCAGAATATCAGGAAACACTGCCCCTTCACTTGCTCCAAAGCAATTCAGAAAAGCAACATTAAGTATGTAGTATGTAGGTTGGGTTGAAAATCTAATAATTTTCACGTTACATCTTTTCCTTTGTTTGGTTTTCAACCCAGTCACTGCTATAACAAATTTTGGGAAGGCAACTTTATCAAGACAACTTTATCCGTAAAATGCTTGTCATCTTGCTAAAAGAAAGCTAAGGAAAATAGCAAATCCTATTACACCTTTACCTAGCCAGGGTTCTTTTTGCTTCTGATTGAGCTTTATTCTGTATGTCGATCCGGTATCTAATGAAACGGAATTGCTTATAGAAGACTTTGGACTCACATACCATCCATCTTTGTAGAATATTTTTGCCTTATAGTCATTAGAGAATTCTAAAAGTATCTTTTTGTTGTCTGGTAAACTAATTAAAGGCTTTATTAAATCTTCAGGTTTCAAACATTCATAAGCTATTTGGAATCTTAACTTAGCTCTATCTATATTCCCCTCTTCATATTCTATTAATCCAAGAAAATATTGTGCATAAGCGTTCTGGCTATCAATGCTTAACACTTTTTCAAAGAACGTCCTGGCTCCTTTAAGATCACCAGAACGGAACAATTTCTCCCCTGACTCCATATCCTCAGCTTTTAGTCCATGAACAAATAGGACTATAAATATCATGTAAAATATAAAATGCTTTTTCAACTTAATCCCTCACTAACCAGATTGCGATACCTATCCCCGTTATGATTAACAACCTGTATATTGATCTATATCCACCTTCAATATCTGGCTTCATCTTGTATAAAGTGCCACCATGAAGCTCTAATTCTTTGTTTGTAGAAAAGGTTTCTCTCTTCATTCCCATCTCGCGATTCACTTGCAAAGAGTCTATTCGGTATTTACCTTGATCAATCTCAATAACAGCCTTTGCCTTATCACCCTCAAGCTCTAATTTTGAAGCGGATATATCTGGATATTTCTTATTGATCTCTTCTAGTAATGGCACCTTTAGTTTATTATAAATTATACCATATTCATCTGCCTTACTCAGATATGCTTTAGCTTTTCCTATATTTGATGTAACGTCAATCCCGGATAAAGCCCTATCATAATATATTTTTCCAAGAAAATAGAATGCTTCAGCAATGTTATCCTGATCACCAGATATTATTACATTTCGGAAATATTCTTCAGCTTTGACAGGATCATTTCGGCTTATAAGATAATAAACACCCGCTATGATTTGTTCCTGACTTCCATAAGCTGAACTGATGAAAAGAGTAAGTAATACGAGGAACAAAAGTTTACTTTTGCAATTAATAATGAATTTTTTTAGTTTTAACATAGACTTTAATCCCTAATTATTCGGTATACACCATAAATCGGTATTAAATCCGCCAAAAATGCCACTATACCACGCGACGCAATAGCAGTTGCAGTAGCAGGACTACGCTGTTTCATCGGCACATAGATAATATATCCAGGTCCAACCATCTCTGTTTGTTTATATTTCTCTGCACTTCTCAAGGGCTCGCTTATATCTATTATTTTATCCTGATAAGAATCAACATCCTCTCTTCTAATTCTTACCCTTTCAGGATCGGCATTTTGAGTCAAACCTCCTGCTAGATATATAGCCGCAAGTATATCCAGCGGTTCGCTTAATGGATATGTCCCAGGTCTAACTACTTCTCCAGTTATAGTAAGCGATAATTCCCGCATCTTATCATGTGTCAAAGGTGGAACATATACTATATCTCCGGAGTATAATTTCGGCATTATGGAGTTATCACCGCTTGTCAAATATTTGCTCATATCTACATAGATCACTCTATCACCATCAGTAGGTGTGCCTCTAATAACCCTAACATCTCTTAATGCTGAACTATCAGTTACACTTCCTGCTCTTATTAAAGCTTGAGCAAGAGTCGGTTCTTCAGTAAAGGTAAATGAACCAGGGGTAGCAACTGCACCCATGACATTTATTATAAACTTTTGTTCTTCAACTTCTTCACTAACGGGCTGTTGAACTCTACTGGTAGGTGTTGGAGTTTCTCTTTGTGTTTCCTCAGTCTTGGGAATTTCAACCTTCGGGATATATATAGTGTCTCCAGAATGAAGGGTTGGTAATTTTGATGTATCACCGGTTTGAAGCACCTCATTTAGATTGACTACAATAGGATCTCGCACTGACCTATCTGCTGGAATTATCTTCACTGCTGTTAAATCTGCATCAGCTGCTGGAACTGCTTGTACTATCACCTCTAGTAAGGAAGGTATCGTAGAGAAAGTTATCGTTCTAGAATTTGTTACACGTCCAAATATAGATATTTTTTTGCTGTTGAACTGTGTAATACTAACAGTTACATCTGCACCTTCTTTAATGTATTTTGAAAGCTTTTCTGAAATTTCCTTTTTCAATTCGCTTCTTGTTCGACCGTCAGCTACTATATCACCCAATAATGGAACTGTTATTTTCCCATCAGGGCCTACAGGCACAGTTGTATTGAACTGATCGTATTGGTAAACATATATTTGAACTATGTCACCAGAACCAATTCGGTATTCAGCATCTTCAGAAAGAGACTTTTCACATAGGTTAAAAAACATCAGGACGGTACAGATTAAAAAAAATATAATTGAAATATTCTTAAATGTCATTGATTCTGATACCTCCTATTAGCAAATTTTTTCAAAAGTAAATCGAAAAAGACTTTATGTTTTTTGTAACATAATTTCATTAAATTATCAAGAGTTTTCTATTCATCGCAACATCTTTTCCAAGCATAAAGAAGAAGTAGGATGGGTAAATGGTTGTGTTGATTTATAGCATTAGTTAATGAACTATCATTTTTTATAAACAATAAATATTCCAAGAATTAAAACCATTTACCCATCCTACATATTACTATCAGGAAAGAGATATTAAAAAGAGATAACTATTTTTGAGTAGGTATCATGCTATTTGCGTTTAATGTAAACATAATGACCAGCTTGTTAATTTGCCCAAATGCAAGAACAATATATAATATATGCTTCGCACATACACAAGAAAATATGATGTCTTGTTTGTTTATCTGTCCAAATACAAGTTTATGCATAAAAATTTCATCTCATTAAATATAGTCGTTAAAAATAGGTAATTTAGGACAAAAATTTTATAAAATAACTCAAGTCTGATGTTTAACTAAAAAATTTATATTCAAAAAATCAAAGTCTTTTCAATGAATTTCATATAAAAGCACATATACTAGATCATCAAATGGCAATTTGGAAAGGTTAATATTAAGCTCCGTAGGAGCGATATGTGAAAATCTTTTACCATTCCATTTGCTTATTAACATGTCGCTCCTACTCCGCTTTGGAAATGTTGTGCACTTATT
>FWPV01010636.1_pt1 | contig 10917 bp, 7 predicted proteins | sample 2228371 | NCBI WGS metagenome assembly FWPV01 (sample SAMEA103939776, study PRJEB20133) | metagenome | reverse complement strand
TTATGAAGTGTCTGGCCTGCGGCCTGGAACTGCCTAAGAATCAGGGCTGGGACCATATCCGGGCCGCCCATCTGGCTCCCTTGGGCCTGACCCCGGAAAAGATTCTGGAGCATGCCCGGAAAATGGCCCATCCTTTGACCCTCAAGAGCGCCCACCTGACCTGTCTCAAGCTGCCGGAGAAAGTCATCTGTTTCAGCATTGACAACGCTGAGCTGCTCATTGCCTTTGCCAGCGAGAGGAGCCGGATTCCCTGGACCGACATTGTAGAGTGGCAGATTCTGCACGAAAAAGGCCATCTGGCTTTGCAGGGACTCTATGAGCCGCCCCAGGGCATAAGACCCGAGGTGCTTGTCAACGCCGAGGACTATTATATCAACCGTTATCTTCTCCCTGAGCAATACTGGCCTGTTTGCCTGATGAACGCCCGCTGTGCCGTGGCCATCCGGACCATTATCCCTGTGCCTGCCGGCCTGCGGGACGCCTATTTTTATCTGACTCTGGGCACCTTCCTGGCTTATGAGGCCGTGACTCTGGCGGACATGGTCTTTCTGGGACGCCAGGAGGCGGACCTGGTGGCCGTCCTCGCCCCTCTTTTCCAGGAAATCAGGACCCTGGCGGACCTTGCCCCGGTGGCCCGGAAGTTGGAGGAAATCAACGCCGCGTTCCTTGCCCAGAGGCGGTTTCAGGGGTGAGCTGGCGACCGGGGGCCCCTATCTACCCGTATGTGGACGATCTTCCCATTGATTCAGACCGGTTACTTTGTTAGGATTGACAAGTAGGCTCGATTGTTTCTTTCAAGACCGTTTGGAACCAAGAACATCACGGCATAATTTTTAGTAAACCGGTGCAAGACTTGGTGGACGAAAATATTCAGAGGCAACCGCATCAAGACAGAGGTGGAAAATTCCGGGTAAGCATCCCTTCGGAATGAATCGGGATAAGTCATGTTAGAGGAACACCTCAGATCAATTCAGGATGGGATCAGGGCAGGGAATTTTACCAGCCAGGCCGCAGTTTCTCAGGGAATCGTTTTGCGCATCCTGCAGGCCCTGTCCTGGCCTACCTTTGATATCCGAATCGTCACCCCGGAATATCCCCTTAATGGGAGGCGGGTGGATTTTGCCTTGTGCCATCCGCCGGGAAGGCCCAGGATATTGCTCGAGGTAAAACCTCCTGGACAAGCCGCCTCCGGCGAACGCCAGCTTTTTGAGTACGCCTTCCATCGGGGTGTGCCCATGGCGATCTTGACCGATGGCCAGGAATGGCACTTCTATCTGCCCGCCGAGCCCGGGGATTATACGGAACGCCGCCTTTATCGCCTGGATATTGTGGAGCGGGACCTGGAAGAGAGTGTGGCCAGGCTGACCAGGTATCTCAGTTATGAGGCCGTCTGTTCCGGGGCCGCCCTGGAGGCGGCCAGGGCGGATTACCGCAATGTGGCCCGGCAGCGGGTAATCGAAGAAACTTTGCCCCAGGCCTTTAGAAAGCTCATTGAGGACGGCGAGGAACTCTTATTGGAGCTGGTGGCCGACCGGGTGGAGGAAATCTGCGGCTATAAGCCGGAATCGGATACGGTGGCCGCCTTCCTGCAATCTTCTGTCAGGATTATAGGAGAATCTTCGCTTCCGGCCCCGCCACCTTCCCCTCCGTCTTCTCCCCCTCGCCCTTCTCATCGGGGTGAAACAGGTTTTTCTCTGCGGGGGCAGTGGTATCCGGCCAGAAGCGCCAGGGAGGTTTTGATCCAGGTTTTCCGAAAACTGCAGGAGCTGGATAATACCTTTTTCGAGCGCTTTGCCGGTTTGCCCAAACATGGCAGCAAACGGCGTTATTTAGCCCGCACCCCCGAGGAGCTCTATCCCCACCGCCCCGACTTGGCCCGTAAACATTCCCATCAACTGCCCCACGGCTGGTGGCTCGTGGTACATCTCAGTAAAGGTGCCATTGAAAGGATAATCCAAATGGCTTGCCAGGTGGCCGGAATCGGGTATGGCACTGATTTACAAGTTAATCTTGGAGAGTGACATCCACCATGCGCCCTTCCTGGGATGAATACTTCATGCTCATCGCCAAGCTGGTGAGCACGAGATCGACATGTAACAGCCGGCCTACGGGTGCGGTCCTGGTAAAGGACCGGCAGATCCTGGCCACAGGCTACAACGGCAGTATGCCCGGCGCGCCCCACTGCTCGGACCAGGTGCTGCCGGACGGCCGCCCCTACTGCCACCGCCGGGCCCTGCACATCGCCGACGTGGACAAATACAACTTCTGCCGGGCCTCCCACGCCGAGGCCAACGCCATCGCCCAGGCGGCCCGGCACGGCGTGGCCATCAAGGGGGCCACCCTCTATGTCACCCTGGAGCTCTGTTACGTCTGCGTCAAGCTCCTGGCCACGGCCCAGATCGAGCGGGTCTTTTTTGAGCTCCCCTATGAGTCCCGGGACGACCTGCGGGACGCCTACTGGAAGCAGGCGGTGGAGGAGGCGGGCTTCAAGGAATACCGGCAGTTGACCATTTCTCCGGCGGCCCTGGAATTTATTCTTCCCAGCCTCAGGGGCGTCACCTCCACCCGGCGCCTGCCGGCCACCGCGGCCCCCAAGGCCAGGCCCTTTGTCGGCGCGGTGGAGTCGGATTGAGTTTTGGGCAGGGGGTCAGGGGTTTTACAGGGTGAAAAGCCCGGGGCATCAACCCCTGCCCCTTCCAGCCCGTCAGGGCCCCGGCAGCCATAAGCATCTGGCGGGTTCAGAGCCAGGCGGAGTTTGGCGGCCATAGTTCAAAACCAATTTGGAAACGAGATATTTCCGAATGAAAATTAGCTCACAGCTCACAGCCTATGGCTTAAAGCTAACGGCTTAAAGCCGCTTCCCTAACCCATGGCCAAAAAACGTCCGGCACCTTCGAATAATTCGGGCAGGAAAAACAAGGCCGTCAAGAAGCCGGCGGCCCCGCCCTCTCCGCCGCCCCCTTTGACCTGGCAACGGCGGCTGGGCCAGGAGGCGGCGGCCCTGCTGCTCCTGGGGCTGGGGGTGTTTCTGGCCTTATCCCTGGCCAGTTTCTCTTTGGCGGACCCCCCGTCGCTTGTGAGGATCTGGTTCGCGCCCCAGATAAGCAACTGGGGCGGCAAGGCCGGGGCCGTCCTGGCATTAACCGGGATGGGGTTGCTGGGCCTGGGGGCCTTTCTGCTCCCCCTTATCCTTGGGGGCTTGGCTTGGCAGTCGCACCGCCACGGTCTGGAGAACCTGACCTGGTCTCAGGTCATTGCCGGTCTGGCCGTGCCGGCGGCCGGCGCCGGGCTCTTGGGTCTGGTGAGGCCCTATGTGTCCTGGGGGGACGGCCTGATTCATACCGGCGGCTTGCTCGGGGATCTGCTGGCGGCCGGGCTGGTGAGGCTCCTGAACTGGCCTTGGTTCTTTTGTTGATTTTTCTTTTGGGGCTCATGGGGGCGACCCGCCTGTCCCTGGTGGGGCTCTTGTCCCGGCTGGCGGACTTGTCTCGGCGGGCCTGGGAAAATCTGAGAGGCCGTTGGACTTCCAAACCGGGGGAGCCGGTCTTGCCTCCGGTGGAAGCCAAAGGCCGGCACCCCCTGATAGCCAAAACCGAACGCCGGACTGAGGAATTTATCCCGGCCACCCTCCCTCCGGAACCGGCCGCCGTGGTGGAACCGTCCCCCCGGCCCCGGCGGGCTCCGGCGGCTTCGGGGAGATTCACCCTTCCCCCTCTGGATCTCCTCGACCCTCCCAAGCCCTGGGACCACCAGGTGCAGGAAGGGCAGATGATGGCCCAGGCGGAAAAGCTGGAGAGCACCCTGCGCCATTTCGGGGTGGAAGCGAAGGTCACGGCCATCATCCCTGGTCCGGTGGTGAGCCGCTTTGAGCTGGAGCCTGCACCCGGGGTCAAGATCAGCAAAGTCACGGGCCTCAGCGATGATTTGGCCCTGGCCTTAAAGGCCCTTTCCATCCGCATCGTGGCCCCGGTGCCGGGCAAGGCGGTCATCGGCATCGAGATTCCCAACCCGAAGCGCCAGGTGGTGGCCTTGCGGGAAATCCTGGCGGACGCGGCCTACCAGAAGGCTGCCTCCCGCCTGACCATCGCCCTGGGAAAGGACATCATGGGCACCCCGGTGGTCACGGACCTCGGCCGCATGCCTCACCTGCTCATGGCCGGGGCCACGGGCAGCGGCAAAAGCGTGGGCTTGAACGCCATGATCCTTTCCATCCTGTTCAAGGCCACTCCGGAGGAAGTGCGCTTTCTGCTTATTGACCCCAAGCGCATCGAGCTCTCCACCTACCAGGGCATCCCTCACCTTCTGCACCCGGTGGTGGTGAACCCCAAGGAGGCCACCACCGCGCTTCATTGGACTGTGGCCGAAATGGAGCGGCGCTACGCCCTGCTCTCCGAGTTGGGGGTGCGCAACATCGAGGGTTATAACCAGAAAGGCAAGGGCCTGAAACCGGAAGCCAAGGAGCCGGAGGAAGCGCCGCTGCCCCGGTTTTTGCCCTACATCGTGGTGGTTATCGATGAGCTGGCGGACCTCATGCTGGTCTCCTCCCGGGACACGGAAGAGTATCTCATCCGCTTGGCCCAGAAGGCCCGGGCCTCGGGCATTCATCTGCTGGTGGCCACCCAGCGCCCCTCGGTGGATGTCATCACCGGCCTTATCAAGGCCAATTTTCCCACCCGGGTGTCCTATCAGGTGTCCTCCAAGGCGGACTCCCGGGTCATCCTGGACAGCGTCGGGGCCGAGCGCCTTCTGGGCAAAGGAGACCTGCTGTTCATCCCCCCCGGCACCTCCCGTCTGACCCGCATCCACGGAGCCTATGTCTCCGAGGACGAAGTCCTGCGGGTGGTGGAGTTCCTCAAGGCCCAGGCCGCGCCGGAGTATGAGATCGGGCTTTTGGAGATGGCGGAGCGGGAGAAAGACGAGGAGGACTCAGGGGAACGGGACGAAAAATGGGACGAGGCCGTGGCCCTGGTGGCTGAAACCCGGAACGCCTCCATTTCCATGCTTCAGCGGCGGCTTCGCATCGGCTACAACCGGGCGGCCCGCATCATCGAAACCATGGAGCGGGAGGGCCTGGTGGGGCCCTCAGACTGCTTGAAGCCCCGGGAGGTTTATATACCCCGGCGCTGAACCCCGGGTCTGAGACGGTAAGGACCTTCGGCGCTCTGACCTGAGGCGGCCGAAAGGGTGTCCGGGGAGGGAGCCCTGAGGGGAGGGCGGGGAGGTCAGCCGCCTACCGACTAAGATTCACTTCGCACCGACGCTCGATTTTTCTTGAAAGGCGTAACCCTTGAAAATAAAACATATCCTGTTCGGCGCCATCTTGATATGGTGGGCTTTTCAGCCGGGGCCGGGCCTCGGCGGGGAAAGCCTGAAAATCACCCAGTGGGAACCCATGGGGGGACCGCCGGCACCCGCCTATATTCACCTTTCCACCGAATTCCCCTGCGACCTGAAGAAGCCCCGGGAAACCATCAGGGTAAACGGCCGGCCGGCCGCGTTCACCCGGTTGGGCGGGGGATTTGGGGGAGGGGTCTGCCTGCAGGATTACGCGGTATATGTGGGGACGCCGGGAATAAAGGAGATTACGGTCACCCTGAGCGCCGGCGACCGGACCTTAACCGCCTCCACATCCCTGGAATTCCGTTCCCAGGGGGCCATCGTCCTCCTGGACCGGGTGGACGGCCAGGCGGTATGGGCCCCGGAGGAGTGGCGTTTCTGGGTATATTTCGTCAAGGATGTCAAGATATTCTTCCAACACAACCCCTCATCCGCCGCCCGAAACGGCGTCAAGGATGTCAAGATAACGGTGAATGACCAGGAGCAGCCCGCTCAGCTCGCGCCTGCCCCGGTTTCGGAGCACCATTTTGTCCTCACCTGCCGCCCGGACCTCAGACCCGGCTCCAATACCATCACCTTGGCGGGAACGAACCTTGAGGGCCGGGAAATCAAAGCCCAGTATCACACCTACTACGCCAGAGACCGGCAGGTGAAAGTGAATGACGAGATTCTCCTGCCCTACGGCTATTGGGGCAGCAAAAGCGGCCCCTTTTTCCGGCTGGAGGTGGAAGGCGAGGCCGTGGCGCCGGTGGGCGGGGTGGACCGGGACCAGAGCGGTCTGAAAGACGGGGCCTGGTTCTTTATGGAGCGAAAAATCTTGAAAAGGCTGCGGGCCCTCCGACCCGGCACCGTCACCCTCCGGTTTTTGGAAAAAAAATGGTTTACGGAACCTTTTCAGCTCCGCCGCACCGACCAGCTAACCGTGGTGCCCTGACCCGGGGTGTTCCAGCGGTGCCCCGGGCTACGCCGGAAGGGCGGCATGTCCTCAAAACGAGTTGACAATCACCTCAGGCCCGACATTCTCTCATGAAAAGCTCCGTCTCTTTGGCAAACCTCCAGGTGGGGGAGCGTCTGCGTTCCCTGGTGGAATCCACTGAAGTAATCCGCCTGGTTCATGACATCACCACTTGCGAAATCCACTGGCAGGGAGAAGACCACCCGTCCCAGGGGCCGGAGGCCGGCCGCGGCCTGGAGCTCTTTCCCTGCTTTACCGTGCATTTTCAGGAACACGCCTTGCAGATAAAGGGGACCATCATCCCCAATATCCCCCAGAACGGGGAGGGGCTGAGCCACCGGATCACCCTGGAGCTGGCAGGGCGGGCTTACCGGCTCCGCTTGGAAACCTCCCAGACGTATGTTTTGTCCCCTTTCCACCTCCGTTTCCTCAGCATGCTCTTCGGCCGCCTGGTGCTGCACCATCTGGTTTTTCCCCTGGACGAGGCCGGGGGCTATCCTTTTTTCAGTCCCTATTCCCTGGAGGAGCAGGTGGTGGCCGGCTACCTCCAGAGCCTCCTATGGGCCCCCTGCGCCACCATCAAGCTGGACGCCCAGGACAACCCCTATATCGGCTCCATCCTTTATTCGGAACGGCATCTGCGGCGCTGTGAGATGCCGGGAAGCCGCCAGGAGGAGGCCCTGGTCCGGGCCTGGCGTCTGTTCAAACATCTGCTGTATTACTCCGTCGAAGGGGGGCGGCTGTTCACCGGTTTTGCCTTCATCCCTCCCGCCATGCCCCAGGACCTCCTCCGGCGGCGCTGGCCCTCCCTGCTTTTTTACCACGAAGACTTTCGGCCCTCCCTTGAGGAGGGGCTGGAGGCCCTCAGACAATTCCTTCTCCATGCCAACGGCCACTCCACTTTTCTGGCCCTGCAGGGGGGCCGGCTGGTGGGCCTTTTGAACCTCACCCGGGGGACCCATCGGCAACTGGCCAGCCTGCGCTCCTGGAACACAATTCTGCCTTTGACCACCATTTCCTCCAAGGGCCGGATCACCTTCTGGGTCCCTCTTAGGGGGCGCCGCAGTCCTCAGATTCCTCTGGCGGTCCTGGAATACCGCCATGGGCATCTGCGGATTCCTTTGTTCCAGGACATCTTTTGGCAGGAATTGGAACGGCAACTGGCGGAGGTGTGCTCCCACTGCCGGCACCCCGAATCCCTGGCTCACCTCAAGCAGCTCCTGGGCATGGTGAAGCAGTGGGGCCACGGGGCCATTCTGGTGTTGGGCTTGACCCCGGGGCAACTGACCGGCCCGAACCCCAGTCTGGAAAATCAGGTGTATCTGGAAAACCCCATCCCTTTAAAGGAACACTGGCTGCCCCATCTGTTCGGCTTGGCCAAATCCGACGGGGCGCTGCTGTTCAATGAGCGGCTGGAGGCGGTGGCCTTCCGGGCCCGCCTCAAGGCCCCGCCGGTGCACCTTTTGCCGGAGCGGGACGACCTGGGGAGCGGCATGCGCCACCGGGCCACCCGGGAAATCACCGCCTACGCCCCCAACCTGGTGGGTCTGGCCGTGTCCCAGGACGGCTATCTCTCCCTTTACCGCCGCGGCAGGCTGTTGAGTCGGTTGTATTAAGACCCTTGCAATCTCAAGGAGCCGAAGACTCAAGAGCGACGGTTTTCCACTCATCAAGCTCCTGCAAGGCCCGGCGGACATAGGCCGCAGGCCGGTTTTTTTTGGCCACCCGGCCGGGCAGCGGCGGAAACAAACCGAAATTCACATTCATGGGCTGAAAATCCTTGGCCGCGGTGTTGGTCAGGTGGGCGATCAGGGCTCCCAAGGCCGTGCTCCGGGGGGGAGTGACCAGGGGCAGGCCCCGGGCCCGCCGGGCGGCGTTGATTCCGGCTATCAGGCCCATGGCCCCGGATTCCACATAACCCTCCACCCCCGAGAGCTGGCCGGCCAGAAAGATATGGGGATGCCGGTAGAAGTTCAGGCAGCGGCTGAGGAGCCCCGGAGAGCGGACGAAGGTATTGCGGTGGACGCTTCCCAAGCGGGCGAACTCGGCCCGTTCCAGCCCCGGGATGAGCCGGAACACCCGCCGCTGCTCCGGGTAGGTCAGCTTGGTCTGGAAGCCCACCAGGTTATAGAGGGTCCCTTCCCGGTTTTCGGCCCGGAGCTGGGCCACTGCAAAGGGCTGTCGGCCGGTCCGGGGGTCGATGAGTCCCACCGGTTTGAGGGGGCCGAAAGTGAGGGTGAGATAACCCCGGGCGGCCATGACTTCGAGGGGCAGGCATCCTTCAAAATAGCGGGGTTCCTCAAAATCCCTCAAAGGCACCTGGGCGGCCGTGGTCAGAGCCTCATAAAAGCGGGCGTATTCCTCCTCGTTGAAGGGGCAGTTCAGGTAATCTTCGCCGGCCCCGTAGCGGGAGGCCCGGAAAATCCTGGTCATGTCCAGGGAGTCGGCAAAGACGATGGGCGCCAGGGCGTCGTAAAAATGCAGGTGCTCCTGGCCGGTGAGCTTACGCAAGGCCTCGGCCAGGGGTTCGGAGGTGAGGGGACCGGTGGCTGCGATGGTGATCCGATCAGGGGGGAAATCGGTTACTTCCTCCCGGATGATCTCCACCAGCGGTTCCTGCTCCAGGGCCCGGGTGAGGTAGGCGGCGAAGCGCTGCCGGTCCACCGCCAGGCTTTTGCCAGCCGGGACCCGGGTGGCCTCGGCCGCGGCCATGAGGAGGGAGCCCAGCCGCCGCATTTCCTCTTTTAGAAGACCCACGGCACTGTCCAGGGAAGCGGAACGCAAGGAATTGCTGCACACCAACTCCCCCAGCAGGGGCGAGCTGTGGGCCGGGGAGAATTTCAGCGGCTTCATTTCGTAAAGCCGCACCCGGACTCCCCGCCGGGCCGCCTGCCAAGCCGCCTCCGTTCCCGCCAGGCCCCCGCCGATGACGACGATGGCGGGTTTTTCCGAGGGGGGGAGCGGTGAACCCGAAGCCCCCCGGGTTTTCCGGCCGCGGGGTCTTTCAGGCACCGGCCGCCGCCTCTTTAGGGGCTGGCTCCTCGTGCCCGCATTCCGGTTTGGGGCAGATGAGTTTTTTTCCCTTTTTCCGGAGCCAGGGAAAGGCGCAGCGGGGACAGGGGGTTTCCATCGGGGACTGGTTCAGGGTAAAGGTGCAGCGGGGATATCGGCTGCAGCCGTAGAAAAATTTATTCCGATAGCGCCGCTTCACCAGATGTCCCTGGCAGCCAGGCTCCGGACAGGGAACGCCGCGGCCGGTGTCCGTCCGCTCCGTCATGATGAGGGCGCCGTCCTCGCCCCGGATGAAATTCCGGGTGAAGCGGCACCGGGGATAACCGGAACAGCCCAGAAATTCCCCGTTTTTCCCCCGGCGCACCACCAGTTCTCTGCCGCACTCCGGACACTCAAGGTCGGTGGGACCGGGTTTTCCCTTGGCGGCGGAGGGGGCCGGGGGGAGAATGTCCCCTTGGGCGTCCCGCTCCAGGTCGCTGGTGAAATCGCAGGCCGGATGAGCCGAACACCCCAGAAAATAGCCGGCTTTGCCCCACCGGATCAGGAGCTCCTTGGCGCATTTGGGACAGAACAAGCCGGTGGGCAGTTTTTTGATGGGCTCCATCCGATCTTTGGCGGCCTCCAGTTCCTGGGAAAGAGGCCCGTAGCCATCCCGCATGATATTGACCCAGGAAACCTGACCCTCGGCGATGCGGTCCAGGTCCTCCTCCAGGTGAGCGGTGAATTTGGGGTCCAGGACCTCGGGGAAGTTTTCCACCAGCAGATCGCAGACCGCGATCCCCAGCTCGGTGGGGCGCAGGCGGGTCTTCATCTTCAGGACATAGTCCCGCTGCTGCAAGACGTTCAGAATGCTGGCATAGGTGCTGGGCCGGCCGATTCCCTGGACTTCCAGCTCTTTGATAAGGCTTGCTTCGGAATAACGGGGGGGCGGCTTGGTGAAATGCTGCTGGGGGTCGAAATCCACCAGCTCCAGGCTTTCCCCTTCCTTCAGGGGCGGGAGTTTCTCTTCCTTTTCCTCTTCCTCGGAGATTTCCTGGTAAAGGGTGGTGAATCCGGGAAAGGTCATCACCCTGGCGGTGGCCCGGAAGAGATACTCCCCGGCGGCCACGTCCACCGTGGTGAGGTCATAGAGGGCTTCGGCCATCTGGGAGGCCACAAACCGGCGCCAGATGAGCTCGTAGAGGGCGAATTCGTCTTTTTTCAGGAAACGGCGCACGTTCTCAGGCCGGCGGCTGACCTCGGTGGGCCGGATGGCCTCATGGGCTTCCTGGGCCCCTTTGGGGCTCTTGTACCGGTGGGGGGCTTTGGGAACAAAGGCCTCCCCGTAAGTGGCCCCGATAAACTCCCGCACCGCGTCCAGGGCCTCTTTGGACACCCGGGTGGAGTCGGTGCGCATGTAGGTGATGAGACCCACCGGCCCCTCGTCCCCCAGTTCGATGCCTTCGTAGAGCCGTTGGGCCAGGCGCATGGTGGTTTGGGGGGACAGCCTCAGCCGGCGGTTGGCCTCCATCTGCAGGCTGCTGGTGATGAAGGGCGGCGCCGGGTGGCGGCGCTGGGGCTTTTTCTCCACTTTGGCCACCCGGAAGGGGACCTCCTCCAGGCATTCCAGGATG
>FWPV01003059.1_pt1 | contig 10917 bp, 10 predicted proteins | sample 2228371 | NCBI WGS metagenome assembly FWPV01 (sample SAMEA103939776, study PRJEB20133) | metagenome | reverse complement strand
AGACAATGAAAGGAGTACTGCTTGCAGTGCACGTTTGGAGTGAGCCACGTCCAACCTCGATCTTGTTATATGCATATGAGAAAAAACTGCTTGCCTGTACCTCTTACCAAGCTAGAATCAGATTGGATTTCGCATTGTGTCGGCTAATTGACACTGCATGCGTGATGATTCATATTCGACCCGTAATGTTGAACCAAGCATTTACTCAAATAAGAACCGGAGGGACAGCAATGACTGACTTACAACAACGCGCCACACGGCTGCTGATGGCAGCCACGCTGGCTGGCAGCGGCCTGCTATTGGGCACTGGTGCCATCGCCAGCGAACTGACGCCCGAAAAGAAACTGCAAGCCGCCAGCCTCGCTGCTACCTGCGCCAACTGCCATGGCACGAATGGTCAGGGTGTGGAAGGCAGCGCCGTCACTGGGCTGGCCAACCTGAGCGTGGAATACATCAAAACCAATATGATCTGGTTTAAAACCGGGCAGCGCCCCGCCACTGTGATGCACCAACTTGCCAAGGGTTACACCGACGAGCAAATCGACATCATCGCCAACTACCTCGGCAAGAAAGACTAAGGAGCGCACCATGCAAAGACGACAATTTTTACAAACCAGCGCATTGGCCACCGCATTGTTGGGCGGCATGCCTTTGTCAGCCACAGCAAAAAGTGCCAAAGGCAAAGTGGTGGTGATCGGCGGCGGCTATGGGGGCGCGACTGCGGCCAAGTACCTGCGCATGCTGTCGGGCAACCAGCTCGACGTGACCTTGGTTGAACCCAATTCCACATTCGTGTCTTGCCCCATGAGTAACCTCGTGGTGGGTGGCCTGCGGGATATCAAGCAAATCAGCACACCCTACACTGGCCTGACACGCAACCATGGCGTGAAGATGGTCAAAGATTATGTGACGGCAATTGACGTTGAAAAACGCACCGTGAAACTCAAAAACGGCAAAACCCTTCCTTATGACAAACTGGTGTTGTCACCGGGCATTGATTTGCAACTGGACAAGATTGAAGGCCTGGTTGCCGCCAATGCGAGCGGTCAAATTCTGCATGCCTGGAAAGCTGGCCCGGAAACTGTGGGACTGCGAAAGCAGCTGGAAGCCATGCCCGATGGCGGCACCTACATTTTGAACGTGCCACTCGCCCCCTACCGCTGCCCACCCGGACCCTACGAGCGCGCCAGCATGGTGGCCAACTACTTCAAACAGTACAAGCCGAAATCCAAAGTACTGCTGCTGGATGCGAATGCAGACGTAACCTCGAAAGGCAAGTTGTTCAAGGGCGTGTGGGAAAGCGAGTACAAAGGCATTCTGGAATATCGCCCCAACATGAAAGTCACCGGCGTGGATGGCGCCACAAAAACAGTGCGTTTTGAATTCGAGGAGCCCATCAAAGGCGACGTACTGAACATTCTGCCTGACCAGCGCGCAGGCAAACTGGCAGTCGATTCCGGCATCGCCAACCTGAACAACCGTTGGGCCGAGGTCAACTACATGACATTCGAATCCACCGTTGCGCCCAATGTGCATGTGATCGGCGACTCGGTGCAAGGTGCGCCCCTGATGCCAAAGAGCGGCCACATGGCCAACAGCCAGGCCAAAGTGGTCGCCGCCGCCATCGTGGCTCAGCTCAGCGGTTGGGAACCCAATGCCACACCGTTGACCAACAACACCTGCTACAGCTACGTCACGACCAAAAACGTGATTCACGTGGCCAGCGTGCATGTGTACAACGCCGAGAAGAAAACCTTCCTGACCGTTGAAGGTTCGGGTGGTGTATCTGCAGAACCCAATGAACTGGAAGGCACCTACGCCTGGAACTGGGCCCAGAACATTTGGGCAGACACGCTGGCGTAAAATCCCTCAGCGCTGCTGAAAACTGGCCCGCATCTGGTTGATTTTGGAATCCAGACTGCGGGCTTTTTGTTCCAACTCCCCGGTTTCGCGAAACAGATCAGCTGCGGTGCGCTGAAGCGCCGAAACTGTTTTTTCTGCCTTGCTTCGCTCACTGGACGACAAAGCCTTGTTGTCCGCCCTGCTCCGGTTTTGTGCAATTTGCTCGGTCAGTGCTTTGGACTGCTCCCGCTTGTCCTGTAACTGACGCTCCACTTCGTTGCGTTCCCGCTGCACGTTGTAAACGAGCTGCCCTTCTTTGTAACCCGCACGTACCTTTGGATAGGTTTTTTCATTGCATTGATCCGGGTAAGCTGCACCCTTGGAACCCAGATCAAAACCCGTATTCACCGTGCAATAGTTCTTCAGGCCCTGCTCGAAACCCTTGTTGTACTCCTCAAGATTCACCGTCACTTTGGCCTCGGCACAGGCTGAGCGGTGCTCGGCAACGCGGGCCTGGGTATAACCTTGTGATGCATCGGTAAAACCAACCTCTCGCCAATTCGCCACCAGGCATTCCTCCTTGCTCATGGTGGCACACCCGCTGGCGCCAAGAAGTATCAGCACCGCCAACAACAATCTCCCACTCATTACTCACCTCATCTTGTTTTTTTATTCATGACAAATCTATACCACGGGCACCAAACAGCCGTCTGTAGTCTGAGTGGACTAAGCCAACGCAGAGGGCTGGCGGCATGTTTATTGCATTCAACATTTCTGCAACAAGTGCTCAATTGCGATGCTTTTCTGCCGTTAATTCAATTGTAGTGAATGCGCATACAAGCGTAATTTAAATAAAACGAGCCAGCACACCTTAAGCATTTCAAAAGGGGACAACCAATGGCCGCTCAAACACCTGTATCCAGCCACTCCAAATTGGGCGTGGCCGAAGTCGCCAAACTCGCCGCCCGCGAAGGTTACCTGTTTGGCCTCAGTTTTCTGTTTCGCCAACGCGTAGCGCAATTCGTACCCGAATTCAGCCCAAACTTTCACAACCGCCAGTTGCCCATTGTGTTCATGGTACCGGGGTATATGGAAAAACCCGGGTGTTTTGCCACCCTGTATGAAGAACTGCTGTGGAGCGGCGTGCGAGTGGCTTTGTATCAGCCACGTTACCTGCTGGCTTCGGTGCACGACATGGCCCAAGATTTTGGACATTACATGGACACGGTTTTGGAACAGGCCGAATGTGATGGGGCCAACACTTATCTTGTAGGGCATTCCATGGGGGGGCTGATTGTTCGCAAGGCCATGAGCTCCCGCTGGCACAGCCACACCCAGGTGCAACACCTGTTCACACTGGCCTCGCCCAACAATGGCACCCGTATGGCTCATCTGGGTGTGGGCGACTGTGCGGTGGACATGCTACCCAACAGCGACTTTCTGAACCAGTTGAACGTGGAAGACGACGCACACCGGCAAAAAATGAGTAGCGTGATTGCCATTCCTGATGCATTGATACTGCACCACCGTTTTGCCCACCTTGAAGGTGCGGCCAATCATGTAATTGACCGCACAGGGCACATGGCTTTGCTGGATGAACCAAGACTGATTGAACTGTTGAAACGAAAAATGCAGGGACAAAACCCGCATCAATTGTTGGGAGCCTGATTGGTCAAGGCGATCAGCTGCGCTTGCTGACCGATTTAAAATACAGCTCTGACTGCATTTCCCGCACATGCACGCTGATTTGGGTTTGCAGGCCGTCTGTCTGCAGACAGGTTCTTTCGAGCACCTTAAGCAACACTTGCCCCAAGTGCTCTTGAACAGAGCACTCGCGACCACTGAGCAACTCGACTGTGGCCGCCACAAAGGCGTGGTCCCCACTTTCAGCCGCGGCCACACCCATGCGGTAAGAACGCAGACCGTGAATACGGGTCTTGATGTCCGCATCCATGAAAATACCGAGTCCCATCAAGGCTTTATTTACCTGGAGCAACACCCAGGACTCGTCCAGGTTGTGAAGATTGTCGCTGTATTCAATCGTAATGTGGGGCATCTGGAAAGCCTGTGTATGTGACAAAACCGTGAAAGTTCATGGTTTTGTCTAGTATAAATTACCTACAAAACTGCTTGTCGTTCCTAAACCTTAGCGCGACAATGTTCACATTGAGCGCTGTAACAGTGTTCAACCTCATGTCTCCTCTTCTCCGCAAGCGAGAAAGGTTAAGCCGGCTTCTCACGAAGTCGGCTTTTTTTTATCCTGCGTTCGTACTTTGGGCAATGTGTGACTCGATCAAGCCGGCGAGCACTTCAGGCTGATCGTGATGAACCATGTGTCCAGCATGGTCAACGACCACATGCCTCCAGTTGGGCACGCAGTTGAACCGGGTACGGAACGCATCAAAATCAACGGGCTCACCGGCGCGGCTCAACCACATGCCTGCCTCGGTCTGTTTGGCTTCGACATGCAACACCGGCGCTGCAATATTGCTCCAACAGGCTTGCGCCTCTGCCAACCTGTAACCAATTGGATTCATGATTTTGTGCGCAGCATCGCCCAGCAAGCTGTAACCGTCATTCCCCACCCGGCTCCAGAACTGCGCCAAATACATGGCCTTCTCGTCGCTCAGTCGGTGGTTGGTTTTCTGCAAACGCCTGGCCACTGCCTCCAGGCTGCTGTAAGTGCGCAGTTCTTTGGGTGTTTTAATTTCATCGAGCCAATTGGAATAGCGCTTGGGTGCTTTTTCAGGCGGTGAATCGAGCATGCCAAAACCTTCCAGATTCACCACACTGCGAATGCGCTGTGGTCGAACACCTGCATACATCATGGCAATGTTTCCACCCATGCTATGCCCGACAAGGTTCACTGGCTGTGTGGGCGAGAGGTGATCCAGCAAAGCGTCCAGATCGGCCAGATAATCCGGAAACCAGTAAGAGCGAATGCCGGGCGAGCCGTCGGCTACCGGCCAATCACTCAAACCAAACCCCCGCCAGTCCGGAGCAACAACGCGGTATTCCTGTTTCAATGCATCCACAACAAACTGGTAGCTTGCTCCCACATCCATCCAGCCGTGAACCATCACCAGCAAAGGCGCATCTTCCGGGCCCCAGCAATGCAAGTGGGTGCGCAGACCGCGCAAGTCCAGGTAGTGCGATTCGTGGGTTTTCAAGGGTATGTAGCTGTTCACTGATTATTCTCTTTTTGGTTTTTTCGATTCTGTTGATTTGCCAAGGCTTGCTCAAAAGTAGTCAACACCTGGCTTGGCATTGGCACGACTTTGCTCAGGTTGTAATTAAAAAATACAAAACCCGACTTGGCCAATGCAATTAATCGACCATCCGCAGGGCGTGTGATTCTAAAAACAATATCGCAACCGTATTTGTTGAAATCCATCAACCCCACCTCAAACAAAAGCTGATCCCTTGCATGCGCTTCGCTTCTGTACATGGTGGCCAGGTCGGTCACAATGATGCCGGTTTTGTCCTCGGACAGTTCAGGCACCCCCATCTGAAACAAGAAGCGCGCACGCGCCTCCGAGATCATGGAAATCATGGAATCGTTGGCAAGGTGGTTGCCCGCATTGATGTCCGTGATTCGAACCGTCAAGGTTGTGCTGAAAACAAAGTTTTCATCCGGGAAGTCCAGTTGAAGGCGCGCCATGGATCAACAGTCAGTGTGAAGTGAGTGATGAAAGTGTATGCGATATGCCCCCGACTTGAATTTGACACCATGCTCTAAATGGGAAAGAAAAACTGTCGAATTCGAATTTTCAACATATCATTCATCAAAACTTAATAAAACTGGAGACTTGCATGCCCAAACTGGACCCCGCATTGATCGACGCACTGGGTGAGCCCATGCCCGAGCTGGAGCAGCTCAGTACCGCCAGTCAAAAGAAACTGGCCGCCGACCTGGCCGCTGCACACCAAGCCCACGACGCATTCCTGAAGCAAAGCATGGACAACGCGCTGGAGCACATTCCCCGCCTGTTGCGTGGCACCGTTAAGAAAATTCTGGGACTGTAAATCATGGACAGAAACACTGAACTACGCCGTTTGGCACAAGCACTGCACAAATCTGCCGATGAACTGGCCTACCTGGACAAGCTGGATGCTTTGGCTTTACAAAAATTGCGAACCAATTTCCAGAACAGCCTGCTGAACAAGTTCGGCCCGGTATTCGAGCGGATTGCAGGCGCGGGCAAACTGGCACCCGACTCCATCAGTGCCACACTGTGTACCAAGGTGTTTGGCCCTGCCATCACTGCGAATATGTCGTACTTCACGCCCATGAGCAAGGCGATCAGCCTGTGCAAACTGTTTGATGCCGACTTCATGGCTGAAGTGGCACGCGAGCAGATTCCTGAGCGGGCAGTGGATATGCTCTCGGATCTGCCGGTTGAGCAATTGAAGAAAGTTGCTGCCAAACTGGTCGAGCATGGTGACTTTCATGTACTGGGCGGTTTTACGGATTACATTCCTGAGAAGAAAGCCATCGAGATCATGGAAGTGATCAAAGACCCGGCTGCCAACCTGCACATTTCGTTTTATGCACAACGCAAGGACCGCATTGCCAAGCTGGCCAACATGCTGAACGACGAAAAATTGATTGAACTGATTGCCGCTGCGTTTTCAGATGAAAACCTGTTGGTTGAAGTCGGTTTGATTACCGCCGAAATGGACGACAAAGCACAAGTTCGAATGGCCAAGCTCACCGACAAGGTGAACAAAGCCTATCGCAACCTGGCCAGGACCAAAGCAGATGAACTGGGTTATGCGGATCGAATGAAGGCCTATTTCGCGGCCTGAGACCCAAGATCTATAACAATTGTAAACGAAGCGATTAAACCACTGTAATCAGCAGATGATCGACTGATTGGCAAGACTACTCTGAGCGCAAAGTAATGAGCCTTGCCCACCATGTCCTCAAACAAAACATTTGCCAACTGTAGCAACAAGCAATCCTCACTTGGGTTGTTGCCTTGGCTAATTGGTGTGGCTCTCAGCGCTTGCGTGTTGAGTCTGGTGCTGTTCAATTCCATCCAACAGCAAAGTGAGGCTCAACGCGTCAAAGCAGAGGTGCGCTATACCCTGGACCACCACGCCAACAAACTCGACAAGATTGTGGGCAAGGCCAGTGCCAACTTGCACTCCATTGAGGTATTTGTACGGCAAACTCCCGAGCTGAACCAGACCAGTTTCGAGCGCTTCTCCACGCTACTTTCGGTCGAAAACCCCGCCATTCGTAGTCTGCAATACGCACCTGACGGAATACTCACATTCCTGACCAACCCCGCATTGAACCAGAGTGCGATTGGGTTGAATCTTTACAAAGCCCCCATGACTGCCCCTTATCTCGAAGAGGCAGCCTTGACCGGCAAAACCATCATGGAAGGGCCGCGTGAACTCGTTCAGGGCGGCAATGCCCTGATTCTTCGATACCCGGTTTATCGCCAACGCAACGCCGGCAGCAATCGCGACTTGATGGGCTTTGCTGCCGTATTGATCGATTTTGAGTACGTGAAGCAAACGGTGATCGAGCCCCTGGAACAGCAAGGGCTGATTGTACGTATTCAGCAAAAAAGCCCCATGCATGCTGACTGGGTGCCTATTCATGGCAATCCTGGTCTGCGGTTAATCGATCCCATTTCCTCGACCGTTTTTTTTCCGTATGGCGAATGGGCCATTGAAGTTGTGCCCAAGCAAGGATGGAGCCCCGCTGTCGGCATTCATCCTTTTCTTGTGCTGCTTGCGGCGATTACCATGGCCGTCGTCATCTGGATGTCCGTCCATGAATACCGGTCACGCAAAGCGATGCACGCAGCCTACGAATTGGCAAAATCGGCCAACGAACTGAAAGACAAACTGATTGCCAACGTGTCGCATGAAATCCGGACACCGCTGACATCGATCAACAGCATTGCAATGATGCTGGATGCCCCAGCCTATTCCACCGAGGTGCAGGATTTGGGCAAGGCAATCAAACAATCCAGCGAAGCAGTCAATGTGATTGTCAATGATCTTCTGGATCTTTCCAAAATTCGACAGGGATACTTTCGACTCAATCACAGCAGTTTCCAGCTCGCGACCCTGGTCGACAACACCGCAAACATGCTGCAACAGCAATGGCTTCAAAAACCTGGAGTGGAACCTATTCTTCTGGAGCCATCGCCCAGCCGAACTCACTATCTGGGTGACCGAGGCCGAATTGAACAGGTGATCCAGAATCTGATTTCCAACGCATTCAAGTTCACGATGTTCGGAAGCGTGAAAGTAAGAATTTATGTAGTCACCGAGAGCCGAGAACGCGACCAACTCATTGTCGAAGTCTCTGACACGGGCGTGGGTATTCCCCAAAACGACATTGAGCGGATTTTCGATGCGTTCTACCAGGTGGACTCCTCACTTCAGAAGCGCTACAACGGCGCCGGGCTTGGCCTCGCTATCTGCCGGCAAATCATCGAGGTAATGGGAGGAACGATACAGGTTCAAAGCAAACCCAATCTGGGCACTCAATTTGAATTTCGCGTACCGCTCGAACATGGCGAACAACAGCAGGATCAACGGGATTCTCAGAGCAGTCCAGGCAACCGGATATTGCTACATGTCGGGGACATGGCCTTGGACCCTCATCTTGCGACTTGCCTGGAGCCTGATTGGCAGGTCCGCTTTCTTCAACGTAACAGCAACAGCGACAAGATTTTGCCGAGACACGACAATGCCCGTGTATTGCTGGACATACCTGAACCGCTGAGTACGGACAAATTGGACTGGCTGGACCAGTTTCTGGACAAGCAACAGCATTTGACCCAACACATGGTGTGGCTTGGCAAGGATTTGCCCGCAGTTGCGGAAAAGCACCACATTCGTCTGCTCATGAAACCTCTGACACGGCAACGCTTAAGCCGTGCCTATGAACAGGACCACAGGGAACGACTTTCTTCAGTTGAATCAGCAGGCCTTGACCCCATGCACTTGCTGCTGGCTGAAGACAATTCACTGAATGCCAAGGTATTCAAAAAGTTACTGGAGAATCGGGGCATTTCGGTGACCTGTGTCAGTAACGGGGCGGATGCCCTGGCCCTGCTCACCAGTGGAAGTGCCAGGTTTGATGCCGTGCTCATGGATCTGCAGATGCCCGTCATGGACGGCCTGGAGGCAACCCGACTAATCCGCCGACACCCGGAGCTGCAAGGGCTGCCAGTGTATGCGGTCTCTGGCCATGTCAGCAACAGCATGAAAGAGGAATGCCTACACATTGGTTTCACGAACTTCATCACCAAGCCATTTGATCCAGACGTGTTGATCGACGACATTCGCGCCCGACTCCAACAACAATCAGATTCACCAGATTGAGATACGCGTGATGAAACAATTATCCGGAAACTGGATGTATGCAGTTGTGCTGTGTTTGCTTGGCACGGGCCTGAGCCTCGCGATCGGAATCACACTGCAAAACAAGGCCATCGAACACCAGCGCCTTGCATTTGAACACCTGCTGGACAGGCGCACCGACGAACTCCAGCAAACCGTGGATGAGTACAAGTTGAGCCTTTTGAATACAGCGACTTTCATCTCGGCATTTGGTTTGCAAGAACTGACTCCATCGCGATTTCGCGACTATGTTGCAGGCCTGAATTTGGGAGAGAATTTTCCGGGCGCACTTGGTCTGGGTTTTGCGCGAAAGGTCCCCTTGAAAGAGGAGTCCAGATTTCTTCAGGAAATGAACGCACTAGGACTGAAAGATTTTCAAATCCGGTTGATCAGTCCCTCTTCACAGGACCGCTTCGTGATGCAGTACATCGAACCCGCCAAGGAAAATGACTCTGCGCAGGGTCTCGATTTGGGCTCCGAAAAAATTCGTCGCGAGAACTGCCTGAGCTCCTTTTCAAGAGCAGGATTGGCAGTCTCAAAACCCATCACCATGATTCAGAACGCCGATGTCGGACGCATGGGATTTACGATGCTGATGCCCGTGTTCGACAAACCAGTACCCTCCGGTGATCTAGGTATTCGCTATGAGGAATTGCTGGGTTGGGTGTCTTTTCCTGTTTCAATTGATCGCTTTCTGAAACCCTGGATCGCTCAGGAGCCGGGATTGCAGGTGAGGATTTTCATTCTTGAAGAGGCCAACAAGCCAATCCTTTTTTTTGACAATGTTGAACCCAAAAATGTCACCCTGTTTCCGCATCTGGCGACAACACGCGACGTACAACTTGGCAACCGCAGTTGGCGACTGGAGTATTGGCCTAGCGAACCGAGTAGTGAGAGTGAGTACAACCCGATTTATCTGGCCTGGATGATATTTGGTATGGCATTGAGCGTTTTTGCCGCATTCAGGCTGAAAAAAGCGATGGACACCCGCGATTCACTCAATTTGCATGAACAGATGGTCAACAACGCCTCAGAGGCGCTCATTGCCGAAGATTCACAGGGAAGGATTCAGCTTTGGAACCGGGCTGCAGAAGAGCTGTTCGGACTGGACCGGGCTAGTGTTCTCAATGATCAAGAGCACAACCTGACAGTGCCCGAAGAACTTCAATCCTCCGAAAAACGACTTCATCAACGTGCAGCTCAGGGAGAGTCGTTAAAAAACATCCAGACAGTACGAACGAATGACTCGGCCCAACGGATTCACATGCGGATGAATTTGTCCCCGGTCTACGGCCACGACAGGAAATTGATCGGGTACACCAAATCATACCGAGATGAGACCGAGGCCCGCATGCTCTGGAAAGACATGCATTCATTGGAAGAACTGATTGCCCACGCCCCCGATGGAGTCATTACCCTCGATGAATCGCGCAGGATAAAACTGGCCAACCCGGCGGCCCTGTTGTTGTTACAAGGAGCGAACCTTAAATCCACGCTCAACGGACAAAAATTGACTGACCTGCTGGCACCTGAAGTGTTGACCGAGTTTGAACAGGAAGTGCTGAACCCCCTGTACCGAAACAGAAAGGTGGAAGTATTGTTCAACTGGCCAGTGCCTGGGCACATGGAGCAAACCCCCTTGCTTTTCAGGGGATTCGTGTTGAACTATCCGGATCTGGGTGAATCAGTTTGGACTCTTCG
>FWPV01015545.1_pt1 | contig 10918 bp, 8 predicted proteins | sample 2228371 | NCBI WGS metagenome assembly FWPV01 (sample SAMEA103939776, study PRJEB20133) | metagenome | reverse complement strand
GACCTGTTTGGCGAGCTCGGCCGAGCCCTCCTTCATGAAGTGCACGTTCCTCTCCATCTGGATCGCCCGCTCGCCCTTGCGCGCGGCGGCGAAGGCGTGAAGGTCGTTGATCGCCACGCCGTGCTTCTTCATCACGCGCGCTGCGGCCTCGTTGTAGCGCACCTCGTCGCCGGGCACGCGCCCGAGTGCCCCCTCGGGCACCGGCGTCGTAGTTGCCCAGATGAGCTTCGCGCCTGTCTCCTTGAGGCGCGCCACCAGCTCGTCGAGGTTCTTCTCGTATGCCTCAATGGGCACCTGCTGCCTGCCCTTCTCGACGGCGACGAGATTGCCCCTCTCGTCCATATACTTCAGGTCGTGCAGGCCCCAGTTGAAGTGAATCACGTCCCACTTCTTGTCGCCGAGCCACTTGTCGAGCTCCTTGAGGCCCGTGGTGGTGGGGCCACAGTTGGTCGGTGGGCGATGCACGTTTGCCTTCCCCCTCAGAAGCTCGCGGGTGGGCAGCGTGTAGCCGATGGAGATCGAGTCGCCGATCAGCAGCACGCGGGGCAGGTTGGGGTCGTCCTCCACAGGCTCGAAGGCGGGGTCCACGCGACGCTTCTCCTTTCCCTCCTCGGCCCCTGCGACGGCAGCCGCGGCCACCAGCGCCGATGCCAGCACCAAGTGCGCCAACACCCGCATCTCCATGCCTCCTTGATCTTGAAACACTTCCCAGCTACAAAACAGTATACTAAGGGAGGCATATCTTGCAAGTTGTCTTTCTGCGGACGAGATGCCCCATGAACGCGTCGCTGAGTCTCGGCCTGGCCTTAGCCACCGCCGGCACTGTCTGCGCTGCGGCACCGGCGCCCGACGACCCGAACCGCATCCAGCCCTGGCCAGAAAACCCGCGCTACTGGCAGTACAAGGGAAAGCCTGTCCTCCTCCTCGGCGGGAGCAAGGACGACAATCTTTTCCAGATACCCGACCTGCGGGAGCACCTGGACGAAATCCGGGCGGCCGGCGGAAACTACATACGGAACACCATGAGCGACCGAAAGGACAAGGGCTTCGAGGTCTATCCCTTCCTCCGACGGCCCGACGGCAAGTACGACCTCGAGCAATGGAACGACGAGTACTGGACGCGGTTCGAGAACATGCTCCGCTGGACCGCCGAGCGTGACATCATCGTGCAGATCGAGGTCTGGGACCGCTTCGACTACTCGCGGCAACACTGGGACCCCCACCCCTATAACCCGAAGAACAACGTCAACTACACCTACGAGCAGTCGGGCTTCGCCCAGAGCTACCCCGACCACCCAGGCCGCAACAAGCAGCCGTTCTTCTTCACCACCCCCAAGCAGCGCGACCACAAGCTCGTCTACCGATACCAGGCGCGGTTTGTGGACAAGATGCTCTCGTACACCCTGCGCCACAACCACGTGCTGTATTGCATGGACAACGAGACGAGCGGTGAGGATGCCTGGGGCGCGCACTGGGCCGAGCACATCAAGCGGCGTGCCGCCGAGGCCGGAAAGAAGGTCTGCGTGACCGAAATGTGGGACGCCTGGGACCTCAAGGCCCCCGAGCACCGCCGCACGTTTGACCACCCCGAGCGCTACGACTTCTGCGACGTCTCCCAGAACAACCAGAAGAAGGGCCAGGAGCACTGGGATAACTTCCAGTGGGCCCGCCGTTACATCGCCAGGCAGCCGCGCCCACTCAACACCGTGAAGACCTACGGCGCCGACACAGGAAAGTATGGCAACGACCGCGACGGCATCGAGCGCTTCTGGCGCCACGTCATCGGAGGGGCCGCCTCCGCGCGGTTCCACCGCCCCGACTCCGGCCTCGGCCTATCCCCCAAGGCCATCGCAAGCCTCAAGGCCGCCCGCAAGCTCGAATCCCTCATCAGGCTCTGGGACCTCGAGCCCGCCAACCACCTGCTGAGCGACCGGGCCGAGAACTCGGCCTACCTCGCCGCCCGCCCAGGCCAGGCATACGCCCTCTACTTCACCGACGGCGGTCGGGTGGGCCTCGACCTCAAGGCCGCCCCAGGCCGCTTCGACGTCCGCTGGATCGACATCGCCACCGGCGAATGGGGCAAGACCGAGGCCCTCGATGGCGGCACCGTCGTCCCCATCGCCGCACCAGCCAAGGGCCACTGGGTGGCGGCTATCCTCAAGGCCAGAACCGACTGACCAGGAAGGAAAGTGCCAGATGACCAGGCCACGCCGGGCTCGCACGGTTGCGGCCATCGTCGCATTGCAGTCAATCGCGTTCGCAGCAGCCCTTGGCGCCCAACCTCCCGCAGGTTTCGAACCTGCGGGAGGTTTGCCCGAGGGCGACACTGGGATCGCCGCCAGGCACCCCGGCGACGTCGGGATCGAGAGGGACCCCGACGTGGTCTTCGCGGAGAACTTCGAGGCCGATTCCGTCGCCGTGCTCAAGGCCCGCTGGAACCAGGTGAACGAGAAGATAACGTCGCTGTCGAATGACGTGCCACCGGCCAGCCGCGGCAAGCGCTCCATCCTCTTCACCCACATCGGCGGCCAGGGCGAGGGCGGACACCTCTACAAGGTCTTCAAGCCCGGCTACGACCAGCTCTTCCTACGGTTCTACGTCAAGTTCGCCGAGGACTGCGGGCAGATTCACCACTTCATGCACCTCGGCGGCTACAACCCGCCCACGCAGTGGCCCCAGGGTGGCGCGGGCATCCGCCCCAAAGGCCACGAGCGCTTCACCACCGGCATCGAGCCGTATGGGAACACCTGGCGGTGGGACTTCTACAGCTACTGGATGGAGATGCGCGGCAGCCCGCCGCGGGGGCAGTGCTGGGGCAACAGCTTCCTCGGCGACGCCAAGCCACCCGTCACCAAAGGCAAGTGGCAGTGCATTGAGGCCATGATGAAGCTCAACGACGTCGGCGACTCCAACGGCGAGCAGGCCCTCTGGGTTGACGGCAAGCTCGCCGGCCACCTCGGCAAGGGCTTCCCAAAGGGCAAGTGGGTCTTCGACAAGTTCCTCCCCGGCCAGGGCGGCGACGCCATCCGCTGGAACGACCAGAAGGGCGGCCGCGAGAGCTTCCGCGTGCCCGAGGGCGGCGAGCCGTTCGAGGGCTTCCGCTGGCGAAACAACGAGGCCCTCAACCTCAACTTCCTCTGGGTCCTTGTCTACATCACCAAGACACCCCAGGGCCACGAGAGCAAGATATGGTTCGACGACATCGTCCTCGCCCGCAAGTACATCGGCCCGCTGAAGGCCCGCTGAGCGCTGGAAAGGACATGCCGACGCGTACGACATCTCACCTCTCCGTTCTCCTGGCAACCGCTGTGGCTGCCGGTGGTTTCGCCGGGGCGGGCGACTGGCCGCAGTTCCGCGGCCCCGGCGGCCTGGGCGTGAGCAGGAAGAAGGGGCTGCCGACGGTGTGGAGCGCCGACAAGAACGTCCTCTGGCGGGCCGACCTGCCCGGCGCGGGGGCCTCCAGCCCCATCGTGGTCGGCGACCGCAGCATCTTCGACGCCAGCCCCGCCGTGGCCGGCTGGCGGCTGCTCCTGCGCTCCAACCGCGCCCTCTACTGCATCGGGGAGCGGTAGGTGGTGGAGGCGGTCGAGCAACACATTATATTCAACTGCTAAGCCCTTGACTAGCAACGCTTTACGAAGCGTCAGGAAAAACACGCCCTAGCAAGCCCGTAGACGCATCCGGACGCCCCCATTAGACCTCTGGCACCTTCGGGCCTCTCGCGGACGCTCCCCGGCGCCGGAAGTGTAGGACTGTGCTGTATTTGCAGAAATCGCGCCCCGCGGCCCCCGCACACCCCCGGAACGCCTCTACGGGCTTCTGGGTGAGCCTTGTGTGCCGCCCAACAGCGCCCCCTACCCGTTGTATGGCGCAGTTCAGTGTCACATTTCGGCGAACGCGGCATTAGCAGGTAGAACGAAGGGGTTCCGCCTTGGACCAGGAGGCCCTGGCACAGCACCGCGCGATGCTGGTTCGCTTCCTGCTGGGGGACGTGGCGGATGCCGAAGACCTTGCGCACGAGACGTTTCGCGTCGCCCTTCCGAAGGGCGCTGACCCGCAGAAGGGCGAGTTCGCCGTCCTGACCCCGCGAGGCATCATTCAGGTCCTTGGAACCGACTTCGAGGTGGCCAGTAGTTACCCCGGAAGGAAAGGAGAGACCGACGTGGCGCAGTGGAAGAGGTCCGCAATCGTGACGGTGGCCGTGCTTGCCGGCTTGGTCGCCTACCAATTCGGCGATCTCGTCGGGGAGCTTGGGCCTGGTGCGAGCAAGGTCTTCGCCGGCGAGGCCGGCGGCGGCAAGCGAATCGTCGCGGGCAAGCCCACCTACAGGCCCAAGGGCGACCATGGGGCCTGGGCCGAGAACGGGCGCATCGTCGGCCTCCTGCGCCAGTGCCCAGGCTGGACCATTGAGGCCCTCGACGCCGAGGGGAACAAGGTGGTCGCGGCCGCAACCCTCGACGCCAAGGCCACCACCTACGAACTCCAGTGGCTCGCGCCGGGCACATACCACGTGCGGGTGAAGGCCGAAGGCTACGACGCCCTCATCGTCGAGCGCCTGGAGGTGAAGGCCAAGAACGACCTCCAGATGAACATCGAGTTCGAGGACTGAGGGCAGGCATAGCTTCCCGCATTCGGCCGCGGCGCGGTCAGAGCCGCCGGATTCGCGCCCTCACCTTGTCCCACGACTTCGTGATGAGGAAGCTCTCGGGCATGTTGGACACCATGCGCCTGAACTTGGCCATCGGGACGGCGAAGCTCAGAGTGTCCTGGGGCACGCAGGGGCGGGCAGAGACGTCGAACATGCCAAGGACTGCCCTGGGCCGAGGCGAACTGCATTCCAGATAGGGATACTGGACGATGCTGCCGCAGCCCGCCGCGAAGGGGCAGAACACCGCGTCGGCCTCCGCCTCGTCGAAGTTGGCCAGGGTGAACAGGCCAGAGAGAACGTCGGCCTGGGCGAAGAAGACGACCACCGCCGGCTCGTCGGCATCCTCAAGAGCGTCCCACCGCTTGAAGATGATGTGCGGCGCGGGGGCTTGAAAGGTGGGCGCGCGCCGCAGAAACTCCCTGACGAGCTCGGGCGACTTCTTATAGCGCTCGCCCTCAAGCCTGCCTGGGATGCCGCAGGAGAGGAAGTGCTCGAAGCCTGGCATCAGCTCGCCGCCGAGGCCCAGGTAACGCCTCGCGCCAGGGCAGCCTGTCGCGTCGGCAGTGAACGAGATGGCCTGGCCTCTGCGGACGCGAGCCAGGTCGGCGATGAGGCATCGGTGGCTCTCCGACGCCTTCATCAGTTGAGCCGTGCCCGGACCATCCGAATAGTAGAAGCAGATGGGCAGTTCAGCTCCGGGGAAGTACTTCCCCCACAGCCCTGCAAACCCCTCCTTCAGTCCCGTCTGCATGGTTTGGCTCCTTTCGCTAATCGAGGTAGAAGGCATAGAGGTTGGTCTCCTCGGCGCCCCAGGTGGCGTCAAGGGTGAAGCGGACGGCGCCGAGGGTCTGGCCGACGGGGACGCGGATGAGGCGGCTGCGGTTGTCGGTCACTTGGGCGAGGGGTGCCCAGGCGCCGCCCCTGCGACCTTCGAGGCGGAAGGCGCGCGGCAACTCGTCGGGGAGGCGGGTGAGCTGGTCGTCGCGCTGGTGGTAGCTCATCTGGATGTTCTTGTGGAGCGCGCTGTCGAGGATGACTGTGGCGGCCTGGATGTGGGACGGGGTGGCGAACTCGAGGGTCACCCAGTCGCCCGGGCGGCAGGGCCAGCGGTGGGGGTTGTCGCCGACGGGGCGGTTGCTCCCATCGCGGAGCGGCTCTGGGTCCCCCCGGGAGGCGGTCAGCTTGGCCTGCATCGTGAGGGGGCCGAACTGCTGGGGGATGCCGGGGAGGTAGCAGTCGTCGCGGAGGAGGAGTTGCTGGAGGGTGCCGATGTGGTCGGCGACGCCGCTGGGGCCGGTCTCCAGGCGGATGGCGAGGGCGGCGGCAGTGCCTGCGGCTTGGCCCATCGAGCAGCCCGTGCCCATGACGCGGGTGGAGCTCATCGCGGCGTGGGTGCAGGAGGCGTTGCGGCCGGCGAACATGAGGTTGGCGATGTTGCGGGAGACTAGGCAGCCGTAGGGGATGCCGTATGGCGATGGGGCGTGGTGGAAGAGCGTGGCGGGTGCGCCGAGGCGTGCGGCCCAGAAGCCGGCGGGGTGGTGGTCGTCCATGCTCCAGCCGCCGTAGGCCACGGTGTCGGGGAAGCGGCCACCGCTCTCGATGTCGCCCTGGGTGAGGACGTGGCGGCCGACGTATCGGCGACTCTCGCGCTTGGCGGGGAGGAACTGGAGCCACTCCAGCGCCCAGTTGTCGGCCCCGTGGTCGCCGCGGTTCTTGATGTGGTCCCACACGCCGAGGGCGAGCTTGAGAAGCTCGTCGCGGAGCCGCTCGGTGTCGTGGATGCTGTCGTGCTCGCCGCCGAGCTCGATCCACCAGTAACCCATCTCCCACCAGCGGTGGCCGGCGGCGCCGTAGGGCAGGTCCTCGTCGCGCTCGAAGCGGTACGCCCAGGCTGGCGGGGTGAAGGGCTGTGGGGTGGGGTATTCGCGGGACTGGAAGAGGCAGGTCATGCCCATCGTCCTGCGGTCGGCGGCCTCTGGGGCGATGGATTCGCCGTATTCGCTGCGGGCCTCGCGGCCGATGCGATGCTCTGCCCCGGTGAGCGGAGCGAGGATGCCGTCGCCCGAGCAGTCAATGAAGATGCCCGCGCGCACGGTGTGGGCGGTCTCGGTGGTGAGTTGCCAGCCCGTGACGGCCGCGATGCGGTCGGCGTCCATCTCGGCTGCGTGGCACGTGCAGTTCAGCAGCAGCGTCAGCCCGTCCTGGAACCGCGCCTTCTCGTAGAGCACGGCATCCCACACCGAGAAGCTGCGGTTGGGATTGCGGTAGAGGTTCTCAAGGCGGAGTTCCTCCAAGATGCCGGTTTCGCGCATGTTCTTGATGTGGTTATGTCGGTCGGCGCCGCAGATGTGGACTCGGCATTCGCTGGAGGCATTGCCGCCGAGGACTGGGCGGTCGTGCATCAGCACGGTCTTGGCGCCGTGGCGTGCGGCGGCGAGGGCCGCGCACAGCCCCGCCATCCCCCCGCCGACGACGCACACGTCCACAGAATGGAGTTGATCCCTCATGGTTGGCTTCCCTGGGGTTCGAGGATGATGAGGGTGACTTCGGGCGGGCTGAGGAGGCGCATGGGCGCGCCGAAGGTGCCGGCGCCGCGGCTGACGTAGAGGGTGGAGCCTTGGCCAAGGTCATAGCGCCCGATGGTGTACCTGAACAGGAGCATCAGGGGCCAACGCCCGGGGAACACCTGCCCGCCGTGGATGTGGCCTGAGAGCTGGAGGTCGAACCTCCCCACCGAGCCCTTCTCGACATTGGGGCGGTGTTTGAGGAGGAGCACGAAGTCCTCGCGGTCGCGCGGCGGGAGGATGCGGTCCTCCTGGCCGGGCTCCACGATGCGCAGCCGCACCCCAACGTTGTCGTCCACCCCGGCCACCAGGAGGCCGGGGGCCGCTCGCACGCACTGGCCGAGGAGGAGGCGGAAGCCGGCCTCCTTGAGAAGGGGCAGGGAGCGGCCCAGGCCGCGGTAGAACTCGTGGTTGCCGGTGATCGCGAGCTTGCCGAGGGGCGGGCGAATGTCGGCCAGCATCGCCGCGAGGTCCTCCACGTGGCGGCTCGATTCGTCGGTGAAGTCGCCGGTGAAGACCAACAGGTCGGGCTCCGCTTCGCGGATGCGTGCGATGATTCTTGACAACCGCCCGCGGCTCATCAGGGCGTTGAGGTGCAGGTCGCTGAGCTGCACGATGCGGATGGGCCGCGAACCCGGCGGCAACCGTGGTGCGGCGAGCCTGACCTTTCTCAGCTCCACGGCCCAGGGCTCAACAAAGGCCCAGACCGAGAGGACGACCACCAGGACGCCGCCCGCGCCCGCCACAGCCCGCGGCGGGATGCGCAGTCTCGTGGCTTTGGGCCACCTTCGCGCGGCAGGCCGCACCGCAAGATTCCACGCATCCGTGGCCAGGCCGACGCACACGAGCCACATTGACGCGGCGACCCACCAATGGCTCACCAGCCCGGCCGCTGCTGACGCAAGGCGCCAGCCCGCGCCCTCGAGGGGCCGCGAGGCGAAGAAGGCCGCCCCCGTGGCAAGGAGCCAGGCGATGGCCAGCATCCGCCACGGGCCGCGCGCGGGAACCGCCCGACGCAGCGTCCAGTAGACGTAGAGCTGCGTCCCGACGTAACAGACGACGACTCCGATGAGAAAGGCGATCATGCGCGCGCCACAGGAACCCACCAGCGAGCAGCATTGGTCTGACGATTGTAGCCGGAGCCGATGGGGACCGCAACATCGCCACGAACGGCCGGAGGTGGCCCCCGATTCCTGCGGGGCCATACTCGGTTCCGCGCGCAGGGTTTCATGATCGGCGGGAGTTCTGGTATAATAGAGCAGGCCGTTGAGTCTCGTGGCGTTCGTGTGCAGGAGAGGACTCCGAGGCGATGGCTGGGAACTGCAAGGGGTACTTCGCGCTGGTGTTGCATGCCCACCTGCCCTACGTGCTGAGCCACGGCGTGTGGCCGCACGGGACCGACTGGCTGAATGAGGCGACGGCGGAGACGTATGTCCCGCTGCTCAACGCCTTCAACCGTCTCGCAGAGGATGGCATCTCAGCAAAGGTCACGCTCAACATCACGCCAGTGCTGTGCGAGATGCTGGCCGACGAGGGGTTCAAGGACGAGTTCGTCGGCTACTGCGACCAGAGGATCGTCTTCGCCCAGCAGAACGAGCGCGAGTTCCACGACACCGGGCGGCCCCACCTCGAGGGGCTGGCGAAGATGTGGGGCACCTACTACGAGCGGGTGCGGAGCGACTTCAAAGAGCGCTATGACAGGGACCTCATCGGCGCCTTCCGCCGCCTTCAGGATGCCGGCCACATTGAGGTCATCACCTGCTGCGCGACCCACGGCTACCTGCCGCTCCTGGGGCGGGACGAGTGCGTGCAAGCGCAGGTGCGGACGGCAGTTACGGCGTATCGGCGGCATTTCGGGCGGGAGCCGCGCGGCATCTGGCTGCCCGAATGCGCCTACCGCCCACGCTACGAGTGGCGCTCGCCCCTGGACAAAGAGGGAAAGACCCCGGCGGTGGAGCGGCGGGGCGTTGAGGAGGTGCTCCACGACGCCGGCATCCGCTACTTCATCATCGACTCCCACCTGCTCAAGGGAGGGAAGCCAATAGGGGTCTACATAGACCGTTTCGAGGCGCTCAAGCGGCTGTGGGGGCAGTTCAGCGAGCACTACACGCCGCGCGCCGAAATCGCAGAGCGTTCGCCGCACAGGACTTATGTCGTCTGCCCCGACCCCTCGGCGGAGCGGAGCACGGCGGCCTTCGTCCGCGACCCAAGCTCGGCCCTCCAGGTCTGGAGCGGCGAGCATGGCTATCCGGGCGATGGCTGGTATCTGGACTTCCACAAGAAGCACTACCCCGGCGGGCACCGTTACTGGCGGGTGACGGACTGCAAGGCGGACCTGGGCGACAAGCAGCAGTACGAGCCCGAGCGCGTCGAGGGCTGCCTGGAGTCGCACGCCCACCACTTCGTCGGCCTCGTCGAGCGCATCCTGGAGGGCGATGCGTTAGTGCAGGCGGGGCAAGGAGTTGTGTGTGCCCCCTTCGACGCCGAGCTCTTCGGCCACTGGTGGTTCGAGGGGCCGCGGTGGATTGAGAAGGTCGCCCGCAAGCTCAGCAAGTGGAGTGCGGTGCGGCCAGTGATGTGTAGCGAATACCTTGCCACCCAGCCCCCAGCCGGCGTAGTCGGCCTGCCAGAAGGCTCCTGGGGCGAGGGCGGCTTCCACTGGATTTGGCTCAACCAGTGGACCGAGTGGACCTGGCGGCACATCTACGAGGCCGAGGACAAGTTCCTCGCGCTCCTGGCCGCCCACGGCAGTGCGGGGAACGCGGAGCTAACCGAGCTCCTCAAGTGGGCGGGTCGGGAACTGCTGCTGCTCGAGAGCTCGGACTGGCAGTTCCTCATCACCACCTGGCACGCGCGAGACTACGCTGAGAATCGCGTCTCCGTCCATTATAACGACTTGCAGCGCCTCTTCGGCCTCATCGAGACCGCCGCCGCGCGGGGCGCACTAACGGACGAAGGCAGGAACTTCCTCGGCCAGTTGCGCCGCCGCGACGCCATCTTCCCCGACCTCGACCTGGGCGCATGGAAGCTCTGATTGTAAAAGTGTGTAAGGGTTGAAGCAGCGCACATCGCACGTCGACAAGAGAGTATAGGACAGAGGGGCTGGCGACAGGAGGACACAGCCATGATGCGACGAGCCGTAGTGACGGTTGCTGGACTTGGGACCGCGCTCTTCTGCCTGTGGGTCAGGGCAGGGGAGCGGCCTCTAGCCGAGACGATCCGGGCGGCAGCCGATGCCGTTCGGCCGGCGGTCGTCGGCATTGAGGTAAGAGTCGGCGCGGAAGCTGCCCAGCGCGAGGCGCCAAACTGGCCCTTCGGCCCCCGGCGTCCCGGCCAGCCGCGCGAGTGGCGCTTCGAGTGGCACTGGCCCCCGCGCGACCGGCAGCCGGGCGAGGCACTCCCACCAATCTTCCCCTTCGATGAGATGCCTTTCCTCCGGCAATTCCCGCAGGGGCGCCAGCCTGCCGAAGGCACGGGCCTGATCGTGGGGGTCGAGGGCGAGCGCGGGCTGATCGCCGCGCCCCAGGCACTCGTTGCGGGCGCCGAGGCGGTGTTCGTGAGGCTTGCGGACGGGCGCCAGCTAGCGGCCAAGCTGCTGGGCAGTGACCAGACGACCGGTCTGGCTTGTCTGGAGGTCCGCGACGCGAAGCTCGCCGCCGCCAAGGCCCATGACCTGGCCACCCTGGTGAAGTACTCGCCAGGCTCG
>FWPV01015544.1_pt1 | contig 10919 bp, 7 predicted proteins | sample 2228371 | NCBI WGS metagenome assembly FWPV01 (sample SAMEA103939776, study PRJEB20133) | metagenome | reverse complement strand
AACTGCCCAAACATATCGGTCAAACCGTTGAGCTGTTTGGTTGGGTACATCGTCGTCGCGAACACGGCAAGATAAATTTTTTAGACCTGCGAGACCGAACTGCTATAGTTCAGGTTGTTGGTGGACCAGAGCTTTCTAAACTTAGACCAGAATGTGTGGTGCGTGTTGTCGGCCAGGTTAAAAAACGAGAAGAAAAATACATCAATAAAAAAATTCCAACCGGGAACATCGAGGTAGAGGCTAAACAGGCAGAAACTATCTCCGTTGCCAAACCTCCGCCCTTTCCTTTAGATAGTTCAGGCTATGAAATTGACGAAGAACTACGTCTTAAATACCGCTATTTGGATTTACGACGAGAACGGATGATTAAAAACTTAAGTCTGCGGGCTAAAACAATCTCTTTCATCAGAAAATATCTAGAAAATCAGGGCTTTATAGAAATTGAGACGCCAATCCTTACCAAAACTACTCCCGAGGGAGCAAGAGATTTCTTAGTTCCCTCACGCTTACAAAAAGGAAAATTCTATGCCCTTCCACAATCTCCACAACAGTATAAACAACTGTTAATGGTTGCTGGAATTGAGAGATATTTTCAAATAGCCCGCTGTTTTCGCGATGAGGATCCGCGCGCAGATCGCGCCTATGGAGAATTTACCCAACTTGATCTTGAGATGTCATTTGTTAAGCAAGATGATATTTTGTCTTTGATTGAAAAGATGTTTACTGCACTGATTAAAGAAGTTTTCCCCGAAAAACATATCTCACAAACACCCTGGCCAAGACTATCTCATAAACAAACAGTTGCAAAATACGGTTCAGATAAACCAGATTTGCGCAAAAATAAAAAAGACAAATCCGAACTTGCTTTTGCTTGGATAATTGATTTCCCGCTGTTTGTTAAACAAACTCAAGAAGATTTTTTTCACGGTTCAGGATCTGCCCAATTTGCACCTTCTCATCATATGTTCACCGCGCCGCATCCTGATGACATTGCACTTTTGGACAGTGACCCCTTAAAAGTTCGTAGTCTGCAACATGACTTGGTTTTGAACGGCTTTGAAGTTGGCGGCGGCAGCATTCGTATTCATGATCCAAAAATCCAAAGCAAAATTTTTGACCTTATTGGATTTTCCTCTTCGCAAAAAAAACAGTTCTCACATCTGCTCGAGGCTTTTAGTTACGGTGTACCTCCACATGGTGGAATTGCCCCCGGTATTGACAGACTGTTGATGGCAATACTTGGTGAACCGTCGCTAAGAGAAGTCATTGCTTTTCCAGCCTCCAGCGGCGGCAAAACTGCGGTTATGAATGCCCCAAGCATCCCCGAACCAGAACAGATTCTTGAGCTTGGAATAAAAATTGCCAATGAAAAGTAAAATTATTGTTATAAAAACTGCTTTTTATTTAATAATTCTCTTTTTGCTGTCTTTCCTGCCTTCCAACAACTTCTTTTTACAACTGTTTTCTAAACAACCGCATGTCTTTAATTCAAGACAAAAATACAGTTTCACCCCTCAACCTTTGCCCTACTTACAAAACTTTTATCTTGAACCATTGACGGCGCAAGCCTATTTAATAATAGACAGCAACAGCTTTACTCCAGTACTAGAACACAACTCCCAGACCACCATGCTGCCTGCCTCAACCGTAAAGCTGGCGACTGCCCTTGTTGCTTTTAATCACTATGACCTCAACCAAATTTTAAGGGTTAAAACAGTTATAGAGGAAGAGCTAAAAATGGGGCTGGTCAAAAATGAACAGATAAGCGTTATAAATCTTTTATATGGAACTCTTACCTATTCTGCCAACGATGCCGCCTATACCTTAGCAGAAAATTTTCCCGGAGGAGTTAATAATTTTGTCAAAAAAATGAATAGTGTGGCACAAAAATATCATTTAGAAAATACCCATTTTACCAATCCGATTGGTTTTGACGATTCCAACCAATATACAACCGCAATAGACTTAGCAAAACTTTCTCGAGCCTTCATCAACAACAAAACACTGCTGTCAATAGCTTCAACAAAGTCGATAACCGTTTCTGATGTTGACTATAAATATTTTCATTATCTTTATAACATCAATGAACTTTTGGGGAACATCCCATATATCGGCGGTCTTAAAACTGGAACTACCGAGAAAGCCGGACAGAATTTAATCACTTATTACAAATGGCAAAACCGACCGTTGATAATCGTTGTCTTAAAAAGCCAGGAACGTTTTGAAGACGCCAAAAAATTAATCGAGCTCGTAAAAACTAATTTAAGATACCAAGAATTGCCCAAAATCGTTAATTAGTTGACATCATCTTCTTTGTAATCACTGAAATACTCGGGCCGAACTGCCTCTAAATAACCCACATAATTGTGGTCTCCTAAAAAAACATAGATTGGCTGAAAGTATTTCTGATAGCTTATCGGGTCGTAATAAGCAACAAACAGCTCTTTAATTTTTATTTTGCCTTCAACATTAGCATCGAGGGAAATCGTTTTTACTTTTCCTTTTTGCAAAAACTCCCAAGCAGTACGACTGTCAATTAAAGGATAAATTCCCGGCTCCTCATCTAGTTTTTCAAAACTCAAGTATTGAGCAGCTACTGCCTCCGGATTTTTAGTTAACGGAGTTAAAATAACAAAATTGGCACTTTCAAAATATTTTGCCGGGACCACCGGCAAATCTTCGTCTTTCCTGAAAAAATCAACTCTAATAGCCTGTGGAACTTCATCGCTTTTTATCGCTATAAATTTTTCCAAAGCCAAATCATAGCGCAAATAGACAATATTGGTTTTGCCAACTGCCAAATCCACCGGATAGGCATTGCGTTCTTTTAGAACATCTCTTGCCATTTCTATATATTCATTTTCTAAAAGGTCAAATCTTGCCTCCGGGGTTGCCTCAACTAAATCCTGTAATTCTTTTGAAGGTTTAAAATAAAAGTCAAAATGAAAGGTTTTGATATTTATCTTTAAAAATTTGTTTTCATCTTCATATTTAACCCAGCTGTCATTAATCGGCTGATACTTTACAACTGTGGTATCAAAACCAAAGCTCTGCGCAAGCGCTTCAATTTTGTTTAGGTATTGTAAGGTGGTTTTTTGTTCGGGGATAAAAAATACTCTGGCTGAAGGAGTGGTTGGCGGATAATCAACGTCTATGGTATCAAGCACAAATTTGAGTTTTTCCGTTTCAACTGCCTGTTCAAAAAATGGGCGTTCCAGCTTTCCAAATGCCGGTTTTATAGTCAGCGTTGTTTCTTGCGGTTTTTTTAGAGCGCTCATTAAAAATAAAACCATCACATAAAAAACGATAAATACCAGCAAAAAAACCGCCGCCAGTTTTGCTAAAACTCGCGATTGGATAGCCAACTCTGTCAAGGTCATTAAGTTCAGTATAGCATCTTTTTTGCTATACTTAAATCATGACTGTGCGTACAAGAATAGCTCCGTCTCCGACCGGATATCCACACATTGGGACTATTTATCAAGCTCTGTTTAACTACTGTTTTGCACGAAAATATAAAGGGCAATTTATCGTCAGAATTGAGGACACGGACCGTCAGCGACTTGTTGCAGATGCAGAAGCCAAACTCTTTGCAGCGCTTGACTGGTTTGGACTGCTGGAAGACGAAAGCCCAAGAAAACCGGGTAACTTTGGTCCTTACCGACAATCAGAAAGACTCTCTCTCTATAAAAAATATGCTCAAGAATTAATAGAAAAAGGTCACGCCTACTACTGTTTTTGCAGCAAAGACCGCCTTGAAAATTTGCGTCGTAAACTGACAGCAGAAAAAAAGCCGCCGATGTATGATAAACACTGTCGCAATTTATCAGTACAACAAGTAAACCAAAAACTACAAAGCAGAACTCCAGCAGTTATTCGACTGAAAGTTCCGCAAGGACAAAAAATTGTCGTCAAAGACGAAATCAGAGGCAATATTGAGTTTGACTCCAACACCATTGATGATCAGGTACTTCTAAAATCTGACGGATATCCAACCTATCACTTAGCTGTTGTTATTGATGATCACTTGATGCAAATAAGCCATGTGTTACGCGGAGAAGAGTGGCTTAGTTCTTTTCCCAAACACTGGCTGCTGTATGATTTTTTTGGCTGGGATAAACCATTATTTTTTCACACACCAATTTTAAGAAATCCAGACAAATCAAAACTTTCCAAACGGCATAATCATACCAATATTGCTTGGTATCAAGAACGTGGATTTTTACCTGAAGCTATTCTTAACTACTTGGCACTCATGGGCTGGAGCCATCCGGAAGAAAAAGAAGTTTTTTCGCTCTCTGAATTTATAAAACAAGTTGAGCTTAAAGATTTAAGTGCGGTTGGCCCAATTTTTGATCTAAAAAAACTAGAGTGGTTAAACGGAGAATACATTAGAAGACTTGAAACTGCAAAGCTCAAAAACCAAATTCTACAATACCTTAAGCGCTATCAAGAAAAAAAACTGCCAGAGGAGACAATCAAAAAAACAATTCCCCTAGTCCAAACAAGAATGAAAACATTAGACGATTATTGGAATTTAGTTTGTTTTATTTTTGAACGACCAAAAAAAATCACTTTTCCAACTCCTTATCTTCAACAAATAAAAACCACGCTTATTCAGACTTATCAACAAACAGACTGGCGACACGAAACAATTTACAAAACAACTGAAGAGATAGCCAACAAAGCCAACATAAAACCGCTTAAACTTTATATGGATATACGCTATGCTCTCTCCAACCAAAAAGTTACTGCTCCCTTATTTGAGAGCATGGAAATTATTGGCAAAGCAGAAGTTTTAGATAGACTACAATCTGTCAAATAAATGATAGTCTACCTCCACCCGCAGGTCTAAATAAACCTTTTTGTTAGTAGATAATTCCAGTTCTTTCCGAGCAACTGTGCCAATTTGAGCAATTTTTTGCCCATCTCGTCCAATCAAAATTTTTTTATAACGTTTGTCTAGAACAAAAATTACTGCTTTAATGTATAATGCTCCGTTTTTGCGTTCACTAATCTCTTCCACAACCGCTGTGGTTTTATAAGGGACTTCTTGTCTGGTAAATAAATACACCTTCTCCCGAATAAGCTCTTCGATAAACATGCGGCTGTTTAGATTAAGCGCCGGATAAACAACTTGTTCATACTTAATCAGCGGATAAGGTCGGGTTGCTTTTGCAAATAAGCCTGCCAAAAGCGGTTTCAAATGAAGTTTTTTTAATGCAGAGATTTTGTAAACCTCGGGAATCTCGTCTTCAATAAAACGATATTCGGCAAAATAACTCGGTTTTTTAATGTCTATTTTGTTAATGACTAATATTTTGGGTTTTTTAATTTGTCGAACTATACCCAAAACCCGCCCCTCTTCGATGTCGCGATGACGAGTATGATCAACCATATATAAGACTATGTCAAAATCTTCTGCTGCTGCCTGTAAAGTTTTTTTATTAATTAGTTTTGACAGGCGGTCTTGGGCTTTTTTGAATACTCCCGGAGTGTCAATAAATAATAGTTGTCCTCGTTCATCTTCGTATAGCGCCTTAATCGGGAAACGGGTAGTTTGCGATTTGGGAGAAGTTATGCTTACTTTTTGACCAATAATATTATTCAAAAAAGTAGATTTACCGACATTTGGTCGACCAATAACTAGAATAATTGCTGCTTTTTTCTTCACGCACTTAATTAAACTGTTAGTCTGCGCCTACCCTTTTTCTGCCTCCTTTTTAAAACTTGGCGTCCCGATTTGGAAGAGATTCTCTTTCTAAAACCGTGGGTTCTGGCTCTTTTTATTTTTGAGCGCTTGTTTCCTTTATAAGCCATCTTATAGACTTAAGTTGCAACTAATAATGAAGCTTCTTGTCCCTTAAACTCTTTATAAATAGCCTCGGTAACAAACGGCATAAATGGATGCAACAATCTTAAACTTCTTAGAAACTCTTGTTTTAGGGCTTGTATTGATTCAATATTACCATTTTTAAGCTCTTGCTTCAATGCTTCAAGATAATAATCCGCAAATCTGTGCCAAATAAATTCGTATAAGTCTTCCAGGGCTTGAGATAATTTATATTCGTCAAACAATCGCCTCACTCTTTTCTCTAAAAGCTGTCCTTCTTTAAAAAGCTCTTTGATAATTTTATTGCTGCTGTTTGCTAAATCTTCTATATTGCTGTTTGTATCTTGCAAGTGCATTTTTATAAACCTGCCGATATTCCACAGTTTGTTGGCAAAATTGCGCATTGCTCGAACTTTGTCTTCGGATAAATTAACTTTGCCCCCCTGCGAAGTGCCAAACAACAAAGCAGCACGGAAAGCATCAGCACCATATTTATCAACAAGATCTATGGGGTTTATTACATTGCCTTTGCTTTTGCTCATTTTCACGCCCTTGGCGTCTGCCACCATTGACCATAAATATACATCTCTAAACGGGACCTCTCCCCGCTCATATAAAGAAAACATAATCATTCGTGACACCCAAAACTTTAGAATGTCGGCTAAAGTCCCCATCATATCAGTTGGGAAACGAGTTTTATATTCCTCCTTCCTCAAAGTAACCAGCGGCCACTGTCCAGAAGAAAACCATGTATCAAAAGTGTCGGTTTCTTGCAAAAAATTACCCTTGGGTTTGTGATAGCTAACCACATACTCTGCGTTTTTGGGAGCAATAAGTTTTTGCAAACCCTGGGCTATTTCCGACAAACTATAGTCTTGCAATAATTTGCCAATTTTCCCACTAACCATCTTCTCTGTTTTATCTAGAAAAACCACATAAAGCTCTGGGTTCTTATCAACGTTATACCAAGCCGGAATGCGAATTCCCCAAACAATTTGTCTGCTGATTGGCCAATCGCGCATTACTGCAAGCCAATCTAACATATGTTTTTTATAACGCTTAGGGAAAAAGCGCAGTTTATTTTTTTCAACCGCATCGATTACCGGCTGTTTAAGCGGCCCCACTTTAATAAACCAATTTGGAATTATGGTTGGTTCAAGATCAGAAGAACATTTATAACAAACTCCTACCGAATGAGTATAGTTTTCATCAATTTTGTCTATAAGTTTGCGTCTCTTAAGCTCCTCTACTACTTTAAGGCGCGCCTGTTTTACTCTCAAGCCGGCATATGGACCAGCGAGCTCGTTTAACCTGCCCTCCAAGTTAATAACTTGTTTTACCTCAAGAGAATGTCTCTTGCCGATTTCAAAATCAACCGGATCATGTGCTGGAGTAACTTTTACCACTCCGGTGCCAAAATCTTTGTCAACCGCCTCATCTGCAACTACTTTCAGCTTGAACTTGCCCAAAAGCCCCTCAACTTCAATTAGTTTGCCTATCCATTGTTTATAGCGTTGATCATTTGGATTAACCGCAACTGCAGTGTCGCCAAACTTAGTTTCCGGCCTAACTGTAGCCAAAGTAAACGGCCCGTATTTAATATAATATAAGGGGTCGGTCCGCTCAATGTGCTTCACTTCAAGTTCAGCCAATGATGTTCCACAGGAAACACAATAATTAACAATATAGTCGTCTCGGTAAACCAAACCCTCGCTTTCCATTTTCTTAAAAGTATTAAAAACTTGAGTCAATACCGGTTTATCGAGCGTAAACACGCTCCGTTCCCAATCGGCAAGAAAACCTAAACGACGAAATTGCTGATAAATAAGTCCCGAGTTTTCTTGCACAAATTTAAAAATATTCTGATAAAGAACTTCTCGGGGAAAATCCAATCTAGATTTTCCTTGTTTGCGAAGATGTTTTTCATAAACATACTGAGTTTCAAACCCGGCATGATCCAATCCCGGAATCCATAAAGGTGCGTAACCCAAAAGTCTTTTATAACGAATCATAATATCATCAACCACATACATTCCGTGACCGGCATGTAACGAAGCATTAGCGTTTGGCGGAGGCATCAAAATTGTATATGGTTTGCCGGATTTTGTTGTAAAAAGTTTGTGCTTTTCCCAAAATTCATATATCCGCTGTTCGTGCTTTGATGGTTCAAAACGCTTTTCCATATTCTGAATTATACCAACCGTCTGCTTTTATTTATAGTATTGTCTTGTCTAACAAAAAACACACTAGTCAAAATCCCTCCAACAACACTTTTGCAGCGCTAACTAAACTTGTTGTTTTTAGTTGTTTAACCAATAGTTTAGCTTAACAATAAGCTAGCTATTAACTTACCTTGTTAAGCAAAGTTGCAACACAAGTTTGTTTATATATTTAAGCTATAATATAGCTCTATGCGTATAATTAAACTAGAGAAACACAACTGGGGAAAAGTCATTGAAACAACCGCAGGCGTCTTGAAACAAGACGGTTTGCTGGTTTTTCCTTCCGACACTGTCTATGGATTAGCGGCCAATGCTCTGTCAAAAAAAGCCGTCAATAAGCTTTTGGCGTTTAAAGATCGCCCTTCAGGCAAAGCTATTTCTATTGCTGTTAACAGTCTTTCAACACTAAACAAATATGTTAATGTTGATACCAACACCCTGCCGCTTTTAGAAACTCTACTGCCGGGTCCTTTTACTGTTGTTCTCCCATCAAAACACCAAGTTGTGAAACAATTGGAAGCAGAAGACGGCACACTTGGAGTTCGCATTCCTAACTATCCATTTGTCCTAGAATTAACTGCTGCTCTTGATTTTCCAATCACTGCAACCTCTGCCAACATCAGCGGACACGGCCCACACTATTCTATAGAATCACTTTTAAATACGCTCTCGAATAAGAAAAAACAACTGCTTGACCTGATTGTCAACTTTGGCAAACTGCCTCACAACCCCCCCTCAACGGTTATCAACCTACAACCAGACTCAATTCAAACCTTGAGAAGGGGCGCGCTGGAATTTAAACCTATCAAAAAAGTTATCACTCAAAATGAACAACAAACAAAAAATCTAGCCGCTCAACTTTTACACAAATACCAGCATTTTTTAAGCACAAAAGCTTTAGTATTTATTCTTAAAGGAGAACTTGGAGCTGGCAAAACCATATTTACTAAGGGACTGGGAGAAGCGCTTGGGATAACCAATATCATCTCTCCTACTTTTGTTGTTTACTATGAGTACCCTGTTCATAATAAACTTGCTCACAAATTGCATCATTTCGATTTATACAGAATTGAAAACAAAGAAGATTTAAGCGTTCTGGATATAGTTAAATATTTAAAACCCGGTAATATTTTGGTCTTTGAATGGGGAGAAAAGATCGGTCCCTTTCAACACATTATTATCAATGAAAAAGTGGTTTGCCTGTTTATTCAGTTTAGGGAAATATCCAACAATAAACGTGAATTAGCAGTTTTCCAATTATGAAAAACGTGAAAATATTAGCAATTGATACCAGCTGTGATGAAACCAGTGTTGCTATAACTCAACATCGACGAGTTATAACTAATATAATTTTTTCGCAAGTAAAACTACATCAACAATATGGCGGAGTTTACCCAAGCCTTGCTAAAAGAGAACACAAAAGCAAAATTGATCCGGCAATAAATATCGCCCTAAAAAGAGCAAAAATTGCTTTGGGGGCAATTGACGCTTTTGCAGTCACTTTCGGACCAGGTTTGCCACCGGCTTTAGAAGTTGGTGTAGAAAAAGCAAAAGCGCTTTCACAAAAGCACCACAAACCCTTAATTCCAGTTGACCATATTGAGGGTCATCTCTATTCTCCCTTTGTGCAAAACAAAAATGGCAAGCCGTTGCGCAATTTTGACTTTCCTATGCTTTCTTTAGTTGTCTCTGGTGGGCACACCGAATTAGTACTTATGAAAAAACATCTTAATTATCAAGTGCTTGGACAAACTCTCGACGACGCTGCCGGAGAAGCACTAGACAAAGCGGCAAGAATGTTGGGCTTTGGCTATCCAGGAGGACCAATTATCGAGCATCTCGCAAAAAATGGAAAAGCAACAAAATATAGCCTGCCAACTCCCATGCTTGGAACAAAAAATTTAGACTTCTCTTATTCTGGTTTAAAAACCGCTTTTAAGCGCTTGTTGTCTAAAATGTCGCAACAAGAGAAGTTAAAAAATCTCCATCATCTCTGTGCCGGTTTTCAAACCGTTGTTATAAATTCGCTGTTACACAAATTAAAACTGGCTCTAAAACAAACCAAGGTTAAAACTATAACTTTGGTTGGTGGGGTTGCTGCCAATCAAAGCCTAAGGCAACAAACACGTATTCTTTGCCAAAAATACGACGTCAAGGCGCTTTTTCCTCCTTATAAATATTTAAACACCGACAACGCGGCTATGATTGGCGTTGTTGCTAGTTATAAGTTTCAACATAAAATTTATCTCAATAACTCTAAAGTTCTTGAGCGGCAACCCCGCACAAACTTAGATAATTACGTGATAAAATAACGTTTATGAATAACTTTAAATCGGATAGAAAACAAACTGCTCGTCAAGCCTTTCTCCAACACAATATTCGCGAAACACTGAAAACTCACAGCAAACAAGCAATTCACCAAGATATTCATGAAGAAAAACACCTTAAAGATTTCCGACTGCCAGAAATTATTCTTGGCGGCCAGGATGGATTAGTAAATGTTTTGGGAGTAATTTTAGGAGTTGCAGCCGCTACCGCCTCAACTAAAATTATCTTAATTGCTGGGTTGTCGGCGACTTTTGCAGAAAGTGTTTCTATGGCAGCTGTTGCCTATACTTCTAAACTGGCTGAAGCAGATTATTATCAATCGGAGCTAGAACGAGAGGCTTGGGAAATTGACAATGTGCCTCAAGGCGAAAAAGAAGAAATCCGTGCCCTTTATGAAAACTACGGCTTTAAAGGAAAACTCTTAAATGATATCGTAAAAACTATAACTGCAAACAAAAAGATTTGGCTAAAAGTAATGATGGAGCAGGAGTTAAAACTTGAGCCGGTTGACCGAAAAGAGGCCGTGCCAACCGGCA
>FWPV01015543.1_pt1 | contig 10919 bp, 11 predicted proteins | sample 2228371 | NCBI WGS metagenome assembly FWPV01 (sample SAMEA103939776, study PRJEB20133) | metagenome | reverse complement strand
GTCGCGGCAGGCACGCGATGAAGATTCCGCGTGCAAGTATGCACGCCCTACCTTCTCGTTCTCTCTTCATTCCCTTGTCCCCGTTCCCTTGTCGCTCTTCGGCCCTTGCAGAGGAGGGGGCTTCTCAGCCGAGGATGACGAGGTTGTCGCGGTGGACGACTTCGTCGGAGGCTCTACGACCGAGGCGGGCCTGGATGTCGCGGCTGTGGAGGACCTGGATGAGGGCGAGTTCGGCGGAGGGGTAGTTCACGATGCCCTGGGCGAAGGGCGGCTCGTTCCCCACGGCGATGACCACGACGTCGCCCTTCTGGAAGGTGCCGAGGTAGGCCTGGACGCCGGAGGCGAGGAGGCTCTTTCCCCCCTCGACGAGTGCTCGCCGCGCCCCATCGTCCACGATGAGGCGCCCGGCGGGCCGGGCGGTGAAGCCGATCCAGCGCTTGCGGCTGGTCATCCGCCGCGCCGCAGGCAGGAAGAGCGTGCCCACAGCCTCACCAGCCAGCACCCGCGTCAGCACGTTCGGCTGCTTCCCCCCTGCGATGACGACGGGCACGCCGGCCCGCGTGACAATGTCGGCGGCGCGCAGCTTGCTGCTCATGCCGCCCGTGCCGCGGGCGGATTTCTCCCCCGTGTCGAGCCGCACGGCGTCGGCGATGCACTCCACTACGCTCACCACGTGCGGCTGGCCCGCCGCGTCTCTCTCAAGCAAGCCGTCCACAGCGCTCAGGATGACCACGAGGTCGGCCAGGATGAGCGTGGCCAGGTGGGCGGCCAGGAAATCGTTGTCGCCGTAGCGGATTTCCTCGACCGACACCGAGTCGTTCTCGTTGATGATGGGCACGCAGCCCAACTCGAGGAGCGCGCGGAGGGTGTTGCGGGTGTTGAGGAAGCGGGAGCGGTCCTCCATGTCCTCGCGGGTGAGGAGCACCTGGCCGACGGCGCGGCCGTGGGTGCGGAACGCCTCGCTGTAGGTGTGGATGAGGCGGCCCTGTCCCACTGCGGCGGCGGCCTGGAGCCCGGGCATGGCCTTCGGGCGCCCCGGCAGGCCAAGCTCGCCCACCCCGGCCGCGATTGCACCCGAGCTGACGACGATGACCTCCTTCCCCTGGTCGCAGAGGGCCGAGACCTCTTCGGCGAGGTGGTGGACGCGGCGCACGTCCAGCGCCCCGCCCTTCGAGGTCAGCACGTTCGAGCCGACCTTGACGACCAGGCGGCGGGCGTTGCCCAGCACCGCTCGACGATCCACGCTGCTTGTGCCCATGGCCCATCCTGCGTCTTGGCCGCGACACCTCCCCGTTCGCGTGCAATCGGTTTCTGCTGCGGACTCCTGTAGCGACAAGCGTCCCGCTTGCCGAGAGGCCGAAGAGGGCCGCAAACGAGACGCTCGCGGCTACATTGCCCCGGGGCCCTCCATATTGCGGGACCTTGCGCAACAGGAAGCAATTATAGTCCGACGCGGCAGGAGGCGCAAGCAGGCGCATCCTCAGGTTGCGTTCCTTCACCGCGTGTTGCCCAGCGCGGCCGTGTCCCGTGTCATGCTGAGCGGAGCCCGTCCGCCGAGCGGCGGACGGATGGCGGAGAGAGCGCCATCCACAACATCTTGGGGGCACCCACAAAGAACCCTGAAGCGGCCGACATGATGATGACGGCCTGGGCCTGGTGAGAAGTGGGGGCTGCTAGTGGCCCCCGGCGGGGCCGAGGGCCTGGCGGAGGGCGGCGCGGGCGAGGAGGCGGGTGGAGTCGAGGGTGGGCAGGGGGGCGTCGTCGGGTCGGACGATTAGGGGGATTTCGGTGCAGGCGAGGGCGGCGGCGTCGGCGCCCCTGGCCCTCAGCCGCGCCATTACATCGTTGAAGAAAAGGCGGGACTCCTCGGTGAAGATGGCGTTGACGAGTTCGCGGAAGATGATGTCGTTGATGCGCTCGCGGTCGGGCGGGTCGGGGATGAGGGGCTCGATGTTCAGAGGGGCGAAGGCATCGGGGTAGACGGGGCCTTCCATGAGGTAGCGGGTTCCGAGCACGGCGACCCGGGCGTAGCCGCGGGCGCGGGCTTCGGCGGCGAGGACGCGGGCGATGTGGAGCCAGGGGATGGGGGAGTGGGGCTCGACGAGGGCGAATGCCTGGTGGATGGTGTTGTCGGGGCAGATGGCGAGTTGTGCGCCGCAGGCGGCGAGCTTTCGGCACGAGGAGAGCATCAGGCCGGCCACCGCGGGCCAGTTGCCGGTGCGGATGTGGGCCATGTAGTGGGCAAGGGGGTGGGTGTGGAGGGTGATTTCGGGGTGGGCGTGCTGGCCCATGAGGGCGGGGGCCTCGGCGCAGAGGGTGCGGTAGCACAGGGCTGCTCCCTCAGCAGAGCAGGCTACGATGCCGATGTGCTTGGGCGTGGAACGAATCCCAGATTCCAAGTCCCAGACTCCAGAGCCCAGGTTCCAGATTCAACACCAGGGGGCGCGGGGCATGCCAACGGGGCCGCGGGCAGCAACTCTTTCGGCGAGGGCGCCCACCCGTCCCGCGTCCGCGGCTAGCGGACGACGAGGACGGGGCAGGGTGCCTCGTCGAGGATGAGCTGCCGCTCGCGTGCGGCCTGGTCGCGGTGGCACAGGGTCCAGCGGAAGGCGCCGATGACGATGAGGTCGGCGCCCGATGCCTTCTGCTCGGCAAGGACGGCGGCGTGGACCGCGCCGCGCAGGAGGACGGTTCGGGCGCTGACGCCGTGCTCGTGGGCAAGGTCGGCCACGTAGGCGAGGTGTTTGCGGCCCGACGCCTCGAGCTCGCGCTCGTACTCCTCCATCTCGGCCGGGACCATGATCTGGGTGGAGAGGAGGTGGCGGAGGGTCGCGGTGTCTACGATGCCGACGGCGGTGAACTGGGCCTTGAGTGTCTTTGCAAGGTGTACGGCGCATTCGGCGGCCTTCATGGAGGCCTCGGTGCCATCAACGACCGCGAGGATGTGGCGGAGCTGCTCTTGTGCCATGTTTCACGCCTGCCCCTTGGCCATTTTCATGATGGCGAGCTGTTCGCGCTCGCGCTCCTCAAGGACGCTTTGGATGTGGGCGATGGTTTCGCGGTAGTCGGGGATGAAGACTTTTTCGAGGGCGTTGACACGCCGCTGTGTGCGGCGCGCCTCGGCGGCGAGGCGCAAGACGGCGTTCTCGACCTCCGCGAGGCGCGCGACGGCGTCGAGCGCGCCGGTGAAGCGGGCCATGACGTCGTCGGAGGCGGCGCAGCCGGATGCGGTGGAGAACTCGGGGCGCGGCGGCTCGTGTTCGGCGGCGACGGTTGGGAGGTCAATGCCCATGACCGGGCGGCCGCTGTAGCGGAGCTTGTGGCTGCGGAGGATGCCGAGGGCCTGGCTGGCGAGGGCGTGGGTGCCGCTGCGGAGCGCGGCCTCGCGGAGCGCCGCAAAGGCGGCGGCCATGGCCTCATCTACGTCGCGCTGCGCGCGCTTGGCCGCCTCCAGGCGGCCCATGAGCTCGAGGATCAGGATCTGGCGCTTCTGCTCCAGGAGGTCGTAGTCCTCCATGGCGAAGCCGAGGGAGCGGCGCAGGTTGAGGATGCTGGACTTGGTGGGTGGGAGCTCGAGCTTTGCCACAGCCTAGTGCTCCTTGGCGTCCGCTGGGGTTGGGCCGGCCTCGCGGCGCTCGACGACCTCGGTCTCGAGCGGCAGCTTGTAGTGGGCATCGAGGATGGCCTCGCTGATGCGGTGAAGCTCGGAGCGCGGCAGGAGCGAGAGGACCTCCCAGCCGAGGTCGAGGGTGTGCTGGATCGAGCGGTCCTCGTTCTCGCCCTGGGCCAGGAAGCGGCGCTCGAAGGCTTCGCCGAACTCGATGTACTGCTTGTCGAGGGCAGGGAGCTCTTCTTCGCCAATGACGGCGGCGAGGCCGCGGACTCGCTGGACGATGGCGTAGGCGGCGAGGAGCTGGCTGGCGAGGGGGGGGTGGTCATCGCGGGTGCGGCCGGCCCCGATGCCGTCCTTCATCAGGCGCGAGAGGCTGCGCAGTGGGGCAATCGGGGGGTAGATGCCGCGCTGGAAGAGGTCGCGCTCCAGCACGATCTGGCCCTCGGTGATGTAGCCCGTGAGGTCGGGCACGGGGTGCGAGATGTCGTCGGAGGGCATGGTGAGGATGGCCATTTGGGTGACGGAGCCTTGGGAGCCGACGACTCGTCCGGCGCGCTCGTAGAGCGAGGCCAGGTCGCTGTAGAGGTAGCCGGGGTAGCCCTTTCGGGCTGGGATTTCGCCGCGGGCGGCGGCGAGCTCGCGCAGCGAGTCGCAGTAGTTCGTCATGTCGGTGAGGATGACGAGGACGTGGAGACCGCACTCGAAGGCGAGGTGCTCGGCGAGGGTGAGGGCGGCCCTGGGGGTGAGGAGACGCTCGATGGAGGGGGCGCTGGCAAGGCTGAGGAACAGGGCCACGTTGGCCAGCGCGCCGCTCTCCTGGAACGAGCGGGTGAAGAACTGGGCGACGTCGTTCTTCACGCCCATGGCGGCGAGGACCACGGCGAAGTCGCCCTCCTGGCCGGGGAGCCTTGCCTGGCGCGCGATCTGCGCGGCGAGGCGTTCGTGGGGGAGGCCGTTGCCCGAGAAGATGGGCAGCTTCTGGCCGCGGACGAGGGTGTTGAGGCCGTCTATCGCCGAAATCCCGGTCTGGATGAAGTCGCGCGGGTAGCTGCGCGAGAACGGGTTGATCGGCAGGCCGTTGATGTCGCGCTCCTCGCCGCCGAGTGGCGCCGGGCCGCCATCCGCGGGGCGTCCGAGGCCGTCGAAGACTCGCCCTAGCATGGCGCGCGAGACAGGCAGGGAGAGGCTGCGGCCGAGGAAGCGCACGCGGGTGGAGCTGGGCGCGAGGCCGCTGGCGCCTTCGAGGACCTGGACGACGGCGCGCTGGTGTGAGACGTCGAGGACGGTGCCGAGGCGGATGCGGCCCTGGGGGTCGGTGATTTCGGCGAGCTCCCCGTAGCCAACGCCGCGCGCGGCCTCGACGAAGACCAGGGAGCCGACGATCTGGTCGAGGCCGACGTACTCCAGGCCGCGGTCGGCGTTTCGGACTTCGGATTTCGGATTTCCGGCTTCGTGAGAGGCGTTCACTGGCGTCCGACCTCTTCTTCTTCCAATGCGGAATGCGGGGTGCGGAATGCGGAATGTGGGGATGCGCAATCGGCAATCGGCAATCGGCGATGGGGAATCACGAGGGTGTCCTTTCGAGCTCGGCGAGCTGGGCGTGCATGCGGGCGCGAAGGGCCTCGAGGGCATCGAGGTTGTCGTTTGGCACCGTGGAGCGTGCGCGGACGATTTCGCCGATGCAGGGGAGCTCGTAGATGCGCGCGACGGGTGCGCCCTTAGCGATGACGCGCTCGGCCCGCTCGTAGAACTCCACGAGCAGGCGCAGGAGCGCGGCCTGCTTGCGCGGCTCGCAGTAGTGGTCAACCTCGTCAAAGGCGTTCTGCTGGAGGAAGCCGTCCTTGAGCATCTGGGCGGCCAGGAGGACGAGGCGGTGGCCGTCGGGCAGCACGTCCGGCCCCACGAGCTTGGCGATCTGCTGGAGGCGGTCCTCGCGCTGGAGGAGCTCGATGACGCGCGCCCGGAGCGCACGCCACTCGGGCTCGATCTCGAGCCACCATTCGGCCACGTCGCTCACGTACTCGCTGTAGCTGCGCAGCCAGTGCATGGCCGGGTAGTGGCGGGCGTTGGCGAGCGCGGTGTCGAGCGCCCAGAAGCAGCGGACGAAGCTGCGGGTGTGCTGGGTGACAGGCTCGGAGAAGTCGCCGCCCGGCGGGGACACAGCGCCGACGATGGTCACCGAGCCCCTCTGGCCGCCGAGGGTCTCGACTGCGCCGCCGCGCTCGTAGAACTCGGCCAGGCGGCTGGGCAGGTAGGCCGGGAAGCCCTCCTCGGCCGGTATCTCCTCGAGGCGCGCGGCCAGCTCGCGGAGGGCCTCGGCCCACCGCGACGTGGAGTCGGCCATCACCCCAACGTGGTAGCCCATGTCCCGGAAATACTCTGCTATGGTGATGCCCGTGTAGATGGAGACCTCGCGTGCGGCGACGGGCATGTTGGAGGTGTTGGCGACGAGCACCGTGCGCTCCATCAGCGGGCGCCCGGTCGAGGGGTCGGTGAGCTTGGGGAACGAGGCCAGGACGTCGGTCATCTCGTTGCCGCGCTCGCCGCAGCCGACGTAGACGATGATGTCGGCATCGCTCCACTTCGCAAGGGCGTGCTGGGTCATCGTCTTGCCCGTCCCGAAGCCGCCTGGGATGGCGGCGGCACCGCCCCTGCTGATCGGGAAGAGCATGTCGATCACCCGCTGCCCGGTGACGAGGGGCGCGAAGGGCGGCAGCCGCCTGGCGCACGGCCGCGGGTGCCGAACGGGCCACCGCTGCACCATCGTCAGCTCCCGCTCGCCGGCCGGGGTGCGCACCACCGCCACGACGTCGCAGACCCGGTAGTCGCCCTCCGGGGCCACCGTCGCGAGCGTGCCGCACGCGTCGGGCGGGCACAGGATGTGGTGGCGGACGTGCGGGGTCTCCTCCACAAAGCCGACCGCCTGGCCTGGGCCGACGGAGGCGCCTGCGGGCAGGGCGGGGACGAAGTGCCAGGCCCGCTCGAGGGACAGCGGCGGCACCTTCTCGCCCCGGCGGATGTAGCAGCCGCTCCTGCGGGCGAGCTCGGGCAGCGGCCGCTGAATGCCGTCGAAGATGCCCCCGATGAGGCCGGGGCCAAGCGACAGCGACAGCGGCTCGCCCGTGCGGAACACCGGCTCCCCGGGACGCACGCCCGTGGTGTCCTCATAGACCTGAATCGTCGCCAGGTCGCCGCGCAGGCGTATCACTTCGCCGATGAGGCGCAGGGAGCTGACCTCGACGACCTCGTACATCATCGCGTCGGCCAGACCACTTGCGTGGACTATCGGGCCGCTGACCCGTGTGATCGTGCCATGCTGTTCCGTCGGTTTGCCTGTCATCGCGCGAGTGCGCAATCCGTAATCCGCAATCCGCAACAAGAAAAAAGGCCGCCCAGGCTTTCTTTGTCTTCTCTGGTTACGGACTACGGATTACGAATTACGGATTCTTCTCCTTGAAGACCTTCGCTGCCAATTCCTGTCTCAGCTCCGGCCTCATGCGGCGCAGGCGGGCGGCGAAGGAGTTGTCGTAAAGCAAGCGGCCATCGGCGGAGCGGACCACGACGCCGCCGTCAATGGGCGCCGGGTTTGACGAGACCTCGATGACGACGTCAACGCCGCCCGCTGCGGCGACACGGCGGCGGACCTCGGCCAGCCAGGCCTCGGTGGCCATCGCGCGGTCGGGCGCCGCAAGCTCCAAGACCACGTGGTCGGCGCCGCAAGCTGCACCCATCGCAGCGATTGCCTGGGCAGCCAGTCCAGCGGCAACGGCCGGGTAGTCGTACCACGACCGGTCGCCCAACCGCCCGCGGGCGGCCTCGAAGAGCTTGTCCAGCTCGGCCTCCTGGTTAGCCAGGAGGTCGCGGCGTGCCTCCTGCCCCACCGTGGCGAGGATGGCGCCCGCGGCGCGGTCCGCCCTCTCGCGCGCGACGGCGAGGATTTTCTCGGCGGCGGCCGCGGCAGCCCGCTGGGCCTCGGCGAGGAGCTTGTTCGCCTCGCGCTGCGCGCGCTTGCGAATGCGCTCGGCCTTCGCCCCCGCATCCCGCAGTATCTCGTCCGAAAGCACCTTCTCGCTCGCCATGCGGCTATCCCAAATCCCAGATCCCGGATTCCACATTCCCCGCAACGCGGGGTCACACTTTGATTCCGACGGCCTCGCGGATGAGGGCCAAGAGGTCCTTGCGCATGGGCGATGGGCCGCGAGGCCCTGGGACCTCGACGACGAGGGGGAGCTCGAAGTCGAACCTCAGCGCGTTCACCTCCTCGCGCACCATGTCTGCGATGGTGTCGGTGACGATGAGAATCGTGACGTCGCCCGGGCGCTTGAGGCGCTCGAGGGCGGCGCGCGCCTCGGCCGCATCGCGCGCCACCTCGCCCGCCACGCCGGCGTAGCGGAAGCCCAGCACGGTGTCCTCATCGCCGACCACGTAGTAACGCATGTCAGCCCAGATAGCGAACGAGGAGGATGGACACGATGAGGCCGTAGATGGCAATGCCTTCGGCGAGGCCAACGAAGATGAGGGTGCGGCCGAGCAGCTCGGGGCGCTCGCTCACCGCGCCCAGCGCCGCCGCCCCCACCTTGCCAACCGCCACCCCCGCTGCCACGCACGCCACCGCGGTGGTGAGCGCCGCACCCAGGACAAGCGCCACCGTCTCAATCGGCTCCCGCTTCACCTCGGCGGCCCTCTTGCCCTCCTCCCCAGCCGGCACCTCAGCGGCAGCACCAAGCACCTTGTTCAGCCCGAACCCGAGCGCCAGCGACACCAGGGCCACCAGCACCCCCGTGGCCACGATCGTCCGCTTCAGTGTCTTCTCCATGTGACCTCCTGACAATCAAACGCTTCCCTTGTGGCACAGCCGCCCTCGGCTGTGGCAGCACAGCGGAGGGCCGCTGTGCCGCATCCTTGCTACGAGAGCTTGAACGGCTGATACGCCGTGCCTTCGCCTCGGAAGAACTTGCTGAGGAACTCGTAGTATTCGAGACGCATGGACTGGATGGAGACGACGAGTCCCTCGAGGCCGATGATGAGCGCGTTGCCGAGGACGAGGACGAGGATGCTCCACAGCGGCCCGCCGGGGGCGCTCCGCACCATGCGCTCGATGGTGAACACGGCGACGCACAGCGCCGCGTGTGCCAGGGCGAAGGCCCCTACGCGGACGAATGACACCGTGTTGGCCAGGTAGCCGCCCACGGTCTCGATGACCTCCACGAAGCCCTCGGCGAGGCCCGCGAAGAGGCCAGGGGCGTGGCTCGGCCGGCCGACGCTCCGCCGAGTGAGCACCTGGTGGAGCGGTTCGCGCAAGAACAGCACAACCAGCGGCAACACCACGAAGAGGAGCACCGCGACGGGCGAGGGGTTGCCTCGCTCCATGACGATGGCGCGGACGCCTAGGCCCAGCGCGCCCCAGTAGAAGATGAAGCCAACCACCCCACACCTGTCCACCACCGCGGCGAAGTACTCGCGCGAGCGCAGGCGATTGACGATGTTGAGAGCGATGGCCAGCGAGATCATGGCGACGCCGAGGCCGATCGTGGCGACAAGGAGGCGAGTGATGTTCTGGGGCTTCAGTGGGGCGAACCAACCGCCCCAAGGCGGGGGGATGGCGCCCTCGACGCCGAAGACGCTGCCGAACACCCAACCGCACAGGACGGAGGCTCCGCCGGCCATGGCCAGCAGTGCGCCGAAGGTGCGCGCGCGGCCGGCGCCGCGGCGGGCCAGCAGCGCCCCGGCCAGCGCCACCACCGCCCCGTGCCCCACGTCGCCGAACATCACGCCGAACATCAGCAGGAAGCTGACGGCGAGGAAGAGGGTGGGCTCGACCTCGCGGTGTCCCGGCTGGCCATACCCCGCCACCAGCATCTCGAAGGGTCGCAGGAGCTTCGGGTTGCTCATCAACGTGGGAATATCGGGGTCGTCGGGGGGCGGGTCCGTGACCTCCACCACCACCCGCCCCTCCGTGACGCGGAGCAGCTCCTGGCGCAGGGCGTCAACGCGGACGGAGGGGACGTAGCCCGTGATGAAGCAGGTGGAGAGGGTGCGGCCAAAGTATGCCTCGGCGTGAAGGAGCTGGAGGTCCACGCGCAGGCGGGCGCGGTAGGCGGCCAGGACGCCGCCGAACTCGGCGGCTGCGCCGCGCGTCTCCTCGTGGAGCGCCTCCTGCTCCCGCGCGAGGGCCTGGAGCCGCTCGCAGCACTTCGCCACAATGTCGGCCGGGGCGCCGGCGAGCCGCTGGGGCAGGAGCTCGGAGCGGAAGCCATGCTCCTCGAGGATGGAGTTGAGGGCGAAGCGCCCGGCGCGCGGGGCGAGCGCCACGACGCGCTGCTGCCCATCGGGCGACTTGAAGGGGAGGATGAGCGCCCGCTCGCCCACCGCCTCACGCACCTTCGGCACCGCCTGCGTGTCCAGCGTCCCCACCGCGAAGTGCAGGAAGTCCAGCTCGCGCAACTCCTCTGCCGATACGTCCAGAGGGCGGTACGCCTCGACGTCCCGCAGCACCTGGTACTCCGTCTCCACCTCGGCGTCGAGCCGCTTGCGCCGCTCCACCAGGGCAGCGAGGCGCTCCTCGATTGGCCTCAGCATGGCGTCAACCTCGTCCGGTCCGGCGTAGGGCAACTCCGCCGCCGGGTGCTCCTCGGACACCTCGAGGGTGTCGCACAGGGCGCTGACGCGCTCGAGGAGGCTACGGATGCGCGACAGCTCGTTCTCCAGGCGCGTGGGGGTCACAAGGCGGCCCGTCTCCGACCCCTTCGCCTCCGACAGGTGCACCACGCCCAGGCGTCCGAGGGCCTCGGTCACGGCGCGAACGTCGCGGGCCAGGATCAGCACCTCGATCCGCTTCATTGGGGCCGGCTTGAACAACCCTTCGTCTCCTACGTTCTCGCCCGCTCCCGGGACATTTCTGATTTCTGATTGCTGATTGCTGATGTCGCTCCGCCACGCGCGGTGGACTTGTACGAGGAGGCCATGATGGCCACGGCCTCGTCAGCCTCCTGGAGGAGCGCAGCCACACGGTGCTGCGCCATCAGGCCGCTCTCGGCGGTCAGCTCCATCCAGTACGCGCTCTCGTCGCCCTCCTCTTCCACAACGCCGACCTTTGCGACGAACTCCGGCCTGGACCGCGCGCGGCAGGCGGCGCGGTAGTTCGACCCCACGGAGGCGACGGCATCTGCGAGCTGCCAGGTGATCATGCGTCCGATGAACGTCTTGGGCAAGGCCGCAGCCAGCCCCAGCACCCCGGCTGCGAATTGCTTCGTTCGCTGCTTCTGCTCTTCCCTGTCCATCACATTCCTCTAATCCAGAATCAGAA
>FWPV01009915.1_pt1 | contig 10920 bp, 8 predicted proteins | sample 2228371 | NCBI WGS metagenome assembly FWPV01 (sample SAMEA103939776, study PRJEB20133) | metagenome | reverse complement strand
ATTGAGTTAATACCTTTGTTGGATGATGGATCTTCAATTACTAACTGTGAAGAGGTCTTGTTCTTTTTATTGTAGTAAAAAACTTTTGCCGGATTACCCCAGAGTATGTCTCCAGCAGAGTTATAATTAATACAACTAAGATCATTTATACCTACAAGCGGAATGTTAAAATCCCGACTTAAAACATTTACCCTCTCATCCACAAGTTCACCCATCCAGTTTACGCTAAGTAATAACAATTTACTTCTTTCTGAATCAACTTGTTTATAAGTGCGCATTGCTAATATTCTGGAATCGAGACCATATTTATCTAAGGTAAGATTAGTTACTCGATTTTCTTGATCAACAAAGGACAATCCCTTTAATGATGACACAACTAGCTTATCATTCCAATATGTCACCTGAGTTACTGTATCACTCAAAATTCCATTTTTACGGAAAATTCTTTCCCATCTATCATCTTTATACTTTAAGATTCCATTACTTAGTGTGCCAACAAATATTACAGGTCTGGTACCGAAATGTTTAATGTCGAAAGAAACTAACGCACTTTTTAGATTTAATAAGTCTGATCCCAGTTTAAGTTTATGCCAGACTGAATTTTCTAAGTAAATAATCGTATTATCATTTGAGAAAGATCTTGGTAAAAACCAGATAATTCCCTTCTCATCAATTTTAATTCTTATATATTCAACTTGCGGAACACCAGCCTCTTTGCCGTATCTAGTCCATTCAACTCCATCGTAAGAAGCTATGCCTGTTCTTGTAGCAATCCAAATCCTGCCAACAGAATCCTGCACTATATCATTAACACGATTATCAGGAAGTCCATTATCCACAGAGTATTTTTTGATTAAAAAGTCTTGTGCCAGAAGGTTAAGATTTAGAAAAAGAATTAGAAAAGAAATTAAAATGAGGATTTTATTAAAAGAGTTGATAGGCATTTAATACCTACAAAATTTATTTTACTTCAATCAGAATTATGCTTACATCATCATCATATTCTGAATCGGTATATTCGTCGAACTTCTGCTTAATTGTTTCTAGTGCATTTGCTTGATTGTTTAAGCTATCAATCAGTTCAAAAAGTCTTTTTTCACCAAAGCTCTCTTTATTTTTTGCTCTCGAATCAATTAGCCCGTCTGTGGTTAAATAGATGCGATCATTTGAAGAAAGATTTATAACCGCATCTTCGTACTCACCTTTTTTAGAAAATCCAAGCAATAATCCTTTTGATTTTATTCTTTTAATTTCTCCATTTGCAGGTTTATATATTATCGGAATATCTCCTGCTCCTGAATACTTGAGAGTGTTTGTTTTGTTGTTAAGAATTATTATTGAAAGTGTGGCAAACACTTCTGATATCTTTGTATCGGCATAAACTGTTGAGTTTACTTTTTCCATTATATCGCTAGGAGAGTATTCTTCTGCTGATTGTAAAACACTTCTGAGGGCACTTCTTATGTATCCTGCGTAAGCGTATGCAAAAAACCAGGCTCCCCATTTCTTACCCATAACATCGCCAAGAATTACAGCAAGATTGCTTTCATCAAGTCTGTAATAATCTAAAAAATCTCCTCCCGGAATCCCTTTAAACGGTACATGCAAATGAGCTATTGAAAATCCTTCAAAATCGGGAGGAGAATCCGGAACTACTTTTGTGCGTAATGAATTTGTAGCCTCCTGAAGTTCCGATATTACTTTTTTTCTTTCATTACCAAGACTTTTTATAATTGCTGATACTTTTGCTACCACTAGTTTTGGACCTGCAGTTTTTACAACGTAATCAGTTATTCCTAAATCATAACCTTCAAGAATATCTTCTTCGCTGCCTTTTGCAGTTAAGAAAATAAAGGGGACATCTTTTAATTGATTATTTTTTAAAAGCATCCTTCTGAATTCAAAACCATCAGTTTTAGGCATCATAATATCTGAAACTATAATATCGGGTACTTCAGTTTTTATGATAGCCATTGCTTCATCAACGCTGAATGCAAGACTGCAATCAAATCCGGCTTTATCTAAATTATACTTAAAAAGCTTTGCCATAGATGGATCATCGTCTACAAATAAAACTTTGGGTGGGATTTCATCGAAAGATTTGTGTAAACTTTTTCTAAGACCGTAAGTCCGGTAAATATCTGACCGTCTTATCAAAGCCTGTGTTTTGAGTATTAATTCTTTTACATCAAAAGGTTTTGTGATTATATCATCGCCACCCGACTCTATTGCCCTGGATTTATCTTCCAGAGTATTTTTAGCTGTAACAAAAATGAATGGCAGAAAGCGGTGCTTTTCATTTTCTCTTACTTTTTGACAAAACTCAAATCCATCCATGCCTTCCATTGTAACATCAGAAAGCACAAGATCAACATTTTCCTGCTTTAGTATTTCAAATGCCTGGATGGAATTTTCGGCTTCGAAAGTTTTGTAGTTATTAAGTTTGAGATGATGGTTTATGAGCTTACGGATTGTCTTATCATCATCAATTATTAAAACAGATCTTTTTTCTGATTCAGACATTTAAGAGATAAACTTCTCGTTCGGGATAATAAAATTTATTGATAATCCTTACAATAATTTTTTGCATTGAAATCACTCTATTTAAAACTTGCTACTGCTTCATCTTTAGATTTAAAGGACTCAAAAACTCTGTACATTCTGGTTAGTTCAAACATTGAATGAACAGCAGGTTGAAATCCTACCAGCCTTAAATCCCCATTTGTTGCAGTAAGTTTCTTCAAAGAAACAACTAATGCACCAAGAAAAGTTGAATCAATAAATTCGCAGTTGGATAAATCAACCACAATTTTTTTAATTCCTCTTTGGATTTCATTAACCAGTGCTTCTTTAAATTCTTCAGCTTCAGCAAGGGTTGCTCTTTTAAGACTAACAGTAATAATAACTATATCATCAATTTGTTCTCTGTAAAATTCCATGTTACACCCATCCTTTAATCTGTTGATCTGTTTTCAATTTTATACTTGTCCATAAGACGGTAAATTGTAGCTCTTCCCAGCTGCAGTTTTTTTGCTGCTTCTACAATGTTTCCGCCTGTAATGGAAAGTGCATGTCTTATTGCTTCTTCTTTAAGTTTTTCAAATGGTATGATAGTGTCATCGCCAAAAAGCGGACCGGTTATTTCGTAAGATCCTGCAGCTTCACCTGTTTTAAAGTGAGCCGGAAGATCTTCAACATCAATTGTATCTTTGTCTGTAATGATTATACATCGCTCAATCGTATTTTCCATTTCTCTCACATTTCCGGGCCAGCTGTATTCATAAATTAATTTCAATGCCCGTTTTGAAAAACCTTTAATATTTTTTCCAAGTTTCTGGCTAAACTTCCGTACAAAATGTTCAGCAAGAATCAGAATATCGCCTTTGCGTTGTCTTAATGGGGGGATAGAGATTGGGAAAGAGTTTAATCTGTAGTAAAGATCTTCTCTAAACTCCTTATTTTCTACAGCTTTTTTTAAGTCTCTGTTGGTTGCAGATATTATACGGACATCTGTCTTTATTAATTCTGTACCTCCCACTCTTTCAAATTCTTTTTGCTGAATAACTCTTAGCAGTTTTGCCTGTAGAAGCATTTCAAGCTCACCAACTTCATCTAAAAATATTGTGCCTCCTCTTGCAAGTTCAAACTTTCCTAGTTTACGTTGATGTGCACCTGTAAATGATCCTTTTTCATGTCCAAATAATTCACTTTCAAGTAGCTCGCGAGGAATTGAAGCACAGTTTACCACGATAAACGGCTTATCTTTTCTCTGACCATTATAATGAATTGCACGTGCAATAAGTTCCTTACCAGTTCCACTTTCACCATAAATTAAAACTGTAATGTCATTATGTAAAACTTTTGTTACAAGTTTGAATACATCCTGCATTTTCCCGTCTGAAGAAATGATGTTATCAAAACTATATTCTTTTTTTACATTTTCTTTAAGATTTTTAAGTTCACGGGTTAAATCATGATTTCGAATTGCATTCTTTACAGCCAGTTCAAGTTTTTGCTGATCGATTGGTTTTGTAAAATAATCATAGGCGCCAAATCGCAAAGCCTCAACAGCAACCTCTATACTTCCCTGAGCTGAAAGCATAATCACGGGTAAGTCTTCATCAAATTGTTTAATTCTCTTTAAAGTTTCAATTCCATCCATTCCTGGTAGCATAATATCTAAAAGCACAATATCCGGTTTTTTGCTAAGATTTCTGAGAGCATCTTCTGCAGTTGAAAATGATTCGACCTGATATCTCCACTTATCTTTAGCCCAGTAACTAAGCAATTTTGATATTGCTTGTTCATCATCTACGATGAAAATAAGTTTTTCCAATTTTTAACCTGTAACTAATCTCTATTATTTTTTAATAATTTTATTATAACAGAGGTACCTTTTGCCGGCTCGCTCTGAATAGTGATTAAACCTTTATGCAAATCTACAATTTGTTTAACAAAAACCAATCCCATCCCGGCACCGGGAATTTCGTAATCAAAGCGGTTAACCCGGTAAAATTTTTGAAATACATACGGTAATTCTTTCTCAGGGATGCCTATTCCGGTATCTGCAAAAACAATTTCAACCTCCCGGAATAGGTTGTTGATTATTACTTTTATTCTGCCTCCGGGATTTGTAAACTTTATTGAATTTTCAATAATCTCATTAAACACCTGCATCAATCTCTCTTCGTCTGCCTCAATGGTCAATTCATCACAGGGTAAATCGTGAGTTATCAGAATATTCTTTTCATCAGCTTTTTTTAGATTACTTTGAATAACATTATGAACAACCTTACAAATATTTATGTCCGATTTATTAAGAACTATCATTCCGGATTCCATTCTTGATAAATCTAAAACATCGTTAATTAGTTTAGCTAACCGTTTACCTTCATTTAAAATTATGTTATTAAATTCTTCACGCATTTCAGCCGGCATATTTGGATCAGATGCAATCGTTTCAGAAAATCCAACAATTGATGCAAGCGGAGTCCTTAATTCGTGTGAGATATTTGAAACGAACTCACTTTTCATTCTATTCAGTTCATCGAGCATAATTTTCTGATGTGCCGTTCTGGATCTTTCAAGAAGTATTAACCTTTCTGCTTCAATCAGTTTAGGTTTCAAATCGTTTAATTCAGATTCCAGTTTTCTTAATCTTGTAACGTTTTTCCCGACACCTAAGAGCCCAAATATTTTTTCACCATTGTTAACTGTTCTGATACTAAACTGATATTTGTTAACTTTTTCATATTTGTTAGTTAATGATGCTTCAAAAAAAGTAGGCTCGTTTTTTAATGCAAGTGAGATTGATGAGTTAACCAACTGCAAGTAATCATCAGTTATCAGATCCGAAAAGTGGGTTCCAAGAAGTTCTTCAACTGAATAATCTAAACTGTTTGCTCCCTGCTTGTTTATAGCAATTATACAACCCTTTTCATCTAAAATAAAAACCAGATCCCTGCTAATTTCGAATAAGCCTAAGAATAGATTTTTCCAGTCAGCAACTTTAAGTAATAAATCAGGTTGGATTTCTCCGATAACATCGGAGATCATATCATCTTTTTTCAACTGTTGGGGCATATCTATGTGCTATAGGAAAATCCTGTATAATAATTGTTTTCAAAATAGCAGGATTTTGATTCTAAATCAATTAGAATGTGGTTGTTTTGAATAACTAATGAGAGGTTTTAGTTATTTAGATTTTCTTTTTGCAAACTCTCAAAATATTTTCGAATCAGCTCTTCGTAATCTTTATTATAACCCTCTTTAACAGATTTATTTAGTTCATCTCTAAGTTTATCAATTCTTTTTTGAGAAGAAAGATTTAATTCTGCAGGACTGTTCCTTACCAGATTCTTACCACTTTCTGATTTTCTTTCTTTTTCAAAATCTCTTTCATTTATTGATCTTTGCGCATCCAAAAGTTTTGAAAGAATTTTTTCCTGCTTCTGAATTAACTTATTATCAAGCTTTTCCGTATTCATATCAGTAACAACTTCCTTCATTTGGTTGATAATATTTTCAAGATCAGCAGGAATTTTTTTTGATTCACCACTTTCCCTGGCTTCCCTGTTAAGTTGTTCCAATGATTTCTGAATTAATTGCTGCTGCTGAGCAAGCCTTCTCAACTCACTTTGCTGCTGCGGGTTTAACTGTCCCTGCTGCATTTGTTGGAGCATTTGTGTAAGATTATTCAAATCCATTTGCTGACCGGACATTTTTTGAAGCTGCTGCATTAAAGACATCATTCCCCCGCTGCCGCTCCCGCCCTGCATCATAGATTCCAGAGAACTTTTCATCAAATTGGCTGCCTCATTCAGGTGCATCATTGCATCACTTTGTGATAAAATTGCCATTGAACCATTTCTATTCTGCATAGACTGCATTGATTGATTCATTTTCTGATTTGCACTACCGAGTGCTTTACCCATTTCCGGTGTAACAGCAAAGGTTTTTTGAGATAATGCAGACATCTGTTCCAACAGCTTTGCTAAATTTTTTCTGATTTCATTTTGCTTCTGAATATTTTGTTCAAGTTGCGACGAGCTTTGTTCAACATTTTGTAATTTATTTTTCAGATCTTCTTGTTGCTTTGATAACGAAATCAGATTATCAAGTATCCGCATCATATCAGTAAACGTTTGCATTTGATTTTCCTGCTGCATCTGTTCCTGAATCTGTTGAAGCGAAGATTTCATCTGCTGCATATTTTGGGATAACTGCTGCTGATTCTTTTGTGCCTTTTGCTTTTGATTCTGCTTAATTTCATTTGATGCTTGTTCAGAAAGTTCCTGATTTTCCTGTTTTTCAAACTCCTCTTTCAGCTTGTCCATTTCAGCCTGTGGCATATCTTTTAATTCATTCATCTTTTCAGCAAGTTCATTCATTTTCTGTTCAAGATTATCAAGTTCTTTTTTTACTTCGTCCTGTTTTTTACTCAGTTGTTCAGCTTGTTTCTTATCAGATAAATCAGATTGATTAGTCTGTTCGTTCAATTCATTTTGTTTCTGCTCAATATTTTCTGTACGCTTGATCATTTCATCCATCTTTTGTTCAATCTGAATTCGTTTAAGTAGATTCATCGTCCGCTCGATGCTCTTCTTAAATCTTTCTTCGTCTAATTTCAGATTATTCATTGCATCCTGCGTTTGATTACGATTCATTTTCTGAAGCATTTCCTGCATTTTCTTCATTGCGCTCTTGAATTCATCGCTTGTCATCTCATCCATCAGTTTCTGAAGCTCCATATACTTTTCAAGTGTCTCTTCAGAAAGAAGCTGATTTTGTTGTAACTCATTCTGCATTTGCTTTAACTGTTCGCTTATACTCTCAACTTTTTCCTGAAGTTTTTCAAATTTATCCAGCGCCTGTTCAATTTTTTCTTTTTCTTCCCAGGTTATTTCCAGCTTATCTTTCTTCAAATCTTTATCAATCTTTTCAAGCTCCTTTCTTAATTCTTCCGCTTCTTCAAGAGTCTGTTTCAAATCATCCTGAGCCTCATCCTGAGTTTCATCAGCTTCTGCAAGAATTTCATCTAAGGATGGTACGCGAACATTTACTATTTGTGTTCTCGCAGATTTCGGTCCGCTTACATTATCATTATCAAAAATTTCAAAGTAAAAAGAGTAAACATCATTTACTGCCGGATTTAGTTTCGTAAGATTCCACACATAGTCTATTACTTGTTCTTTTAGTTTTTTATCAAAACTTATTTCAACAGTGGTATAATTTTCATAAGGGCTTTCGTATTTGGATGAACTTAATTTGTAGTAAAGATTTAATCTTGAAAAACCATAGTCATCATTAATTCTGATTTCTACAGGAACACGATTATCATTGGCAAGTTTTATATCCTGTTTGGGATAAATTAAATCAATTGCCGGGTCACTATCATATTGTGCCTTTATAAAATATCTCACGGGTTGTAGGTTTTTGTTTCCTGCTAAATCAGTTACCACAATTTGATACGAATTATCTTTTACGATCCTAAAATTTCCGCTTACCATATTTCCTTGTGTGTTCAGTTTAGACAATGAGGAGTCACCAAACTCAATCACGGCAGATTCTAATTCTTTGTTGGATAATAAACTCACTTCAACACGGCTTCCGATCAGTGCGGAAATGTTTCCATTATCTTTTTGTTCCATTACTGGAATGCCTGAATATGAAGGTGAAATTACCTTTACATTGAGAGAGCGGATTACCGGATGATCAACAACTGTAATTTGATACTGTTCGCTTTCAATTCCTTCTGCAGAAGCATAATAAAATAAATCTGTTCTTAATTGCTGAATAGAAAATTTGTAAAAACCAAGTGAATCTTTTTTGATTTCATTCTCTTTAAAACTTGTTTGAGATTCTTCCCTTAAATGCAGGTAAACATTAGCGGGATTTTCTCCAATCACCTTTATTAAAAATTCAACGCTCTCTCCTTTTGTGATTGAAGAGTTGCCCGGATGTATCTCAAAAATAAACTTTGCAGGCGGAATAAATTCCTGATTAAAATTTAATAACCGATGTGAAGCTGCCTGCAAGCCAGGAATAAAAGCAAACAAAATAACACTCACTATCAAAACAACTAAAAATTTAATTGCATTTTTTTTAACTCTTGAAAAATCAACAATCGACTCAAACTTAATTGGTTTTGTTCTTTCATAGACATTTCTGAAAACCTCATTAAGTAAAGATGATGAATAAAAGTTCTTTAATTTATCAGATGAAACAAGCTGAAGTGCATTTAACAGATCGTCTTTTAATGAAGGAAAATAATATCCTACTTTTTTTGCAGTGTACTGATAATCCCTGTTATTAAAAAGATTAAAATATTCAGAAAGTGGAATCAGTACCTGATAACCAAAGATCGCAAATCCAGCAACTAAAAAAGTAAAAAATAAAACAGTTCTTACTGTAGAACTTGAGTATGCAAATAACTCTATCAAACTTAACAAAGTGAAAATGCTCAGAATTGCAATCAAAGAAATAATTAAACCTTTAAGTAAAAGCTCAAATGTTTCTTTCTTAATTAGTAATTCCAGTTTAGCAACAATTTCTTTATAAAAGTTTGTATTCATATTCAATTAGTTAAAGCAAAAATAATCAGGTTGGCTCCAAACCTAAGAGCTTCTTCTCTTTTTTCCGGAGGATCATTATGTACTTCAGGATCAGCCCATCCGTCACTTGGGTTTGCCTCAAATGTATAAACCACTGCAAGCCGGTCACCGATAAATATTCCAAATGTCTGTGGCGGATTTTTATCGTGTTCGTGAGTCTTAGGTACTCCATTTGGAAATTTATAATAGATATTAAAAATTTTATGTGAAAAAGGTATTTCAATAAAATCATTTGACGGAAATATTTTTTTCATTTCTCTTCTGATTGCTTTATCCATTCCATAATCGTCATCAATGTATAGAAATCCTCCACTCTCCAGATATTTTCTTAATCGATTCACTTCATCATTGGAGAAAACAATGTTACCGTGCCCGGTTATGAACAAAAAGGGATATGAAAATATTTCATCAGATGCGATGTCAACAAATTTGTATTCAGCATTTACTTTTATATTTGTATTTGCCCGAACAAATTTTAACAGATTAACATCTGCAGAAGGATCGTTATACCAGTCGCCACCGCCGCTGTACTTAAGCCTGGCAATTTGAAATCCCGTTTCATTCTGTGCAAAAAGGCTTATTGATACAAATGATAAGCTAATGATTAATATGAATTTACCGATTGTCATTGATTTAATATATTTACACATAAAGCTATAAGCAATTTAGAAAATTAGCCGGAATATTCAGCAGAAAAATTTGGAGCTTAATAATGAAAAAATACTGGCTCGTTAAATCAGAACCTGATGTATTTTCTTTTAATGATCTTAAAAAGAGTAAAAACCAAACAACTTATTGGGATGGTGTAAGGAATTATCAGGCAAGAAATTTTTTGCGTGATGAGATGAAAAAAGGTGATCAGGTCTTGTTTTATCACAGCAATTCTGATCCGCTCGCAGTAATGGGAGTTTGTGAAGTTGTAAAAGAAGGATATCCTGATCATACACAGTTTGATCCGGATAACGATCATTATGATCCAAAAGCCGATCCTAAAAATCCAACCTGGTTTATGGTTGATGTGAAGTTTGTTAAAGAATTTAAAATTCCTGTTACACTTGATGCGATTAAATCAAATCCCAAACTAAAGAATATGAAATTGATTGCACGCGGAAACAGATTGTCTGTTATGCCTGTTACAAAAGAAGAGTTTGAAGAATTAATAAAAATGGGAGAGAAAAAATAAAAAGTTTAGGGGCTGTAGCTTCCTCCTACATTTTATTTCGGCGGACAGGCAGTTGGGAGAGTCCCGATGCATCGGGATTCGCAACGAACTGGTCGTCCCGACAAAGTAGGGATCAGCTCCACAATAATTAAACATCTTTCTCCATTAAAAAATGTGGAATTACTCCAAACAAAGTGTGTGATGGTTTAACAACTTTATAACCGTTTCGTTCATAAAATTTCACTGCATTGTCTCTTGCGTGAAGAATAATTTTCTTTGCACCTTTTTCAATAGCAATTTTTTCAAGTTCCTTTAGCACTACCGAGCCAATTCCTTTTCCCCGCCATTCTTCTTCAACAGCCATTGAACGGATTTGAGCTTCTGTCTCCGAATTAAAATGAACTCTTCCAACACCAATTGGAATACCATCAACTTCACAAACCATAATAGGAAAAGCTTTTGATTCAAGTTCATCAACTTCACTTCCGCGTGGTTGATTCCAGGGTGCACGAAGAATTCTCCAGCGTAAATCTCTGTAGCGTTCAAATTCTTCGGCTGTTTGTGGCGGACGGACAATCATTCGTTCTCAATCAGATTTTCATCATCAATATCAGCACGATTTAGAATTGTTGGAGGTAAAGTCTT
>FWPV01015540.1_pt1 | contig 10921 bp, 6 predicted proteins | sample 2228371 | NCBI WGS metagenome assembly FWPV01 (sample SAMEA103939776, study PRJEB20133) | metagenome | reverse complement strand
TGATAACCATGGGCTACATTCGACCGGTACGGTGCATTGGACTCATCATGGTGTTGGGCATGTTGGGCCTCAGCCTGGCGACGGCCGGTTGTGACGCCGGTTCCGCGACTGCGCCGCCGCTTTCGCCCACCCAGGTGGCCCGGACGGCCCGGATCATGCCCACATTCACGCCGGTGCCCCAGAACACTGTCACGCCGGTGCCCCAGAACACTGCCACGCCGATGCCATCCCCAACGGATACGCCCATGCCCTCTCCGACGGCCACCTTGACGCCAGCGGCCACGGCGACACCCATACCGACGCCGGTGCCCACCAGGAAACCCCAGCCGACCCGGCAGCCGCCGACGCCTACCACGTCCCCGTATCTGTACATGCCGGATGGCCCGGTGCGCTACGAGTCCAACCCCTCGTTCACCCAGATCCAGGGCACCGTCCGCGCCGCCGACGGCACCCCATTGGATGGGGTGATCGTGATCCTGAACACCGGGGGCCAGGAGATCCCCTTGCCCACCGGCCAGCGGCCCGGCTACTATGCCTGGGTCTGGTGCGATTGGTCACGTGACGGAACGTTCGAGCTATACGTATTGGGGCCAGATGGGCAACCCGCCTCGCCCCGGGTCACCGTCCAGACGTTTAGCGAAGGGCATCGGTCCATCGCCATCCTGGATTGGAAACGAACCCGTTGATTCGTGTTTGCGTGCTTGCCCGCCGCACGCCGCACGGCTCGCATTCACTGCGTCTCACATTTGTGTCTGACGCAATACACAATACGCAATACGCAATACGCAGTACGCAATACGTTTTACGCATCACGGAGTTCCCATGTCTGTCGTATCCGCTCGTCGCAAGCGCATCTACCTGCGCCGCCGGCGGCGCAAACCATCGAACATCTTGGGCGTCGTCCTGTCGCTCACCGGCGGCTCCGCCGTCGCCGCGCTCCTCGCGGTCGTGCTGACGGTGGCGTTGGGTGTGGCCGGCATCGTCGGCGTATATGCGTATTTTGCCCAGGACCTGCCAGACCCGGAGCGCATGGTCACCGAGACCCGGGCCTCGTTCAAGACCACCAAGATCTACGACCGCAACGGCGTCTTGCTCTACGAGATCGTGGACCCGCAGGGTGGTGACCGCATCCCGGTGAAGCTGGAGCAGGTGCCCAAATACCTCATCTACGCCACGGTGGCCAGCGAGGATGCCAGCTTTTACGAGAACCCGGGCTTTGATCCCAAAGGCATCCTGCGGGCGGCCATCAACAACCTGTTGGGCGGCAGCCGGCAGGGAGCCAGTTCCATCACCCAGCAGTTGGTCCGCAACGTGCTCATGGAGCCGGAGGAACGCTATGAAGTATCCTACGCCCGCAAGATCCGCGAGGCGATCCTGGCGATGGAGCTTTCGCGGCGTTACTCCAAAGACCAGATCCTGGAATGGTACCTGAACACGAACAACTATGGCAACCGGGCCTATGGTGTGGAGGCGGCCGCCCAGAACTACTATGGCAAACACGTGGGAGAACTGGACCTGGCCCAATGCGCCATGCTCGCGGCCATCCCCCAGTTTCCCACGGCCAACTCCCCGGTGGAGAATCCAGACCGCGCGAAGAAGGTGCGCGAAGCAGTGCTGATGTCCATGGTCCGCGAGGGCTATATCACCCAGGCCCAGGCGGAGGCCGCTGCCCGCGAGCCGCTTAACGTGACCACCAAAGAATATGACATCAAAGCTCCCCACTTTGTGTTCTACGTGCGGCAGTTGTTAGAGGAGAGATACGGCCTGCCGATGGTCTATCGCGGTGGGCTGAAGGTCTACACCACGTTGGATCTGGGGATGCAAGACAAAGTGCAACAACTCGCCCGTGAGCACGTCGCCTCGCTCAAGCCGGAGCAAAACGTCCACAACGCGGCCGTGGTAGTGCTCAAGACCGGGACCGGCGAGATCCTCACCATGTTGGGTAGCCTGGACTATTACGACAAGAGCATTGACGGCCAGGTGAACGTGGCCCTGGCCGAACGGCAGCCCGGCTCGTCGTTCAAGCCGTTCACCTACGTGACGGCATTCGCCGAGGATTGGACGCCCGCCACGATGGTGCTGGATGTGCGCACCTCGTTCCCGGACCCGCCGCACCCGCCGTATATCCCAGAGAACGTGGATGGCAAGTTCCTGGGGCCGCTCACGTTGCGCTATGCCCTGGCCAACAGCCGCAACATCCCGGCCCTCAAGGTGATGGATCACGTGGGCATCCAAGACGTGCTGAACATGGCCCACAAGATGGGGATCAACACCCTGAACCGGGAAGGGGTCTATGGCCTGAGCCTGACCCTGGGCGGTGGCGAGGTCACGCTGCTGGACGAGACCTTTGCCTTCACCGTCTTTGCCAATGCCGGCCAGGCTCACGGCGAGCCGATCCCGCCGGAGCGCCGGCGCGAGGGCTATCGCCAGGTGGACCCGGTGGCGATCCTGAAAGTGGTGGACGCCGAGGGCCGCATCCTCTATGAGTACAAAGAACCCACCCGCGTCCCGGTCATTGACTCACGATTGGCCTGGCTCATCACCAGCATCCTCTCCGACCACCGCGCCCGGGTCGAGACATTCGGCTGGGAGACGCCCCTGCAACTGAGCCGGCCGGCCGCCGTCAAGACCGGCTCCACCAACAACTGGCGCGACTCGTGGACCATCGGTTATACCCCAGACTATTGCACCGGCGTGTGGGTGGGCAACTCGGATAACTCGCCGATGGACCGGGTGCCCGGTTCGCAGGGGGCCGGCCCCATCTGGCACAACGTCATGGAATACATCCACGAGGGCTTGCCCACCCGGGATTTCGAGCGGCCGGCCGAGGGCCTGGTGCAGGTCAGCGTGTGTAAGGAGAGTGGGCTTAGGCCCACGCAGAACTGCCCCCACGTCTATCGGGAATGGTTCCTGGCCGGCACCGAGCCAAAGGAGGAGTGCAACGTCCACCAGAAGCTGCGCATCTGCACGGTCTCTGGCAAGCTCGCCACGCCCAACTGCCCGCTGGAACTGGTGGAGGAAAAAGTGTTCATGGTGCTGCCGCCGGAGGCCACCGACTGGGCCAGGGAGAACAAGGTCCCCCAGCCGCCCACCCAGTATTGCGACCTGCACGGCCCCAGCACCGCCCACGCCGATGTGGCGATCATCCACCCGCAGACCTATGCCTATGTCGGGGGTGTGATCACCATCACGGGCAATGCCCGGGGCGGCAATTTCCAGTTCTACAAGCTAGAGTATGGCAAGGGCTTTACGCCCAAAGAGTGGTTCCAGATCGGCGGGCTGCACAACGATCAGGTGAGCAATGGCCTGCTGGAATACTGGGACACCACCGGCCTGCAGGAAGGCCCCTACACGCTGCAACTGAGCGTGGTGGGCTGGGATGGCAGCTATCGGCAGACGAGCATCCAGGTGACGGTGGACAACACCCCGCCGGAGGTGGCGCTCACCTATCCCCTCACCGGCGAGGTCTTTATCATGGAGCTGGATAAGGTGGTCAAGGTCCACGCTGATGCCACGGACAATGCCTCGATGGACCGGGTGGAGTTCTACATGGACGCCATGACCGTGCCCTTTGGCGTGGCCACGATGGCGCCCTTCAATCAGGAGTGGAAGATCGTGATGACCACTACACTCACAGAGACGCACTCGGTCTATGCCATTGGCTACGATAGCGCCGGCAACAGTACCCAGACCGATGCGGTCACGTTCCACGTGATCCATAAGCCCAAGCCCACGCTTCGCACCACCCCCACGCCCACTGGCGCCCTGGGAGACATGGAGCGCCGGCTCCTGGCGGCCGTGCTCCCCACGCGCGAACGCTGGTGGCTGGGCGGATAGGCCACAGCCTACCCTTGCGAAGGTTACTGCCAGCGAATTGACTGCAAACCTTCGCAAGGGTGCGCAGTTACCGCGTCTATACGAAGAAAACGCTCCCGATCTGGGGGCGTTTTCCATATGCTCACTGGACTTTGGACAAAGCTGGAGAAACCCGTTTTCTGATACGCCGGCAGACCAGATACGCCGAAATCAGGCATCACCGACGCAAGGGGAGACGAATTTCGGGAGAGAAAACGGGTTTCTGCCTACTCAGCGCATGGCAAATGTGGCCCGGGAGCACAAATTGCCATCCCGCTCCTGGGTCATTCGACCGTCTCCGTCCGGGCCTGGTCCGGCCGCTCATCCGGTGCCGGGCGGCTGTTGGACCGGGTCGCGTTGCCATTCAGGGCGAACTGGAGTGTGTAGAGGCGGTTGTACAGACCGTCTTCTTTGGCCATCAACTCCTCGTGGGTGCCTCGCTCCACGAGTCGCCCCTCGTTCAGCACCAGGATCTGATCGGCCCGGTGGATGGTGGAGAGCCGGTGGGCGATGACGAACGTGGTGCGGTTTTCCATCAGCCGGTCCAGTGCCTCCTGCACCTGCGCCTCGGACTCGCTATCCAGCGACGAGGTGGCCTCGTCCAGGATGAGGATGCGCGGGTTCTTCAGGATGGCCCGGGCAATGGAGATGCGCTGGCGTTGGCCCAGGGAGAGGTTCATCCCGCGCTCGCCGACCTGGGTGTTATAGCCATCCGGCAGGCGCATGATAAAGTCATGGGCGTTGGCGGCCACCGCCGCCGCCACGATCTCCTCGTCGGTGGCATCCAGTCGGCCATAGGCGATGTTCTCGCGGATGGTCCCGCCGAACAATAAGGTGTCCTGGGGCACGATGCCGATCTGGTCGCGCAGGGATTTGATCTGCACCGAGCGGATGTCGTGCCCGTCAATGCGAATGGCCCCTTTGTTGGGGTCGTAGAAGCGGGGGAGCAGGCTCACCAGGGTCGTCTTGCCCGAGCCACTCGGCCCCACCAACGCCACCACCTGGCCCGGCTCCGCCGTGAGCGACACGCCGTCCAACACGGCGATCCGGGTATCGTAGGTAAAGACCACGTCCTCATAGGTCACATAGCCCTCCACGCGGGGCAACGGTGGCGAGCCGGGCAACTCGATGATGTCCGAGCGCGCATCCAGCAACTCAAAGATGCGGTGCGCGGCCCCCAGCATCTCCTGGAACTGGCTGTAGATGGTGGTCAGGGTTTGGATGGGGCTGGCGATGAGGACGGCATAGAGGAGATAGGCCACCAATGCCCCGGCCGACAAGGCCCCTTCGATGACCTCACGGCCACCGTACCAGAGCACCAGCACCAACGCCCCAAAGGCGGCAAAGCTGATGAGGGGCATGAATACCGACCGGGCTGTGGTTCGTTCCATCGCCGCGGCAAAGGCGCCCTGGACCCCCACGGTGAAGCGGGCCGTCTCATAGTCCTCGCGCACAAAGCTCTTGACGACGCGGATGCCGGCCAGCGTCTCTTCCAGGATCGTGGTCACGTGGGCCAGTTGCTCCTGGACGTTGGTGGACATGCGCTTGATGCGGTTGCCAAAGAACTGGGCGATCCCGGCCATGACCGGCACCACCAGCAGGATCAGCAACGTCAGACGGGGGTTCATGACCAGCAGGATGGTCGCGCCGGCCACCAGGATCACCACCTGCTGGATGAGGAACATGAGGTTCCCGGTGAGCGCGTTCTGGACCACCATCACGTCGCTGGTCACGCGCGAGACCAGCTCGCCCACGCGATGGTCCGCGTAGAAGCGCAGGCTCAGCTCCTGCAGGTGCTCGTAGATGAGGACCCGCATGTCGGCCGTCACGCGCTCGCCCACGTAGGCCAGCAGGTAGAGCTTCAAGAAGTCAAAGCCGCTCTGCAGGGCAAAGGCCACCACCAGGCCCAGGGTCACCCAGGTGAGCATGTGGATGTCCTTCTGCACGAACACCACGTCCACCAGGTTCTGGACCACCCAGGGCAGGAGCATCCCCAGGCCCACGGCGATGATCATACAGACCAACGCCGCGGCCATCTGTTTCCAATACGGGCGCACGAAAGCGAGCAGCCGGTTGAAATCCCGCACGCATCCCTCCTCTGTCGCCCCGACGGTGCAGGCGTATTGTACCATGCTTTGGGGATTTATGCAAAAAGGCAAGGGGCTGGGGACCAGTGGATCGCGGGGCAGGAACGCGCCCCCATCCTGCCCGCCGGTTCGACGGTCTTCAGTAGCCCAGACTGCGCAGTTGCTCGCGCTGATCCGGGCTGAGGGGCGGCATTGGGGCTGGGGTAGGAGCCGGGATCAGCCAACTCAGCCAGTCGTTCAGTTGGGTGCGGAGCGCGGCGGCCCGATTTGGTTGCTGCGCGACCAGATTGCAGCTTTCGCCTGGGTCCGCGGCCAGGTCGTACAGTTCCTCGGTGCCGGCCGACGACCAGATATACTTCCAATCGCCCACGCGCAGGGATTTGAGTCGCCGGTCGTAGGCCGGCCCCAGGTCCCGCACGTGCGACTCGTCGCGAAAGAACTCGGCCAGGGCTACGTTATAGGCGGCCGGATCGTCCTCACCCCGGATCAGCGGCAACAGATCGCGCCCCTGCATGGCTACCGGTGACGTGATGCCCACCAGATCCAGGACCGTAGGCATCACGTCGGTGAGCTGCACCAGCCCGGCCACCCGCTGGCCCTGAGGCAATCCGGCCGGGTACCACAGCACCAACGGCACGTCCAGCACTTCCTCGTACAGGCACAGCCGATGGTCCAGCAGGTGATGCTCGCCCAAGAACTCGCCGTGGTCGGAAACAATGATGACCAACGTATGGTCGAGCAAGCCCAATTCCTTCAGCTTGTCCAGCACCCGGCCCACCTCATAGTCCAGGTACGTGATCTCGCTATCGTAAAAGTCCATGATGTGCTGGTGGTCCCCAGACGTCATCTCCACCTCGCCACGGATGTAGGGGAGCCGGTCCAGGTTACGGTAGAAGGGGCTGTCAAAGGGCGTGGGATCGCCATAAAGGGCATCGTAGGGCGCCGGCGGAACATAGGGGGCGTGGGCATCCATGTAGTTGACAAATAGAAAGAAGGGCTGTTTCCTGGCTCCCCGGTTTTCCAGCCAGGGCAGGACCAGGGCGTTCATCTCCCCGGCGTCGCGGACGACGCGGACGCGGCCCGGCGTGAGGACCGGCTGTACGTCGTAGGTATTGAACCCCTGGTCGTAGCCCAGGGTGGGCGTGAGGTAGAGGTTGGCGGAAAAGCCGGCGGTCTCGTAGCCGGCATCGCGCAGCACCTCGGCCAGCGTGACGTGGGCCGGACTCAATGCCAGGTGTTCTGCGTGGGCGCCATGGCTGGTGGGATAAAGGCCCGTGAAGATCGAGCCGTGCGAGGGGACAGTCCAGGGGGCCGGGGCCACGCAGTTCTCGAACAGGACGCCGTCGGCGGCCAGGGCATCGAGGCGCGGTGTGGTGAGACGCTCGTACCCATAGCAGGAGACGTGATCGGCGCGGACCGTATCCAACACCAGCAGGACGACGTTGGGCAGGCTCGCTGAGGCCGGGCGCGTGCTCTGTCTCGCGCTCCCGGCCATTGTGACCAGGAGCACGGCCAGAGCAAGACCCATGAAGATATAGCGCGCGCGTGGCCACAGATACATCTCGATCCGCCCCGGGCCGAGTATAGCATACATTTATTGGTCTGTCAAGTTTGAATTTGTGGGTAGAGATGCTTGAGCCGGGTACGGGCATCCTCGGTGGTGAATTGCCAATCCACTGCTTTCTGGGCAGCATTACGGTGGGTGTACCAGGCTTGCGTCTCCTGTTCCAGGGTTTCCTGGTCCGGAATCCGGCGATCCAGACACTGCTTCGTTAGCGCCGCCAGCTCGATCTCGGCGATGTTCAACCAACTGCCATGCTTGGGGGTGTAGTGGATATCCAGCCGTTGCGCCAACGCCCGCGCTTGCGCAGGCGGAAAGGCTTGGTATAGAGCCGCGATAGTGTGGGTGTTGAGTTGGTCGCACACCAGGGTCACCCGCTCGGCTGCGGGATAGTCTTCCTCCAGCAGGTGGCGGACCGCTTCCGCCCAATCCACGGCTGTCCGACGGGCCCGCACCGCCACCTGCCGCCAGCCAGCCAAAGGTTCGGTGAACAGAAAGAGATTGGCCGTCCCATTGCGCTCATATGTGTAGTCCACCCGCTCCGGTTGCCCTGGTTGGGCGGGCACGGGGCAGCGAGTTTCTTGGATCAGTTGCACTGGTTGCTCATCCATACATACTGTTGGCACACGGGGGTTATAGGGCCGCTGGTAGAGGTCCAAGACGTCCTCCATGGCCGCCACAAAGGCCGCATCCTGTTCGGGGGGGATGATATAGTATTCCCGCAGGTGGGGTTTGAGTTCGTTGTTCTTGAGCACCTGGCGCACGGTCTCATGGGAGATGGCGGGCACGATCTCTAACTCCACCACCCTTTCGGTCAGCAGCCGCAGCGTCCAGCGCGCGTGCCCCTGGGGCGGACTACTACAGCGCAGGGCGATGATCCGGGCTTCTACCTGACCGTCCACCAGGCGCGGCCGGGTCGGACGCTTCTGGCGCGCCAAGGCAGCAGCTAGGCCGTGCTCGACGAAGCGACGCCGAACATGGGCGACCGTGTTGCGGTGGCAGGAGAAGGCCTGGGCGGCTTGTTCGTCGGTCCAGTTAGGGCCATCGGCATCCACCTTGAGCAGGATGTTGGCATGTTTGATCTGGTAAGCGGCCGCTTGGCCAGTAGACACCAGCTTATGCAGGCGTTCTCGTTCCTCAGGGGGGAGACGAACCACATATCGCTTGTACACAGGGTTCCCTCCGGGGCAAAGTTATCTTCTCCCCGAAGTATAACCCACTAATTAGAGTTTGACAATCCATTATGGAGATCAGGTGCAGATCCGATGGAGATGATATGCAGTTTGGTTATAGCGGCTCGGCCGGTGTTCCGATACGCCTGCCGTTGCGCCAGAACCTTTGACAGATCGCGCTGTGCGTTGTACAATACGCCCGTAACCCAACTCTTCGATGGGGAGGAGTCATGCGCATCAAGGAACATCCGATCCTGGATTTCCCACCTGGACGCAAGGTGACGTTCACCTGCGATGGCCGTCAGGTCGAAGGATACGAGGGGGAGCCGATTGCGGCGGCCCTTCACGCTGCGGGGATCAAGGTGCTCCGGCGGAGCACCCGGCACGGTCGTCCCCGTGGCTTTTTTTGCGCCAACGGCAAGTGCGCCTCGTGCCTGATGGTGGTGGACGGTGTGCCGAACGTGATGACGTGCGTCACACCGCTGCGCGCTGGCATGGTCGTGGAGACCCAGCACGGCAAGGGGGTGGTGCGCTATGGAGCGGACTGAGATCGCGGTCATCGGCGGGGGGCCGGCCGGCCTCTCGGCCGCTGCCGCCGCCGCCTCACTGGGCGCGCGGGTCACGGTGATTGACGACGGCAATCGGCCCGGCGGCCAACTGATCAAGCAGACGCACCGCTTCTTTGGCTCGCGCAGCCACTACTCCGGCACGCGGGGGATTGACATCGCGCCGATCCTGGCGCAGCAGGCCCAGGCCGGCGGCGCGGCCATCTGGCTGAACGCCACCGTGACCGGCCTCTACGAGTACGACGACCGGGTGCTGGGCGTCTACCAGGGCGACACCTTCCGCGAGTTGCAGGCTGACTGCGTCATCGTGGCGACCGGCGCGGCGGAGAACATGCTGTCGTTTCCCGGCAACGATCTGCCCGGCGTCTACGGGGCCGGGGCCGTGCAGACGTTGATGAACGTCCACGGCGTGCGGCCGGGCCGGCGCGTGCTCATGGTGGGAGCCGGCAACATCGGCGTCATCGTGAGCTACCAGTTGCTCCAGGCCGGGGTGGAGGTGGCGGCCATCGTCGAAGCCTTGCCCTTTGTGGGCGGCTACCAGGTCCACGCGGCCAAAGTCCGGCGCGCCGGCGTCCCCGTCCTCCTGCGCCATACGGTGGTGGAGGCCCTGGGCGAGGAAGAGGTGACCGGGGCGGTCATCGCCCAACTGGATGATCGTTGGTGTGTGATAGACGGCACGCAACGCACGCTGGATGTGGACACCATTTGCCTGGCGGTGGGGCTGACGCCGCTGAGCGAGGTGTTGTGGCAGGCCGGCTGCCAGATGCGCTACGTGCCGGCCCTGGGTGGGCACGTGGCCGTCCACGACGAGCGCATGGAGACGACGCTGCCCGGCGTCTATGTGGCCGGCGACGCCTCCGGCATCGAGGAGGCGTCCACGGCGATGCTGGAGGGGCGGCTGGCCGGATTGGCGGCCGCCATGCGCTTGCATGGTGAGACGGAAGAGGGCTTGCGCCGCCTGCGCGAGACCCAGGAGGAGCTGGCCGCGTTCCGGGGCGGCCCCTACGGGGCCAAGGTCCGCGAGGGCAAGGAAGAGCTGGGGCTGTCGCGGGCGTGCGCGCTATTCCCGCCGTCGGCGATGCCGCTGGAGGCCCGGGCCGGCACCACGCTAGAGGCTGTGCTGGCCTCCATCCCCCCAGAGCGGCTGGCGCGTGGTCCGGTGGCCGTCATCGAGTGCCTGGAGCGCATCCCGTGCAACCCGTGCGTGGCGGCATGTCGGCAGGGGGCCATCACCATGCCGGGTGACATCAACGCGCTGCCCCAGTTAGACGCGGAGCGTTGTACCGGGTGCGGCGTCTGTGTCCATCAGTGCCCCGGCCTGGCGATCTTTGTGGTGGATGCCACGTTTGCGCCGGGCGAGGCCCTGGTGAGCCTGCCCTACGAGTTCCTGCCCCTGCCCAAACCCGGTGATACCGTGGCGGCGCTGGACCGGGAGGGACGCGAGGTGGGCGTGGCCCGGGTGGTCAAGGTCCGCAAGACGCCCAAGATGGACCGGACGGCCGTGGTGAGTCTGGCGGTGCCGGTGGAACAGGCGATGGTGGTACGCGGATTTGGAATGCGAAGCAGGTAGCCAACTTACAAGATACTGAAGACGTGACTGCTCAGGCATAGAGAACCAGGACGCAGATTTCGCAGATGTGGCGCAGATAAACGCAGATCAACAGAGAAAATCTGCGCCCA
>FWPV01012386.1_pt1 | contig 10921 bp, 9 predicted proteins | sample 2228371 | NCBI WGS metagenome assembly FWPV01 (sample SAMEA103939776, study PRJEB20133) | metagenome | reverse complement strand
AACAAGCTAGACAGCATGTTTTACTTAAAAATAGCATCGAGCCTACTCAAAAATAGCATTCTGACTACTCAATTAGCATTTTTTTCCTTTATTTGTGCCCATGTTGTTGTAAACTTATCCAGATGATGAACTTCCGCAATAGCCTTTTCCATTTCAGCTTTAATTTCATCTTCAGTTAAAGCTTTATTCCAGAATCGAACTTCATCAATAATTCCATTAAAGTGGCGATTCTGTCCATAAGTGCATTTTGGTGTCTTTGGTCCATACCCTCCAATTACAACAGGAATATCAGAAGCAAAGATACCATTTGCTTGTGCTAACTCAACATCAAATTTACCATTAGTATAGCTACGGAGTTTTTTTCCGTCATAAGTGCCAGCCAGATGTGTCCATTTTCCGAGAGGAACTTCAATAACACCCTCTGCTCTTGGCCAATTATTGCCTGCATTGGAAACATACCACCAATTGCGCTCTTTATAGACAGTTAATTGGTATTGCCTGCGATTAGAACCATCTTCCCATTTTTGTGCTATCGCATTCAGATCAGGATTCCATCCCTTTGGATAAACCCATGCAACCACGGTTAGTTCTCCCTTAATATTTAGTGCTTCATCATGTTCAACTAAGACTTGATCTCCATCTCCGTTGAATTCAAGAGCTTTACCGATCTTGCCATCAACCCATTTAGCACCTGATATAACCCCATCATGACCATTGCCTGAAACATCTTTAACGGTAATGCCTGTGCCTTCTTCAAAAGACCATGCCGCAACTAAATTTCCAGCAGCGTATAAATCTTTGCTCTGCCCAAAAACAAAAAACGCAAGGCTAATCAGGATTAATGATCTTAACATATTTTAGCCCTCCTCTTTTAATTGTGGTTTTAACACTATGGAATAATATTATAACTTTTTACAACTTTATTCAAGATCAACCAAGTATAAAATTTAGTTGCTTAACCATATTTTTAGTGAATTTTTTATCGGTTATGTGATGCAATAGTTTTCTCGCTAATTAAGCTGTTTTATTGTCGTAAGGTTTTCTAGTAAATAAACAGGGAGAGACACGGAGGCACGGAGAAAAATTAATCACGAATGACACGAAAAAAATATCACGAATTAGACGAATAACACGAATATAATAAAAATAATTATTCGTGTAATTAGTCTTATTCGTGATATTCGTGATTCAATTCGTGACATTTGTGATTAAATATCTCCGTGTCTCTGTGCCTCCGTGTTTCATCTTTATTATCTTTTACTTAGAGTTTGTAAATGAAAACTTTATGTTTAGCTTATTATTTTATCGCATTAAGTTCTCGTAATATGGCAAATATATTATCAAGGCATATTCTGCTTGCTTCTTCCCCGGCTTCTGAAAAAGCAGAACCACCAGGACGGTTCAATAAGTCTTCAGATAAGACTTTCTTAGGTCTCCAATGAGTTTCCAGCGACAAATAACCACTATATCCAGAGTCAAGTAAATCCTTTATTTGACCTCTCCAATCTACAATACCTGTTCCTACTGGCACAGACTCAAGCTTACCTTCTGCATTTCTATCAGCGTCTTTTGCATGGCAATGTATCATATACGATTTAACACGATTATAAGCATCGGGATATGGAATTTCGCCACCATCTGCATAGACTTCATTGGCTGGGTCCCATATTGCCCTCAAATTCGGAGAATTGATCTCTGTAATAAACTTTTCAGCAAGTTTTGCTGTTGATACAGATGTTGAAGCCTCATTTTCCAGACCAATTATAATTCCCTCATCCTTAGCTATCTTCAATGGTTCTTGATAATACTCGATTATTCTATCCCAGATCTCATTTGTGCGACCTGTATTCCAGAAAGTAAATCCGCGGATAAGATTTGTTCCAAAAAATTTTGCCATTTTTATGCATTGTTTCAATATTTCGATATGCTCTTTACGTTCCTGTTCGTTATCTATATCGCACTTATAGAATGGAGAAGCAATTCCCGCCACAAAAATTCCAGCGGAATCAAGCATTTTCTTCATACTGGTCATATCACTATCAGTAAGCTTCTGTGGTGGCTTATCCCAAACTGATCTTATCTCTATACCATCGAGCTTATACTCTTTGGCTACGTTGACAACCGTCTGGAAGTCCTGAGATATTTCATCACTTATTACAGCCATCTTAAACATATTAAAATCTCCTAATGGAATAGATTCTTATGCTGAAAATCCAATATTTATAAAATGATCCAGAGCTTTATGATAATTAACTTTAACATAAAATTATCATCAAATCAAGACTCAATAGAGCCAGATCATCAGTGTTACTTATGCTTTGTGATATAAATTCGATTAGAGATTTATTGTTTCATCATATTAAGTTCTTCAGATTCTATTAACGATACAAAAACATCTTCAAGGGCAGGATTAATTCTTTCAATTTTTAGTATCTCGACATTCTTCGTTTTTAATTCCGATTCTATTAAGGGTATTGCGTACTCATCTTCATAAACCGTTACATGAAGAGATGCTCCAAAAAGAGCTACATCATTCACTAAATTGGACTTAGATAAAATATCCAGACCATCCATTAGTGGTTCACATACTACCTCTATAAGCCTGCCCTTAAAATTTGATTTTAGTTCATTTGGAGTGCCAAGAGCTATGATTTTACCATTATAAATAAGACATATTCTATCGCAATGCTCTGCTTCATCCATATAGTGTGTTGTAACAAGTATAGTTGCTCCTTCACTTGCTACCTGATATATCAGGTCCCAGAAATTTCTTCTGGAGATCGGGTCAACGCCTGAAGTTGGTTCATCAAGAAAAATTATTCGTGGTTCATGTATTATTGCACAGCCGAGTGCAAGCCTTTGTTTCCATCCAGCAGATAACTCAGCAACGAGGCTTTTACCTCTATCCTTCAATCCAGACAGGTTAAGGATATAGTCCTTACGTCTATTAAGCTCTTGTTTTTTCAAACCATATATGCCACCAAAAAAATCAATATTCTCTATAACTGTCATATCTTCATACAAAGAAAACTTTTGCGACATATAGCCAATAGCTTTCTTTATTTTTTCAGGTTCTCTGGTAATATCATATCCTGATACAATTCCGATACCTGACGTAGGCTGCAAAATTCCACATAGCATCCTTATTGTTGTAGATTTTCCAGCACCGTTTGGACCAAGAAAACCAAATATTTCACCACGCCTAACCTGGAAACTTATAGAATCTACAGCAGTAAAATTGCCAAATTGCTTTTTTAAATCTAACACTTCTATTGCTATATTTTCATTATTAGCAAACAAATTTCCCATTTTATCTTCACGAAGATATGCCTTTTACGAAATTGAAATCAGCAAGAAACGCTTAAGTTGATACATATTGGGTTCGCTTCTGCAAGCACCTACTTGTGAAACCAAGCATAGATTTCTTTCCTAGCATTTCAATCTGACGCATAAATTAGAGCACGATTCAAATGCCAAGGTTTATATGCATAATTAAATTTTTAAATTGATATTAGCTTTGTTGACCTTCGGAACCAAGGCAGATTTTACTTTCACATTTCCATAATATTTCTTCATAGTATCTTTCATATACATCAACTACTTTATCCTGCTGAAATTTTTCGACAACAACTTCCCTTGCATTTCTTCCTATCTCGCGCCGTAAATCCTCATTTTTTAGAAGCTCTATGCCATATTGAGCCATTTTTTGGACATCACCGATTTCAGCAAGAAATCCGGTTTTCCCATGTTCTATTAATTCAGGATGTCCACCAACATTTGTTCCAATAACAGGCACCTCACAGCTCATTGCTTCGAGGGCTGCAAGTCCAAAGCTTTCATTCTCGCTCGGAACCAGGAAAATATCAGCTATCGGGAGTAATCCTGCGACATCATCCTGTTTGCCCATGAATGTCACACTTGATGATATACCCATTTTATCTGCTAACCGTAAAGCTTGAGACATCATGGGTCCATCACCAACCATTAATAGCTTTGAAGGCACCTCTGAGTTAATAATAGCAAATATGGATATTATATCTTCAATGCGTTTCACCGGGCGAAAATTAGAAACATGCATAACTATTCGCTCATCTTTTGGTGCAAACAAACACTTGGCACGACAACGATGTGACCTGCTAAAACGCTCAATATCAACAAAGTTTGGTATAACTTTAATTGGTATCTTTGGTTTAAAGTTTATCTCAGTTTCTCTTTTCAGGAATTCTGAAACTGTTGTAAGACCATCGCTTTGGTCAAGGCTAAACTTATTGATCCTGTAATATGATTCATCAATACCAACTATCGTAATATCGGTGCCGTGTAATGTTGTTATTACTTTTATTCTACCACCAAGCATTTGTTTTGCAAGAAAAGCACTTACCGCATGTGGAATTGAATAATGAACATGAAAAAGGTCGATATCATATATTTCGGCTATATCTGCCATTTTTGTTGCAAGTGCAAGCGTATATGGGGGATACTCAAATAATGGATATTTCAGCATTGATACTTCATGGAAGCATACATTTTCATTATACTCTCTAAGCCTATAAGGTATGGAATAGCTGATGAAATGAACTTCATGTCCCCTTAAACCGAGAGCTTTGCCCAGTTCTGTTGCTATAGTTCCGCTTCCGCCATGACTTGGATAACATACCATCCCAATTTTCATAAAAACTCCTATTTGATTATATCATCACTTTATTTATTTTGTATTACAGTAGGGGCAGGTTTAGTCTTTTATGCCAGGTTTTATGTAAAATAAAAACCAGTTTGTACAAAATAAATTGCCAAATAACATACAAAACCTGCCCCTACAGCATGTTTCTTATGTATATGCTCCGCATATATATAATTTTTCTTGTATTTGCGCAATATGATACCAGGGGCAGGTTTAGTCTTTTATGTCCAAGTTTTATATTAAAATAAAAACTAGTTTACACGAAATAAATTGCCAGAAAATAATCAAAACCTGCCCTACAGCTTGTTACTCAAAAATAGCAGAAAGCCTGCTTAAACTAGAGTCATTATATTTTCTATTTCTAAAATTCCTCTTATTAAAAAAGGTTCACCATGTTTTTTACCTATAAGACTACCATAATAACGTGAACGTGCTTCTAGAAAATCAAGGTACTCAGGACTGCTTATATAAGTTTGTTCACCTGGATAATTTGGATTGTAGACCTGAGATTCATAACAATGTATAGCCTTCATTTTTCTTTCATTTTGTTCTGTTATGTCCACGATAAACGATGGTTTAAATTCATAATGACACATATAATATATAAGCCTTTCTGGTCGGTGTCGTGGCAATCCTGGGTTATATTTTGATAATCCAGCAAGGAATGCTGATTCAGATACTAATTGGCTTGTATGAACATGATCGGGATGACGATCTTCCCAGTATGGTAAAAGTATTATACGAGGCTTATATTTACGGATCACATCTACTACTTTATATTTATTCTCTTCGTTTATTTGTATATTAGCATCGGGGATATATAAGTTTTCTCTGCATTTAACATTCATTATTTTTGCGGCAGATTCAGCTTCTTTGTTACGTTCTTCTGCCGAACCACGCGTTCCCATTTCACCTGCGGATAGGTCTATAATTCCTGTTTTATATCCTTTATCAGCAAGTTTTATCATGGTTCCCGCACATGTAAGCTCTATATCATCTCTATGCGCCCCGAAAGCTAAGACATCCAATTCCATCTAAACCCTCCGAAATTAAGAACATTTTTTATTACAAAAAAATTCATTTGCTTTATGAAATCTCATGTATTTTTATAGCAGACATAATACTTTCAATTATTTGTAGTCCATACAAAACTAAATATTGGACAATATTAAATACCCTTTCCTGGGGCTTACTATCAGGAAAAATGTTAACACAGGCACGCTTAATCTGATTTCGTGTTACTTCATCCCTGCGGATTTTTACCTGGTAAGCTTTTTCTCTCAATATAGAAAGCTGATGTTCTATTTTCTTTTTTACTGATTCAGAGATATTTTTTAAGTCTGGATCGAAATTTGATAACTCTTTTATAAGCTTATCAAATATTTCCTCAACTCCATATCTTGAGTATTCTATTATATTTTCTATGTCTTTGGATACTTTTTGCCTTGATATTTTACTGAAAAGTTCCTCATAATTTAATGCCAAATCTGATATATCAAGATTATAGGCATCGATTATTTTTTGTATTTTATTTTCTATAATAATAAGGCTTTCTCTTGGATAAATTATTGGCATATCAACATTATTATATTGATAAAGCTCACCTAATTGTGCAAAATAGGATATCTCACCTGGTCCTGCAATATAAACAACAGTTGGCAGTATATAATCCTGTGCTATCGGACGAAGTGCCACATTTGGACTAAACCTTTGTGGCGAAATATTTAGAATTTCTAATAACTGATCTCTGGTGAAATCTTTTTCATTGCCTTCTATTTTGAAATAACCATTACTATAAAATAACTTGCGTCTTATACCATTTTCTTCTATAAACAAATTTATGGAATCTTCTGATTTTTCTATCTGACTATCATATCCGCAAGACCTTAATTTTTCTCCCAATGCATTAATTGATTTTGTCGACCTTAATGGGTGTTCTATCTCCTGCTTAAATATTGGTATCATGAGTTTCTTTATATCTGTGTCTGATGGATCTAAAATCACTAAACCATATTTACTGAACAATCTGCACATCATACGTGCGAATGCATGACAAAGGTTTTGCGAAGGTTGATATGATTCTCTTATAATCTCAAATATTTCTGTTTTGAACTCCGTATCATGGAAATGTCTATTAAAATCATGGACAAAGTCTAAGAAATCTTCTTCGATAACAACATTTTTCATCTGGGACCCTGGCTTATATCCTGACGGCGTATATTCAAGTTTAACCAGGTTGCTTTCCGAATCAGTTATATATAAATGATTAACTTCTTTGATATCATGATCGTTAGATTCCATCCAGAATATTGGTATAAACTTTGCCCCAAACTTTTGACTTAGGTGAATTGAAAGTTTTATTGCAGTTGCAGCTTTATAAATTGTATATAATGGACCTGTAAATATACCTACTTGTTGCCCTGTAACTATTGCATAGGTATTTTTCTCTGAAAGCTGTTCAATTGTATCGATAACCTTTTTATCTGCAGAAAAATCTATATTTTGTCTCTTTAATATATCAACAAGGCATTCATAATCATGAGTATTATTTTTCAACTTATCCATTATATTCTGCCATGATGATCTATCCTTAAAATGCGATGGATAAAACTGCATTATCTTTTGATCTTTGTTTATATAATCAAGTGCATTACTTTTAGTAAAATTGTAATTTATTATTTTCAAAATTTACTCCATTGTCGTATCATATTTTATAGCCTATTAGTATCATTCTTGGTGATTTTTTATCGAAGACAGAACCTTCAAAATCACCATAAGTTTCAGATAATTGTAGACCAGCTTTGCTTAGCATATTTTGCATTTCTTCATGGCTGTATAACCTGACAGATTCGATGTAAAATTTCTCTTTGCGGTTTTTTATCAATGTAATCTTCTTATTTATCCTGTGTTTTTTTTCATCAATCCATCTTTCCTGGATTATATGGATACCATCTGAAGTATCTCTTTCGTCTTTACTTACAAGGTTATCAATTACATAATCAGGATTCATATAATCTATTAAGAATTTACCATCAGATTTTAGTGCTTTTGCTATAGAATCTAATACTTTTTGATTTTCTTCATCACTTTCGAAATATCCAAAGCTGGTAAAGAATTGAATTACAAGGTCAAATTGATTTAAAAAAGGAATTTTCCTCATATCACAACGGACAATTTTCAGATCGATATTATTATCATAAGCTGTAGATCTGGCAATGTTAAGCAGGTCTAATGACAAATCAGCACTTACTATATCATAACCAAGTTTTTTTAATTCAATAGAATGTCTGCCACAACCGCAACACAGGTCCAGGATTTTTGCATTTTTGGGAAGAGGTATTTTTTTTAGTAGAAAATTTACCTGCGAAATTGCCTCTGCTATATTTCTATGCGGATAAATAAGCGTGTAATCCTTGCTGAATGATTCTTCATACCAGTTCATTTGCTGTTTCCCAGTTTAACAAAGGAGTTCTTCTACAGGATGATATTCCAGATTAAATGCTTCCGCTATAGCCTTGAATCTTATTTTCCCTTCTGCAATATTTAATCCCTTCGACAATGCAAGATTTTTTTGCATAGCTTTCTTCCAACCATTATTAGCAAGCTCAAGTATATAAGGAAGTGTAACGTTGGTAAGTGCATAACTGGATGTTCGCCCGACTGCTCCTGGAATATTTGTAACGCAATAATGCACAACATCATGTTCTAAAAATGTTGGTTCTTTATGTGTTGTTGGACGCGTAGTCTCAACACATCCGCCTTGATCAACCGCAACATCAACAATCACTGCTCCGGGTTTCATTGATTTTACCATATCACGTGTAACTAATGATGGTGTTCGGCTCCCTGGCACCAATACTGCACCGATTAATAAATCCGCATCACGAATTCTATCTCTTATATTATATGAATTAGACATAAGTGTTATAACATTTTTCGGCATAATATCATCTAGATAACGCAGGCGATTCATGTTAATATCCATAATTGCTACCTGTGCGCCAAAGGCAGAGGCAACTTTAGCAGCATTTGTTCCTACAATACCTCCACCTATTATAACGACATTTGCTGGTGCTACACCCGGAACTCCACCTAACAATATTCCTCTTCCCATCATTGGTTTCTCAAGGTATTTTGCACCTTCCTGTATAGCCATCCTGCCAGCTACTTCACTCATAGGGATTAATAAGGGAAGTGAGCCATCAGCTTCTTGAATTGTTTCATAAGCTATACAAATTGCACCTCTTTTGAGCATCTCTTTTGTTAATTCTTCACTAGCAGCAAAGTGAAAATATGTAAAAATAATTTGATCTTGCTTTATTAGATCATATTCTTCAGGCATAGGTTCTTTCACTTTTACCATCATATCAGCACATTTATAAACCTCTTGTAGGCTATCTACTATTTCAGCTCCTGCCATTTCATACTCATTATTTGATATACCACTACCGATGCCAGCATCTGCTTGTATAATCACCTTATGTCCTGCGAGTGTTAATGCAGATGCACCAACTGGCAAAAGAGAAACTCTATATTCATCAGGTTTCATTTCTTTTGGAACACCTATGATCATTTTTTCACCCTCACAAATTAATGGTAAACAAACCTTTACAAACCATAAGAAAGCTTTTGATCTTGTTCAAAAGCTTTCTTTTCGCTTATTGACTCCTTAATGCTAATCCAGCATATTCCCCAGCTTTTATTATATATTTCATATCCTCTTCATAGACCGTCCGCATATCCATAATGAATTTATTTTCAAATATTCGACCTATTATAGGTACTTTACTACATCGAAATAAAGCGGATAATCTATCAACAGATATATATTTTGGTTTGACCATAACGCAGAATGTTTCAATAGATTGCACAGGTAAAGAACCACTACCGACTTGCGAAAAACCATTTTCTACTGAAACTTCTGCTATATCATTCATTATCAATGATAGTTCTGACGATACAGTTTCAGCAATCTTCCTGATATCTTCTAAAGGTCTTGTTAAATAAGCAATTGTTGGTATATCTTTTTCTCTGCCTTTTATATAAAGTTCCAGTGTTGCGGAAAGGGCTGATATTGTCATTTTATCTACTCTTACACATCTGGTAAGTGGATTTTTTCTGATCTGTTCTATTAAATTCTGTTTACCCAATATTATACCTGCCTGAGGACCTCCCAGCAATTTGTCACCACTAAATGTAACAATGTCGGCGCCGGATTCCAGACTTTCTTTAACAACAGGTTCTTTTGGCAATCCATATTTACTAAGGTCAATTATAGCTCCACTTCCTAGATCTTCCATAACAATTATTCCCATTTTTTTGCCAAGAGAGACAATCTCTGAAATATCCGGGCTATTTGTTGAGCCTTCTATCCTGTAATTGCTTGTATGAACCTTAAGCAGGATCGCAGTTTTTTCATTTATTGCATTCTGATAATCCTTTACATAAGTCCTGTTGGTTGTGCCTACCTCATGCAATATTGCACCACTGCTTTGCATTACGTCTGGAATTCGGAATGAACCCCCAATTTCTATTAACTCGCCTCTTGATACAATGACTTCCCTGCCTTTAGCAAGAGTATTCAGGCAGAGTAAAACAGCTGCTGCATTATTGTTAACCACGATTGAGGCTTCACATGTAGTTAATTTTCTTAATAATTCCTCAGTTATTTTATCACGATGGCCGCGCTGTCCAGATTCTATATCATATTCAATATTAACATAATTACTGCATGCCCAGTTCAGGTGCTTTATTGCAGATTCACTTAATATAGAACGTCCTAGATTGGTATGAATTATCGTTCCTGTTGCATTTATGACTTTTTTTAGTGCTGATTTTTTTAACACTGTTCAAAAGATTTTACGCATTTTCATAGCGGAATTTGAGAAATTGGCTATCACAAATGCCTCAACAACCTAAATGAAGCTCATTTGAAGGCATTAGAGAACACCACTATTTCAAATGTCTGTATCAAAGCTACCAGAAAAAACTCCAAAAATTAAATTCATGAAACAGATTATACTATATAAGAGATATTGCGTCAACAGCAATTAATTCTGCCAAGCATCCTGATTGTGCAATCCATATTTACAAAGGATGAAAGTTATATCCAATCCAGAGTCCAATTCAAATTTTAGGTAATAATTATATATATAAATCCTAATAGATGATCTTACCTGTCATTGTCGCTAATTTCTTTCTAGTATTTATCAATTTACTAATTGAAATATGATATATTGT
>FWPV01015539.1_pt1 | contig 10922 bp, 4 predicted proteins | sample 2228371 | NCBI WGS metagenome assembly FWPV01 (sample SAMEA103939776, study PRJEB20133) | metagenome | reverse complement strand
CGGGCGCTCGGCGAAACGTCGAAGGTCAAAGACCTCTTTGCGAAGCACGGGGTGGGCATATCGAGCATCGCTGCCTACGCCAACCTGTTGGACCCCGACGAGGCGAAGCGCCAGACCGCCATCGCAACGTTCAAGAGGAACATTGACGCCGCAGTCGCCGTTGGCACACCCATCGTGTGCACCCTCGCCGGCATGCCCGTGCCCGGCAAGAGCAAAGAGCAGACGATTGCCGAGGACTTCAAGGCCGTCTTCACCCCCATCGCCAAGTACGCCGAGGACAAGGGGATCAAGATCGCCTTCGAGAACTGGTATCCCACGCTCCTCCAGCACTTTGACCTGTGGGATGCCGTTCTGGCCGCCGTGCCCTCGCCCGCGATTGGCTTCAACTACGACCCATCGCACCTCATCTGGCAGGGGATTGACTACCTGGGCGGGGTTGACCGCTACAAGGGCCGCATCTTCCACACCCACGCGAAAGACACCGAGATGAAGGCCGAGGTGCTCGCCCGCCGCGGCTGCCTGGCCGACGGCTGGTGGCGCTACGTCATCCCAGGGTATGGCAGCGTGGAGTGGGGCAAGTATGTCGCCCGCCTGCGCCGGAGCGGCTACGACGGCGTCCTGAGCATCGAGCACGAGGACGGCGCCTTCAGCCCCGAGGCCGGGCTTGAAAAGGGCCTCGGCTACCTGCGGTTGTTCGTGTGAGGCAGTCGCCTCGGCGTTGCGATCAGAGCCCAAGAGCGGGCAAAATGGCGTCCCGAACCGTCCTGGCCAGCTCAAGCGCCGCGGTGGCCTCAGGAACGGCAGGGGCAGGGAATGGCCCGGGGTATCGGATCGCGACGGCGTAGGGGGTAAGAGCCGCGATCTCACGCAGACGATCGGCCAGCGGGGCATCCGCCTGCGCAACCAGATCGAGCGAGATGTCGAGGTCGTGAGTCCTCATGTCGGGTACGCCGCACCGTTGCCAGGAAGCCCAGGCCTATTCTACCCTCCTTCGGCCAGTTCCGCAAGCAGGTGCCGGAACTGCCTGTAGCCCACGGGGACACGGGCGCCTTGGAGGAGGAAGTGGGCGATGGTGAGGGAGTAGAGCTTGCGGGGGTCGCGGGGGGCGGAGGGGGCGGAGAGGGTGTGTTTGAGGAAGGCGGTGACGTCGGATTCGGAGGCGGCGCGGACACGCGGGGCACAGATGCCCCGCCCACCAGCGGTGCAGGTGACGACAAGGTCGTGGGTGACGGCGCCCTCGGCGGCGAATTGCTTGAAGCTCTGGTTGGGGCCTTTGTCGAAGACGACGGCGCTCTCGACGCGGAGCCCCGCGGCGGCGATGGCGTTCTGAAGGGCGCGCCAGACCTCGCCCGAGGCGTTGTGGAAGACGATGCTGAAACGCGCGCCCCTCTTGAGCACGCGGCGCACCTCGCGGAACGCGGCGGCCATCATCCCCTCGTAGTCGGCGATGCTCTTGCGCTGCGTGCGGCTCACGACGGCCTCGTCCGCGACTCGGGTCCGAACGCCGAGCCACGATTCCCAGAGAAGGTTCAGCTCGGAGTAGGCGATGTTGGAGCCGAAGGGGGGATCGGTGAAGGCATAGTCAATTGAGGCCGAGGGGATGTTGGAGAGGTCGGTGGCGCTCTGGGTGGAGATGCGGATGGGAGCAGCGATTCCAGATTCCAGATTCCAGATTGCAGATTGGGAGAAGAAGCGGGTGGCGTCGGCGAGCTTGCGCTGGAAGAGGGCGAGGACGTTGAGCTCGGGGTGGAAGCCAGGGACATACATGGTGCCGAGGATGGGGCCAGGGGCGCAGCCGAGGGCAGGGATGTACTTGTTGGTGCGGGAGGCTCGGGGCATGGCGGCGGTGAGGCAGAAGAAGAGCTGGCGGCGGCAAGCGAGGCCGGGGAGGGTGGCGACGGCGTGCCAGAGGGTGGCGATGGCGCGCAGGTTGCGGCGGGTGAAGAGCTGGTCCACGCGGGCGATGCCTTGCTTGTGGACGCGGGCGATTTCGTCGCCCCGCTCGGGGATGGGGGTGGTAGGATGGGGGAAGCGCTCCGCCCAGTCGCCCTCGCCGGCGGCCTGCGCAAGAGCGATGTCAGCCGGCTCGGGCTGGGCCTCGGCCCGGCCGCAACCGCCGGAGCAGTCGTAGGAGATGAGGACGGGGACGGGCTCGAGGCGCTGCCACTTCTCCTTGCGGGCCTCGCGGCGGCAGTTGGGGCAGGCGATGGCGGCGGCGACACGCCGGCCCTGGCGGGCAACGTCCCAGAGGACAAACGTCCCGCCGCACGCTGGGCAGGCGTAGCGGTCGCTCCACACTGTGTAGGCGATGGTGGCTGGCCCGCCGCAGGTGCGGCAGCGGGTGGCGTAGAGGGGCGATAGCTCGGGCCGCACGGCATCGAGCACCCGCTCGGCCTCGCGCTGGAGTTGCTGGGGGTCGGTGGGCAGGCAGTAGTTTGCGGCGATGAATGTGGCAGCGGGCGAGAGGTCAATGAGGACGGCTCGGCGGCCGGCCCCGAGCGCCGCCACGCCAGTCATCCCCGAGCCGCAGAAGGGGTCGAGCACAACGTCGCCGGGCCGCGAGTAGCGCTCGATGAAGGGCAGGATGCCCTCTGGTGGGACTTTGGTGTGGTAGGAGTGGGCGCGATAGGCGGCGGAGCCTTTTGAGGTGGTGATCTCGGCGGGCAGTTGAGCTTGCCGCTTGCCGCTTGCCGCTTGCCGATTGACCGAAGAGGGGCCTCTCTGCGACAGAACGGTGGCAAGGGCGGGGTTGGGCGCGACCGTGTAGAGGGGCGGCTGTTCGATGGATGGCGGGGTGTAGTCGGCAGGGGTCACGCGCGGACGGCTCCCGCTTGGGGGCGCCGCCACGCCCTGCGACCGCCGTTGTTGTTCCCGTTCCCGTTGTCGCGCTTGGGGATGAAGCGGACGCGGTCGCGCCCGACCAGTTGCCCTGCGGCGTCGAGGAGCTGGGGGGATGCCTGGACGAACATGTTCCTGCCGACGCGGATGGTGTAGGCCCCTTCGTCGGGGATGCGGATGCGGACGTAGACGGGCAGCTCGCCGTGGTTGGAGGCGCACAGGTCGCGGAGGGCGGTAAGGGTGGCCTCGTTGGCGGCCTCGGCGTCGAGGTCGAGGGCCATGCCGCCGGCGAGGAGCGCGTGGGCGCGCTCGATGGGGATGACCTGCTGGGCTCGGAGGGTGGGGTCGTTGCCCTGGTAGTCCACGCGCCCCTTGATGAAGACGATGGCGTCCTTTCGGAGGAACTTGCCGTACTCGGCGTATTCCTGAGCGAACATGACGCCGCCGACGGCGCCCTCGAGGTCGGAGAGCTCGTAGCGTGCCCAGCGCTGGCCCTCGAACTTGCCCTTGCGGGTGACGGCGGACCGCACGCTGTCCACCACGCCGCCGATGATGACCTCGGCGCCGTCCTCCTTCGACGCGAGCTGTGCTGTGGTGGCGGTGGCATACATGCGGAGCACGGCCTCGTGCTCCTCGAGCGGGTGGCCTGAGACGTAGAAGCCGAGGAGGTCCTTCTCCCAGCTCTGGCGTTCGGCGCGGGGGGCGTCCTCGACGGCGGGCAGCTCATCGGCCGGCTGCGCGTGCTGCTCGGCCACGAGGTCGAAGAGGCTTGTCTGGCCGCGGGAGCGGTCCTGCTGGGCGGTGGCGGCGGCCTGGAGGGCGTGGTCGAGGGCGGCGAGGAGCTGGCCGCGGGTGCCGCCAAGGCAGTCGCAGGCGCCGCACTTGATGAGGGTTTCGATTGCGGCGCGGGTTACGAGGCGGCCGTCGCAGCGCTCACAGAGGTCGGTGAGTGAGCGGAAGGGGCCGCCTGCCTCGCGTGCGGCGACGATGGCATCAGCCGTCTTGTCGCCGAGGTTCTTGATGGCGCCGAGCCCGAAGCGGATGCGGTTGCCCTCGGTGCGGAAGCCGGCGTAGCTGGCATTCACGTTGGGCGGCAGAACCTCGATGCCGTGGGCCTTGGCGTCCTTGACGAAGGCGATCACCTGGTCGCGGTTGGAGCGCTCGCAGGTCATGCTGGCGGCGAAGAATTGCACTGGGTAGTGGGCGCGGAGGTATGCCATGCGGTAGGCGAGGTAGGCGTAGGCGGTGGAGTGGGCCTTGTTGAAGCCGTAGCCCGCGAAGAACTCGATGAGGTTGTAGATGGCCTCGGCGCTCTTCTCGTCCAGGCCGCGCGCGACCGCGCCTTTGATGAAGGTGTCGCGGCCCTTCTTGATCTTGTCTTCTTTCTTCTTGCTGATCGCCTTGATCATCGAGAGTGCCTCGCCCATGGTCATCCCCCCGATGTCGTGGGCGATCTGCATGATCTGTTCCTGGTAGACGATCAGGCCGTAGGTGCCCTTGAGGTACGGCTCGAGCTTGGGATGGATGTAGGTGATCGGCTCGCGACCGTGCTTGCAGTTGATGAACTTGTCCATCATGCCGCTCATGAGCGGGCCGGGGCGGTAGTAGGCCACGATGGCGATGATGTCCTCGATGTTGTCGGGCCTGGCGCGGGTGAGGAGGTTGCGCATGCCTTGGGAGGCGAACTGGAAGACTCCCTCGGTTTCGCCGCGCTTGAGCAGCTCATAGGTCTTTGCGTCGTCGAGGGGGAGCGCGGTGAGGTCGAGGCGCTGCCCAGTCTCCTTCTCCACGAGGTTGAGGATTTCGTGGCAGATGGTGAGGCTGCGAAGGCCCAGGAAGTCCATCTTCAGGAGGCCGATGGCCTCGACGTCCTCGAAGACGAATTGTGTGGTGACGGTTTCGCCGGTCTTGCAGAGGGGGAGGTGCTCGGTGAGCGGGCGGTCGGAGATGACGACGCCTGCGGCGTGGGTGGAGGCGTGGCGCGCGAGCCCTTCCAGGCGCATCGCCACGTCGAGCAGCTTGCGGATGCGTTGGTCGCCGTTGTAGCGGCTCTGGAGCTCGGGCGTCTTCTCCAATGCCTCCCGCAGGGTGATGTGGAGGACCTCGGGGACCTCTTTGGCGATGGCGTCGACTTCCTTGAGCGGGATGTCGAGCACGCGGCCGACGTCGCGGATGGCGGCCCTTGCGCCGAGGGTGCCGAAAGTGACGATCTGGGCAACGCAGTCGGCGCCATACTTCTGGCGGACGTAGGCGATCACCTCGTCGCGGCGGGTCTCGCACAGGTCAACGTCTATGTCGGGCGGCTCGCGCCGCTCGGGGTCGAGGAACCGCTTGAAGAGCAGGCCGTGCCGGACGGGGTCGAAGTCGGTCATTCCCAGGGCGCGGGTGATGAGGCAGCCGGCGCCCGAGCCGCGGAGGCCGACCGGGATGTCGTGCTCGCGGGCGTACATGACGAAGTCGCGGACGATGAGGAAGTAGCTCGCGTAGGCCATCTCCTTGATGATGGCGAGCTCTTCCTCGAGGCGGGCAGCGTAGTCGGCGGGCGGCTTGCCGCCGAACATCTCCTTGAGGCCCTCTCTGGCCAGCCTGGCGAGATGCTCGTCGTTCGTCATCTTCCCAGAGTCAAATGGCGGGAAGTGACGTTTGGAGAAGTCCAGCTTCACGTTGCATCGTTCGGCGATGGCGAGGGTGTTGCCAAGGGCCTCGGGCAACTCCTTGAACCGCTCGGCCATTTCCCGAGCGGAGGCGAAGTAGAACTGGTCGCTCCCGAAGCTCATCCGGTCCTCGTCGGTGAGGAGCTTTGAGGTGTTGATGCACAGGAGCACCTCGTGGGCGGGGGCGTCGTCGCGGCGGAGGTAATGGATGTCGTTGGTGGCGACGAGCGGGATGCCGAGCTCGCGGGCGATGGCGACCTCCCCGAGGTTCGCCACCCGCTGGTCGTCGAGGCCGTTCTCCATCAGCTCCAGGTAGTAGCGGTCGCCGAAGAGCTCGCGGTACTGGGCCGCGACGTCGCGCGCCACGTTGCGGCGTTCGGCCAGGATGTGGTGGGCGACCTCGCTCTTCAGGCAGCCGCTCAGACAGATAAGCCCCTCGTGGTGCTTCTGGAGGAGCTCCCAGTCAATCCGCGGCTTGTAGTAGAAGCCCTCCAGGAACGCGGCGGAGGCGAGCTTGATGAGGTTGTGGTAGCCCTTGCGGTTCTCGGCGAGAAGCGTCAGGTGGAACGCCGCCTCCTTGATGCCGCCGACGGCCTCGCGCTCGAAACGGCTCCCCGGCGCGACGTATGCCTCGTAGCCGAGGATGGGCTTCACCTTCGCCTCGGTAGCGGCCCGGTAGAACTCCACCGCGGCGAACATATTCCCGTGGTCGGTCACCGCCACGGCCGGCATCTTGAACCGCGCCGCCGTCTCGACCAGTTCGGGAATCTTGCACGCCCCATCGAGGAGCGAGTAGTGGCTATGGACATGGAGATGCACAAAGCTATCGGCTGAGGCCATGGTTGCCTCTCACATACCAGGGAATGGGCGTCAGATTGCCCCGCCACACAATCGGCTCGGTATCCTAGCACCCATGGCCCGCCCTGTCAACCCTAAATTCCGGCCGTCCTATCCCGCTGCCAATCCACATCTTACGCCAGGCCCCCTCTTGCCGCCCTGTTGACCCCCAACGCCTGACACGTAACACCACAACGCTACTTTCCACGGCATCGCCCGCAGAACGGGTCATTCTGACCCTGAACGACTTGAAGGGGAAAAATCTCTACCAGCTTGGGTGCGGGGGCGAGGCTTGGGTTTCGGGACCGGTTGAAGGCCGGCAGAGATTCTTCGCTCCGCCCGCACTGGAGCGGGCTTCGCTCAGAATGACACTGTATCGTGGGTTATCCCATTCGCTGACAAGCAGTTGGCTCCTCCAGCGCAGGGGGGAAGTAGCGTTGTAGTGCTAGCGCTGCGGCGCCAATTCCTTGCTGAGTTCGGCTCCAACCGCCGCGACTTCGCCATGGATGCAGCTTGGGAGGGTGCCCATCCGTTGGAGAGCCTCCTCCCAGTCGCGCGCGACGCCATCGAGCCCTCTGGCTATTTCGCCATCAAGGTAGCCTTCGGGCATGTTGTTCCCGGGGAACCAGTCCCCCTGCGCGCACAGCTCGCGGAACATCTGCGGGTGATCGTAGAGCATGCAGGGGGCTCGGCGGTCGGTGAGCTCGCTCTGCCGCTGGCGGAACCTGACGAAGAACGGATGATTGTTGACGAAGTCGCTCAGGGACTTGTAGGGGGTCTTCCCCTCGCGTATCTGCATGATATTGCCGCAGGCAACGGGAGCGAAGGCGCACGGCGAAATGTCGCCATTGGCGTAGATGTGGAAATAGTAACGACCGCCGGCAATGCAGCCGCCCGCGAACGGCCCGTCATTCCAGAAATCGCCCAGGAAGATGGGCTTTCCCTCATGCCGCCACTTGCACACCTGGTCGCGGAGGTGCGCACGCTGCTCCGGGGTCACCAGGAGGTCCACCCTCGGCTGCCGCCCGATGGGCTGGAGGATGAAGTACCAACCGAACATGTCGCCTTCGGAAATCCGATGGGCGAGGAACTCATCTGACGACACCAGTTCGGCGTTCTTGCGGGTGACTGTGGCCGAGAAGCCGTAGAGCACCTGGTTTCGGGCAAGGCGCTGGCGCGCCTGACTCGCACCGCGCGAGTAGCCCTTGCCGCGCCGCGCGTCGCTGTCGGCTTCGTAGCCCTCCACCGAGATGGCTGGGAAGACGTTACCCACCTGCCCGAGCCGCTGCGCCACGTCGTCGTCTATCATCGTGGCATTCGTGTAGACCAGGAAGCCGAGGTTCGGGAACTCCTCGGCCATGCGCGTGATGAATCTGTCGGAAGCCTCCCGCAGGAACGGCTCGCCACCGGAAAACGTCACCAGGGTAACTCCCATGTCGCGGCATTCGGCAATCACGTCCCGCCAGACCTCAAACGGCAGCTCGGCGCCCTCGCGGGTGCTGTTGGCGTAACAGCCGGGACAATGCAGGTTGCAACGCCCCGTGGGCTCAAGCACTGCGGTGACCGGGCTGACTGAACCGGCCTGTGCAAGCTTGGCGCGGCGGCGCACGTCGCTCGCCCATTGATAGGCGAGGTGAGCCAACTTCCTTGCAGCGCGCGGCCGCTCGTTGAGCAGGCGGATGAAAAACGGCTTCAACGACCTGCCGAACCACACGTGGCGGGCCAGCAGCTCGGGGTCTCGGTAGCTCTCCACGTAGGCGCGCCCAAGGGTGTCGGCAATGCCCCGCAACACCCACTCCCGGAACGACGGCACCCGACGCGCCCCGGCCACTGTAAGGCCGATTGCCGCGCGCGCAAGAGTGTCCTTCACCGCACTCACAACACTCGCTGCTGATGTTGGCGAAGCCATCATGGGTCGTCTCCTCTCCTGACGACGTTGCTGGCCAGCTCACCGGCGGAGGATGCGCCTGAGCGCCCTGCCTGCTCCTGCCGGAAGCAATCGCTCGAGGTCGGCTCGGATCGAAGGATGGGCCGCCAGCGACCGCCTGAAGAAGCCCTGGAGGCATCTCTCGAGCGATGTGCGCGCCCTGGACAGCTTGTAGTACATCCAGGTTCCCTGGCGCCTCACTACCACCAATCCAGCCGCGCGCATCACCGCCAGGTGGCGCGAGATCTTGAACTCAGGCAATCTCAGCGCCCGCGCAAGCTCCCGCACACAGCTCTCCCCGCCAACCGAAAGCAGGACAGCAAGCCTCAGCCGCGTGAGGTCGGCCAATACCTTGAACGTCGCAACTTCTGCTTCCACGTGTTTGCCCTGACCAATCCTGCTCTCATATCTGCGCAGACACGCATATATTAGCGCCCGTTGTGCCGCATGTCAAGGGCTTCTTGGCGGTTCGCCGCGCCTCTATCGGGGTAGGCAGCTTGCTCTTGAGCGGCGTCTCGGCGTCGCCTGAGACACGACAGTCTCAGCCAAGCGTGAACACGCTGCCCTGTCGGCCGGCAAGCCAGTCAATGAAGAGCCAGACCCCCGCGGTGGTGAATGCGCCGAGGATCATCCCCAGGAAGAAGGGGCGCGTCCGGCGGTAGAGGGCGATGCCCCCCATCTTGAGAACAATCACTTTGATGAGCCAGGCGACAAAGATGCTGAACCAGACGTGAAAGGTGGGGTGAGTGAGGCCGACGGCGAGCCCGGCGGGATGTATGGGCCACCAGGGGAAACGGTAGCGGCAAAGCATGAGCACGACCATGATTGCGGCGCCGATAGCCAGGAACGCCATTTTCCCCCACGACGTGCCCTCGGCCACCCGCTCCTTGATCGGCATGTGGTTGAGCATCCAGGTGCCCGTGCAGGGGGTCATGCCGACGAATTGCCAGCCGCCGAGGTTCATCCCCCCGTGGCGGTAGCAGATGAGGAGTACTGCGGTCATGGAGGCGACGAGGCCGACGACGAGCGCGAGGAGCATCGCGCCGAAGAGGGGCCGCGGGCGCACGCCCGCCGCGTCGCCCAGCTTCGTCCCCGTCGCCGCTGAGGTCATGACGATGGTCCGCGTGTCGCCCGACCAGCAGAGGGCCAGGCCCAGGTTGACCACGCTGGCCGGCCCGAGGGCGGCGGCCCCCAGGATGCTGTGGGTGAGTGCCGAGGGGGTGACGGGGGTGCGGGCGTAGGCCAGACCCGCCTCGCAGATGATCTTGGTGAGGCCCAGGAAGGCGATGAGCGCGCCGAGGACGAACAGGCAGGCGTGGCCCACCGCCATGCCCGAGCGGGCCATCCAGGCCACCACATAGGCCAACCCCAGCACCAGGCCGACGAGCGCCCCACGATACGAGAGCAACTCGCGGCTGTCGTCCACGTCGGGCGCGCTGCCGAACGCCTTTCGCAGGACGCCCCAGAGGTGCCTGCGGGCGACCCAGAGGCCGATGAGCACATAGGCCGCTACCGCCCCGAACGCCTGGTACGCCTCCGTGGGCTGCCCGGGGTCGCTGTAGAGCTCCTCGGCCCCAATCGTGAACCCGATGGTCTTGAAGAGCGCCTTCTCGAGCATGAAGTACCAGGCGAAAACCCACAGGCTCAGCAACACGTCGGTGTTCACCAGGTACGACAGCCCGATGACCTCGAAGCGGACGTAGAAGGTGGAGTAGAGGGTGCCGGGGATGATGACGAGCCAGGTGCCGGTCTCGAAGAAAGGGAGGCTGGGCGCGTACTTCTGGATGCCGTTGTAGCTGAAGACGATGGCGGGCACTGCGAAGCCGAGCCACATCATCCTCGAGCGGAAGAGCGCCGGCCAGGCGGCCTGAGGCGTTCGCGTCGTCGCCAGCTCCAGCGGGAGCTGTGCCAGCGGAAACGTCAGCCGCTCGTGCTCCACCCACTGCCGCCGCAGGAGCGTCACCACGCAGATCATCACGAGGTAGACAGCGAGGATGAAGGTGCCCCACCAGAACAGTGGCGGGAGCCAGACCTGCCAGGGGAGGGCCTCCCTGGGGGGAAGCCCCTCGAAGAAGTGCCTCAGCGCCGCCTCATCGGTCGGCACCGACCACCCCTTCAGGTGGGGCAGGATGTGCGCGTACCACTCGTTCTCGGGCGACGCATAGTAGCGCAGGCCACCTGTCAGCCCCATCATGTTCATCGTGAAGCCCCAGGACGGGATGGCCGAGGCAAGGACGAGCATGACGTAGACTGTGACGAGCTCCCTGGTCGAGAGGCCGAAGCGCGGCCCGATGCGCCGCAGGAGCCCATTGAGGCCGAAGATGAGGGCGAAGAACAGGAAGATGGCGCCCCCGGTCGAGAAGTCCGCGCACAGCGGGGAGCCGCGGACGACCATGACCCCGAACGGCTCGCCGGCCGTGAGTGCCGCGCACAGGAGCGCGCCCACGGCCACCGCGCGCAGCGTCACCCCGCTCTCCCCACCGCGCTCGCCCTCGCTCTGCAACTGAGGGGCCGGCTCGCCTGCCATCGTTGCCTCCGGTTGCGTGGTGCCGCATTATACCCAAGCGCGCACCGCGCCGCAAAGCCGGGAACACTCGGGGGTCGAATAACGGATTCGCACACAACGGGGCGCCCAGCCGCCCTCCCGAGGGATTGGCACTCTTTGT
>FWPV01015538.1_pt1 | contig 10922 bp, 12 predicted proteins | sample 2228371 | NCBI WGS metagenome assembly FWPV01 (sample SAMEA103939776, study PRJEB20133) | metagenome | reverse complement strand
AATGCCGCGGGCGAGGGTCTCCTGCACGAGCTTTCCGGACGTTGTCTGGGCTGGTGGCGCGTCGACGCGTCCGGTTGTTCCTCGGACGGGGCCGGGCGCTCACCGACGACGAGGTGGAGCGCCTGGTTCACAGCCCGGCCGGACGGCAGGTGACCGGGATGATGCGCTTCACCGCCTGCGGCACCGCCGGGCAGGTGGCCGACTACCTGCGCTCCTTCGCCGAGTTCGCTGGCGCCGACGAGCTGATCACCGTGCACGCCGCCACCCGCACCGAGCACCGGCTCCGCTCGATCGAGCTGGTCGCCGAGGCCATGGCCCTGCAGCCGGCCTGACGAGGACCCACCGGCGGGACCGACCCCTACCCTGCGCCGAGCAGGTCGTCGGCCTGGCGCATCGCCGCCGGGTCACGTTGCAGCAGCAGGTGCGTGCGGGCGGTAGCCACGTCGCGGCGGGCCCGGGCCAGGGGCGAACCGTCGCGCACCGCCGTGGTCCCGGCCGCCTGACACAGCGCCTCGACCGCACCACCCACCAGCTCGGCAGCCACCTGCACCCGGGACACCGGGGTCATCCGCTCCGGCTCGGTCCACGGCGTGCCCCGGGCCACCCGCTCGTCGTAGGCTCGGGCTTCCCCGAGCACCAGGGCCCGGGCTGCGTCGATGTCGGCGGCCGCCGTCCCCAGCCGCAACCGGATCGCAGGATCCTCGGCGAGGAGCCCGAAGGGCGGGAACGACCGGCGCTTCCCCGTCGCCAGGTATCCGACCATGGCGTCGAGCGCCCCGAGCCCCATGCCCACCAGCACCGACCCCAGCTCGACGGCGAACATCGACAGCATCGGGGCAAGCGTGTAACCGGACCGCACCTCTGCCGGCGGGGGGTCGGCCGCCTCACCGGTAGCGGTCGTGGACATCCGCACGACGCGGCGGGACGGGACGAACACGTTGTGGACCACCGCCCGCTTCGACCCGGTGCCCCGCATGCCGGCCACGTGCCAGTCGTCGTCGATCTCGTAGTCGCTGCGACGGATCAGGCACGACACCGCGCCGGTGGGGGGGCCGCCGGGAGCTGCGAGCGCGAGCGCGGTCACCGCCAGCCAGTTGGTCACCTCGCACCCCGACACGTACCGCCACTCCCCGTCGAGGACCACGCCGCCGTCGACCGGGCTCGCGGTGCCCTCGGGCGCGGCGATGAGCGGGAACCGCAGGTCTCCGTCGTCACCGAAACACTCGAGCTGCCCCTCGAACGGGAACCAGGACACCCACTTCGGCGAGTGCCCGGTAGTGAGCGCCATCACCCACCCCACCGACCCCGATCCCCGGGCGATGGTCATCATCGCCTCGGCGAACTCGGCGACCCGGCACCCGTACCCACCCCAGTGCACCGGCTGCACCATGCGGAACAGACCACTGGCCACCAGGCGCTCGGTCAGGTCGTCGGGAATCCGCCGGGCGAGGTCGATCTCCTCGGCACGCGCCCGGAGTTCGGGGAGCAGCGCCTCGGCCCGGGCCATCAGCTCCGGGCCGGTCAGGCCAGGTTCCGGCGGTGCGATCGGGACCAGCACACCCATCGGCCGATTCTCGCGCCCGAAGGGGCCCGCACCCGCAGGTCGCTCACGGGGTGACGATGGCGAAGCCGGGATCGACCGGGGCCAGGACACCGACGAGCCGTCCCAGGACCGCGGGGTCGCCGGCCACACGCACTGTGCCGTCGGCCAGCGCAGCGCCGAGCTCGAGGCTGCCCATGACCAGCCCGATGAGCACGGGACCTCGCCACCCACGGCCACCGGCGTGCCGAGATTGCCCTCGCGCAGCTCGGTCGCCCCATCAGGAAGGCGCTGCGCCACGTGTCGTTCCCGGCGCCGAAGCCCAGCTGCTCGAGGGCATCGGCGAGCACGTGCCGGGCCTCGGTATCGGTGTCGTCGGCGAACACGAGGTGCTTGGCCACCTCGGCGCACCAGCGGTAATCGCCGTCCTCCCACGCCCGGCGAGAGGGTTGACCCCGGCGAGCAGACCGGTGGCGAGACCCTCGGGAACCGACTGCACGCCGAGCACGAGGCCGGCGACGGCATCGTGCCGCAACGACGGCAGGCGACGCCGGCGGGGTGAGGCTTGGTCCGGCCCGGGTGCTCCGGTCACGCCGGAGGGGTAGGCGACCCCGGAACCGCACGGTCGGCCCCGGGGTCCGCAGCAGGCGCTCCACGCCGGCGGGCACGGTGCGCCTGCCGGCGTGGCTCCCGGCACGCGGGGCAGACGCCCCGGAACGTCAGGTCCACGCCCAGCACCGCGAACCCGTGCCGATCGGCCTCACCGAGCACCAGCCGGTCCTTGCCGGCGACGTCCACGTCCACCAGCCGCCCGCACGACACGCACCGCAGGTGGTCGTGCGGCTCGATGTTCGGGTCGTAGCGCAGCGGGCCCCGCTCCAGGCTCACCACCCGCAGCTCCCCCATCGCGACCAGGTCGTTGAGCGTGTTGTACACCGTGGCCTGGCTGATCTCGGGCATGACCGCTACCGCCCGGCGACGGACCTCCTCGGCGGTGAAGTGGACGTGCTCGCCTCGCAGCACCTCGGCCACCACCCGGCGCTGCGGGGTGAGGCGCCAGCGGCGCGCCCGCAGGCGCTCCAGGAGGTCGCCGGTGGTCGGAGGGCTCGTGCGCATCGTGGTCTCGGGTCCGGTGGTCATCCCTTGTGTCTGGAATTAGAATAGCTCTAGAAAAGACGGACCTGACACCGGAACAGGAGTACCCATGCAGATCGACATCGGGATCGACGAGGCCAAGCGCCAGGAGATCGCCGAGGGGCTGAGCCGCCTGCTCGCCGACACCTACTCGCTCTACCTGAAGACCCACAACTTCCACTGGAACGTCACCGGGCCGATGTTCAACACGCTGCACCTGATGTTCGAGGTGCAGTACAACGAGCTGTGGATGGCCGTCGACCTCATCGCCGAGCGCATCCGCTCGCTCGGCGTGTTCGCCCCCGGCAGCTACCGGGAGTTCGCCACGCTGTCGTCGGTGCCCGACGCCAGCGGGGTGCCCAGCGCCATGGACATGGTCGCCGAGCTCGTCGCCGGCCACGAGCAGGTGGCCAAGACCGCCCGCTCGGTGTTCCCCGTGGCCGAGGCCGCCGGCGACCAGGTGACCGCCGACCTACTCACCCAGCGGCTCCAGGTGCACGAGAAGACGGCCTGGATGCTGCGCAGCCTGCTCGAGCAGCCGGCGGCCTGACCGCAGCGAGCGCTGCGTCGAACCGGCCGAACGGGAAGCGAACGGTCGCCGAGGTAGCTCACCGCCGGCTCACAGGCTGGGGGTGGGCTGCCAGCGCACCGGCGGCTCCGTGGCCGACGGCATCAGCGACGCCACCGACACGGCCACCTCGACGAACACCAGGTTGTCGTCGTCGGGGCCGCTGAAGAAGTCGCCCAGGTTGTAGGGCACCGGGGAATGGGCCCACAGGCGGTGGCGGCTGGCGGCGTCGTCGTGGATGGTGGCCACCCCCCGCATGAACAGCTGGCCCTTGGCCATGTCGAGGACCGGCCAGTGCAGGGCCACGTTCGGGTTGCTGCGCAGGTTCCGGATCTTGGTGCTGGTGCCGTGGCTGGCGAACCACACGCGGCCCTCCTCGGCGAGGCCGGGCGACACGATGGCCACATGGGGCAGGCCCTCGGGGCTGCAGGTGGCCACGGCCACCGTCCAGTGCATCCCCTGCGCAGCCGTCGCGATCTCGTCCCAGGTCATGTGCTCCTCCTCGGGTCGTCCCCAGCTTCGCGCCGCCCGGCGGTGGGGTCGGCCGGGTCCCTAGCCTCCGGCCGGTGGCTGCTCGCCTCCCCGACCTCGTGGCGCACGCCGACTGGAGCGTCACCCCGGCCAAGCGGTGGGTGGCGGTCGCCGTGCGGCGGGGCCGGCGCTTCGAGGTCCACGGCCCCGAGCCGGCGGGCGACCCCCTCGTACTGCTCGGCCGGCTCTCCCCCGGACGTGGCGGCTCGGTGGTGCTGGGGGTGGACGCCCCGCTCGGCCTGCCCGTCGCCGCCGCCAGGGCGTGGGGGGTCCACCACTTCCCCACCTGGCTGGTGGCCTTCGGCACGGGACGGCCGTGGCGGGACCGGGTGGCGACCGACGCCGCCGCGATCGGTCCCGACCGGCCCTTCTACCCCGCCCGGCCGGGCGGGGCCCGCCAGCGCCACCTGCTCGACGCGTTCGGCGTGGGCCGCCTCGACGACCTCCGCCGGGCGTGCGAGACCGCCCCGCCGCTGCGCCGCCCCGCCGCCTGCCTGTTCTGGACGCTGGGCGCGAACCAGGTGGGCAAGGCTGCGCTGTCGCTGTGGGCCGAACTGGCCGTGCCCGGGCTGCGCGACCACGGCGCCCGGCTCTGGCCGTTCGACACCGACCTCACCGCCCCGGGCCTGGTCCTCGCCGAGACCTACCCGGCGGCGTGCCTGAACCACCTGGGCCTGTCGGTCGCCGCCAAGCGGCGCCAGAACCACCGACGGGCGGTGGCCCCCGGCCTGCGCGACCGCGCCACGCGGTTGGGCGTCTCGCTCCCCCGGGCGCTGGGTGATTCCCTCGACGAGGGGTTCGGGGCCGGCGCGCACGGCGAGGACGCGTTCGACTGCGTGGTGGGGCTCCTCGGCCTGCTTCAGGTGCTGCGCGGCGAGCGGCCGGCCGGGCCCCCCGACCACGTGGACGGGGCACGGACGGTCGAAGGGTGGATCGTCGGCGTCGGCGTGGCGTCCGGTGCCGCCGGCACGCTGACGGCCCCGCCGGGCTCCCCGATCAGCTGCCCTTGAGCACCAGGCCCTCGCTGCTGAGGTGCAGGCCGAGCACCTGATGCCCGGCGGCCTCGACCGCCTGCCGCAGCGGCGCCGCGTCGCCGCCGGCCACGAGGGTGACCGAGCCGCCGTCGCCACCGGCGCCGTTCACCTTCCACCCGATCGCCCCGTTCGCCCGAGCCAGGTCGATCAGCTCCCGGGCGTCCTCGCCCACCAGGGCCGGGTGCAGGGCCGCCTGCGCTTCGGTGTTGCGGCTCAACGCCTCGGCCCAGGCCGGCACATCGCCCGCCTCGAGTGCAGCGGCGGCGTCCCGGGCGGCGCGGCGCAGGGGTTCGAGCAACCGGTGGGCCAGCCGTTCGTCGCCCTGGAGGCGGTCGATCACCTGGCGATGCACCGCCGAGGAGCGGTGGGGACGGCCCAGGTACACGGTGACCAGCCGACGGCGGAGTTCGGACCAGGTCACCGGTGAGAGCGTCAGGCGGCGCACGGTCGCCACCGGGTAGGGGTCGACGTCGATGAGCAACGCCCCACCGTGGGTGGCGGCCAACTGGTCCTGCACCCCGGACTGCTGGCCGAGGTCGACGGTCTCCACCTCGTGCGCGGCGAGGGCGAGCACGATCCGGTCGCCGACCTCGAGGGTGCCGGCGCGCAGCGCCCGCAACGCGGCGACCAGCGCCACGGTGACGGCGGCTGACGTGCCCACCCCGGAGCCTGGCGGCACGGCGCTGCCGACCTCGATACGCAGGTCGGCGTGCCGGGGGGCCCAGCGGGCGATGGCGGCTTCCAGCAGCGGGTGCCGGCCCGGCAGGGGGCCGCCCACCACCCAGTCCTCACGGTCGCCGGTGTTGGTCGCCTCCAGGCGCACGACCGGGGTGGGCACGGTGGCGCCCACGATCACCCGGGCCACGGCACCGGGACGGACCGCCAGGCTGCACACCGCGCCGTGACCGGCGAACCAGGTGTCGGTCCACCCGCCGGCATCGGCGATGCGGACGGGCGCGGTGGCGGTGACCTCGAGCACCGTCAACTCCGGCCGGCGCGGCGTTCCACGGCGGTCAACCTACCGGTCGGGCGGCCGCGCACCGGCCGGCCCGGGGTCAGGCCGTCTCGTACACCACGATCTCGAGCGGCTCACCGTCGTGCTCGAGCCCGACGGTCGCCACCCGGCGACCACGGGGGATGACCAGGGCGTAGTCCTGACCCTCGGCGACGGCGGGGATGCCGAGCTGGCAGCTCCCCTCCACCAGGCCCTTCACGCTGCCGCCGGTCATGTTGGTGAGCTCGCCCAGCGCATCGAGGACCTCATCGGCGGCGAGGGCGTCGGGTTCGCAGTCGAACATCACGCCGGCGAAGCGCCGGGCCAGGCTCGTCGGGCACCGCACAGTGACCGCGCCGGCCCAGTCCCCGGTGATCTGCACGCAGCCGGTCAGGGTGCGGTCGGTGCCCAGCGTGGCCATTGCGCCGTTGCCGGCGGCCAGCTCGATGCCAAGCATCGAGCTCCAGATGTCGCTCGCCAGCTGGGCGAGCGTCGGCTCGTCGAACTGCATCGTCGTCCTCCTCGGGCTCAGCCGGCCTGGGGCTGGTAGAAGATCGTCTTGCCGAAGGTTCGGCTGGTCCACGACTCGTCGATGTTGAACGTGGTCTCGCTCGAACCGAGCACGAGGAAGCCGTCGGGTCGCAGGATCCGCCGGATGCCCTGGAGGACCCGCTTCTTGGTGTCCCGGTCGAAGTAGATCAGCACGTTGCGGATGAACACGATGTCCATCTGCCCCACCATCGGCCACGGTTCGGCCAGGTTGAGCAGCCGGTACTCGACCATGTCGCGGATCTCGGGCTTGAGCTGCCAGTCGGCGCCCTGACGCTCGAAGTACTTCACCAGGTAGCTGGCCGGCAGCCCCCGGTTCACCTCGAGTTGCGAGTACCGCCCCCGCTTGGCCCGCTCGATCATGGACGGCGAGATGTCGGTGGCCAGGAACCTCAGGCGCCAGCTGACCAGTTCGGGGAAGTGCTCACGCAGCAGCATGCAGATGCTCGCCGGTTCCTGCCCGCTGGACGCCGCTGCGCACCAGAACGAGAGCTCGCGGGTGGCCCGGCGGCGCTCGATCAGCTGCGGGAGCACCTGGGTCCGCAGCGCCTCGAAGGGGTGGATGTCCCGGAAGAACGAGGTCTCGTTGGTGGTCATCGCGTCGACGACCACGGACTCCAGGCCCGGCCGGCCTCGGCGCAGGGCGGCCACCAGTTCGGGGATGCCGCTCAGCCCCTCGGCCCGGGCGACCGGGCCGAGGCGGCTCTCGACCAGGTACTCCTTGCCGGGGTCGAGCACGATCCCTGATCGCTCGCGGACGAGCGTCCGCAGGAAGTCGAAGTCGGTCGTGCTGATCGACACCGACGTCCGCGTGTCGGTCATGGGGATTGTCATCGTCTCGTCCCTCCTGCCCCGGCGGCCACCGGCGGGGCCGTCCTCGCCACCCGCTTCACGATCTCGCCGGCAAGGGCACCCAGCGGCAGGACCGCATCGGCCAGGCCGGCCCTCGCCACGTACCCGGGCATCCCCCAGACCACGCTGGTCGCCTCGTCCTGGGCCAGGACCCGGGCACCCCGCTCCACCAGCACCTGCGACCCCCGCAACCCGTCCTGCCCCATCCCGGTCATCACCACGCCCAGGGCGTGGGCGCCGTAGACGTCGGCCACCGAGCGGAACAGCACGTCGACCGCCGGCCGGCAGGAGTTCTCCGGGGGGTCCTGGGTGATCCGGGTCACCACGGTGGCACCGGCCCGCTCGACCACGAGGTGGTGGTCGCCCGGGGCCACGTACACGTGACCGGGCTGCAGGGGCATCCCGGCCTCGGCCTCGCGCACGGTCAGCGCGCTCACCCGGTCCAGGCGCTCGGCGAGCAGCCGGGTGAACGTCGGTGGCATGTGCTGCACGACCAGCACCGGGACCGGAAGGCCCGCGGGCAGGGCCGGGAGCAGGTCGGCCAGCGCGTTCGGGCCCCCGGTGGAGACCCCGACGGCGACCACCTCCGGCCGGGACGGCGTCGTCGCCGGTGGCCGGCGGACCGTGACTGCCTGCGGAGCGGGCACCGGTCTCGCCGGGGCGGAGTGCCCCTGACCCGGGGTGGCGGCACGCCGGGGGCGGGCCAGGTGCTTGACCCGGGGGATCAGCTCGGCCCGCAGGCGCTCACTGGCGTCGGCCAGTCCGCCGGTGTTCGTCGGCTTGGTCACGTAGTCGCTCGCCCCGGCGGCCAGCGCCTCGAGGGTTGCCGATGCTCCCCGCTCGGTGAGCGTGCTGAACATGATGACCGGGACGCGGCGGTTGGTCCTCCGCAGCTCCCGCAGGGTCTGGATCCCGTCAAGCTCGGGCATCTCGATGTCGAGGATCACGACGTCGGGGTCGAGCTGGGCCAGCTTCTGGAGGCCGGCGCGTCCGTTGGCCGCGACACCGACCACCTCGAGGTCGGGGTCGGAGGACAGCAGGTCGCTGAGCACCCTGCGGACGACGACCGAGTCGTCGACGACGAGGATCCGGATCGGGGGCACGCCGCCGCCTACGCCGCCGACGGGCTGATGCCCACCATCTCGAGCTTTTCGATGATGGCGTCACGGGTGAGCGGCTTCATGGCGTACTCGTCGGCGCCGACCATCAGCGCCCGGGCGACCTTGGCCATGTCGTTCTCAGCCGACACCATCATCACCTTGACCATGGCGTGGGCCCGCTGCTGGCGGAGCGCCTTGACGAACTCGAGCCCGTCCATCTCGGGCATGTTCCAGTCGACCAGGCAGAGCTCGATGCCGGTGACCGTGTCGAGTCGCTCCAGGCCCTCCAACCCGTTGGCGGCCTCCACGACCTCGAACCCGAGGTCGGTCATGATCTTCTTCAACATGGTGCGCATGGCGCGCGAGTCGTCGACGATGAGCACCTTCATCGCAGCCTCCTCAGATCCCGGGCTCGGCGCCGGCCATTGACGGCAACCGCAGCGTCTTCTCCACGTCGAGCACCAGCAGGAGGCGGCCCTCGAGCTTGTACACGCCGCTCACCAGCTCTCGGGCGATGCCCTGGAGGGTTTCCGGGGGCGGCTCGAACGATGCGTCGTCGACGTCGATGACGTCGCCGATGTCGTCGACCAGCAGGCTCACCGGCCCGTCCTCGGTCCGCACGACCACGTTCATCGGCTGCTGGTCGGCGGGCCGGTCGGGCATGCCCAGGCGCCGCCGCAGGTCGATGGCAGTCACCACCTGGCCCCGCAGGTTGATCAACCCGCTGACCACCGGGGGCGCCAGGGGCACCTTGGTCATGCGCTGGAACCGGATCACCTCCTGGACCTCCAGGACCTCGACCCCGAAGTACAGGCCGTCGAGGTGGAAGGTGCAGTACGAGAGCTCGTCGGACATCGTCAGCCTCACATCCCGGTGTGTTCGAACATCGACGGATCGGCGGAACGCAGCAGCGTGGTCACATCGAGCAGGTCGGTGACCCGGCGGCCGATCACCCCCGAGTACTCCACGGTCGGCCGGACCGACTCGCCCCGGACGGTGATCTCCTCTTCGACGATGTCGAGGATCTCGTCGACCACCAGCCCGATGCTGCGCCCGCCGACGGCGTACACCAGCACCTGGAGCGGGTCGGCGGTTCCCATCCGGCCGGAGGCGGCGCCGTCGAGGTGGTCGGCCAGGTACAGCAACGGCAGCAGCTGCCCCCGGTACTGCACCACCTCCCGGCCCGAGGCCAGCTCGACGCTGTCGCGGGGGAACTCCTCGAGGCGGGCGACCATCGCGAGCGGGATGGCGATCCGCTGGTTCCCGACCGAGCACACCAGCAGGGTCTGGATGTCGCTGCGCCGCTCGACCCCGACGTCGGTCGTCGTGGCCACCGTGCTCTCACCGCGGTCCTCGCCGAGCACGTTGGCCTGCTGGGCGATCCCCATCACGTCGAGGATCAGTGCCACCGACCCGTCGCCCATGATCGTGGTCCCGGCAAACGCGGAGATGTGCTTGAGGTGCCGCCCGAGCGGCTTGACCACGATCTCCTCGGTGTCGTTGATCCGGTCGACGACCAGGCCGAACTGCTGCCCGTCGGCCTGCAGGACCACGATGCTCACCGCCCGCGACACGTCCTCGGGTGACAGGTCGTCCGCGGTGGTGATGCCCAGGGCGTCGCGCAGGAACACGATCGGCAGCAGCCGGCCCCGCAGGCGGTACACGGGGGTACCGCCGATCAGCTCGATCTGACGCAGCCCGTCACCCTCGAGGCGTACCAGTTCGAGCAGGCTCACCTGCGGGATGGCGTACCGGTCGCCCGCGGTGCTCACGATCAGCGCCGGGATGATGGCCAGGGTCAGCGGGATCTTGATCTTCAGCGTGGTGCCCTCACCCACCCGGCTCTGGATGTCGAGCGTGCCGCCGATCTTCTCGATGTTCGTCTTGACGACGTCCATGCCGACACCACGGCCGGAGATGTTCGACACCTGCTCGGCGGTGGAGAACCCGGGCTGGAAGATCAGCGACACGAGTTCGTGGTCGGCCATGCGGGCCGCCTGCTCCGGGGTGAGGAACCCACGGTCGACCGCCCGACGGCGGACCTTCTCGGGGTCGATGCCGCCACCGTCGTCGGTGATCTCGATGTTGACCTGCCCACCTTCGTGGTAGGCACGGAGCAGGAGCAGCCCGACCGGGTGCTTGCCCCGGGCCACCCGCTCGTCCGGGGTCTCGATCCCGTGGTCGACCGAGTTCCGCACCATGTGGATGAGCGGATCCTTGATGGCTTCGACGATGGTCTTGTCGAGCTCGGTGTCCTTGCCCTCCATCTCGATGCGCACCCGCTTGCCGCACTGCATCGCGAGGTCGCGCACCACCCGCGGGAACTTGCTCCACACGTTGCCGATGGGCTGCATCCGGGTCTTCATGACCCCCTCCTGCAGCTCGGTGGTGATGAGGTTGAGGCGCTGGGTGGCGCCCAGGAAGCCGGCATCGTCGATCACCGAGGAGTGCTGGAGGATCTGGTTGCGGGCGAGCACGAGCTCACCCACGAGGTTCATCAGCTTGTCGAGCAGGCCGACGTCGACCCGGATGCTCGAGTCGGCGGCGGCCAGGCGGCGGTCGCCGGCGAGGTCGGGGCCGTCCTCGGCCGGCACGTCGGCGGCCGGCACGTCGGCGGCCG
>FWPV01015537.1_pt1 | contig 10923 bp, 10 predicted proteins | sample 2228371 | NCBI WGS metagenome assembly FWPV01 (sample SAMEA103939776, study PRJEB20133) | metagenome | reverse complement strand
CAATCCGCACACTCCCGCCTGGAGTCGAAGTCACAATAACGGTAAACTGCGCGCTGTCCGTGGTTGAAAAGGCTTTCATCACAACGGCCACCATTCTCCCCGTGTCAATTACATCTCCTTTGCTTACGACGCAGTAATAGATCCCTGTGTCCCCGGGCGAGAACTTCTCGAAAATCAATGAGTCCTCAGTAGCTCCCGAAATAATTCTTCCGTTTTTCAACCACTGATAGCTAAGCTGCTGCCCGGATAACACGCCTGAACCTATGGCAAGCCTGTCACCTGCCGACGCCTGTACAACTATAGGCAATGTGTCGGAAAAAAAAACGGGTTCCCACGGCAAGTCAACGGTAAATGTCAATAGGCTGTCGGTTATCACGTTTCCGCCACGGTATTTAACCTCGATTGCGGCGACGTGGACGCCGTTTGACAAACCGTAAAAACGGAAAACGCCGGAATCCTGCCACGCCGTCCACATATTATCGCCCAAGCGAACCCTGAAAACACACTCCGGACGGTTTCCCGAAATTCGCAATACAACCGAATCGGTTCGAACAACGGCGCTGTCGTAAAGCATACCCTCGCCCACCATTAACTCGAACGAAGGCGGTACGTAGTCGTCCGACTTCTCGTCCAGAGGATTGGTACGGTCGGAACAGAAAAGTATTGCAATAACGCATACAGAAAAGACAATACTCAGTTTGTTTAGAATGAATCGCTTCATCGATTCCTCCCATAACAGGGGAAACAGGAAATATCCAGTTTAAAAGCCCCTCCTGCGACAGATTTCTTCTTCGCACTGCGCACAATAAATACTACTCCCGGTGTAAAAGTTATCGTACCGGTAATGCCGCTAACTATGGCAAAAGCCTTCATTTTCTGCGCCCTCCCGTAATATTTATCGATATCTCTCTGATCTATACTGCGTCGGTAATTATCAATGTCCGAAGAATAACTGTATATTGCGTATCCTGATATAATCCATGCAACAGCGCCGATAACTCCTAAACCTATACCTAAAGGCAGTTGCCGGTTCGGCGGCCTTGTCTTTACAAGCGGTTTTGTCTCTTCGCTAAGCGTAAGCGGCCTGTAGTTGAACGGTATCTTTTCCACAACCGGCTGAATCGCGTCCCTTGTAGCAAAATTAAACTGCCCGTTGTTGTAAAACACCCCTCTGTTGATTGTCAAATCCTCTTTCTGGGATTTAATACCGTATACGGAATATTCCAGAATAAAATCGTTAAGCTGTACTTTTGAGGCTGCCATTGTTATAAGAATGCCGTTCCAGTCGAAAGGGTTCGGAAGCTGGTCGGAGGAAGGATTGTAGGCCGAACTATTGAATGACGTGAAAACTACCGGCTCTTCAGATGTGCCGTTTACTATAAGGCTGCCTTCTACAATGATACCGGTGAAGGGCTTAAATAAAAAGACACAGCCCTTATTGATCGTAAGCTGTTTACCCGCCGGAATTACGAGATTGTCGTTTACAATATATGGATTACCGCTTTTACTGATATTAAGCTCTGCAGGCAGACCGTTAAGTATGGTTTCTCCGGAAGATAAGCATATAACCATCAAAACAAATAGAGCGCTTAGAGAAAACATAATTTCAAATTTACAGAATGTTAATATTATTTAAGGTGAAAAAATGCTTGTTTAAGAAATATAAATAATTTTCAAAAAAATAACTAAGGGACTATCAGTCATCTATTTATCAAATTATCAAATCAAAATAAAATCATTATATTCGGAAAGAAAAGGATATTTTTCTTTTTTTTACATACAACCTTACAAGATCCTAAAAAAACTCAATATCTTCGTATCCGTTCAGTGAACCAATATTCAGATTCCCATCTCTCTCCAAGATAGGTATCGCGGTAAGCTCTGTCGAATCTTGATGTTTCTCCAATGAATGGATTGATAAACTACGTTTCTTTTCCGAGAAGCCGTCTGTAAATCTCCAAATCGCTTTTCAGAAAGCAGGCAAAGATGATATTGCAGGCATATTGATGCATTTCGGTGTATTCTCTACAGGCTCTGACGGCGATCTCAGCGGCTTGTTCGGCCGGATAACGGTAGGCGCCGGTACTTATGCACGGGAAGGCGATGCTCCGGCAATCGGACTGCTGGGCAAGGCTTAAAGAGTTCTTATAGCAATTGTAAAGCAAACCGGCCTCGTTATTGTTCCCTCCCCGCCAGACGGGGCCAACGGTATGGATAATATATTTGGCAGGAAGGCGATATCCTGAGGTTATTTTGGCTTCTCCCACCCTGCATCCGCCGAGCTTCCTGCATTCCTCACGAAGCTTTTCTCCGGCCGCCCTGTGGATCGCTCCGTCAACCCCGCCGCCTCCAAGCAGTGAGGCGTTTGCCGCATTGACTATCGCGTCGACCGCAAGCGTCGTAATGTCTGCAAGGACGGCGGAAAATGAGGCTGTCTTTTGATACATAGGCTCATCTCCGATAGAACAAAAATAAAATATATCAAAAGAATTTTATTATCTACCGTTAAATCACCGTTGGCAATGTAACTTTTTCAATATATAATAGTTACGGCTGCGGTTCGACGCATTTTCGGTAAACGGCGGATGAAATGAAGCGAAAAAGAATACCCGGTCTTTACGGAGCAAACAATACCGGTCCTTTGATACTGCTTTTCTCGCCCCGTCAACGGATGAGGGAAATACTTACCGTAGGCCTTGTACAGTGCAATTACCAGGTTTTACAGGCTGGAACCTCTTTTCTTGCAGGTATAAAGGCCAGCCAGATGCTGCCGAAGATTGTAATTGCGGACCTTTCGTGCGAAAACCCTAAGGATGTGCTTCTTCTGGCAAGGATCAAAAAGTCCGCCAGAACCTCCGATATATCGATTCTTCTGATCGTAGAAAAGGTTGTCGATCCGTTTATAGCAAGAATCGTTGCGGAACTGAAAAGCCAACTGGAACCGGACGAGCCTGGAGTTATAGATTCAATCCAGTATCCTTTTGCCTTCGCGGATCTCTTGACAAAAACGAGAGCGCTTTTGTCGCATATTGAAGAACAGGAGCTCTCGGAAAAATCGACGGCCGAGGATATAAACCGTATTGTGGCCGAACGGCTTTTCGATCCGTCGATAAAAACCGAAAAGAAGCTGCAGGATGTAAAGTCGGTCATAAATAAAAACTGGGGTTTCCCTTTTACTGTGATAAAGGCTCTCGATATTCTCGAGTCGGATTCGGGGTGCTGCACCGAGCTAGCCAAATGTATCTCGGCCGATCCGGCTGCGTCGGCGGCGGTGCTGAAGATTTCCAATACGGTAACATTCGCCAGACGACACGGCCGGGTCAACGATATACGGGAGGCCGTTGTGCGAATGGGTTTCAGAGAAACACGGAGCATTCTTGCCTGTCTGTCGCTTATTGATCTTTCTCCCGAGATCTACCGCAACAGGGGTTTCGGCCGTCGGGAGTTCTGGCTGCATTCGCTTGCGGTAGGGCTTATTGCCGAAAAACTTTGTGTCGACTGCAAGTTTCCGAGACCTGAACTTGCGTTTATGGCCGGGCTACTGCACGATATGGGAAAAATACCGCTGGACAATAATTTCGAAACCGTATTTCCAAAGATTCTCGATCATACCATGGATTATTTCTGCTCATTTTGCGAAGCCGAAGAAAAACTTATGGGGTTTACCCATGCCCTTCTCGGTCATTTCCTTACCACTCAATGGAATTTTCCCACACCCATAAGCATGGCCATTCTCAACCATCATGATCCGGAGAGGATACTGCAGGCCGCATCCGTATTCGACCGTATGATCCAGGAGGCGGTTTTTATTGCAAACCAGTTTGCCAAGGCGGCCGCATTCGGCCACAGCTGCGACGAGATCCTCGAGGAGATACCGGCGGAAATGATGAGGGATCTTCATATTTCGGCCGGGCCCGGCGAACGTTTTTTTACGTCTATTCTAAGACAACTGCGGGAATTATGCAACTATCTGAACCTTCAGTTGCAGGAGCGGCATTTCGCATCCGAAAGTTACGACAGTCAGGAATGCGACATTGTAGTGGTTTACGACAACAAAACCATTTATCATCCCCTGCTTGTCGCTTTGCGGAATAACGGTTTCAGGGTACGCCAGACTTCAATGTTCGTTCCGACAACGCATACCGGTAAACAGGTGGTGATTTCGATACCCGAACGGGGTCTGCCTCTTGACATTATGTTCTATGGAGAAGAAACTCCGAATCCCGAAGCCGAAGTGCTGAAAATCTTTCTTGTGGATATGGAACAAACCCAGGAAATGCGCGAAAATATCACCGATGCCCACCTGCTCTTTATGGACCGCCGCACTCTCGATATACGACTCCTTATCCATACTCTCGATACCTTTTTCGAACGTATAATTCTTCCGGAGCTGCCGGAAAACCCACCCGATACCGAAGCCTCCTGATATTTTCGTCTTTTTTTCTTCAAAATAAAAAAAGTTCAGAGAAAAGATTGCTCTTTATGTATTTTAATTAAACCTATAAACAAATAAGATCCTTTGTCAAAGGCGGGATGACTAAATATGAAACCTGTCAAACATTCTGTTTATTATGCGGTGTTGTTGCTCCTTCCGGCGTTAGGCTGTTCCAGTGTCCGCATGGTGCGTCCGCTCGAAAAAGGCCAGTCCGCTGTTACGGTAAGTATAGGAGGACCTGTAACGAATGTGGCCGGAAACAACATACCTTTACCCATGTTGAGCGCAGGCTATAATTACGGTATATGCGCAAAGTTGGACATAGAAGGTGGGCTGAACCTGACAAGCACCTTATTCGGGCTGTTTCACCTTGACGCAGGCGTCAACTGGCGTCCTCTGCGGCCCGAAAAAGCTTTACCGGGAATTACGCTTTCACCTAAACTTTTTGCAATAACCAATTTCAAGGCCGGAGGTCACCGACTCTATCCGACGCTAACCCCCACACTTTATTGGGACGTCAATCGGCATTATGTTTATACCGGTATAGAAAATTGGTTCGAGCCGCATTCGGAACGCAGCGACGGAAACGATCAGAAGCATCACTGGCTTATCGCGCCCTATATCGGATACGGATATGCGTGGAAAAAGTGGAATTTCCAGATCGAGGGCCGCGGATACACGCCCAATCTGAAAAACACAAGCCGTGCGGTAAAAAATATAGGTTTCGGCGAATATGGAATACTGGGCTTCTTTATCGGCGTGGGGCGAACAATAGGAGGCGGGAAATGAAACGGAATGATCGTAAATACGGGCTGTTTGTATCAGGGACAAGAGTTCTCTATACGGCGTTTTATGCGGCGATCGTTTTCTGTTCCTGCATGAACCTGAACCCTTTTCTTTTCGAAGGGGAAAACGTCGGTTCCTATCGTTTCGATGAATATGACGGCAAAAAGGAGTGCGCCGACGCTCTGGATTCTCTGGGGAAGATTGATATGTCGACGGTGCACGAGGTAACGATTGTAAGCGGCGACGAAAGAATAGCAGGCGTTTTTGTAGCAACCGCAACATCTTTCGATTCAACCGATACGGTCATCCTTTACTTCCATGGAAACGCCATGCATCTCGACTATTACTGGCCCCGCACCCGTCTGCTTGCAGCCACAGGCTACCCGGTACTGGCGATCGATTACAGAGGATACGGAAAGAGCACCGGGAAATCCACCGAAAGCGGAATCTACGAAGACGGTTTCTCGGCACTTCGTTATCTTCGGGAGCATTGCGGAAATCCGAAAGTTGCGGTATATGCTTTTTCCCTTGGATCACTTGTCGGATGCGAAATAGCTTCCAAAGACCCGACCGGCTCCGTAATCGCTCTTATTCTCGAAGCCCCTATAGGATCGATGGAAACAATAGTACAGGACGCTACATACATCGACATGCCGGGCCCCTGGGTAACAACCTTCGAGGGAAAGAACACTGAAAAGATAAAGAACGTACTGGTACCGTTTCTCTGGCTGCACGGCACCGGTGACCGGACTTTGCCGCTCGAGACGAACGGAAAAAAGGTTTTTGAAAATTATCATGGGGATGCAGGGTATTGTGCAATTGTAGAAGGCGCCGAGCACGGCAATATTCCCCGTACAATAGGATACGGACGATATATTAAAGGTATTTCCGACTTTATACGCGGCAATGCGGCAAACAATCCGCTTTTTTCTTCTTCCTTTGACAAGTAAACGAATTATGCAACGAAGTAAATTCCGTATCCCAATCAAACAAAAAGGAATCGGATGCAGGAAGCATTGGTGAGGCTTGATCATATTCTGTTTTTTATGATAAACGGCCTGCACCATCCTCTATCAGACCGTTTTTTTCTGTTGATAACACAACTCGGCAACGGATGGGTCGTTACCCCGCTTCTCTTTATCACGGTTTTTCTGAAATCGCCCAAGAGAAAGTTTGGCCGGATCATTCTATGCGGTGCATTGGGGCTAAGCCTCTGCGGTTGCGTCAATTCTCTTATCAAAGACTCAACAGGACGCCTCAGACCCGGACTTGTATTCGGATACGAGAATTCCGAAAACGACGCGGCGCAAGATAACATTTGTAAAGGCAGAGTACATCTTGTGGGTACCGATTACAATAACCGTTCGTTTCCTTCCGGGCATACGAATACCGCATTTGCAGCGGCAACATTCCTCTCGACGCTTTACGGCGGATGGTTCTATCTTTCTTTCGTCGCGGCATTACTCGTGGGATACTCCCGTATTTACGTCGGAGTCCATTTTCCGCTCGATGTTGTTGCGGGGGCAATAACGGGCTTTGCCGTCATGCGGGTATTTATGTTTTTATTCGATCTAATCGCCGATTTTTTAGAACGGAGACATCTAAATGGTTAATGGTAAAAAAGTCGTTGTCGTGCTGCCTGCATTCAATGCCGCCAAAACCCTCGTTTCCACCTACGGTGAGATTCCGCGTAATGTTGTAGACGAAATAGTACTTGTCGATGATGCAAGCAGCGACAATACGGTGGAAATTGCGCATGAACTCGGTATCAAACATATTATACGTCATGATAAAAACAGAGGTTACGGCGCCAATCAGAAGACCTGTTATAGTACGGCTCTCGCGATGGGCGCAGACGTTGTTGTAATGCTCCATCCGGACTACCAGTATACACCCAAACTGATAACCGCAATGGTAGAAATAATAGCAAGTGGCCTATATCATGTGGTATTCGCGTCCCGGATTCTCGGTAAAGGAGCGCGTCGCGGTGGCATGCCCCTCTACAAATATATCGCCAACAGGATTCTTACCTTTCTGCAGAATATCCTCATGAATCAGAAGCTTTCAGAATACCACACCGGTTATCGTGCATTCTCCCGTGAGGCGCTCCTTAAGATACCATTCAGATCCAATTCCGACGGCTTTATTTTCGACAACGAAATCATCGCCCAGCTTTTTTACGCCGGATTTGAGATAGCGGAGGTTACCTGCCCAACAAAGTATTTCAAGGAAGCATCATCTATCGATTTTAAAAACAGTGTTGTCTACGGTATCGGAGTGCTGGAAGTAAGCGTTAGTTATATTCTGCAGAAAGCGGGGTTGATCAACCACCGGCGCTATCGTCTTATTGCATAAGCGGTGATCTCTGGAGGATCGCGGCGATAATAGACAAAACCGTATTTTTTTTCCAGACGAACCAAACCGTATTCGGGTGAGCCGTATTCCCGGTCCTGTCCGATCCTACCTACAAAATATACCGGTTTGTCAATAGGGCCGAAAAGAAGCCATCGAAGATCGTGGCTTAAAGGATGATCATTGGGCATTTTTCTTCCGTAGAACAGGTCGGCGTAGCTTTTGAAAAGGCTTCTTACGTATTCGTTTTCGCCGGAGTGCTCTTTGTAAAATGCAATCGGGTCGGCCTGTGTGTACTGTTCGATTTTAGGGTTTATGATGATAAGGGTCAGCTGAACACAGAGCACGCACGCGATAAACAGCATCACCAGACCCGAAACCATTCTTTTACGCATGATAAATAAAAAAGCGACTCCGGAAAGCAACATAAAAACCATACCAATGAGACACTCCGCCCCGCTCCATGGAACCGGTTTACTTAGACAGGCGACCGCAAAGGAATCGCGTATAAGCGGTATAATGATCTGCTTGTGTTTCATGACAAGCGGGAACGCGCTTACCGTAACCCCTACAATCACCGTAAATACAAGAAACGAAACAAACAAAGGTCGGCTCCATTTTTCTTCGCCGGAGATCAGCTTCTGTAAATGCAGCGCGGCAAAGTAGGCAATCGGAAACCAGCATAATGAAGAGTAAAGTACGGTTTTAGTTTTTACAATAGAAAACAGAACAAGCACGACCCAGAAAAGTATTTTCATTATATCCGTATAGGCTCTCTGCCTGTCATTGTATCCTTCACCGGACTTTAACAACGCCTTAATCGCAAAAAACGAAGCGGGAAAACAACCGAAAAGAAGAACAAGGGGATGGAAATAAAACGGTCTTCCGTGCCCGGCGTCACCAGTTGAAAAAAGCCGTACATGATATTTCAGAAACTCTCTTATAAACCACGTCCCGTGCATTATGGTCTCTACGCCGTAAAATAGCGAAGAGACGAAAACCATTGCAATTGTAAAAAGCAATATTTCTTTGATAGAAACGAGCGATTTGAATCGATTTGAGAGGAAATAAACGAAAAGCGTAAGAGTAAAGATTATAAACGCCGCCGGTCCTTTTGTGATTATCGCAAGCCCTATAAATGCTCCCGAAGCTATAGACATGAGGCTTCGTTTCCTGCGGTCGTTGCCTGTAATCACCGAAGAGGCTGCGGTCAGACCGCAGAAAATAAAAAGATTGAAAACCGGGTCGATGATACCGGATTTGAAAAACACATGGGGCAGAAACGAGGAGGTAAAAACAAGCGCCCATAACAACCCGAATTGCGAATTAAAACGTTTTCTCCCTATAGAATAGACCACAAGAAGCGTAATAATACCGGTTACTGCATTCACGAAACGGGCTGCGAATTCGTTTATTCCGAAAATCTTCATCGAACAGGCCTGAAGCCAGAAGAAAAGAGGCGGTTTTTCCCAGAACGGCTGATAGTTAATGGTCACCCGCATGAAATTACCGCTCTCGAGCATTTCCCGTGCTGCTTCCGCAAAGTTAAGCTCATCCCAGTCGTAAAGGTGCACCGAATCGAGAAACGGAATAAAAAGCAAACCGCCTATAATAATAAGAAAAAGGCAGTTTATATACGAATCAGATAATAAAATATCCGGCCGCCGGCAAGACTCCGATATTTGTGTTTTTTCCGCCATTAATTCTCCTTAAATGAAACCGGATCGTATAAAATAAATTAATTTTCAACAGGGGAAAGAAAGGAAAATATATTATTGATATACAGTCCTTGAATCATCCGTAGAAGATTTCAGATATCGGAGCCGTCTTAAAGGAGGGTATATGAGTAATAGATTATTTATTTTCAAAGTGTTATGTTTTTTTTTGATAGTGGGCGCCGCATTTTCCGGAGAGGCATTGGCAGGTTTGCGCGATTTCGTCTTCACTTTACAGGGGAATAGATACCACGGCAGCATAGTAGGCAGAAATCGTGTCGACGGTCTTACCGGCGCCACTAAAAACGGACACGGCGCGACCTTAGGGGTCGAATACAATCTTAAAGGTCATCCTCTGCAGGCTTCCGCCACTTTCGGTTGGACCAAACAGAATGTAAGCTACGGTCCGCCGGCCGAAAACGTTCAGGGAAATCGGGAGATCAAGCTTTATCTTTTGGATATTCCGGTTATGTATAATTTCCATTTACTTAAGACGGAGCGTTTCGGACGAATGTTTCCACGGCTGATTCTGAGTTCAGGCGCATTTATCACATTTGTTCTTCGTCAACAAATATCGGATAGTGTTCTGATATCACCCGACGTATCAAAGTTGGCCATGGGACCGTTTTTGCGGGCCGCATACTATCCTTACCCCTTCAAATATCTGCGGCCCGGAATCTTTCTCGAATTCTACCGGAGCTTTGTTCCTAAAGTTTACGACGATCCACTTTTCAGGCAAAACGGTATTGCAGGACAACTCGGCATTATGAATTTCGGGATAGCAGTACGTATGTAGAATGTACCGCTCCCCTTAGCCGCCCGGGAGGGCGAAAAATCTATTCCTTGACCTGAGTGGTCAGAAATACCTGTAGCGACATCTGCTCTATCTGCCCCTGCAGTTCCTCGATGCCGTTTATATGAGCGTCCTCGTCATTAAGGATCTGCTGCAGAAGGTCGCGGGTTGCAAAATCCTTTAATTCGCCTGCAAGCGCAATGGCTTCGTTGTATGCTGCAACGGCTCCCTCTTCGGCAAGATGGTCGTTTGCCAGTTGTTTAGGCACGTCGGCGCCTATCGTTATTTTATTGAGCGTGGTGACGACCGGAGTCCCTTCCAGAAACAGTATGCGGCCGATGAGTTTTTCGGCGTGTTTCATTTCGTCAATCGCCCGTTTTTCGAAGTGCTTATGAAGCTTTTCATACCCCCAGTCGTCGCACATTTCCGAATGCACCATATATTGATTGATTGCAGTCAGTTCATCGGCAAGAAGAGCGTTAAGGGTAGAGATTATTTTGTTGTTGCCTTTCATGATACGGCTCCTTTCATATTGATGTAATTATTTTAATATTTTCAATACGTTGTTAGATCAAAATATTAAATTTCTAAACGAAATACTAATAAAAAAGATTTTTTCAATCGGCGGAGTTCGGTCTTTCGGGTTGTAATTTTTTAATATATGATTATATTATAAAAGTTTTGACGGTTATATTTACAAAAAAGGCATGACCATGACGGAGAAGAAAATAATTTTATCTTTTGTCCTTACTATAGGAATACTGTTGAATATCGCCGCCGAGACGGTGGACATAAGCGGAACCGTACGGAACAGTAGAAACAGGCCTATAGCAGACGCATTT
>FWPV01015535.1_pt1 | contig 10924 bp, 8 predicted proteins | sample 2228371 | NCBI WGS metagenome assembly FWPV01 (sample SAMEA103939776, study PRJEB20133) | metagenome | reverse complement strand
CCCCGGAAAAGCGGCCCGGCTGGCCTGCGCGCTATAGTACGAAGCATGAAGAGAGCGGTCGTGTTCGGCTGCGCCGGGCAATTGGGAGTCGAACTGGAGCGGGAGTTCCGGCAGCGGGGCTACGAGGTGGCCGGCTGGGACCGCCGCCAGGTGGACATCACCAGCGTTGAGGCGGTGGAGAACGCGGTGGCCCGCTTCGCCCCTGACGTCGTGCTCAACGCCGCGGCCTACAACCAGGTGGATGTGGCCGAGAGCGAACCGGCGGCCGCTTTCCAGGTGAATGCGCTCGCGGTGCGCAACATCGCGCTCGCCTGCCGGCAGTCCGGCGCCAAGATGGTGCATTATTCGACCGATTATGTTTTTGACGGCACGGCCGGCCGTCCGTATGTTGAAACCGACCCGCCGCATCCGCTCGGCGCCTACGCCGTCTCCAAGCTCGCCGGCGAGTATTACGCCAAGGCATACCTGGACGATGCGCTCATCATCCGCACGTCCGGAGTCTTCGGCCTGGGCGGACTGCAGACCGCGCGCGGCAACTTCATCGAGCTGATGCTGCGGCTGGCCAGGGAGGGCAAGACGATTCGCGTGGTGGAGGACCACATTGGCAGCCCGACTTATGCCCCTGCGCTGGCCGCGCGCACCGCGGATCTGGTCGAGCGCGGCATCTCCGGCGTCATCCACTGCGGCGGCGGCACGCCCATCTCCTGGTTCGATTTCGCTCGCCTGATCTTCGCCGAGGCGGGGCTTCAGCCCGACCTGCGGCCCACCAACGACCGCGAATACCGCACGCCTGCGCGGCGGCCGAAGTATTCTGCGCTGTCCAACGAGCGGATGGAGTCGCTCGGCATCGCGGCGATGCCGCCGCTCGAAACGGCTGTGCGCAGTTACCTGCAACTGCGCAGCCGGATGGTGGCCGCCTGATCCGGCGCTGCTCCGGCTGCGCTGGCGAACCACTCCCGGAACCATTCGGGAGACCGCGGCCTTGCAGAGGCCGCCGGGCCTGGGGTCAATCCTGGGGCGCGTAATAGCCCCGACGCACCTGCACCCGGTAATCGCGGTTCCGCGTTTTGACCTCGATGCGCCGGAAGCTGCCGTCGCGCGCCTGATTGGTCGGCGCGTAGGCCACGGAATACTGGCTGCGCAGTTCCGTCTGGATGGTGTTGTAGATGTCGTCCAGCGTCTCGCGCCGGCTCACGCGGAACACGCGGCCGCCCGTCTCGTCGGCCATGCGGCGCATGGCGCCCTCGCCGGAGACGCCGCCATACTGCCACGAGGTGTAGCGCGGATCCTCGAACAGCACGATGTAAAGGATGGCATCGGCCCGCTGCGCCTCCTCGATCGCGTCCTGGATCTTCACCCGGCTGCCGACGTCCACTCCATCGGTGATCACGACCAGCGCCCTTCGGCCCACCTCCCCGCGCAGCTTCTCCTTCGCGGCGAGCCACACGGCATCGTACAGCACCGTCCCGCGCGGGCCGCCGGGGAGCGGAACGGGAGACCCGGTAGGCGAAAGGCCGCTGGTGCCCGCGTTCAGACGAAGCCCATCCAGGGCCCTGGCCAGCAGAACCGGGGAGGCCGTGAAGTCCTGCAGCAGCTCCACGTCCACGCCGAAGCTGATCAGGAACGCCATGTCTTTCGGCCGCAGCACGCGTTCGAAGAACCGCCGGGAGGCGCTGCGTTCGACCTCGATCAGCGCTTCCTGGCTGCGGCTGACGTCGACCAGCAGCCCAAGGGTGAGCGGCTGGTCGGTCTCCCTGGAGAAGAAGCGGATCTCCTGCTTCTTTCCGTCCTCGAAGATGGTGAAATCCTCCTGCCCCAGCGTCGAGACGTACGCCCCCTTGCGGTCCCGCACGCTGAAGAACAGGTTGACCAGGTTGACGTCCACGCGGATCACCTGTTCGTCCGGCGGAGGTTCGGGCTGCTGGGCCGCGGGGCTCAGGCTCGCAGCGGCCGCAAGGGCCAGCACTGACAGGAAGACACTTCTCATTCGCTACCGATGGGATGCGGCCGCTGGAGCACTTGTTACAGGCGTTTGATGCAGGCGATTGGCGCTGCGCGGGAACGGGAAATGATTCCCGGTGCCGGCTGGCCTCCAGGACGGCATGGGGGAGCGGTTCGCTGTTTCGAATGCGCCACTGAGGCGGCGCATCCGCGCAGTGCGGCCCGGGCTGCGGAAATAAGAGACTCGGACGGGAAGGCAATCCGGCGGATTGTTGCAACTCGCAGCAGGGGGTGTTGGAGTCTGCAACATTCGGCGCAAGCCATTGAGGGCCGGGCGGTTGTCCTCGTTTCCTAACGTTACACGCTGCGGAGGGTGTTGGATTCTTCAACGCCCCTGATCTGGTCGAAGGCTTTCTGGCCCTTTGAAATCAACGACTTGTAATCGTGCCTGGTTTGGCTCCTGGAATGCCTTACATAGGGTGCAGGCTGGCGGTTCAGAAGCCGGCCCAGAGATCGAAAAGGAGAAAAGCCATGGTCGTCCTACTCGTTATTGTCACTTTCGCCATCTTCATCGCGATTGATCTGGTTCTGAGCCGTCACAAGGTGCCGGTCGTTTCGGTTGCCGCACAGGAAGCGGAAGCCGCCCCGGTGGGGCAGGAAGTGCTCAGCGGATTCCATATCCCCGCGAATCTCAAGTATCACCCGGGCCACACCTGGATGCTGAAGGAGCGGAAGAACGTGCACCGGGTGGGTGCTGACGAGCTGGCTGCCGTGCTCGCCGGCCCCGTGGACCGGATCGAGCTGCCGAAGCCGGGAACCTGGGTCCGGCAGGGCCAGAAGGTGTTCGCCTTTTACCGGGGCGAAGAGAAGATCGAGATGATCTCGCCAGTCGAGGGCGAGGTCGTTGAAGTGAACCGGGAGGTGGCGGAGAACCCGCGGCTGCTGCTGGAAGATCCTTACGGGCGCGGCTGGCTGATGACCGTGTTCTCGCCGGATGAGGAATCCCCCGCCCGCAACCTGCTGCCGAGTTCGCTGGTGCCGGCCTGGATCCGCGAGTCCGCCGAAATCTTCTATGGATTCCAGCCGCAGCTGGCGGGCGCCACGGCGGCGGACGGTGGCCGGGCGTCGAAAGATGCGACGGCTGCGCTGCCAGTGGATCGCTGGAAGGAAGCTGCACGGACCCTGCTGCTCAGTTAAAATGCCTCCATTGCCGAATTTCAGTACATCAGACTTGAAACTCTGATATAGAATGAAGGCGGAGGCCGACTGAGCCGCATGGCACGAGCGATTCTCTTCGACAGCACCGAATGCATCGGGTGCCGTCAGTGCGAACAGGGCTGCTCGGAGGGCAAGAACCTGCCCTACGACGACAGGATCGCGCAGGAAGAACGGACATCCGCGCACAAGCTGACAGCGGTTCGCACTTACGGCGAACGGTACTCACGAAAACTTTGCATGCACTGTCTGGATCCGGCATGCGCTTCGGTTTGCCCGGTGACGGCCCTTCAGAAGACCGCCGCCGGGCCGGTCATTTATCTGCCCGAGCGCTGCATGGGATGCCGGTACTGCATGGTGTCCTGTCCCTTCGGCGTGCCCGCCTATGAGTGGCACTCCCGCCTGCCCTACGTCCGCAAGTGCGATCTCTGCGCCGACCGCGTGCCCACCGGCGAGCCCACCCGCTGTGCCGAGGCCTGCCCGACGGGCGCCACGATCTCCGGCGAACGCGACGAGCTGATCGCCGAGGCGCGCAAGCGGATCGAGGAGAACCCGGGCAAGTACCAGCCGCGCATCTACGGCTTGGAGGAGGCGGGCGGCACGTCGGTCCTGATCCTCTCCGAGGTGCCTTTCGAGCAGATCGGCTACCCGGTCAACGTCGAGAAGACGGCGCTTCCGCAGTACACCTGGGCGGCGCTGAAGCATATCCCGGACATTGTCGTGATGGGCACGGTGCTTCTCGGCGGGGTGCACTGGCTCACCCACCGGAAAGAAGAGGTGGCGCGGAAGGAGGGCAGGCGATGATGGAGCTGGCAAGGCGGTATTTCTGGCGCGCCGTGTTCGCCGTCGTGATGGCGGCGGGCCTCTGGGCCACGTTCCTGCGCTTCTGGGGCGGGCTGGGCGCATCCACCAATCTGAGCGACCAGTTCCCTTGGGGCATCTGGATCGGCTTCGACGTGCTGTGCGGCGTCGGCCTGGCGGCGGGCGGCTTCACGCTGGCCGCCACGGTGCATATCTTCAACATCAAGTCCTACCACGCGGTGGTCCGGCCGGCCATCCTGACGGCCTTCCTCGGCTACCTGCTGGTCGTGGTGGCGCTGATGTTCGACCTGGGCCACCCGTACCGGATCTGGCACCCGCTGATCATGTGGAACCCGCGCTCGGTGATGTTCGAGGTGGGCTGGTGCGTGACGCTGTACACGACGGTGCTGTTCCTGGAATTTCTGCCTGTGGTGCTCGAGAAGTTCAGGATGCACACGGCGCTGAAGATCATGAAAGGGGTCACGCTGCCCATCATCATTGCGGGCGTGATCCTGTCGACGCTGCACCAGAGCTCGCTGGGCAGCCTGTTCCTGATCATGCCGGACCGGCTGCACCCGCTGTGGTGGACGCCGCTGCTGCCGGTGCTGTTCTTCATCTCGGCGGTGGCCACGGGGCTGGCGATGACGATCTTTGAGAGCTGGCACAGCTCGAAGGCGTTCGGGCGGCAGCTGGAGTACGGGCTGATCTGCAACATGACGCGCGTGCTGGCGGTGATCACGGCGGTGTACCTGACGATGCGCTTCCTCGACCTGAGCCACCGCGGGGCGCTGGCCAAGCTGAACGAGCCTGGCATCGAGCGGTGGATGTTCGGGCTGGAGATCGTGCTGATGGCGGTGCCGATGCTGATGTTCTTCCGCGAGAAGACGCGGCGGCATCCGCTGGCGGTGTATCTGGGCGTGGTGATGTTCCTGCTCGGGTTCGTCGCCAACCGGATGAATGTCAGCGTGACGGGCCTGGAGCGGGCTTCGGGAGTGACCTACATTCCGAAGTGGAGCGAAGTGGCCGTGACGCTGGCGATCATCGCCGCCGGGTTCGCCATCTTCCGGCTGGCGGCGCGCTACCTGCCGGTCTTCGAAGAAGAGCATCACGAGGATCAGGAGAGCGCTCCCGGAACGAGGATTCCCACCCTGCAGGGCGCAGCCGCGCAGGGGGACTAGGAGGGGCCGTGATGCAACGGCCCGTCCGCCTGCCGCGGTTCGGCCTGGCGGCCAAGCTGGCCGTCTGGCTGGTGGGAGGCGTGCTGCTGTGCTTCGTGCTGTTCAGCTTCGCGCACCAGAGGCTGGAGCAGCGGCACCTGGAGTCGCTGGTGTCGCTGTCGGCGCAGCGGGTGGCCGATGTCGTGCACTTCTCGGCGTGGCAGGCGATGCTGCGCAACGACCAGGAGATGCTGTACACGATGATCCGGGACATCGGCCGGGAGCCGGGGATCCGGCGGCTGCGGATCATCAATGAAGTCGGGCTGGTGCGCTACTCGACCGACACGGCGGAAATCGGCACGATGGTGGACAAGCAGGCCGAGGCGTGCTACGCGTGCCATGCGCAGGCGGAGCCGCTGGCGCGCCTGCAGCGCAAGGACCGGACGCGGATCTTCCGCGCCGACGAAGGCCACCGCGTGCTGGCGGTGATTCTGCCGATCGAGAACCACCCGGACTGTAGCACGGCCGCCTGCCACGCGCATCCGCCTTCGCGGCGGATTCTCGGGGTGATCGACGCGCACCTGTCGCTGGACGCGGTGGACGAGCAGCTGGCCGAGCACCGCGCGCAGATGTACCTGTTCACGGCGGGCGCGGCGGTGATCGGCTGTCTGATGGCGATTCTCTTCGTGTGGTACTTCGTCCACCGCCCCGTGCATGATCTCGTGGCGGGTACGATGCGGCTGGCGTCGGGCGACCTGAGCCACCGCATTCAGGTGCGGTCGCGCGACGAGCTGGGGGTGCTCGCCGAGTCGTTCAACGAGATGGCGGAGGATCTGGAGAAGACGCACCGCGAGCTGACCGAGTGGGCGGACACGCTCGAGGAGCGTGTCCGCGAGAAGACGGCGGAACTGGAAGCCGCGCAGAGGAGCCTGATCCACACGGAGAAAATGGCCTCGCTGGGGAGGCTTGCGGCGACGGTGGCGCACGAGGTGAACAACCCGCTGTTCGGGATGCTGACGTATGCGCGGCTGGTGCTGAAGGACCTGCAGAAGCCCGATCTGGATGAAGCGGCGCGGCAGCGGATGATCGACAACCTGCGGATCATCGAGCGCGAGAGCCGCCGCTGCGGGGATCTGATGAAGAACCTGCTGGCGTTCGCGCGGCAATCGACGCCGCAGCGGGTACGGATCCAGGTGAACCAGATCGTGGAGCGGGCGGTGCGGCTGGTGATGCACCAGTACGAGCTGTCGCAGATCGCGCTGCGCACGCAGCTGGACGATTCGCTGCCCGAGATCGACTGCGACCCCGGGCAGATCCAGCAGGTGCTGATCGTGCTGCTGGTGAACGCGCAGGAAGCGCTGGGGCGCGGAGGCGAGGTGACGGTTGAGACGCGCCGCGCCGAGAGCGGCATCGAGCTTGTGGTGCGCGACAACGGACCGGGCATCGCTCCGGAGCTGCAGCTGCAGATCTTCGAGCCGTTCTTCTCGACCAAGGACGATCCGCACCGCACGGGGCTCGGGCTGGCTGTGGCGCGGGGCATCGTGGAGCGGCACGGCGGGCGGATCCGGCTGAACTCGGCGCCGGGCAAGGGGGCGGAGTTCATCGTCGAGCTGCCGCTGGAGGCGAAGGAGCCGGAGGGCGAGCCGGAGACGATGGTGAAGGGAGAGGCGTGATGGGCGAGCCAAGCATCCTCATTGTCGACGACGACATTGTCGTGCGGGATTCGCTCGGCAAGTGGTTCGAGAGCGAAGGCTTCCAGGTGTCGATCGCGCCGGGGGCGGCGGCGGCGCTGGAGATGCTGGCCAGCCGCCGGTTCGACCTGGCGCTGGTCGACATCAAGATGCCGGGGGTCGACGGCATTGAATTGCAGGCGAAGCTGCGGGAGATCGATCCGACGATGCCGGTGATCATCATGACGGGCTTCGCCAGCGTGGAGACCGCGGTGCGGGCGCTGAAGAACGGGGCTTACGACTACATCACGAAGCCGTTCGACCCCGACGAGCTGGTGCACCTGGTGAACAAGGCGATCTCGCACAAGCGCGCCGAGCGGGAGGTGTCGAAGCTGAAGGAGAACCTCGACGAGATCTTCCCCGAGACGAAGCTGATCGGGCAGAGCCCGGCGATGAAGCGCGTGATCGAACTGGTGGAGACCGTTGCGCCCACCGACGCGACGGTGCTGATCACGGGCGAGAGCGGCACGGGGAAGGAAGTGGTGGCGCGCGCGATTCATGCGCTGAGCCCGCGGCGGTACAACCCGATGGTGGTGATCCACTGCGGGGCGCTGACGGAGTCGCTGCTGGAGAGCGAGCTGTTCGGCCACGAACGCGGCGCGTTTACGGGCGCGCAGGCGCGCAAGAAGGGCAAGTTCGAAGTGGCTGACGGCGGCACGGTGTTCCTGGACGAAATCAGCGACATCAGCCTGCGCGTGCAGACGGACCTGCTGCGCGTCCTGCAGGAAAAAGAGATCGTGCGCGTGGGCGACACGATGCCGGTGAAGGTGGATTTCCGCGCCATTGCGGCGACGAACAAAAGCCTGGAGCGGCTGGTGGAGGAGCGGGTGTTCCGCCCGGACCTGTATTACCGGCTGAATGTGTTCTCGATCAACATTCCGCCGCTGCGGGAGCGGAAGGAAGACATTCCGCTGCTGGTGGCGCATTTCCTGGACAAGTTCGCGCGGCAGATGAACCGTCCGCCGCAGCGGCTGGCGCCGGAGACGATGGAGCTGCTGATGCGGTACGACTGGCCGGGCAACGTGCGCGAGCTGGAGAACGCGATCGAGCGGGCGCTGCTGATGCGGCGGGAAGGGGATCTGAAGCCGGAGGATTTCCCGTTCCAGCTGCATCCTTCCGCGCCGGTGATCGCCACGGGGCAGAGGCTGGAGGACGTCGAGAAGGCGCACATTGAGCGGGTGCTGGCGGAAACGCGGTGGAACCTGTCGAAGACGGCGCGGATTCTCGACATCGACCGCACGACGCTGTACAATAAGATCCGCAAGTACGGCCTGCGCGAGCCCGCCAGCCGTTGACAGCGAGGCCCGCCGTGGTCGAGGCGCTGACCTTCATCCGGATGGGGCTGGCGAACTCGGACGGCGTTCCTCCGATGGAGCTGCTGGACCGGCTGGCGGCCGAGGCGGCGCGGCTGCTGGGCGCTTCCTGCCACATCGAGACGGAGCCGCTCGACATCACGTTCAGCTACGACGAACTGCGGCGGCAGGCGTGGTCGACGCCGGTGCTGGCGCGGCTGGCCGGGCGGCCGCATCCGCCGGGCTCCGCCGTGGTGGGGGTGACGGGGCTGGACCTGTTCGTTCCGGTGTTCACGTTCGTGTTCGGAGAGGCGCAGGTGGCGGGCCATGCGGCTGTCATCAGCACGCACCGGCTGCGGGATGAATACTACGGGCTGCCGCCGAACCCGGCGCTGCTGCTGGAGCGGCTGATGAAAGAGCTGCTGCACGAGCTGGGCCACACGCAGGGGCTGCGGCACTGCGGCGACTGGCGCTGCGTGATGAGCAGCGCCCACACGGTGGAGCGGATCGACGTGCGGCAGGCGGCGTTCTGCCCCGACTGCGCGCGGTTTCTGCACGCGCGCGCCCGCTTCTGAGCGGCGGCCGCTTTTCGGACGCCTGTGGTTGAATAGGAGCATGGCAGACACGGCAATTCTGATCGCGAACGGGGATCTCCGCCTTTCGGCGAACCAGGTGTGCTGGCCCGCACAACAGGCGGCCGAGCAGAAAGTGATGGAGGCGGTGCGCAGCCTCGGATATTCCATCGAGCGCGGCCATCCATACGACGAAAACAAGAAGCACGGTTTCATCGACAGCCTGAAATACGGGATGGAAGTGTTCCGCAACATTCCTCCCACGGCGCCGCTGATCGTGGTGGAGGCCGTCTGGCAATATTCGCATCACATTCTGCACGGGCTGTACACGCACCAGGGGCCGATCCTGACGGTGGCCAACTGGAGCGGGCAGTGGCCGGGGCTGGTGGGCATGCTGAACCTGAACGGCTCGATGACGAAGGCCGGCATCCCGTATTCGACGCTGTGGAGCGAGAATTTCGACGACGAGTTTTTCCTGAGCGGGCTGAAGAAGTGGCTGGAGGGCGAAAAGCTGGTGCACGACACGCGGCACGTGCGGCCGCTGGCCTCGTTCCGGCTGCCGTCCGACTGCGAGGAGATGGGGGCGCGGATGGCCCGCGAGCTGTACCGGAACAAGGCCATCATGGGCGTGTTCGACGAGGGCTGCATGGGCATGTACAACGCCATCATCCCCGACGAGCTGCTGCACCGCACGGGCGTGTTCAAGGAGCGGCTGTCGCAGTCGGCGCTGTACGCCGAGATGCTGACCGTGAGCGACGAGGAAGCGCTTGCGGTGCGGCGCTGGCTGGACGCGAAGGGCATGAAGTTCGTCACCGGGCCGAATCCGGAGACGGACCTGACGGACTATCAGATTCTGCAGCAGTGCAAGATGTACATCGCCGCGCTGCGCATTGCGGATGATTTCGGCTGCGACACGATCGGCATCCAGTATCAGCAGGGGCTGAAGGACCTGGCGCCGGCGTCGGATCTGGTGGAGGGGCTGCTGAACAACGTGGACCGTCCGCCGGTGCAGGCGCGGGGCAACGGGCGCATTCTGTACGAGGGCAAGGCTCTGCCGCATTTCAACGAAGTGGACGAGTGCGCCGGGCTCGACGCGCTGATCACGAACCGCATCTGGACGGCGCTCGGCTACGATCCCGAGACCACGCTGCACGATGTCCGCTACGGCGAGGAGTACAACGGCGAATATGTGTGGGTGTTCCTGATCTCGGGCGCGGCGCCGCCGCAGCATTTCATCGGCGGATACGCGGGCGCTTCGAGCGAGCGGCAGCCGCCGATGTATTTCCGGCTGGGAGGCGGCACGCTGAAGGGGATTTCCAAGCCGGGCGAGATCGTCTGGAGCCGGATCTTCGTCGACGCTGGCGTGCTGCGCGCCGATCTGGGGCGGGCGAAGGTGGTGGAGCTGCCGCGCGAGGAGACCGAGCGGCGCTGGCAGATCACGACGCCGCAGTGGCCGATCATGCACGCCGTGCTGTACGGCATCACGCGCGATCAGATGATGGCGCGGCACAAGGCGAACCACATTCAGGTGGCTTACGCGCCCGACGCCGCGGCGGCGAACCGCGCGCTGGCGGTGAAAGCCGCCATGTTGCGCGAAATGGGCGTCGACGTTTCGATCTGCGGCACGCGGCACGGACTGGAGTAAGGCTGCCGGGGCGGCATCCGGCGGACGGAAAAGCGGAGGAGGCCGCAGGCGAACGCGCAGCGACGGCGCGGAATTCTGCGGCCTCCGCCCGTGTTGCGTCCCCGAGTCCGGCGTCCGGCGCGGCGTGAAATTCACCTCGGAATCCGGTCCCCCAAAAGGGGAATCGTGTTCCCGTATCCTTTTCCGGCGGCTAGAATGGGCGGAGAGCGAGGAGGTCCGGAATGATTGAAACGGGGCTTCACGGAAAAGTGGTTGTCGTCACCGGTGCGGCCGCCGGAATCGGTCATGCCACCGCGATCCGGTTCTCTCTGGAAGGCTGCCATGTGGCGGCGTGGGACGTCGCCCGCTGCGAGCACTGCCCGCCGGACTGGTTCGGTCTGCAGGTGGATGTCAGCGATCCGGCCGCCGTTGATCAGGCGGCGCAGGCCGTGGTGGAGAAATTCGGGCGCATCGATGTGCTGGTGAACAACGCGGGCATTCTGCGGGACGGGCAGCTGGTGAAATTCCGCGACGGCGCAGTGACGGGCCGGATGACGGACGAGGATTTCAACCGGGTGATCGACGTCAACCT
>FWPV01015534.1_pt1 | contig 10924 bp, 4 predicted proteins | sample 2228371 | NCBI WGS metagenome assembly FWPV01 (sample SAMEA103939776, study PRJEB20133) | metagenome | reverse complement strand
CCTGTTCACGGATTCCTCGGGGGCGTACGAGATCGTGAAGTCCGGCTCCGAGTGGCGGGTGGTGTGGATGCTCCCTCGGAACGTGTATCGGGTGATGCGCCGGAACCCGGCCACCAACGAGCCCGCCGGCGACAACCCGCTGGACTTCCGGCCGATGTACGCCAAGCGGCTCGATTCGGGAGAGATCCTGATCGTGAACGGCTACTTCGGCAGAAAGCGGAACGGACAGCCCTTCGAGGGAGAGATTCTGCAGCTGAACGGCGACTGGGATCCCGGCGTGCTGGGCAGCGGCTTCCAGTTCACGCAGACGAACCTGGGCTTCAGCTCGATCAGCGTCCGGTTCGAACTGCCGCCGATCCAAGGGACGCGCGGGCTGACCCTGCCCGTCTTCGCCGACCGAGATTGAACGGAGAACGATGGTGAGCACCATGGCACGACGAACGCACCTCTTGGCCGGGCTCCTGGCGGCGTGCGCGCTGACCGGGGCGGGGGCGTTGTCCTGGGCGCAGGATTTCCCGACCTTCCGGGGCGACAACGAGAGAACCGGCCGAAACACGGGCGCAACCGTGAGCAGCCCGGGCCGCGCCAACCTGCGGTGGTGGCACCCGGCGGGCGTGACTGGGGCCGCGAGCCAGATCGTGAGGGACAACACGTCCAAGCGCGCGAGCAAGACCGGAGCGTGGTCCTCGCCGAGCACCGGCGGGGAGGCCTCGTCGGTGTTCGTGCCGAGCCAGACCGGCGACGCCGCCGTGGATGCCCTGATCTCGTCGTTCTTCGACCCGACCTCGCCGAACTTCGGCGTGCGGCCGATCGTGCCGGCCTACGAGTTCGCCATCGCCACGCCGAGCGCGACGTTCACCAACTACGACAACTACGATCCCACGGTGCCCGCGGCAGGGTCGGCGCGAACATTCGCCTGGGACCTGACCCCGTCGGACGCCTCCGCGCGGAACTACGCGGTGTACGTGTGGATTCCGACCGGTCCGACCGACCTCGATCCGGGGCCCGGCGTCACCTTGGTCTACCCGCAGCGGTACTTCGTGTTCGAGGTGCTCTACAGCGGTAAGCGCCACGTGGAGATCGTGGACACCTCGGCGAGCGGCACCGGATGGGTGCGGCTGGGCAACGGCGGCCTGCCCACGGACCGTCTGTTCCCCTACGACGGGACCGGCTCGCTGACGGTGCGCCTCTACAACACCATCCCCCGCGACCGCAGCGGCAGCCTGATGGGACAGTCGGGCGGCACCACCATCACGCTGGTGTACGCCGACGCCGCCAAGGCCGAGCCGATCTACGGGTCCTACACGGCGAGCACGATCATCAACATGCTGTCGGACGCCGCCTCGACCCGGAACGTGGTGGCCGCCCGGAACGAGTACACGGTCGACGGGACGGGTCGGACCGTGGCGGCCGGAGTCGTCCGCTCGTTCGACGTGGAGACGGGCGCCGTGCGATGGACCTTCTCGCCGACCGACAACTCCGGCCGGCAGATCGTCGTCGACGCGCCGAGCAGCCAGGTTACGCCCAACCCGCCGGCTTGGTCGGCGCAGACCGCCGCAAGCGGCTACCTCGGCGCGGACTACTTCGCCGCGCCCGTGGTGGCGGACCGCGCCTCCGCCACCGACGTTCGGTACATCCCGAACCTGCCCGCTGGCGAGTACGCGATCAGCATGTGGCTGGCAGGCAGCAACGGCGGCCAGCTGTTCGCACGCAAGACCATCGTGGAGATTCACGAGGGCGCGACCGTCACCGACGTCGAGGTGAACCAGGACTCGCAGTCGCGGTGGGTCCGCATCGGCAACCGCAGGTTCCGGCACAGCTCCACCGCCCCGCTCCAGGTGCGGGTGCTGAACTACAGCGCGGAGGCCAACGACGCGCTCGAGGGTCGGCTCGCCTACGCGGACGCCATCGCGTTCAACAGCGGACCCGATCTCGCCGTCAAGTCGACGCCCGTGCAGGTCGACGGCGCGCTGATCAGGATGGCGCCGGGAGATCCGCCCGTGCCGACCGACGTGACGCTGGTGGCCTCCGAGGACGGTCGCATCTACTGCCTGGAGTCTCAGGCGACCGGCAGTCCGCGCGTGCTGTGGGCCTATCCGAGCCTGCGCGACCCGCTGGACCCGTCGTGGAGCGACCCGAACCAGACGAGCGGAGAGGACGGGGTCGGCCCTGTGGCCGAGATGCCCACGGGCTTCGACCTCTCTTCGGCCTTGGTCAAGCGCATCGACGGCAACGACTTCCTGTACGTCGCCGCCTCGAACGGCCGGGTGTACTGCATCGACATGGCCGGCCGCGGCGACATGAACCTCGCCACCGGCCGCGCCGGCACGACCACCCGCGTGTGGACGTGGCCTGACGACTACCCGTCGAACTCCAAGACCTCCAGCTTGGGATCGTTCCTCGGGTCGATCGCCTTCGCGGACACGGCCTCCGGCCCGACGATCATCGTCCCGGCCCGCCAAGGAAGGATCTACGCGCTGGACGCCCGCGGATCGAGCGGCAAGAAGACCACCGTGCGGTGGCAGTATCCCGCGCTGGACCAGCCGACGCTGGGCGAGATCGTGTCGACTCCCGCCGTCGCATTCGGAAAGGTCTTCGTCGGCACGCTGCCCAAGGTCGACGAGGCTAACGGCGAGTTCCTCGCCCTCAACGCGGATGACGGCTCCGTCGTCTGGACCTTCAGCGGGACGAGCGCCCTGCCCACCGACGGCTGGGTCGCCAGCCCGACTGCCGTCCCCGGAGTCCTTCTCGGCGGGGGCGAGCCCGACACGGTGTTCGCCGCGAACGAGAACGGCACGGTCTACGCCTTCGACGCGAGCGGATCGGGCGGTTCGGCCGTCGTCCGGTGGCAGACCTCCGAGCTGGCCACCAGCTTCGCCGGCGGCGGCCTGACCTTCACGACGCTGCGCGTGCTGAACAACGTCGGCACGCTGACCCCCTCGCCGGTGCCGTGCGTGCTGGTTCCGACGGCCGAGGGCCGCCTCGTGGCTCTGTTCGCCCAAGCGGCCTCGACCAACCGCTATGGCGGCCGCAGGGCTTGGGAGTACGTGCTGGCCGGAGGCCTGACGGGCCATGCCTCGGCAGGCCGCAACTGGCTGACCGTCGCCGACGCCAAGGGCTTCCTGTACGCCTTCAACGACGACGTCGGGCTGCTGACGCCCGGCGAGCCGCCCGGGTCCGAGGGCGTGGTCGAGAACGACCCGGTGGCGGACAACTTCCGCAACGCCCGGATCAAGCTGATCGACCAGGCGACGTATCGCCAGCTCCGAGCCGGCACGATGGACTACGCCGCCGCCGAGGCCGCCACCGAGGTGGGTGGCAGCCCGCTGGCGTTCGAGTGGGGCGAGCGCATCTACGTGCTGGTCTACCGCTACCCGCACTCCACCCAGACTCCGGACGGCGACAGCGTGCCCCCGCCCACGGTGAACTTCCTGTTCACGGGGCAGGGCTCGGCGGCCCGCACCATCTCGGTGGAGAGCCGCCAGTTCCCGATCGTGTCGGGCTCGAACCCGCCGACCGCGACGGACGGCACGCGCCTGGACGGCTACGCGGTGATCGACTTCGCGATCCAGCCCGGCGGCGCGAACGCGATGCCCCCCGGCGATGGGAGCGTCACGGCCACCATCACCACCCGCTCGCTGAACGACAACGGCCAGCAGCAGACGGTGAACCTCGACCCGACCCAGTCGGTCCGGACCTTCAAGGTGGCGAACCCGCTGGCCTTGGTCATTACCAACCCGGCCGACGCGCTCCGCACCGTCGGCTACTCGGTGAACCCGTCCGACGCCGAGAACCTGATCAACGGCTCGAACGTGCCTGGCACGCAGAAGAACCGCCTGCTGGCCAGCGTTGGGCTGGTCGCGCACGGACAGAGCGGCGGGGTGACCGTCTCCGTGGTCGATCGGAGCCTGATGCGGCTTCTGCGCGGACCGGGGCGTGGGCTGGACAACGTTCGCGTCGAGACCCGGCCGCTGGCTTGGCTCGGAGGCGTCGGCGCCGTGCTCTTCCCGCTGGACCAGACGCTCTTCCCGAACTACGAGGACCTGCCGTCCAGGTTCCCGAACGATAGCTTGGACTACCCGGACATCGGGGCGGGCTCGGTCAAGGTCACGAAGTCGGTGTTCGGAGGGGCCGAGAACCCCGTGTTCTCCGGGGTGAGCCTGAACCCGCCGTCGTTCCCGGATGAGGCGAACCCGGTGCCCAGCCAGCGCACGCTCAACCCGACGCCGTTCGACTTCGTGGTGGAGGTGCCCCGGTTCCAGCCGCCGAACGCCACCGTGCTGCAGGATTCGGCCGGGGCCGACGTTCCGGCGGGCTACGCCGGCAGGCTGTTCGTGCTGGTCGACAGCAACGGAAACGGAAGGCTGGACCTCGGCACGGGTCTGAGGGAGGCCTACCGCAGCTTCCGGCTCGCCTCGCCGGTTGACGTGGACGAGCGGTTCGCGGTGAAGACGCCCGTGGTGGACGCCGGGAGCTTGCCGATCGGCGCGGGGTTCAGCCCGCTGGCGCCGTGGGATCCTTCTTCGCCGCTGAGCCCGCTCACGGGTCCGTTCCGAGACCTGTTCAAGCCGTTCACGGTGGTGAACGAGGGCAACGTCAACCTGCTGAACCTGCGCCTGGCGAAGGCCACCCAGCTGCTGGCGGGGCCGCTCAACCCGTGGCCGATCTACTCGACCACGAACCACGACGCGGCCTGGCTGGAGGCGGCGGCCAACGTGTTCTCCAGCCTCGATCCCGACTCCCGGTGGATCCTGACGGACGACGGCGGGAACCCGCACCCGAACGTGGTGCTGCAGAAGGCTCGGCCGGGCGACCGCGTCGGCACCGAGCTGAACCTGAACGCCACGAGGCGGGCCAACCCGGTGCTCGGCGTGCAGCAGGGCAAGCTCTCCTCCACCGCGCCCGACCCCTACCTGCCCAGCGTGGCGGTCACAGTTCCGCTGGGCATGCCGAGCGGCGTGTACCAGCAGGTGATGCGCGTGATCAACGAGGTGCGGACGCCGACCTATCCCGCGAACCAGGCGCTGAGCCTGGACCAGTACGGCGCGGGACTGGAGGCCTACTCCGACCCGACGCTCACGCTGCGCTTCACCGTGCGGGAGGGCCGCCTGACGAACGCTCCCACCCGCTACTCGGCTCCGCTGATCGAGGACACGGTGTCCGGATCGGAGCGGTTCCTGCACCCCAACGTGCAGCCGACCGTGGCGCGGGCGACCAACGGCAGCCTGCTGGTGGCCTGGGCCTCGCCGAGGTCCTCCTTCGCGGAGGCCCAGCCCGGAGCGGACGCCCCCTCAGACCAGCCGTACCGGATCTTCCTCTCCACGCTGCGGGGCACGACGCCCGCCGCGGTCACGGGACCGAACAACCTGCGCGACCTGAACTGGTTCGTCCCGGCGGCTCCCGACCGCTGGTTCAGCCAGCCCTCGGACGCTCCGTATCCGAACGTCCCGAACCAGGCTGCGGCCGACGCCCTGTTCGGCGTGGACACCGCCAACAGCCAGTCGGTCGTTCTCACCACGATGAAGTTCGGTCTGCCGACGCTCCCGTCGCTCGGGTTCGTGGATCCGTTCAGCGGCGGCGACCTCGGAACGGCGTATCTGGCGTTCGTGGGCGAGGCCCAGGTGCAGACGCTCAACGGCCGCGCGAACCAGAGCAGGATTTTCCTCGCTCCGGTGAGCGTCTCCGCGGCGGGCGTGCCGACCGTCGGAGCGCCGATCCGCGCGACCAAGGACGACCCCGGCATCCGGAAGACCCGCTTGAGCCTGGTGCAGACCGGCGACCGGGCGACGGTGTTCTTCGCCGCGAGCACCGGCGGAGGCTCGCAGGTGTCGTACACGACCTACAACCCGTCGGTGGCGAACATCGACGACCGATGGTCGCCGATCCGTTCGGTCTCCCTCGGGGCGGGCTTCGAGGAGCTCTCTTCGCCGAGCGTGTCGGCTCGGATCTACACAGGCGCACCGCAGCCCGCTGGCGGCTTCACCCTGAACCCCGGCACCCGGATTCTGGAGATGGCGTTCGTCGGCAAGCTGCGCGGCCGGCCGAACAGCGAGGTGTTCCTCGCCCGCATGGTCGCGGACGCCAACGGAGCCCCCGTGCGGCTGGCGGCCTTCGCGCCGCGGCAGAACGAGGTTCTGGAGGCCGTGGGGCCCGGCGTGTACCGCTCGCAGGGAGTCAGCTGGAACCTGAGGTTCGCGCCCCAGCTGTGGCAGAGCCTCAACGGCGTCGCGACCAACCTGGAGGTGCCCAACACCAGACGCGTGGACTCCACCACCGGGATCGTCACGTTCGAGACGAGGCTGGGCGGGCGCGTGACCCTCGATCCGAACTCGGGCACGGTGCGCTTCGGGACCGCAACCCCGAACCAGAAGGCCGTGCTGCTCCTGACCTACCAGCCGTACGCGATCCGTGTGAGCGGCGCGGGTCAGACGACCTCCCACTCCGCTCCGAACCTGCTCTTCGACAATCGGCTGATCGCCGACGCGAGCTACTGGGTGCGGCCGGGAGGCTCCGGCGTGACCAATGCCGACAGCGACCCGATCCGGACCTCCCGGTACGTCGTGGCCTACGGTCGGTCGGCCGCGGGCGGCGGCCAGTCCGCGCGGCCCTACCTCCGGTCCTTCCGGCTCGGCGTGCAGCTGCCCGCGGGCGTGCTCACGAACCCGGACGGCACGATCGTGTCCCTGGCCGTGGTCGGGGCGACGGGCGCCTACCAGGTCGACCCGGCGCGCGGCCGCGTGTACTTCACGGACGCCGACGAGGGCCGGAGCGTGTCCATCGCCTTCCAGGGCGCGACGGAGGACGGCGTGCCGGTCAACGTGCCGGCCGCGACCTACACCGTGGGCCCGGTGCCGGAGCAGGAGGAGTTCCCGGTGCCGATCGCCCAGCCGGTGAACGAGAGCTCCCCGTTCCTCAGCCTGGATCCGTTCGATCCGGCGGGAGCGATCGGGACCCGCCGGCCGGGCCTGATCTGGATGGTGTGGACCAGCACCCGCGCCGGCGTGCCGGACATCTATCTGCAGACTCTGGCTCCGCGCTTCGCCCCGATCCCGGCGACGCGGTAGCATCGGTTGGGACACGGAACGTGGGCCGCGGGCGGTGGGACGGGCCGCCCGCGGAGGAGCTAGGGATGGCGAACCGAATCGTGCCTGGGCTGCGTCCAAGTAGGGTGAGGGTCGCCTTGGTTGACAGGTTGGACGGGCTGGTAGTAAGATTAGCTCGCCTCTAGGCAGGCGCAGGGATCGGGTTTATGGCCAAGAAGCTGAGCAGCGCGCTGGGCATCGATATCGGGAGCAAGACCATCAAGGTCGCCGAGGTGAAGAACCAGGGGCGGCAGGCGGTCGTCACCGCTCTCGGCGCCATCGAGACCCCTGCGGACAGCGTGGACCACACCGGCGTGTACAACGCCGACAACGTGGGCGCGGCCCTCAAGCAGCTCCTGCAGTCCATCGGCGCTTCCTCCCCCAACGTGGTCGTGTCGATCGCCGGCCAGGCCTCGGTGCTCGTGCGCACGCTCGAGGTGCCTCGGATGAACGACACCGAGCTCGCCGAGCACATGCAGTGGGAGATCAGCCGCAACATCCCGTTCGCCGAGAGCACGGTCCAGAGCGCCTACGCCAAGCTGGAGGACCAGGACCCGAACTCGGCCAACATGGACGTGCTGCTGGCGATCTCGCCGCAGAGCGCCGTGGACACGCTGATCGCGGCGATCAAGAAGTCGGGCAAGCAGCTGGCGGCCATCGACGTGGAGCCGACGGCGGTGGCACGCATGCTCGCGGTCGGCGGGGTGGACCCGACCGAGGTCTCCTGCGTGGTGGACATCGGCCACAAGACCACGGGCATCAACATCTACCGAGGCCGCAACCTTCTGATGCCGAGGCAGGTGCCCGTGGGTGGAGAGTTGTTTGCCCAAGAGCTGTCGCGGAACCTCAGCGTGAGCCTGGAGGAGGCGGAGGAGATCCTGAAGACGAAGGCGGAGATTCCGCGCGGGTACGTTGCCGAGGCGCCGCCAGACCCGTTCGCGGTTCCGGGCTCGCTGTCGCCGGAACCTCTGCAGCCGTACAACCCCTTCGCGCCGGAGCCGGAGCCCGGCGGCGGCATGGATCCGAACGCCACCGGAGGGTTCGAGCCGATGCCCCAGCCGGACGCGACGCCGGAGCCTGTGGGAAGCCCGGAGACGATGCGCATCTTGGACGGCTTCCGGCCGGCCCTGGAGGAGCTGGTGGCCGAGATCCGCAGGTCTCTGGACTACTTCCGGAGCAAGGGCGGAGAGGTCGACCGGTTGCGCCTGTTCGGCGGCGTCGCCAGGCTGAAGGGGTTGCCGGACTATCTCGGAGCCTCTCTGGGGCTCGGTTGCGAGCTGTTGGACCCGTTCAAGGGAGTGTCGGTGAACGCTCGCAAGGCGGACCCCGAGCTGATGGACGGTCGGCGGGGCGAATTCGTCGTGGCGATCGGAAACGGCCTGTACATCCTGTTCTGATTTAGGGAAGAAGAATGAAGCTCAACCTCCTGCCGCCATACGTCAGCAAGGGAAAGCAGTCGAAGGTGGCCATCGTTCTGATGGTGCTCATCCTTCTGCTCAGCGTGCTCGCCAGCCTCGGCATGATGGTCGTTTCGAAGCAGGCCTACGAGCGGGAGAAGGCCAGGGCCGACGCCCTCGAGAAGCCGGCGAGCGACGTGGTGGCGCTGAGCAAGCTCGCGGACACGATCACGGCCAGCGCCCAGACGGTGGTGCTGAACGTGGAGCTGGCGAAGGCGATGCAGGAGCACTGCTCGGCCTATCCCGACTTCTACGATTCGGTCCGACGGTACATCCCAGCGTTCTTCCGGGTGACCTCCATGTCCGCCTCGCCGATGGACGCGGAGACAGTGACCCTCACCCTCTCCGGCGTGCTGAAGACGCAGGAGGAGTACGCGAACCTGATGCTGGCGCTGAACCGCATTCCGAACGTTCGGTCCGTGAGCCGGTCCGGCTTCCAGCTGGTGGAGACCTACGTTCCGAACCTGACCCAGCTCGATCAGACGGGAAGGCCGATCCGACAGGGCGAGCAGCCGCTCCCCGACGACCCTTTGGATAGGTTGCAGGCCCTGATCTCCCGTGGAGGCCGAACCGACTACGTCGGCGTGGGCAACTTCGGATCGGGCGAGCCGGGCCTTCGGGGGGCGATGCCCGAGTGGTCGCAAGTCACCGTCACGGTCGTCATGCCGGGCAAGCTCCAGGCGCCGGACGTGAGGGGAACCTTGGCCAACGCCGCGAGGGCATCTTCGGCTGCGCCCAGCACGACCCCCGCAGGCGCGGGCGGCGGATTCGGCCCTCCGGGTATGTTCGGACCTCCCGGTGCCGGAGTGCCGGGCGCCGGGCCTGCCGGCGCGGGGGCCGGTCGCATGGAGGAGGAATAGGAGCAGGCTCTCATGAAGATTAGCCCCTACGTCTACATTGTGATCGGCGTCTCGCTCGCCCTCGTCGTTCTCTCGTTCGGCCTGTTCCACTTCTACCTGCCGAACATGAAGAACGCCGAGTACCAGCGGCAGCTGGCCGAGAAGCGCCAGGAGATCGTGGATCAGGCGAAGCGCGCGGAGAAGAGGGTCGAGGAGGCGCTGAGGCTCCGGCAGGAGAAGACCGAGCAGTGGCGGCGCATCGTTGCCGCCCACACGCCTCCGGCCTCGGTGGCGGCGGGTGGGATCGACGTCTCCGTCAACCCGTGGCAGCTGGCGATCGATGCACGGAAGTTCCGCAACAGCGTGCAGGCAGCGGTGAACCGCCAGCTGAAGAGCGGAGGTGTGAAGGTCATCAACGGGCCGCTCGTGCCGTTCCCCGAGGCGCACTCCACCGGACTGCTGGCCAGCTATTTCAACTTCCCGGCGATCCCGTTCCCGGTGGTGATCTTCGACCTCGGCACGGTGACCGTACAGGGCACCTACGAGCAGATCAGCGCGAACGTTCGCGCCTGGCGCAACATGCCGGGGTACCTCGCGGTGGTCGATGGGCTCGCCTTCACGGGCACTTCGCCGGTGCTCACGGGAACCTATCAGCTGACCCTGGTGGGCTACATCCGTGGCCAGAAGCTTTTCGGTTCGGTCAACGAGGCCGGCGCGGGTGGCGCCGGAGCGGGCTTCGGTGGCGGCGCCGGAGCGCCCGGCCCCATGGGGTTCGGCGCGATGTTCGGACCTCCCGGCGCGGGCATGGGTGGGCCTCCCGGTGGAGTGCCGATGGGTCCTCCGGCTGGCGTCGCTGGACCGTCGGGCCCAGGCGGCGGAAAGCCCCCGGCACCCTCCGCGGCACCGTCTAGGTGAAGGGACAATGGCGATGGTTGCAGCAAGGAAGTTGGCTCTGAGTTCGGCGGCTGTTCTGGCGCTGGGGGGTTGCGGCCTGCTCGGCGGGACCGAGACCGCGGAGACTCCCACCGCGACGGTGAGCCTGGCGAAGTACCAGAAGCTCGCGGAGCAGAAGCCGGATGCCCCGGCGGGTGTTCCGGTCGAGCCGAACACCTCGACGGACAACCTGAAGAAGCTCGTCGCTTCGAAGACCTTCGCGAGTCGTCCGGATCCGTTCTCTCTGCTTCCCGTGGAGGCGAAGTTCGACAAGGACCAGGCGTCCGCAAGATTCCTTCAGACCGGAGGCTTCCTGACGGTCTGGACCCCGCCCGCCGAAGAGATGGAGGAGATCGTCGCCATCGAGCCTCAGCCGGTGCGGCGGCTCGCCGGGGTCGTGGTCAGCAACGGAGCCGTGCTGATTCTCATCGACATGGGGGACGGCAAGGGAGTCCAGCTTGCCCGCGCGGGCAGCAAGCTCGGTGAGTGGACGGTGGCCTCGATCGACACGGAGAAGGCGATCCTGAAGCGCGATCCGAAGAAGCGGCCGAGCGAGGTGCTCGTGCCCTTGGCCAGCCCGCTCGAACTCGGGACGCCTGGCGGGGGCCCGAAC
>FWPV01015533.1_pt1 | contig 10926 bp, 8 predicted proteins | sample 2228371 | NCBI WGS metagenome assembly FWPV01 (sample SAMEA103939776, study PRJEB20133) | metagenome | reverse complement strand
CTGTTTCAACTTCTGATAGAAACGGTGGTAGATGTCCGACAGCCCGGAGATAATGGGCTCCAGAGCCGGTGGCAGTTTCTCGCCGGCGATGGAGTCGAACTGCTTCAACCTATCCGGCTCCACCAGTTCCATCTTCAGTTCCTCCAGATCGGAGAACAGTTTGAAGCCCCAGGGTAAAAATCTCTCCAGCGGCAGCCTTCGGCCCCCGGGCAGGGCTCGGTCGCAGATCTCGGATAAAACACCGGCCGCCTCCAGAGCCTCTATCCGCCGCCCGCAGACCAAAGACGCCAATGATTCCGCCCACTCGTCCAATGACAGAATGCGGGGGGGTCTGAAGGCGCGGCCCAGGGCCCTTCCCAGAGACTGCCGCAGAAAATGGCCCGGCCTCTTGCCCGGGAAGATCACGGTCTGGTCCTCCAGGGGGCGATCCGAACCCAGTATCAGATCGGAGACGGTCTTTATGATATCGCCTCCGGCCGGCAGCAGCAGACATCGGCTCATACGGCCTCCTCGGCGGCAGGTATGTCCAGGTAGCCCAGCAGCACCCGGATCCGCCGCCCGGGGTAGCATTGGGCCAGGAGCTCTCGATAGACGGCGATCTGCATCCGGTAGTCCCGTCGCTCTCCGCTCTTGAACTCCCAGGCCAAGACCTCGTCCTGGTTTACGATCAAACGGTCGATTCGATAGAGATTGCCCTGGGCATCGGCCAACTCTGTCTCGGTATAGACCTCCCCCTCCGCCCGGGGCACGAATGCCTCCTGGACCTGGGGCAGGCTGAGGAATTGTGTCAGCCTCTGCGCCATCTCCTGGCGTTCGGGCAGCGGCCCGTACCGTCTCTCCACCTGGGCCAGGGCCTGGGCCAGGGCCCCCTCCAGACGGCCGGCCCTCAGGTCGAGGTGCTCTAAGACCCGATGATATCTGATACCTCTCTCCGTCTCCCGGGCCCGCCGTCTCTGCCAGGGCTCCAGCCCCTGGGGGAAACTGGGCCCGCCGTAGCTCTGGGGAAGAGACGGCACCGCTATCTCCTGGCGCCCGGACCCCGTCTCGCGGTCTCCCCTCTCCTGTTCGGGAAATAGCCTGACTATAGGCTCGCCGGGCTCGCCCTCAACAAGATTGTATAGTTCGGATCTGGCCCGGGTGCAGGACACATAGAGGCGGTTGAGCAACTGGACCGAGGCCTCCTCCCAGGCCTGTTGGTAGATATCGTTCAGACTCGGCGAGCACTGGGCCAGGTATTTGGGGACATACATCAGCTGCCGATCCTCACCTCGATCCCATCCCATCTGTTCTTTGACCTGCGATTTGTCGTATATCAGATTGATCACCAACGGAAACCCCAGACCCTTGGCCGCATGCACGGTATAGGCCCGGACCGACTCGATGTACTCCGGCAGCTCCAGGGAGAACAGATCTCCGCCGGGAGATTCCCACCGCGCCAGGAAATCCTGCAGACTGTTCTGTCCCTCCTGTGCCAGACGGTTGGCCGCCTCCAGCATCTTAATGAAGGCCGCCGCCTCCCGGCTCAGGCGCTCGAAGACCTCGAATTTATGCAAGGCCAGAGCCAGCAGATCGTAGAGGGGATAGAAGCCCACCCGGCGGTAGAGTTCTTCGAAATATTTCTCCCAGATATGCCCAGCCTCCTCCCGGAAAATCTGATAGAGCCGGCGTCCCTCCCTGGCAGCCCTGAGGGCCAGGGCTTCCCAATGCCGCGGCCCGAAAGCCTCCGGCTCCCCCAGGGCGGTTCTAAAAATCCGGCCTCCCAAGAACTGGGCGAAGGAGAGGTCGTCCCGCGGGGACTCCAGAAACTTCAACAGACAGACCATCTCCCCGGCCGGTTTCCTCTGCCTGATGTCCAGGGTGCCCGAGGACAGGGCCGGTATTCCGGCCTCGGCCAGCCACTGCAGGGCGGCATGCAGATCCTTGTTCTCTGGAGCCAATATGGCAATCTGCCCCAGGGAATAGCCACGTTGCCTGGCCTCGGCTATGATCGATAGAATTTGTTCCTTTCGCCACCGCTCCTTCTCCACCCCCTGAGGACAATGCCGGGTGGAGACATAACCTTTTTCCGACAGGGCAGGGTCGGGCTCCTGACGATACTGGGTGAGGCCGGTGACGTCCGGACCGAAAGCCCCCTCCTGTATGAGATCCGGCAGCCTGCGGTGAAACACCTCGGCCACGTATTCGACGATGATGCCGCCGCTGCGCCGGTTGTGGCCTAGCTCCTCGACTTTCGACCGGCCCACCACCGAGGCCGGCAGCTCCCTTAGATTGGGCCCGGCCTCGCCCTTTATCTCCTGCATCAATCTCCGCATGATGCGGTAGTCGGCCTGGCGGAACTGGTAGATGGCCTGCTTCAGATCTCCCACCAAAAACAGAGATCCCTGGCCGGCCAGGGCTTCCTCCACCAACGGTCTCATCGCCCGCCACTGCTGGGGATCGGTGTCCTGGAATTCGTCCAGAAGAAAGTGCCTGAGCCGGGAGCCCATCCTCAGGTAGACCTCGGGTATGTTGTCCTGGCGCAGCAGCCCGGCCAGCCTCCGGGCGATATCGTCTATATGGATGACGGACAGGCTCGTCTTGGCCGAGTCCAGAAATCCAAGGAATTTCCGGTAGACACAGCCATAGGGGTGGAAAAAGCCCCGGGCGAAAGCCTGGGCCGCCCGGCCCCTCAGGGCCTCCAGCCGCCCCCATTCTCGAACAATGATTTGAGCCCAGGGCGTGTCCCGGTCCTTGGACCGGCAGGGGCTGTTCTTCTCATCCAGTTTGCGGCTGCAGATATACTTTAGATCGCGGCGCGCCACCGCTTCCTTTATTTTCTCGAAATTCTTGAGATCCAGTCCTCCCTCGGCCGCCGCCCGGTCGATGGCCGCCACGGCCTGCCGCATCTTCCTCCAGGCCTCATCCTGTTCGGTCCGGGTATCCTCGAATACCAGGCCGCCGGCCAGTTTGGCCTCTTCCTGGAGAAAGCCAGAAAAAATCTCCTCCAGCTTCTGGGCCGGACGCCAGACGAAAGACGAGTGAGATTGTTCGTTGAGCGCCTCCATATAATCGTGCAGGGCCTGCTCCAGATCAGGATCCTGGGCCGCAGCCCGGAGCAGGGAATCCAAGGCCAGGGGTATGAGGTCCTGATAATCCAAGGCCACCTGGCTCTGCGGGGCCAGATCCAGTTCCACAGCGGCGGCGCTGGCCAGACGATGGTTGAAGGCGTCGATGGTGGTCACCTGGAAATCCGAATATCTATCCAAGATGGCGGCGATCAGGCCCGAGGCCTGCATCGACAGGCTCTTTTGATCCATCCCCAGGGATTCGCCCAATTCTTGGGACAGCCGGTCGTCGCCTTTCAGAGCCAGTCTCTTCAACAGATCCAGAATACGCTCCTTCATCTCCCGGGCCGCCGCCTTGGTGAAGGTTATGGCCAGGATTTGGGAGATGTCTACCGAAGGCGATCCTTGGGGCAGGACCAAGGACAGGTAATGCCTGGCCAGGGACTCGGTCTTGCCGGAACCGGCCGAGGCCGAGATCACCAGCAGGCAGGGGAATCGATCTATCTGCTTTCGGGGGCTCATGGGCTGGAGCCTTCTGGCTGATGTTTTAAGAGGAGGAATTTTTTACTATGGTAATGATAGCCTATAGGGATGACATTTTCAATAAATGATCCGCCACGGGATCTGTTTCCCCGGATACTGCCTTCAGTTATAACAATAAGGGGAGGCCGAGGGCCGGCGTCCGGATATGGATTTACAAGACCGGCCCTTGAAAAAATCATTTATTTAGAGTATATTAGTATCAGGAGTGGCTTGCCCAAAGTTCTCGGACGCAATCTTCGAGCAGACGGGGGCGACAGGTTTCGACGGCGGGCGGGCGGTTCCGGTGGCATGCCGAGAATGCCGGAGGGCTCGTTAAAATACCGGCGCGCCATAACTGGCACAAACAACTACGCTCTGGCGGCTTAATTTTGACCGCCATGTCGTTGTCGGTCTCCGCCTATCGGGCCGACAGACGGCATCGCAATGATGGGCTGGCTCGGCTTTCCGCCCCGGGGAGTCGGGCGAGAGATCAGGGGCTGCTCCCCAAGGCACCGTGTCTATGCGGGTCCTTGAGGAAAAGACAAAATATAGACTAAGCATGTAGAGGCCTGAGTCGTCACTCGTTCGGACGTGGGTTCGATTCCCACCGCCTCCACCATATCTGCGCCAAAGTCTAGAAGAAATTCTCTGCTGTGAAGCGGAGAATTTTTCTTTGGGGGGTCTGCGCCGGCAGCATAACATGGCCCCAGGCGACGGCGCATCCGCCGCCGCGCTTTATGCTCAGCTGCCGGCGGAGATTCCCACCGCCTCCACCACATTGGGCTTAGAGACTATCCACCCTAGGAGAGACGCCAGCATCAAAAGATGCCAGCGTTTTCGTTTCGCGTGATTACTGGTTGATCAGCTGCGAGGTGCAGTGGGGGCAGCGCAGGGCCTTGAGGCTGATGGTGGAGAAACAGAAGGGACACTCCTTGGTGGTGGGCTCGGCCGGAGTTGCCGCCTTCTTCCGCTGCAGCCGGTTGACCAGTTTGATGACCAGAAAGATGACGAAGGCCACGATCAGAAAGTCGATGACGTTGTTGACGAACAAGCCGATCTTGATGGCCGGCAGGCTCATCTCCGTGGCCGTCTTAAGAGTGACCTTGGTGAACTCCACCCCCTCGGGCTTGGCCAGGGGGATGACGATGCTGGAGAAATCTATCTTGCCCAGCAGCCGGCCGATGGGCGGCATCAGCACGTCGCCCACCAGCGAGGATACAATATTGCCGAAGGCGGCCCCGATGATGACCGCCACTGCCAGGTCCAGCACGTTGCCCCGCATGACGAATTCCTTGAACTCTTTGAGCATCTCCACCTCTACTTATTATAGACGGATTGGTATTTTAGGGTAAAAGCCGTATGCTCGAGTTGTTCGCTCCGGCCGTCTTCTGATAATATACCACTATATCTACAGGAAAACAATAAAAATCTTCTTCGATGAAAAACGGTTGCAATTTACCCAATTTTGATGTAATATGACAGCATCTATAGGCATTAACCTTATATCCCCATAGGTCTTTTTTGAGGAGGCTGTTATGAGGGGGCGACCGCAGAGTGACGAGACCACCATCAGGGCCGAATGGCTGTCACACATCGCCGAGCAGGTGGGCGAGGGCATGGCCGTGGCCAATCTTCGGGGGCGGCTGATATTCGTCAACCAGGCCTGGGCCCGAATGCACGGTTACTCCATCCCAGAGCTCATCGGCCGGAACCTGAGCATCGGGCACAGCCCCCAACAGATGCGCCAGGACGTCATTCCCTTCAATCAAAAGGTGATGCGCTATGGCAAGTGGTCGGGCCGAGTGGGACACATCCGACGCGACGGCACCCCCTTCATGACCGAGATGACCACCACCATACTCCGCGACCGCCACCGCCAGCCGGTCGGCCTCATCGGTTTCGCCAAGGACATCAGCGATCGGATTCGAGCCGAACAAGCCCAGCAGGCTCTGGAGAAGTCCCTCGACATGTTTCGTCTCTGCCACCAGGCCCTGGCCCAGGGCCGCGACGAGCCCGGCATACTGCAGGAGGTCTGCGATATCATAGTCGGCCGCGGTGGCTATTTCCAGGCCCGCGTCGGCCTGATCGAGGCCGGAGACAGAAACTCCTACCGCATGCTGGCCCACCGCGGGCCGATCCCCCAGAATTGGTTGCCTGGACGGACTCGTTCCTGGCGCAAAACCCCCACGGCCCGGGCCCTGCGCACCGGAAAGCCGGTATGCCAGCAGAACATCACGGGCTCGCTTGGAGACCGCCTCCCGGCGACCGAGGCCGGATCCCTGTCCTGGCTGGCCTGTCCCCTGCGACATCAGGGCCAAGTCTACGGCGTGATCGATGTCCTGTCCCGCCGGCCGGAAGGCTTCATCCCCCAGGAACGAGAATGGTTGTCGCAACTGGCCAACCTAATCGGCCAGGGCCTCATCGCCCACCGCCAGAAATTGTGGCAAAATCTATTTTTCAAAGACCTGCCCTATCAGTTTCTGCTTCTCGATAACGCCGGCCGACTTCTGGAGCATCGCGGAGAGAACCTAGGCTTCCCCGGCTCTTGTCTCGACCGCCTCTTAGGAAAAAATTTATCCCGAGCCTTGCCACCCTATATATCCCAGCCCTGGAACAAGGCCCTGAGCGACGCCCTCCGGACCGGCCGCCCCCAGATCGTCGAGTACTCCTTGAGCGAGGGCGGACGGGAACGGCATTGCCAGGCCCGGCTGTCGCCCCTGGGGCGGCAACGGGTGGCCGTCTGGGTGAACGACATTACACGGCGCCGAAAGTCCGAAGAGGAGAACAGTCGATATCGCCAGCAGTACCAGATCCTGACCGACATCAGCCCGGTGGGCATTTTCCAGACCCGTCCCGACGGCTATACCACCTATGTCAACCAAGAATGGTGCCGGATCGCCGTCCTTCCCTCCCACCAGGCTTTGGGAAACGGCTGGTTCAAGGCCGTCCATCCCGAAGACCGAAAACGGATCCAGGCCGGCTGGCGGCGGGCCCTCTCCCAGCGAAGTCCGTCTTCGACCCTCTATCGCTTCCTACACCGCAATGGCCAAGTGCGCTGGGTGATCGGCCAAGCCCGCCCGGTGAGGGACCTCCGGGACCGGATCACCGGATACCTGGGAACTATCACCGACATCACTGCTCTCAAAATGGCCGAGGAGGAACTTCGGGCCTGCGCCAATTTCAACCAGGCCATCATCGACCGCTGCCCCATCGGCATCGCTGTCCACGACGGCCGGGGCCGCCTGCTGGCCTACAACCAAGCCTGGCAGAAGATCTGGGCCCTGCCCCGGTCCATGATCGAGGAGATGCAACAGGAGATGACCCCGGACCGGCTGCGCCGCATCTACTGGTATATTCCGGAACACCTGCCGGCCGTCATCGAGATCTTCCAGAAGGGAGGCAGCTATAACATTACCGACATCCACTTCCCCCGACGGCGCCCGGGCCAGGCCGAGTGGATCAACCAATACTTCTACTCCATCCCCGACGCTCGGGGGAGAGTGGACAAGATCGTGGTCATGGTCGAGGATATCACCCAGCGCCAGAGAGCCGAACAGAAAGTATGGCTGCTCTCCCGAAAGATGTCCCCTTCCTCGGGCGATCTGGAGGCCGCCACCCGAAACAGCGGCCCTTAGCCCTTCCTGGCAATCTATCGCTCTTTTAGCCGCCGGGTCGACCGCGGGCCCATCGGCCCTGTCCTCAAAAACAGAAAGAGGGCTGACGCTAAGTCAGCCCTCTTTCTGCATCCTCCCTCTTACCGCAGCAGGTCCTCCACCTCCCTGGCGATCTGTTGCGGATCCTGGGGTTTGCGCAGACAGCGGTCGGCCGGAGTGCGGAACACCAGAGTCGGATCGTCGGTCAACAGCACCACTAGGATGTCCCGGGTCTGGGGATCGGATTTAATGCGATCGCAGAGTTCAGCGCCGCCGATGCCCACCAGGGAGTCGTCGATCACCAACAGGTCCGGCTGCAGTTCTCTGGCCATCTGTAGAGCCTGAAACCCGTTCACCGCCTGGCTGACATCGTAATCATCCCGGGCCAGGGCCTCGGAGAGGCCCAACAGCAGTTCCCGTTGGGAATCGGCCACGATCAGTCTCTTGGCCTTCATGTTCCGTGCTCTGGTATTATGCACCTTCCAAGTAACTATCCAGATCCCAGACCTCGGGCCTGAATCTCTCTGGGTCGAACTCCCAGGGCAGTTGATCGTCCTTGCGATGGCTGCAGGCCAGGCAACAGGCCGTCCAATTTCTCGGGCTGTCGCTCCCCCCCTTGGAGATGGGTATGAACCGGTCTATCACCCAGGCGCCGCGCTCCGTGAAGGCGCGGTAGGCGTGGAACACCAGCTCTCGGCGGCAATAGAAACACCGCCCCTGGGTGCGGTTGAACACCTCGATCGACTGGAGTTCATCATTGACCATCGAAGGCCGCCTCCATACTGGCGTCCCCTATCCCTCCCTCCTGGGATGCGGCCCGGGGATGGCGGAAGTCCAGGCCCAGGCTGAGCAGGGACTGCTCCAAAAGCGACGGCGACGAGTCGGTCTTCAAGCAAAAGGTCACCCCCAGCTCCTGGGCGTGCTGGGCCAGGTCCGGCCCGCAGAAATCGGTCATCAGAATGATCTCGGGCTTGGGGTCCGATTTCCTGGCCTGCCACAGGACCTTGAGCACCTCCTCCTGTCGGTCGGGGTCCGGAGACACTCCGGCTATCACCAAATCGTAGCGGCTGCGCCACAGTTTGGGATAGGCCGCCAGCGGATTGTGGGCCACCTCCACCTCGGCCTCCAAAGTCTGGAGCACCTGGTCCCAGGCCCGCTCCCCGCCGCGGTTGTCGCCTATTACCAATATCCTCTTAGCCATCGATCGTCTGGAAAGACTTGCCGATATAATAATATCCGCATCTCCATCCGCTGACAATAGAGCTATGCCCTAATATCATATAGGTGATATGCCGTCTCCTTTCCTCTGGGTTTATCAACCGCTCAAGGCCCTGGGGGCCTCGGCCGCGGCACGGCAGAACGTTTATCACCGCCTCCGGGCCGCCTCGACGGGCCGGCCGCCGGCCAAAAGAAGGGGCCGCCCCTCGGCGGCCCCTTCCTCGAGACTCGAGTTGAGATCCGCTCTCTACTGTTTCAGCCAGTTGATGGCATAGTGGGCCAGCTCGGCCGACGACTTCAGGTTCAATTTCTTCTTGATCTTCTCCTTGTACACTTGGATGGTCTTGTGGCTCAGGCCCAGCATGGCCGCCATCTCCTGGTTCTTGCGCCCCATGCCCACCAGCCGCAGTACCTCCATCTCCCGATCGGTAAGGCTCTCCACCAGCAGCGTCCTCTCCCCGGTGTCCCGGCCCACGATCTTCTCCAGGAGGATGTTGGAGAAGGCGTCGCTCAGATACACCTTGCCGGCCAGCACCTTCCTTATGGCCCCCAGCAGTTCCTCGTTGGCCTCCTTCTTCATGATATACCCCCTGGCCCCGGCTTTGAGGGCCCGTTCGGCATAGACGGCCTCATCGTAGATCGAGAGCACCAGGATAGACAATTTGGGATGGCGTTTGCGCAGGGATTTGGTCAATTCCAGCCCATCGCACCCCGCCAGCCCGATGTCGACGATGGCCAGGTCGGGCTTGGTCCGGGCGATGCCCTCCATGGCCTGGTTGGCATCGGCCGCCTCGCCCACCACCCGGAGATCGCCCTGCATATCCAACAGCATCTTCAGGCCCTGGCGGACCAGAGGGTGGTCGTCGACGATGAATATGGAATATCTCACCCCGCGGTTACCCGTCCTCTCCATGTCATCTCTCCTTATTTATTTTTTCAGGCAGATGGAAACGGCAGCACACCCGGGTGCCGCCGCCGTTGGCCGATCCCACCTCGATGTCGGCGCCGATCAGGCCGGCCCGGTACCTCATGATATTGAGCCCCATGCCCCCGGGGGTGTCCCCCTGGGATCGAATCCCCCGGCCGTTGTCGGCCACCGACAACAATCCGAATCCTCTATCCCTGATAAGCGAGATATCTATCCTGGTAGCCCCGGAATGTTTCAGGGCATTGCCCACCGCCTCCTGGGCGATGCGGTAGAGATGGGTGGCCTGGGCCAGGTCGGTCAACTCTAGGCTCTCGTCCAGATCGACCAGACACTCCACCCCGGATAGATTGGTGGTCTTGGCCAGCTCCCTGAGGCCCATGGCCAGCCCGCCCGACTTGATGCTCAGCGGAGAAAGGCCCCGGGACAGGGCCGAGACCTGTTCCATGGTCTGGCGCATTATCTCGGCCAGACGGCTGAATTCCGCTGTCTCCGGCAGCCTCCCCTCCTCCATCTTCTGTCTGACGGCCTGGAGGCGCAGCAGGGCCGAGGCCAGCAACTGGTTGATGCCGTCGTGGAGATCGCGGCCTATCTGATATTGTACCTGGTCGCTGATCTCCAGAATCTGTCTCTCCAATTTCCTCTGTTCGGAGACGTCCCGGATCACGGCTACGAATCCCTGGGGACGTCCGTCTTTTCCGGTCAGGATGCTGGCGCTCAGTTCGCTCTCGAAGATGCGGCCGTCGTGCCGCCGCATGCGGTACCCTACCCTCTCCACTGCTCTGCCCTCCAGCACCCGGGCGGTGTTCTCCAGGGCCCGCAGCCTATCCTCGGGCACGATGAACTCATAGACGTCCCTGCCCAGCAGCTGCTCGGGCCGATCCACCCCATGCATCTCGGCCGCCTTTCTATTGGCGGCCACCACCCGGCCGGACAGATCCGAGACCACGATGGCGTCGGGCGAGGTCTCCACTAAAGCCCGGTAGCGCTGTTCGCTGGCCTGGAGCGCCTCCTCGGCCTGTTTGCGCTCGGTGATGTCGCGGAAGATCTGGAAGTATCCGATGTGCCGACCCTGGCGGTCCTGCTGCCGCGTGGCCGTCACCAACAGCCGGCGCTCCTGCCCGTCGCGCCTGAGAATGTTCATCTCATAGGAGGTCTTGGCCTGGGGGGCCAGCCGTCCCAGGTTCCGTTCGGCCTCGGCATACTGCGGCGGCTTGCAGAACTCCCGCAGGTGGCGTCCGATGAGATGGCTGGGCTCGGTCCCGAATATCTCGGCTGCCGCCGGATTGACGAAGACGAACCTCTCGGCCAGATCGAGGATGACCACCCCCTCGCCCTGGTTCTGCACCAACATCCGGTAATGCCACTCGCTGTCCCGCAGGGCTGCCTCCACCATGCGGCGCCGGGAGATGTCACGGCACATGGCCATTATCTGTCGCCCGTCCTCGTTCTCCACCACCGTGGCATTGATCTCCACCGGCAACAGGCTCTGGTCGGGATGGAGGTAGTCCACCTCCAGAAGGCGCACCCATCCCCGCCTCAGTATCCTCTGTATCTCCTGCTG
>FWPV01015532.1_pt1 | contig 10927 bp, 8 predicted proteins | sample 2228371 | NCBI WGS metagenome assembly FWPV01 (sample SAMEA103939776, study PRJEB20133) | metagenome | reverse complement strand
GCCCAGATTCGCCACCCGCGCCCGTGGCGTTACGACGGTTCCTGAATCCACCGTGCCGGTCGGCGCCACAATCGCCACCGCCGCCGCATCACGGGTCGCATAGACGGTAGTGCTGGAAATAAGAGTATCGTTCTCCGGATGGCCGTCATCGGCCATGGCCGTGTAGCATTGGATGCTCAGGTTGCCGGCTGGCTGAGCAATCCAGACCGGGAACACCACCGTGTCGGTCTGGCCCGGTGTCAGTGTGTCATATCTGGTCTCGGCATAGCCTGACCCGATTCGCATCGTCACCGGAAAGACCGCAGTGCGTGTGCCAAAGTTGCATACCGTGGCGGCCGGGAAGTGGACTGTGCCCGACTCGGTAGCTGGCGGCGGCGCAAGGATGGCGAGTGGCCCGACGTCCTCGTGTGGCCGAACCCGGACGGTGTCGCTGAGCGTATCATTGGCCGGCACGCGGTCATGGGCAGCATACACGGAACAGCGGACGCTGAACCGGCCCAGTACGGTCGGGGTCCAGGCCGGGAACGATATTGTATCCACCCCGTAAGGTTCAATCGTGTCAACCACGGTGCGATTGTATCCCGACCCGATACGCAGGTTCACGTTGACGGCTGGCGAACTCGGCTCATTGTTAGTGACCACCACGCACGGAATGACTGCAACGCCGGAGTCAACTGCGCCGGCGGGCGCGAGGATTCGGCTGACAGCAACGTCAACCGCCAGGTCCGCGGTCAGGGCGAAAGCCACCATCTCCAATCTTGGTAAGTAGCTCGGCGAGAGGTAGCAGAACAGCGCTCGGTATTGCAGATAGCGCTTGTCAATGACAACGTCCGGCAGTTCCCCGCCATTGAACGGGACAGGATAGAACGGAGACCAGCTCTGGTCGGGCACCGGCGTGTTGCCGCTGCGTACGAGCAGCATTACTTCGGAGCCGCCCGGCTCGTCGGCGACCCAAGAGCACGTGCCGCCGGTGATTGCTGAGTCCGGCCCGATGTCGAACACCGAGGATAGGTAACTGGCATCGAAACTCCGGGTATAGATGTTGCCCATCTCGCGCCAGATGCCGTGGTGGTCGCGGTGTACCGGCAGCGGCGTGGTTTGGCTGTAGTCGGGTCCCCACAGCACGCGGCTGTAGTTGTTCGGCCGCATGTTGTTCACGAACACGTCCAAGTAGCCGTCGCGGTTCAGGTCTGCCACCAGCCCGCCGGATGCGTTGAACAGCGAGTCGCCAATTTCGCTGCTGCGGGCGTTGGAAAAGTGGGGGAAGGTGTCGGCACGATTAAAGAACACCCGTGGCCGGAAAGCGGTGTCAACCCCCCATTCGCCGCGGAAGAAGACAAGATCGAGGGTCTTGTCTGCGTTCCAGAGCACTGCGGTGCTGCCGCCGTAGCACTTTCCCGGGTTGATGGTCTCCCGGTTGGCAACCGAGAAGCCGCTCGGGCCGCCGTAATAGATGTACGCCGCGGTCACTTGGTCGTAGCCGGTATAGACGATGTCGAGCCAGCCATCCATGTTGAAGTCGGCGACCGTGATGCCGTGCGGGTTGTCGGGCAGGACCTGCAGCCAGGCGATGCTGCGCGGAGTGCGGCCCGCGCCCCAGTAGATTACCGGATTCCGGTCCCGGCTCCAAAGCGAGAGGGCGACGTCGGTATACCCGTCGCGGTCAAAGTCGGCAAGCTCGATATTATGGCCGATACTTCCGTTGAGGAAGATGCTGGAGCGGTTGGTGCTGGAGTAGCCAGCGGCCGAGCCCCAGAAGATGTAGAGGTTGCCGTTGTCCGAGCCGGCAAGGATGTCAAGGTAGGAATCGCGGTCAAGGTCGCCGACCGCCACGGCCTCGCTTGAGCCGGCGATGGTGAGTGGCGTCGTATCGGTTAGGGAGGGGCCGGAGTCAGTGCCCCAGTAGATGACGATGCGGCCGGTGCGCCAGCCGGAGTGAACCAGTTCAGCATAACCGTCCATGTTCAGGTCGGCCAGGTCGCTGTTGCCGCCGCCCGGCACTGGATAGTAGCGGCTGCGCGTCGAGTCATAGCCCGCCGCGTCGCCGAAGAAGAGTCTAAGGTGTGGCCCGGAATCGTCCGAGCAGACTAGGTCAATCCAGCCGTCGTTGTTGACGTCGAACCGAGTGAAAAACTCAATCGCACCCGAATCCGGATCAAGCCCGGCCCGGCGCGAGACGTACATCGAGGGGTCGAGAATACCGTCGCGGAAGTCCGCGACCGATGTCTCGGTCCAGGTTCGGTTGGTTCTCGGAGGATTGAGGAGAAAGCGATTTTGAACTGATGGCGACTGCGTGACTAGCGCAGCCAAGGCTGCGGCGATGACTCCAGACAATTCCCTTCCTTCCTTTCCAGCAGTAAATTATAGACAAATCAAGCTGATAGGTCAAATAGGACGATAGAGAAGTAGAAATGGCGGTGGCGCTCCGAGGTCAAAAGGGAATTGGGACTTCAGGCTTCTGACGTCGCCTGCTTCGGTTCGCGGTGGCTTCGGTGGCGGGCCCGAGGTCTTGACCTTATGCCTGCCGTGGTTACGATGGCCGGTGCAGAATCCCTTTGCCCGGGTGTTGAGAATCCGCAATTTCGCACTGCTCGTTTTGAGCGCGAGCGTGTCTCAGTTCGGCGACCGGCTGACCCACATGTTGCTGATTACGGTCATCGGCGCCACCCGGCCGGGCAGTCTGCTGGCGTTTTCTGCCGGCTCGCTCACTTTTATCATCCCGACGATGATTCTCGCGCCCCTGGCCGGTGTGCTGGCCGACCGCTGGGACAAACGCCGGGTTATCTTCTCGGCTCATTTTGCCCAATCGGCTCTGCTGTTGCTCGCCGCCGGGCTGATTGTGCGACTCGACAGCTTCGCGCCTTTCTGGATTGCCCTGTTTCTGTTCTTCGGGCTCGACGTGTTCAACAACACCGCCCTGCCTGCGCTTGTGCCCGGTATCGTTGCCCGGCGCAAGCTGCTGCTGGCCAACTCGGTCAGCCTGACGTTCGGCCGGATCGCCACCATCCTCGGCATGGTCGCGGGCGGGTTCCTTTTGCGTTGGACCGGTTGGAAGTACGGCATGTTCATCAATGCGTCCACCCACCTTTGCGCCGGTCTGCTGGCTTTCTCGATGACCGGTATCCGCCACCGCACCGCGGATTCGAGCCGCCTGCCCGCGTCCGAACCGGGCTTTACCGTGCTCGTTCACGAGGCTGTCGTAAGGTTGGTATCAGACCTGACCGAGCTGGCCCGGGTCGTGGCCGCAAGTCGGGTGGTCGCGTTTGTCATGGCTTCGGTTGTCGTCGCCACCTTTCTCTCTTCGGTTTCGTACACGGTGCTTGTCTTTCTTGTCCAGCAGATGCTCGGGCTGGGCACTGCCGGCGTGGGGCTGGCCGCCGGAGTGATGGCGGTCGGCATGGTGGCCGGCGCAGCCGGCATGGGCGTGTTCCGGGGACGAGTGAACCGACCGATTGTTGTGGTCGCGGTTGTTGCCGGTTACGGGCTTCTCTTTCTCTTCGGCCCGGTTCTGCTCTCGCTACCATTCATCATCGTTGTGGCATTAGCCGCCGGAGTGATGTTCTCGGTGCTCGGCATCGTCCAGAACACGATGCTACACGAAACGGTTGATCGGTCGGTTCAGGGGCGGGTCTTCTCAACCCGCGAGTTCGTCGTCAACCTAACCTTTCTGGTGAGCTCGCTTTTGGTCGGAGCTCTTGGCGACCTGACTTCCTACCGGGTGGTGCTTATTGTCATCGGCCTGGTGCTGGCCGGGCTCGGGGTGTTCGGCTGGTTTGTTGCGCGCGGTCTTGCTCGGGCCGCACCCGGATGAACATGTTGTCAATCAGACGCGTTGTGCCGAAGCGAACCGCCAGAGCAACAAGCACCCTGCCTGCCAACCGTGTCACCGGCCTGAGTTCGTCGGTATCCACCAGTTCGATGTAGTCAATCCGGCCGCTCGAATGCCGGCGGATTAGCCGTCGCATTGCGGCTTTGACCGAGCTGGCCTGCCTTACACCCTGCGCGACCAGTCCGCGGGCAAGGAGCAGAGATTGGTACAATACCGGCGCCTCGGCCCGCTGTGCCGGAGTCAGGTAGCTGTTGCGCGAACTCATTGCCAGGCCGTCGGGCTCACGCACCGTTGGAACGACAACCAGCTTGATATTGTAGCCTAGGTCGCGAATCAGCCGGCGCACGACCAGAGCCTGCTGGGCGTCTTTCTTGCCGAACACCGCAACATCGGGCTGGACAATGTTGAACAGCTTGGCGACGATGGTTGTCACGCCGCGAAAGTGGCCGGGCCGCGACCGGCCGCAGAGTCCTTCGGTCAGCCGTTCGACCTCGACGAATGTCGCATAGCCCGATGGGTAGATGTCGCGTACCTTGGGACAGAAAAGGACATCCGCGCCCACGCGTTTGAGAAGCTGCCGGTCGCGTGTCAGGTTGCGCGGATAGCGCCGGTAGTCCTCACCCGGTCCGAACTGAGTCGGGTTGACGAACACCGAGACGACAACCGAGTCCGCATGCCGGCGGCAGACGCGTACGAGTTCAAGGTGTCCATCGTGCAGAGCACCCATCGTCGGGACCAGCCCGACGCGGCCGGGCAGCAGGCGTGCCCGACGCTGCATCTGGGCGACGGTTCTGACGACAATCAAGGTGCTGCCGGGTCTATTGGGTCGGCGGGGTATGGAAGGTATGCTCCTCAGCTGGGAAGCGCCCGTTGCGCACGTCGTCGCAGTAGCGGCTGACCGCGGCGAGCATCTGCTCTCCGAGCTGCGCGTACTGCTTCACGAACCGCAGCGGAGACGGCTCGGGCAGCCCGAGCATGTCCTGCAGCACAAGTATCTGGCCGTCGCACTGAGCCCCGGCGCCGATGCCGATAACCGGTATCGAGAGTTCCTTGCTTACCCGGGCCGCGGCTTCGACCGGCACCTTCTCAAGGACGACCGAAAAACAGCCGGCCGCCTCGAGCTCCTTTGCGTCGTCAAGGAGCTTATCCTGCTCTTTGGGCGCGCGGGCCTGCAGCCGGTACCCGCCGAGTTTGTGCACCGCCTGAGGCGTCAGCCCTAAGTGACCCATGACCGGAATGCCGAGCGTAACCAGCCGTTCGACCACGGCGAGAATCGGTCCGGCACCCTCGAGCTTGACCGCCTGCGCGCCGGCCTTCAAGAGCCGGCCGGCATTCTCGACCGCCGCCTCAAGCGAAACCTGATACGAAAGAAAGGGCATGTCGGCGACGACCAAAGCTCGGGACACGCCCGCGGCTACCGCCCGCGTGTGACAGAGCATCTCCTCCATGCCGATGGCCAGCGTCGTCTCCATACCATAACAGACATTGGCCGCCGAGTCGCCGACGAGAATCAGGTCAACACCGGCCCGGTCGAGAATCAGACCGCTCGGATAGTCGTAGGCCGTGAGACAGACAATCTTCTCGCCCAGCCGTTTCTTGCGCATCAGGCGAACGGTCGTCAGCCGTTCGTTCGTCTTTGTGTCCGACATCGTTAGCTACACCCTGCCGACATGTTCGCTATCCCCGGCTGCGCGGCGAATAGAACTTGCGGCCGGCCGTGGTCTGCTCGATTGCCCGGAACAACTCCTCGAAATCGTCGGGGTTGGTGACGATGTCGAGCCGCTCGGTGTTGACGATAAGCAGCGGGGCCCGGTCGTAGTGGAGGAAGTAATGGTTGTAGGCGTCGGCCAGCCCGGCCAAATAGTCGGGGTCAATCGCGACCTCAAACCGTCGTCCCCGCTCGCGAATCCGGGCCATCAGCACGTCAACACTGGCCTGAAGGTAGATGACGAGGTCCGGCCGAGCCACTTCGGTGGCCAGCGCTTGGTAGAGCCGTTCGTAGAGCGCCAGCTCATGGTCAGTAAGATTGTAGGCCGCGTATACCCGGTCCTTATCAAAGGAATAGTCACTGACCACGTTCCGGCTGAAAAGGCCGGGTTGCTTCAGTTCCTGCTGCTGCTTGTGACGCGCCAGCAGGAAAAAGACTTGGGTCTGAAACGCGTAGCCGCGCATGTCCGTGTAGAACCGCTCAAGAAATGGATTCTCTTCTGTCGTCTCGCGGACTAGCTGGGCATCAAGCCGCCGTGCCAATAGCTCGGCCAGCGCGGTCTTACCCGCGCCAATCGGCCCCTCGACCGCGATGTACCTCATTGCGGAACGAACCGCCGCACGCCCGACCGGTCGGTCTGGGCCAGTAGAGCCTGGACAGTCAGGCCGAGCCGAGGATGGCACAGCCCGGGCGCCAGCTCAGCCAGCGGCACCAGCACGAACGGTCGTTCGTGCATGCGCGGATGCGGCAATACCAGACCGGGTCGCTCGACAACCAGCGACTCGTAGAGCAGCAGGTCAATGTCAATGATCCTTGGTCCCGGGCCGGGAATCCGTCCCAGACGCTGCTCGATCACTCTCGTCTTCTCAAACAGAGCCTCAGGCGCAAGCCCGGTCGTCAGTCGAACCACACCGTTCAGGAAAGGCGGAGCATTTGGCATCTCGACCGGCTCGGTCTCATACCATGAAGAACGCCGGACCTCGCCGAGGCACGCGAGCTCGGCCAAGGCTCTTTCCAGTGCAGCCTGACGGTCGCCAAGGTTGGCACCCAGGCCCAGATACGCTTCGGCCATGGACTAAGAGTAAACAGCCGGACGCAACTGTCAAACCCGACTAGGCCGGTTCAGCGGGCCGGACCTGCAGAGCTCGAGGGCCGCGCGGAGTGTCGGTGGATTCAAACTGGACCCGCTGTCCGGGCTCTAGTGGCTTGTACTCACGGGCGACCAAGTCGCCGAAATGGACAAACACCTCGCGGCTGCCGTCGTCCGGAGCGATGAAACCGTAGCCCTTCTGGGCATCAAACCATTTCACAGTGCCAGTCATCGGTTACCGTGCCTTTCTGTGTTGGACTACTCTAGACGACCAGCCGGCGAAGTCAAGAACCGTCGTCCGTTGACGGCTCGGTGCTCGCCCCTATAATCAATCTCACCTATGATGCAGCGCATTGTCACCGCTGAAGAGATGAAGGGTATTGACCGGCGTGCCACGACCAACTGGCACATTCCCGGCATGGTGCTGATGGAGAATGCGGGCCGGGCGGTCGCCGACGCCGTCGAACGGGCGCTCGAAGAGCCGACCGGCCACTCGGTGCTGGTGGTCTGCGGCAAGGGCAACAACGGCGGCGACGGCATGGTTGCCGCCCGCCATCTTGCCAACCGCGGGGTGCCGACCAGTTGCGTACTGCTGGGCCGGGCTGCCGAGCTGCGCGGTGACGCGCGCGCCAACTACGAAATCCTCGTTGCCGCGGGCGCCGAAGTTGACGAAATCGAAACCGCCGACGACCTTGCGCCGGCGCTGGAACACCACACGGTCGTGGTTGACGCGATTCTCGGCACCGGTCTGGACAAACCGCCGCGTGGCCTTGCCGCTCAGGCCATCGAAATGATTGACGGCGCCGGGCGGCTCACGGTCGCAGTGGACGTACCCTCAGGCCTCGATGCAACAACCGGCGCGGTTCCGAGCGTTGCCGTCCACGCCGACCTGACCGTGACGATGGGTCTGGCCAAAACCGGCCTCTGGCTTTACCCGGGCCGGAACTATGTTGGTGAGCTCGTCCTCGCCGACATCGGTATTCCGGCGCCTCTGCTGGACGGCGGTGATACGTTCCTGCCCGACGACCGCGCGGTCGCCGCGCTCCTGCCCGAGCGCACCCGCCACGGTCACAAAGGCACATTTGGAACCTGTCTGGTGATTGCCGGCGCGCCCGGCTTCTCCGGTGCTGCGTGTCTTGCCGGAGCAGCCGCGGTCCGTTCCGGCTGCGGTCTGGTTCAGCTTGCGATTCCGTCCGGCATCGCATCGGTCGTCGAGTCGCGCGTGCCCGAGCCGGTCAAACGGCCCCTGCCTGATACCGAGCATCACACCATATCACCGGCAGCCGTTTCCGTTGTGCTTGAACTCGCCCGGGAATGCGACGCAGTTGCGGTCGGCCCGGGCATTGGCACGAGCGAAGAGACCGCGGCCTTTCTGCTCCAACTTCTTGCTGAACTGGACCGACCGCTGGTCCTCGACGCCGACGCAATCAACATCATCGCCCGCAACCGGGACGTAATGCGCAAACTGCGCGCGCCGGCCGTCCTTACCCCGCATCCGGGCGAGTTTGGCCGACTCATCAACCTGACGCCGGACTCAATCAACGCCGACCGGGTCGGCATCAGCCGCCGCTTCGCCACTGAAAACGGCGTCGTCCTCGTGCTGAAAGGCGCGTCCACAGTGATTGCGGGCCGTGACGGTCAGGTGATTATCAACCCGACCGGCAACTCCGGGCTTGCGTCCGGCGGCACCGGCGACGTTCTCACGGGACTTTTGGCCGGCCTGCTCGCTCAGGGCTTGAAGCCGCTCGACGCCGCGACGGCAGCCGTCTACCTCCACGGTCGGGCTGCGGACATCGCGGTCGAAGACATCACCGAATACTGCCTGTCTGCCGCTGACCTACTCGACTACCTGCCTGACGCTTTCAGTGCCGTCCTCCACCTCGGCACCGAACCATAGAAATCCTGAGCTTCCTACTTCTCGTCACCGCTCTTGGCATCTACCAGCCCGAGCTCTGGCAGTTCTATCCTTCGATGGACGAAATCCGCTGCATCTCGGCGAGTGCCAATCGTCTCTTTGTCGCCGTACCCCGCGGCGTGTATGTCCTCGACCGGTTCGACTACTCCTATATACGCTGCCTCAGCCGCGCCGACGGCATAGACGATGTCGAACTCTGCGCTTGGAACCCGCTCCGTTCCAACCTGCTCATTCTTGCCGCCGGCCGCCTCTACGAATACTCTGACGTCGCTGACCGGGCAAGCGAGCTTTTCCCGCCTTTCGCCGGAATCCGCTCCATCGGCATCGCCGCGGACGGAGCGTACTTCGACACCGACAAAGGCCTCTTCCGCAAACACCGCGTCGCCCCCGAGTTCTTCCCGGTCCAGAACCTCCCGCGCAGCATAGTCTGGTACGGCGAACGGGACACATCCCGGCCTCAGGACTATGTTCTACTCAACCCCTACTTTGTCACCGACGAGTATCTCAACCAATACCCCTTGTCGCGGGTCAGAGCCGACCCGGTCCGCCGCAAACTCTTTGCCGTGGCCGAAGGCTACGGCCTGCTCGTTTACAGCCTAACGACCGGTGTCCAAGAAGCGCACATTCGGCTTGGCCCTCTGGCCCGAGCCGAAAGCTTCATCCGCCTCGACAGCCGCCTCTGGTTCTTCCGGCCGGACCAGTCCGCCGCACTCGACCAACTAGGCAACTGGCACAGATTCCTCACCCGACCCGGCGACCCGCCCCAAACCGCTTCCCTTCTTCTTTCCGGCAGAATCACCGACCTTGCCCGACGCGAACGGCTCCTCGCCGTCCTCCCCGACGCGGGACATGACCGGAACCCGGGGACTGCCATCCAGTTTCCGTCAGCGAAAACTGGCGGCTGCACCCTGTTCGTGGATTCCGGGTTGTGTCCCAAACCAGAACCTGATCCCTCGACCCCTCGGTCCCTTCTACTCGGCACCGACTACGGCCTCTACCGCCTCGACCACGAAGGCAGGCTCACGCCCCTGCTCAAACTCAGCCGGCCGGTCCATGCGCTCGCTCGGCTCCAAGACTCGGTTCTTGTCGGCACCGACCTCGGCCTCTTCCTTCTCGCCGGCGACTCCCTGCTCGAGATTGCCGACCCGTTCGGCCGGTCTGACTGGGGCGTCTACGACATCGTGCAGGGGCCGGCCGGGCTCTTCCTCGCCAACCTCGGCGGCATCACAATGCGCGCGCCGGACGGCACTTGGTTCCGCCTCGTACCGCCCGGGTTCGACCTCTCCCGGCCGGTTCGACACCTTGCTCAAGCCGGCGACCTCCTCTTCGCCGCCACTCCCGCCGGCATACTCGCCTACAACACCAAAGTCCAAACTTGGACAACGATTGACGCGGCCGCCGGACTTCCCGACAACAACATCATCGGCCTCGCCGCCGACGACCGCTACCTCTGGATTGCCTCGCCCGGGCTCCTCGCCCGCTTCGACCATGTCAAAGGGTTGCCGGCACAATCCCGCTAATGCACTCCTCCGTGCCGGCGGCCGGACTGCTGCCTGACTCTTCTCCTTGGGGGAGAAATTCGGAGACCCACACCCCTATCATTTTGAGTGCAGCGAAGAACCTTCGTCTGACTCATCTGCTCATGCGGGACAGGACAAGCGAGGCGTGAACCTCGCCAACCCTTTAGAAACACCTCTGGTCATTGCTCTGTGCAAAACTCAATCAGATGCAGGCTTACAAAGTCCGCAAGACGCCTTGGCACCTGCCCGAACAAAAGCCCAGCCAACTGCTCAGCGAACAGCACTGCGCAACGCATCGGCAGCCACTCCAAGCATCGCGCCAAGCAACGCACCGGGCATTGCTCAAAGTCATGCGCCGGCAGACACTTACGCAGACACATCGCGTAAAGCTCGGGCAAAAGCCCTGCTTGAAACCTGCGTCAAGACCGTCTCCTATACGGCCCCTCCCCCATCCAGGTATACGACAAACGATAGGCCTACCGCGGAGCCTGCCATAAGCATCAAGAAACAGCGCTGCCGGCTTCCTGCTCGGGCCTGACATATCGTGGAAATATGGGAAGTGTCCCTTGTTTTTTTGTGTTGACTTGGATGCGGCCGGGCCTATAATTCTTCTGCGGCAAGCGACAGAGGGTGCTCGGCTTCGCTGCATCGCGAAGAAATGGAAGTGTTCCGCGATACTTCCTTCGTGCTCTTTGACAATTTGGAGGATATTGCACGTGCGCTTGGGGCTCGGTTCTGGGTTGACGCCAAAACCGCCAAAAAGGCGGGTGTCAACCCAAACGCAGGGTCTAACCAATTGCGGTGCAATAGGTTGCAGCGCCGAGGGTCCGAAAACTGTCCCTGATGAAAAAGGGATTGCGACTCA
>FWPV01015529.1_pt1 | contig 10927 bp, 6 predicted proteins | sample 2228371 | NCBI WGS metagenome assembly FWPV01 (sample SAMEA103939776, study PRJEB20133) | metagenome | reverse complement strand
GCCGCGGGGGCGCGGCAGAGGATCAGAAGCGGTAGAAGAGCTCGAACTGGATGCGCCGCGGGGACGTCATCAGGGAGCCGATTCTGCCGAAATTGACGGAATTGATGTCCATGTCGCCGACGTAAAACATCGGATTGTTGAAGAAATTGGTGGAGGTGACGCGGAGCTCGATGCGGTGCTGCTCATAAATCTGGAAGGCTTTCTGGGCAGCGAAATCGAGGTTGAACCAGGTGGGGCCGGAGAAGTAGCGGCGCTGGAGCGTGCCGACGGTGCCCGCCTCGGGGTGATAGAAGGCCTGGCCGGAGTAAGGCGCCGTTCCGTCGACGTTGGTGCCGCGGCCGTCGGTGTTGATGGCGGAGGCGGCGATCATGTAGGGGCCGACGCCCGTCATGCGGAAGCCGACGATTTTGTCGAGCTCCGACTTCTTGAGCGGGCTGGTGGCGGTGGTTCCGTTCTGGGTGTTGGAGCGGTTGCCGCGGTTGAGGGTGCCGCGGTAGCTCATGATGGAGATGGGGTTGCCCGACTGCCAGGTCAGGATGCCGGAGGTGGCCCAGCCGCCAACGATCCAGTTGGCCCAGCCGAGATCCCACTTCTTGCCTTTGCCGAAGGGCAGTTCGACGACGTAGTTGCTCTTGAAGGCGTGGGTGACGTCATAGGGGGTGCGGGCGCGCTCGAGCTTGCCGTTGTTGATGTCGAGGAAGGGCTCGAACTGCGCCTGGCTGTCGCCGGCGGTATCGCTCATCACCTTGCTGTAGGTGTAGTTGACCTGGAACTGCATGTCGCGGTAGCGGCGGTTGTAGTCGATCTGGAGAGCGTTGTAGCTGGCGTTGGAGTAGTTGGTCATGACGTTGAGGCCGAGCGACAGCGGGTTCTGGTAGAAGGAGAAGCCCGCGGGCGTGAGGCGGTTGATCTGGTAGGTATGGGCGAGTTCGCCCGCCTGCTGGGTCTGGATGAGGTTGAGGATGGTGGCGTTGGTCAGCAGGCCGGCGCTGGGGAAGCTGCTGAGCAGAGGCAGGGGCACGCTGCCGGGCACGTTGGGGTTGTAGCGGGGATCGAAGGCGCCGGTGGCGCGCTGGGCTGCGAAGCCGTTGTTGACGGCGTTGCGGAACTCGCCGAGGAATCCGCCCTGCTGGATGTTGACCTGGTTGAAGTCGAAGGCGCGGTAGGACTTGGTGGCGTGGTTGCCGACGTAGCGCACGTCGAGGACGCCGCCCTTGATCTCCTGCTGGATGGAGAAGTTCCACTGCTGGACGTAGGGCGTGACGAGGCCGGGGTCCGGCATGGCGAAGGCGCCCTGGGTGTTGAGGGCGTAGTTGTCGGCGAAGGTGCGGGGCACCTTGAACGCGGGATTGGCCAGCGGGGTGGGGCTGGACAGCGTGGAGCTGAGGCCGGTGAGCTGCACGGTCTGGGCGAGGCCGGCGTTGGTGACGACGCTGTTGCGGATGGCGGTGGACTGGGAATCCTGGACGTAGTTCATGGAGTAGCCCATGCGGATGGCGGTCTTGCCGTTGCCGCGGACGTTCCAGGCGAGGCCGATGTTGGGGGCGAAGTTGTTGCGGTCCTTGTTGTAGAAGGGGCGGCCGACGGACTTGCCGGCGAAGTCGAGCGTGCCGTTGCCGAACATGGTGTCGAGGTAGTTGCCGTTGACGAGGACGGGCAGCAGCGCGAGCGAGTCCTGTTCGTCGAAGACGGAGATGTACTCCCAGCGCACGCCGTAGTTGAGGGTGAGCTTGCGGTTCATGCGCCAGTTGTCCGTGAAGTAGAGGGCCCAGGTGTCGAGCGTGTAGCGGCGGCGGTCCGGGGCGCCGGAGACGAAGCCGGAGTCGCGGGAGGTGACGTTGAAGGTCTTGCTGGCGTTGTTAATGAGGCCGGCGAGGTTGGCCAGCAGAGTGTTGGCGCGGGTGAACTCGGCGGCGCTGATGCCGGGCAGGCTGCCGCTGGGGAGACCGGTCTGGCCGGCGCCGATGCCGAGGGTGTAAGTGGGGACGATGCCGGCGTAGTTGTAGGGCTGGATGCGCTGGGGCATGAAATTCACGCCGAACTGGTAGGTGTGCTTGTTGCGGATCCAGGCGGTGTTGTTGCTGAAGTTGGCGGTGTAGACGTCGCGGCCCTGGGGCAGGAAGGTGCCGATGGGCGAGCTGAAGAAGAGGCCGGCGACGAAGAAGTCCTGCGGGGCTTCGCGGGTGTCGAAGTAGGGCTTGTTGACGGTAAAGCCGGCGCGGAATTCATTGGTGATCGACGGTCTGGGGTTGCTGCGCCAGCCGGCGGAGAGGAAGTGGACTTTGGAGCCGTTGAGGTTCGGGGGCACGGCGCCGTAGCCCTCGCCGGAGTTGACGTCGGGGCGGTCCGTGAGGTCGTCGGCGTAGCTGTAGGTGACCGAGATGTTGTTGTTGGGGCTGAGGTACCAGTCGCCCTTGCCCATGGCGTTGTTGCGGTCCTGGTTGTTGCGGGTGCGGAAGCGGTAGCCGATGGTGTTGCGGATGTCGCCGGGGCGGCTGTCGCCGACGTCGAAGTTGTTGGCGGCGGAGGCGGGCGGCAGCATGTCGATGAGCTTCTTCATGACGGGGTCGATGTTCCTGCCGGTGATCTGCAGGATGTTGCGGCGGTCGGTGCCGCCGGCGATCGGGTAGATGAAGATGCCCTGGCGCGCGGTTTCCGTCAGGATGGTGCGGTTGTAGGTGCTCTGCTGCCGGTTCATGAGCCGTTCGACGTTGGTGTAGAAGAACAGCTTGTTGCGGATGATTCTGCCGCCCAGGGTACCGCCGAACTGGTTCTGATTGAGGAACGGGAGCTGGACGCCATCGCGGTTGTTGAACCAGCTGTTGGCGGCGAACTTGTTATTGCGGTTCATCCAGTAGAGGGAGCCGTGGTACTCGTTGGAGCCGGACGGGGCGCGGTAGTTGACCTGGGCGGCGCCGCCGCCGGAGACGACGCCCGAGTTGGAGGTCGTGATGGCGACCTCGGCCACCTGGTCGGTGAAGAGGCGCAGGGGCTGGAAGTCGAGCGTGTTGGTGCGGATGAAGTTGTCCTGGATGTTGACGCCCTCGTAGGTGATGTTGACGTAGGCGGGGCGGAGGCCATTGATGGTGGTGCTGACGCGGCCGCTGTAAGTGACGCCCGCCTGGGTCTGGAGCAGAGCGGTGACGCTGCGGTTGAGCTGGGGCAGCATGCGGAACTGCTCGTTGCTGACGGAGTTTGAGATTTCCGAATTGGTGGTCTGCACCGTGAGCATCGTGGCCGAGACTTCCACGGTGGAGGCAACGGTGGCGAGCTCGAGCTCGACGGGCGGAAGGGAGAGTTCGCGGGCGCTCTCGAGGCGGAGCGAGCGGATCACTTTTGTTGCGAAGCCGGGATGTTCGACGCTGAGATCGAACGTGCCGGGGTTCAGGCCGACAAAGGTGAAGTTGCCGGCTTCGTCGGTCTGGCCGGTGGCGACCGGGGAGTTGGTTCCGGCAATCAACAGCTTGACCGAAGCAGCAGGAACGGCTGCTCCGCTGGCATCGACAACGCTTCCCGTGAGCCTGCTGGTTGTCTGGCCGAAGGTCAGAAGGGCAAGCAGCGAGGCGCACAGAATGGCTCGTACGGGTTGGCTCATTCTCATTTTTCGGAGACCCCTAAGATCCAATTTGCGGGTGTGAGGGGCTGGTGCCGCGATCTACTTCGAGGCGGGCCGCCGGGGCTCAGACCTGCTAGGGAGAGGCTATCACGAAACGGGCGGAGCGGCCAATTCCGGAGAACCGGCGGGCGGCGGCAACTGCAGGCGGGAAGACGGCAGGCGCCGCTGCATCAGGGCAGCAGCACGATTTTGCCCACGCCGTCGGCGTAGGCTTCCAGTGTTTCGAAGGCCTGCTGGGCGCGCTCAAGGGGCCAGCGGTGGGTGACCATGGGAGCGAAGCGCGAGGCGTGTTCTTTGAGCAGCCGGAGGGCCAGCTCGCTGCGGTGATTGGAGCGGCGCACGGGGAAGAACCACTGCTCCTTGCGGCGGAGGGTAAAGAAGTCGACCGGGAGCCGGTCTTCACTGGGCAGCGCGGTGATGACGATGCGCGCCGCCGGGGCGCCCATCTGAATCGCCTGATTGTGGGTGTCGCCCCTGCCGGCGCAATCGTAGACCATGTCGACGCCGCGCTGTCCGGTCTCGCGGAGCACCTCTTTCACGGGATCCGTGGCGGAGGGGTCGATGACGGCGTCGGCGCCGGCGAGGCGCGCGAGCTCGCGGCGGCAGGCGACGGGCTCGATGGCCCAGATGCGCGCCGCGCCCGCGAGGCGAAGGCAGGCGATGGTGGTGAGCCCGATGGGGCCAGCGCCGATGACGGCGGCGGTTTCGCCGAGTTTCGGCTGGCCGAAGCGGAACGACTGGAGGGCGATGGCGATGGGCTCGAAGAGCGTGCCTTCGGCCATGCCGAGCCGCTCGGGCAGGGGCAGGAGATTCACGGCGGGCAGGTTGACGTGATCGCGGAAGAAGCCCGGTTCGCCGGCGTTGGACAGGAAGCGGACGTGGTGGCAGAGGTTGTGGCGTCCGCTCATGCAGAACTCGCAGTGGTAGCAGTAGAGGGGGGCTTCGAGGGCCACGCGGTCGCCGGGCGCCCACTGCGAGACGCCCGCGCCGACGGCGCTGACCACGCCGGTGGGCTCATGGCCGAGCACCATGGGATAGACGCACGGCATGCCGCCGACGCTGCCTTCAGAGAAATTGTGGAGGTCGCTGCCGCAGACGCCGACGGCGGCCACGCGCACCTGCACCTCGCCCGGACCGGGCGGCTGCGGATCATATGGGGCGATTTCGAAGGTCCGCAGGCTGGTGAGCAGGGCTACGGCCATGGCCGGGGCGGCGTCACTTCCTGAAGAGCCGGTCGAAGGCCAGCCGCGCATCGGCGGCGCTCTTGGGCGCGGCGATGTCGGGCCGGTCGCTCATGCGGATGACGGAAGACGGGGGAGCGCTGTCGCGCGCCACGGTGACGCGCGGCCGGAAGAAGGTGCACTCGTTGGCCTTGTCCTTGTAGGGAATGCGCGCCGGGATGGGCTTGGTGCACTGGAAGCGCGTGGAGGGCTCGAAGAAGGCGCACTGCTTGCAGCAGTGGAGCTCGGCGCCGCATTTCGGGCAAACGCCCGAGAAATCCATGTCCGGCGGGAACGGCGTGGCGCAGTTGTAGCAACGCGCGGCGGTCACCGTTTCCACCATGCGGGGCAGGCGCGGTCCGGTGATGTCGATGGGCGGCCTGGGCCCTCTGGGCTTTGGCCGTTCGCGCTCGCGTTCTTCACCTGCCGGGGCGCCGTAATCCATGTAGCCCCGCTGTTTATATTTCCGGTCGCCTTCCATGAGGGAGGGTGCTCCTTTGGTGACCTGGTCGATCTTCAGACAGTTCAGATGGTGCGGATCGAATCCCTGAACAGGCTTGTGTGAGTCCGGCTCCTGGCGGGGATCATATGCGGAGGATCACGCCGCGGTGGAGGAGAGTCGCACTCGCCTTCGTGCCGTTTCCACCGCCCGCCGGAGCATCCCAGCTCCGCCGCGCGGCCGCTCACCCGGCACACCCCATACATATCACGCTTCGGGGCAGGAATCCAGCCCCTTCCGCTAACCGCGGACCGTCCATTTGACGGGGAGGTAACAGGGCCGCGTGACGGGATCCTCGCTGCGGTTGGGGCTGATGCGCAGGGTGTAGCCGATGCGGCCGGTCTGGTGCGGGACGAACTCGCGCCCAAACAAAAACCGATCGTCCTGTTTCTGAATGAACGGCAGGCTGATCACCGTGGTGTCGAAGAGCTCTCCGTCGGGATTGACGCGGCCCACGACGGCTTCCACGCGCACGTCGGAGGGCTGAAGCCCGGCCAGATTGACGGAAGCGCGGAGCTGGATGGCCGCGCCGGTGACGATGGACCGGCCCACGGCGCTCGACACGTCTTCGATGGAGACGCTGTGCCATGCCTGCTCGACCTTGCGGTTCCATTCGGCCTTTTCGCGGGCCCACTGGTAATTGTTCTGGCTGGCCCGGAGTCCGGCCAGGTGGGCAGGCTCGTACATGCGCTCGACGTAATCCCGCACCATGCGCTGGCAGTTGAACATGGGGCTGAGGTTCATGATGGAGGTCTTGACGCGCTTCATCCACGCGACCGGAACGCCCTCTTCGCGGTTGCGGTAGTACATGGGGAGGATTTCGGTCTCGAGCAGCGAATAGATGGAGCTGGCGTGGACTTCGTCGAGATCGGGCGTGTAGGGGTCGCGGTCGCCGATGGCCCAGCCGCCCGAGACTTCGTAGGCTTCGTCGAACCAGCCGTCGAGGATGGACAGGTTCAGGGTGCCGTTGATGGCGGCTTTCATGCCGCTGGTGCCGCAGGCTTCCTCGCCGCGGCGCGGGTTGTTGAGCCAGAGATCGACGCCCTGGACGAGCTCGCGGCCGACTTCGATGTCGTAGTCTTCGACGAAGACGATGTGGCGCGACAGTTCCGGATCGCGCGTGATCTGGATGATCTCGCGGATCAGGTGCTTGCCGGGCGTGTCCTTTGGGTGGGCCTTGCCGGCGATGACGAGCTGCGCGGGCATCTGCGGGTTGGTGAGGATCTTCTTCAGCCGGGCGATATCGCGGAAGATCAGCGTAGCGCGCTTGTAGGTGGCGAAGCGGCGCGAGAAGCCGATGGTGAACACTTCGGGGTCGAAGATCTCCGACAGGCGTTTCTGCTCGGTGCTGGGGGCGTGGCGCTCTTGGGCGCGGCGCAGGAGCCGCTCTCGGATGAAGGCGATGAGGCGGCGCTTGCGGCGCCGGCGGATCTCCCAGAGCTCCTCGTCAGGGATGTCTTCGACCTGAGCCCAGATTGCCGGATCCATGTACTGCTCGCGCCAACCGGGCGCGAGGTACTGGTCGTAAAGGCTCGCGAGGTCGGGGTGCAGCCACGTGGGCAAGTGCACGCCGTTGGTGATGGGAATGATGGGCACTTCGTGCACGGGGAAGTCCGGCCAGAGCCGGCTGAACATCTCCCGGCTCACTTCCGAGTGGAGGCGGCTGACGGCGTTGCGGTAGGCGGATGTCTTGAGGGCGAGCACGGCCATCGAGAATCGGTCGCCCTGCTCTTCGGTGCCGCCCTGGCCGAGGGCGAGGAAGCGGTCGAAGGGCACGTTGTTGCGCTCGCAGTAAGCGTGGAAGTACTCGTACACGAGGCCTGGGTCGAACATGTCGATGCCGGCGGGCACGGGCGTGTGCGTGGTGAAGGTGTTGTTGGCGCGAGCGGCTTCGAGGGCCTCTTCCCAGCTCAGGTTGTGCTCCTGCATGAGCAGGCGCACGCGCTCGAGCGCGAGAAACGCCGAGTGGCCTTCGTTCATGTGGTAGACGGTGGGTTCGATGCCCAGGCGCTTGAGGGCGCGCAGACCGCCGACGGCGAGCACGAACTCCTGCTGGATGCGGGTGACGGCGTCGCCGCCGTAGAGCTGGTCCGTGATGTCGCGGTACTCATCGATCGTGTTTTCCGGGATGTTGGTGTCGAGCAGGACGAGGGGCACGCGGCCCACCTGCATCTTCCAGACCTTGACGAAGCACTGGCCGCGGGGCAGGCGCAGCTCGACGAGGATTTCATTGCCTTCGCTGTCGAGCGCGGGCGTGACGGGCCAGGTGAAGAAATCGTTGACGGGATATTTCTCCACCTGCCAGCCGTCCGGATTGAGGTGCTGCTCGAGATAGCCTTTCTGGTAGAGCAGCCCGACGCCGACGAGGCCGAGATTGGCGTCGCTGGCGGCTTTCAGGTAGTCGCCCGAGAGGATGCCAAGGCCGCCCGAGTAAATGGAGACCGACTCCAGCAGGCCGTATTCCATGCTGAAGTAGGCCACCTTCATCCCGTCCGGAGGCGGCTGGACGCTCATGTACTCGTCGAACTCTCGGCAGGCTGCCTTGTAGAGGGCGACGTAGCGGGGATCGGCGGCCGCTTTCTGCAGGGTCTCCTGCGGAATGCGGCCAAGCATCAGCACCGGGTTGCGGCGGCATTCCTTCCACAGCACCGGATCAAGCCGGCGGAACACCGGGCGGAGATTCAGCTTCCAGCTCCAGAGAAAGTTGAGAGCCAGTTCGCCCAGCCTGGAGAGCTCGGGCGGCAACGCCGGACTGACGAGAAACTCCTTGACGGGACGGATGTGATAGGACATGAGTCGCCTTTCGCTCCCTGTTCTACGTTAGCAGAGAGCCGCGGGCCGGCCGGACCGGGCGGCCGCGCAACGGGAAAGCTCTCCCGTCCGATTAGATGCGCGCAGGGCGGTCGGGGAACCGCAATTCGGCGCGGGGGCGCGCGGGTCCGGAAACAGGATCTTCCGGGTTTGTCATCTTTTTGTCTTGATTTTACCCATCTTGACGTACAATGAAAGCATGAAGTTGAGCGCTCAGGAAGAGTATGGGCTGAGGTGCCTGTTGTACATGGCGCGGCATGGAGAGGACCGCAGCCACAGCATTCCGGAAATCAGCCGCGCGGAGGGGCTTTCGGTTCCCAACGTGGCCAAGCTCATGCGCATTCTGCGGCTCGGAGGACTGGTGCAGAGCGTGCGGGGGCAGGCGGGCGGCTACACGCTGGCGAAGCCGTCGGCCGAGATCACGGTTGCTGAGGTCATGTCGCTGCTCGGCGGCAGTTTCTTCAACTCCCATTTCTGCGACCGGCATGCGGGGCTGGAGAGAAACTGCGCGCACACGCAGGACTGCTCGCTGCGCATCCTGTGGGGCACGGTGCAGAAGAGCCTGGACGCGATCCTGACGCGGACGACTTTGCGCGACCTGCTGCGGAGCGAGCAGGAGATCGCCGTGCTGCTGAAGGAGCGCGCCGCCGCGGCGATGATGGAAGCCGCCGAGACAGCGCCGCCTTCCCGCGCCTGCTGACCGTCCTGCGCGCAGTGTGGAAGCGCGGCCGTGCTCCCGCCCTTTATTCTGGAAAGAGCCGCCTCGAGTGAAGGCGGCGCCTGATTCATGTCAGATTTCAAATCCGCCCGAGTCCTTGCCGTCACCAGCGCGGCTCCGGGCGCAGGCAAGACCCACGTCGCCTGCGCGCTGGCCCGCTGGTTCGCCCTCGAGGGCTACCACCCGGTTCCGCTGCATTTGTCCCGCCCCTCGCCGGACCGCGTGGAGTGTCCCGGAGGGGGGACTGTGTCGCGGCAGGCGGCGCTGCTGGCCGAGGCCTGCCGCCTGGCGCCGGAGCCGCTGTTCGAGTCCTCGTGGGGCTCGCTCGACGAGCTGTCCGCGCGGGGAGACCTCGTTGTGGTCGAAGCGCCCCGTGAGCTGCTGCCCTCGCCGGCGCCGCCGGTGATAGTGGTTGAACGGACGGAACAGGCATGGCGAGTGAACGGCGTTCCGCTGCCGCCGTTCCCGACTCCCATCACGCTGCCGGAGGCGCCGGAGCTGGAAGGGCTTCCGGCGTGGGAATTCTCGAGCCGCCCGCGCACGGGGGTGGTGAGCCTGCCGCATCTGCTGGACTTCCGGGATCTGTCCCTGCTGCGCGGGGCGGAATGGCTGACGGCGGCGGGCATCGGGCAGTTTGAATTTCTGTTCGTTCCGGCGACGTCCAATGCCGCGCATGATGCGGCGTGGCTGGAAGAGACGGGCCTGCTGGAGTGGCTCGGGCAGCAGGCGCGCGGAGGGGCGGTGGTGGCCAGCTGCGAGTGGGCCGTGGGGGGCGCGAGGAGGATCGAACGGGAAGATCTGACCGACTACCGCCGCCTTTCGATGCTGCTGGGCCGGCGGGTACCCGCGCCGCTGCCGGACGATGCGGTGTTCGATGCGCTGGCCGAGTGGGCCGCGCCGTGGCTGCGGCAGGAAACGCTGGCGCAGGCGCTTCTGTGATGCGGGTGTCTGCCGCCTGGGGGGACGTAGTAGGATGAGGAGCAGAGCGGCCCCGGAGCGGCAGTGCTTCGAGGCCGGGCGGGGTGGGCCGGGCCGTGAACCCGGCATGAGTGGCGCGCCGCGGCCCCTGCGGCCCCGGGGAGGAATGCTTTGATCGTCACATACGGTGGAAATGTACTGGCCATCGCCCGCGAGCGCGGCTGGGACTGGCGCGAGGTGCTCGACCTGAGCGCCAGCATCAACCCGCTGGGCCCGTCGCCGCACGTGCGGCCGGCGATCGAAGAGGCGCTGGACCGCGTGGCGCTGTATCCCGAGCCGCTGCCGGAGCGGCTGAGCGAAGCGCTGGCCGAGGCCTGGGGCGTCGAGCCGGGTCAGGTGCTGGTGGGCAGCGGCGGGACGGAGCTGATCCATTTCCTGGCGCGCGCCGGGTGGAACGGTCCGGCGGCGCTGGCTGTTCCCGTGTGGGCCGAGTTCTACCGCGCCTTCCCGTACGCCCTGCGCGTCCGCGCCGACTCTCCCGAACAGTGGCCGCAGCGCGGGCTGCTGATCCTCAGCCAGCCCGGCAACCCGACCGGCATCTCCGTGGCTCCGGAAGTGATCAAGCGCGCCATCGCGAGCCGCGAGGGGCCGGTGCTGATCGACGAGAGCTTCATCGAATTTACGCGGCTGGAGTCCGCCGTGCGCTGGGTGCAGGATCATCCCAACGTGATGGTGCTGCGGTCGCTGTCGAAGTTCCATGCCCTGCCGGGGCTGCGGGTAGGCGCGCTGGTGGCGTCGGAAGACTGGATCCGCCGCCTGCGGCGCAAGCGCGACCCTTGGCGCGTGAGCACGCTGGCCGAAGCCGCGGCGCTGGCCGCCGTGCGGGACGCCGCGCATGCGGAGCGCACGCGCCAGGTGGTGGAGGAAGAGCGCGCCTGGCTGCTGGCGCAGCTGGAATCGATGAACGGACTGAGCGTGCTGCCCGGCGAGGCCAATTATCTGCTGGCCTACACGGACCGCCCCGCGGCCGAAGTGTGCCAGTGGTTTCTGGAACGGAAGATTCTGCTGCGCAATTGCGCGCGGCTGCCGGGCGTCGACGGCGAGGCGGTGCGTTTCGCCGTCCGGACGCGTCCGGAGAACGAGCG
>FWPV01015528.1_pt1 | contig 10927 bp, 10 predicted proteins | sample 2228371 | NCBI WGS metagenome assembly FWPV01 (sample SAMEA103939776, study PRJEB20133) | metagenome | reverse complement strand
AAAAAAAAGTATGCTTGTAATTTGAAATTAATATATTTTCTGGATTTCATACACTGGCATATCGAAGGCATTGCTCTAAGTCGGTTGTTTTGATGCTATAATGAATTTTTTTAAATTCTGCTAAAAGAAAAAAATCTTGATTTTCATTTAGCAAAGCTAAATCTAATCGAATTTTTTTTTTATTTTGGTAATTAAATGTAAATTCTGTAACTATCCAGCCCGATGGATAGTTTTGTTTTAAGAAATAAGCTATCCATTGTTGTCTAACCCACTCTTCAGGCGTAAAAACTAACCATTTCTTTCTAATTGGGCACCATAAAAACGATTTATCCAATTCACTTTTTTCTTTTAATTCAAAAGGAATAAATTTCTCAAAAATCATTTGAATATTAAACGAAATTGATATTTTTCTTCTTTGCCTGTATGTGTAAAATAACATACATCAACTTTACATTTCATTCGCACATCTGGAGTTTCTAAAACTTCAAATACTTTTCCATCTTTCCCTACTTTGTAAACTTCTTTTTGAATTGGAAATCCCATTTTTTGAATTTTAATTTCAATATTTGAGTTAGGCTTAAGCCCCTCAGCTTCAAATTTTAGAGGTTCATCTACATTAAAAACATACTCTTCTTGCGGTGTAATTTTCTTTCCATCAATTTTTACTTCTACCTCACCTGAAAGCTGAGCATATAAAAAATCAAACGCTTGCAGAAAAAAAATAACTAATAAACAAAATTTACGCATAAACCTTTTCATTTTGACAAATATATCAAATTTTTTGGACAGAATGAATACCAAAAAAAAATTTTTTTGTTGTATAAACCCAGTCGAGATTAATCTCTTTATAAATAAAAAAAGGCGCCCCGATAGGCACCTCCTTACTTATAATTTTAAATTTTACCTTTGCTTGTTTTTATCTTTATTCATTCTATCTTTTAATTCTTTTTGGAACTGTAATAAGGTTAAACCTTCTTTTTCAGGTTTTAGAGCCACTACTTGAGGTTTTAATCTTACATCCTCTTCATACACTTTTGACATGATAGTTTGTAATGCTCTTAAAAATATTTGAACGTTAGTAGTATTAATTTCAGCGGGAACGGGAAGTCTTTCTGTAACTTTTTGAGATTCAATACCTATAACATCCATGCTCATTGAACCTACTATGGCTTTAGTTTCACCTGCTTTACCAAGATTAGGTAGGTCTGCAACATTTTGTTTAGGATTTTTAGGCGCATAATAATTAGCTGTAATACGAACCCCAATGCCTATTTTTGCCATTCCCAGCGGCTGGTTTTGGTCATCATATACTTTAACTACACGATATTTTGTGTAATCTGCTGTAACTTGATAACGCCCTTTACCTTCTGCTAATGCAGATGTAGAATATAAGAAACCGCCATCTTTGTCAATTTTTTTGATATTCATGGACATCGTTTCATTAGGTAAAGCACTCAAAATCACAGAATTACTCGCAGAAGATAAATCTTGAAGACCTTCAGCAGTTGTAATGAACATTTCAGCATCATAATCAAAATTATCTACTGCAATGTATTGATGAAAATCTACTTCTTCTAAGAAGTTGGTATCCTTTTTTTTCTTTTGTTTACTTTTTTCTTGTGCATTTGCTAAAAAAACAAACACCATCAGGAATGCTAATAACACTTTAAATTTCATACGAAAATAACTCAAATTTTGGCTGCGAAATTACTAAGTATTTTGAAACTATAAACCATTTTCAAAAAAAAAATTTATTTATTTTGCAATTTTATTTACTCGAATGCTTAATTTATGGATGATTAAAGGCTTTCTTTTTGATGTTGACGGCGTATTAACAGACGGTTTTATTTATTCATTTTCAAATGAAGAAGTCAAAAGAACATCAATAAAAGACGGTTATGCGATTCAATTAGCTATAAAAAGAGGTTATAAAGTAGGAATTATATCTGGTGGAAAATCCGAACCATTAAAAAAAAGATTAGAATCTCTTGGATTGAAAGACATTTACATGAATGTTCCTAATAAACTTGAAGTCTACGACCGTTTACTTGAACAATGGAATCTACTTCCCGATGATATAATTTATGTGGGCGATGATATGCCAGACTATTTAGTAATGAAAAAATCGGGGATATCGGTTGCTCCGGCGGATGCTGCAGAAGATATACTAAAAATTGCCAATTATATAACTAAGGCTAAAGCAGGAGAAGGAGTGGCTCGTGAAATTATTGAAATGGTACTTAAAGCCCAATTTAAATGGTATGATGATAATTATATTTGGTAAATCATGGCGGTCCTAGACTATATTTTATTCACTTTGTTTGGTGTTTTTGTGATAAGTATTGGGTTGTGGATTGGTTATAAAAAACGCAAACAAGACGCACATGAATTTTTTTTGGCTGGAAATACTTTGCCCTGGTGGGCAGTTGGCGGTGCTTTGATTGCTTCTAATATTTCCGCTGAACAATTTATTGGTATGACCAGTGCAGGTTATACAGTAGGAATGGCAGTTGTTTCTTATGAATTGATGGCTGCTGCTAGTTTAATTTTTATCGCTTTTATTTTGATGCCTTTCTTTTTACACCATAAAATTTACACCATGCCCCAATTTTTAGAAATTCGTTACAATGCTCATGTAAAGACAGGTTTAGCTTTTTATTGGGTTATTTTGTTTGTTGTAGTTAATATTTCTTCGGTGTTATATCTTGGTTCCTTAGCCATTGAAAAAATGGGCATTTCTAAAGAAATAGCTATTTTATTGCTTATTATTTATTCTTCTGCAACTTCTATACTCGGAGGATTAACAGCAGTAGTATGGACAGAAGTAATTCAATTGATTATTTTATTTATTGGAGGTTTAGCAACTGCTTATTTTTCAACAGCAGAAATTCAGAATGGTTTTTTTAATAGTCTTTCTTTCTTGATTAAAAATTTTTCTTCTCATTTTGATTTCATTTTAGAAACAAACCATCCAAGATACCATGAATATCCGGGTTGGGGGATGGTATTTGGTGGTATTTGGATTGCGAATTTATATTATTGGGGTATGAACCAATACATCATACAAAGAGCTTTAGGAGCCAAAAATCTTCAGGAAGCTCAAAAAGGAATTGTTTTTGCCGCTTGGGTAAAATTATTGATGCCTATTATTGTGGTTTTACCGGGAATTACTATGTTTTATCATGAGCCCAACCTTTCTAATCCTGATGATGCTTATCCCATTTTAATGGAAAGATTTTTACCCATAGGCATTAAAGGCATTGCTTTTGCTGCATTGACTGCTGCCGTCGGTTCTTCTATTAGTGCAATGGTCAATTCTGCTTCTACTATTTTTACGTTAGACATTTACAAAGTTTTATGGAACCCCCATGCATCACAAAATGAATTAGTTAAAGTTGGAAAAATTGCTTCAACAGCTGCATTATTTTTGGGGGCTATCATTGCTCCTTCCATTGCTTTATTTGGGCAAGCTTTCATTTATATTCAAAAATATACGGGATTTTTAAGTCCTGCTGTGGTAGTGTTGTTCTTATTCGGTATGCTATGGAAAAAATCTTCTACTTTCGCAGCGAATATAGTTGTTTTGATAGCTATTCCTTTTTCTTTTGCTTTAGATTACTTCTTTCCAGAAATTCCTTTCATTCACCAAATGGCAATTTCCTTTTTATTTCTAAGCTTGATAATGATGATTTTTTCATGGATAATAAACAAAAATCAAAACGATCCCAAAGCATTGGATTTGTCATTAAACAAAATTCCTAATCTTTTAATTTTTCAGGCTGTTGGAATACTTTTAGTTTTGTGTATAATTTACGGTTGGTTTTCATAGTAAAGCAGCATTTTTTATAATTTTACGACCTGTTTGTATGTACACAATTCAAAATCGGAAAGTTAATTTTTTATGGATTCCGAATGCCCCTTATAAAAAAACATGGGATTACCAAGAAGGATTATTGCAATCTATTGTTTCGCTTAAAATACAAAATCGTGATAACCAAACTCAAATTCCTACACCTAACTATTTAATTTTTTGCGAACATAATCATGTTTATACCTTAGGGAAAAGTGGTAATCCTAAAAATTTATTATTAACTGAAGAACAATGCAACGCACAAGGTATAGAATATTACCCAATTAATCGCGGAGGAGATATTACCTATCATGGTAAAGGTCAGTTAGTTGCCTATCCTATTTTTGATTTAGAAAATTTTAGAACCGACTTAAACCTTTTTTTAAGAAACATTGAAGAAGTAATCATTCAAACTATCAGTTATTACGGAATAAAAGGACAAAGAACGAAAGGTTTAACAGGTGTTTGGGTAGATATTGAAAAAAATCCCAGAAAAATTGCGGCTATCGGAATACGTTGTTCCCGGTGGGTTAGCATGCACGGTTTAGCATTAAACGTTAATACAGATTTAACTTACTTTCAAAATATTATTCCTTGTGGTATTTCTGATAAAGGTGTTACTTCTATACAAAATGAAATCGGTAAATTGGTGGACTTTCAGGAGGTTATCCAAATCATGAAACAAAAGTTTTCAGAAATTTTTGAATTTGAGTATATTAATGAACCTTTTCCCATTGAATATACATGAAAAAACCCTATACAGCCTCAGGCAGAATTAATTTAATTGGAGAGCATTTAGATTATAACGGTGGTATGGTACTGCCTACTACCATTGATTTAGGCATTCATTTGTGGTTCAAACCTTCTTCTGATGAAAAATGGAAATTTTATTCCGATAAACATCAATCTTTTGAATTGAATTTTGAAGCAGATTTTCCTACGGAGCATGGTTGGTTTCAATATCCTTTGAGTGTAGTTCGATATTTAAAGGAACAAAAAATTCCATTCCCTTTTGCATTCGAATTGAAGTATCATTCCAATTTACTTGAAGGTTCGGGATTATCCTCTTCAGCGGCAATTTTGGTGGTAACATTAAAAGCATTTAATGATTTTTTGAATCTGAATTGGTCAAATAAAGAAATTGCAAAAATTGCTCAATACATAGAAAATCAATACATTGGTGTGAACTGTGGAATCATGGATAGTTATGTGATAGCCCATAATCTATGGAACTCTGCCCTATTGATAGATTGTAACCAATTAACCCATGAAGTTATACCTTTACCACTTGGAGAAAAATATAAAATTTGGATTATGGATACACGTTTACCAAGAAGTTTAAAGAGTTCGGATTATAACGAAAGAAGAAACTCATGCGAAAAAGCATTAAAACAAATTCAATTGAATAAGTCTATTCAATATTTAACAGAAGCGAATATAGAAGATTTAGACTTTTTAGATGAAAAAATCATAAAGAAAAGAGCAAAACATGTTATCACTGAACAAATTCGTGTAAAAGAAGCAGTAAAATGTTTAAAAAATCAAGATTTTGATACCTTTGGTAAACTTATGAATGAATCTCATCAATCTTTGAAAGAAGATTATGAAGTATCTTGTGAAGCTTTAGACTTTTTAGTTGAGCATATACAAAAACAAAAAGGTTGTTTAGGTGCCAGAATGACAGGCGCTGGGTTTGGTGGTTGTGCTATCGCTCTAACAAACCAACAATTTGATACAGATTTTATGAAAACTTTAGAAAATCAATACCAAAAAAAATTTCGTATTCAGCCTAATATTTTTGTAGGAAAGGAAAGATGCTTTACTTAGACGATTTAAACCGTGAGGTTTGGATACACAAAACTCCTGAACGAGTTATTTCTTTATGCCCATCTATCACTGAAACTTTAATCGAAATGAAAGTTCATGTGATAGGAAGAACTAAGTTTTGTATTCATCCGCTCGAAAAAATCAAAAATATTACTCGTGTAGGTGGCACAAAATCCGTTCATTATGAAATCTTTGATTCACTTAATCCCGATTTAATTATCGCCGAAAAAGAAGAAAATACCCCAGAAATGATTTATGAACTCGAAAAAAAATACCCAACTTACGTCATTAACATCGAAAAATGGATAGATGGAATACAAATGATAAAACGTCTTGGCGAAATTTTTAATAAAACCGATATTACCAACCAATGGTTAAACCAATTACCTGAACGATTAATGCCCATAACACACAACAAAAGATTAGCCTATTTAATTTGGTATGAACCCATTATGACCGTAGGAACTTCAACTTATATCGGCGATGTAATAAAACAATTAGGTTTTATCAACCCTTATGAAAATTACAAAAGCCGCTACCCTTCCCTTACTATAGAAGATTTACAATCGCAAAATGTATATTATCTTTTTTTGTCTTCTGAACCTTTCCCATTCAAATCTAAACATATTGAAACATTTCAAAAAAAATTACCCAACACAAAAGTTCTTTTAGTGAACGGAGAAATGTTTAGTTGGTATGGAGTTAGAATGCTTGAAGCACTAAAATATTTTAGGGAATTAAAAAATTTACTCTAACCTACCGTGTAAAAAATAGCAATTTCTTTTGAGAACACCATTCTCTGAATAATATTCTCATGTTGTTCATGAATAATAACAGATTGTTTTTGTAAAATTTACATTTTGTAAAGGCGTTAGGCTTTGAAATACTCACAACAATAATGGTCAGTTAGATTACTTAAAAATTTTTTATATTCGCAAAATGGGAAAATCAAAAAGTTTATATATTTGTAGTGAATGCGGCACAGAGTACAGTAAATGGGTAGGAAGATGTAATGCATGCGGTGCATGGAATACAGTACACGAAGTACATACCAGTTTCAGTCAATACAATCCGAAACGTGAAATATTTTTGGATGTACCACAAAAAATATCTGAAATACAATTTGTAAGAGAAGATAGGATACATTTACCTGACCTTGAACTCAATAGAGTTTTAGGCGGTGGTTTAGTAAAAGGTTCATTAATACTCTTAGGCGGAGAACCTGGTATCGGAAAATCTACTTTAGCTTTACAATTAGCCTTAAGTTTCCAAGAAAATTTAAAAGTTTTATATGTTTCAGGAGAAGAATCCGAAAAACAAATTAAGTTAAGAGCAGAAAGATTAAATACCCAAAATACAGATGTTTACATTTATTCAGAAACGATTTTAGAAAATATATTAAGAAATTCTGAAAGTATGCTCCCTGATATTATCATTATTGACTCTATTCAGACCATTTATTATTCAGAAATGGAATCCGCACCGGGCAGTGTAGCTCAGGTTAGGGAGTGTACTCAAAAAATCATGAAATTTGCTAAACAAAAGGAAATACCTATTATAATTATTGGGCATATCACCAAAGAAGGATTTTTAGCCGGTCCCAAAACCTTAGAGCACATGGTAGACACCGTAATATCCTTTGAAGGTGATAGACATCTAAACTACAGAATGTTACGATGTATAAAAAATCGATTTGGTTCTACTTTGGAGTTAGGTATCTATGAAATGACCTCACACGGATTAATCGGTGTACCGAATCCATCGGAATTATTTTTGAACCCGAGTGACAAAAATTTTAGTGGCGTAGCAATTGGTACTTCATTAGAAGGAAATCGAGTGTTATTATTAGAATGCCAGGCATTAGTTACCGATGCAACCTTTGGCAACCCACAAAGAGCAGTTACCGGATTAGACCCTAAACGTATGAACCTCATTTTAGCAGTTTTAGACAAAAAAGCTTGTCTAAAATTAGGTAATAAAGATGTTTTTCTTAACGTAACCGGCGGATTAAAAGTAGAAGACCCTGCACTAGATCTAGCTTTTGCTATGGCTATTGCCTCCTCGTATTTTGAAAATGCTTTGAATAAAAAAATTGCTTTTATCGGTGAAATCAGTTTAACAGGCGAAATTCGTTCTGTTTCTCGTTTAGAACAACGTATCAATGAAACCGAAAAATTAGGTTTCGAAAAAGTAGTACTCTCTAAATATGCACAAAAAGAAGATTGGCTTAATAGTACAAATTTAGATTTGTTGTTCTTCGAAAAATTAGAAGACCTCATCCCATATTTCTTTTAAATTCTATTCCACAATAAAAAAATCATAACAAAATAAAAAACTCAAAATAGCATCGCTTTTAATAGCAAGTTGCAATCAATTCTTGATGTTTAGTATGGTTTTATTAAAGCAAACAAAACAAACTACTGTGCAAAAACCTTATTTTTTTAAACATTTTGTAGGAAAAAAAATTATTTTTTCCACATTCTTGCATTAAATTAGATTTTTGTAAGTGTAAAAATTATAAATTTGTAACTCAAACTGTTTACAAAAATGATGAGAATTAAATTTCATTTTCAAACCCAAAAAAAGCCAGCTATATTGCCTATTTATTACCATGCAGAAGTAAAAACATGGTTTGAGCGTATATTAAAAGAAGAAAAAGTAAGTTATAAAGCCTTTAATTTTGGGAAGCCTTTTTCAGATAGTTTCCAAAAACGATTAGATAGAAACGAATTCAATGAATTACCTATCTATTGGATATTTTCTATTGCCACCGAACAACCATTGGACCCTGCAATTTTTATTGGTAAAAGATTACTTTTTGAAGATAAATTTTCTAGTTGCGAATTATGGATTGATAGCGTTGAGTGGATACCTAAACCGAATTTTGAGAAAGATGTTATATTTAGGACGGTAACCCCAGTTTGTGCTACTAAAAGTGAAGAAGATAGAACTTTATTTTTAAGCCCTAATTACAACAATTACGAAGAACTAATCAAAACATCTTTACTTGATAAATATCAAAAAGTGAATGGTAAATTACCTCAAAATGCTGAGTTTCACTGTGAAGTTAAAGAAATGCTATCACGAACAATTATGATAAACTTAGAAGCTGTGAAACCAGGACTTAAAGTAAGAGGATTTGAATTTGAAATGAAATTATCAGGTTCTCAGGAACTGATTGACTTTGCTTGGGAAGCAGGTTTGGGAGAATATACAGATTTTGGGCTGGGCATGATTGATGTAAAATCTTAAAAATGAGATTTTTATTATTCTTTTTATTCATTTTTGAGTTTATTTATGCTCAAAATGGTTATTATTTCGTAAAAAACTTTAAAACTGATTTTCAAAAAGAAACTAATCAAGTAGGTTCTTTTGAGATTTCTCATAAAGGTACTGTTTTTTGCTCTAATTCACAAGGAATCATAGCTTTTGATGGTGTTAACTGGATTAATCTCCCCTTAAAATCAAAAGTTGTTGATTTGCAAATTATTGAAAATGAATTGTTTTTTCTAGCAGATAAATATCTAGGCAGAATAACCAACATAGAAAAATTACCCTACCAAATAGAAAAATTCTTGGATTTAAAAAACTGTTTTAGCCATATTGAATGGTTAAACAAGCATATATTTTTGTATTCCGAAGAAGAAATTTTAATAATAGAAATTGAAAATAAAACCCAAAAATCAATAAAAGCACCAAGTGAAAATTTTTGGAGCGGTATAGTCAAATTTAAAAACGAAATTTGGGTATTAGACCCTGAATTAGGTTTCTTAAAAATCAATTCACAAACACTTGAATTAGAACCTATCCCTAATAGTCAAATTTTAGAAAACCCATTCATACAAAATTATTTCGCTACTCCAGAAGAACTTTTTTTTGTTACATTAGACAATGCAATTTATGTTTATGATAATCAAGAATTTAAACTTTTAGGACAATACAGTTCAGCTAAGAATAGCTATATTTACGGAATTATTATCATAGATGATGAGATTATAGCCGCCACAAACGATCAAGGGTTATTAGTGATTAATAAAAAAAACGGTCAAATTCAACAGCAAATAACTACTATTCATGGTTTACCTGATAATGAAAGCCATGCAATCTATATAGATAAAAATAAAGGAATATGGTTAGCACATCCTTTCCAATTTTCTAGAATTTACTGGAGTAACAAATTTGAGGATTATACAAATGCAGTAGGTCTAATTGGAAACATTCATTGCCTCGCAAAAAATCAAAACCAAATTTGGGTAGGTACGGATAATGGCTTATTTTATTTATCTTACGAAGTTCCTAAAGAATCAGAAATGGTATCTTTTACTGTAAGCAAAACCATCATTAAAAAAAAGATTATCCCCAATAATATAAAATCAAAAAAAACAAACTCACAAAATGAAACAAATCAAGAAGAAAAAAAAGAAAAAAAGGGGCTTTTTAATAAACTTAAAAACGCTTTTTCAAAAAAAGATAAAAACAAAAACCCAAAAGAAGATACCCCTAAAAATACAAACGACCAAAATAAAACCCCAAAATATACAACTATAAAAGAAAATAAGTATACATATCAAGAAAATGTAAACCAAATTTCAATTAAAGCTGCTGATAATTACAGAAAATTTCTGGTTTTTAAACCTGTACAAGGAATTTCTGAGATAGTTTATGATATTCAATTTTATGGAAATTCTCTTTATGTAGGAACACAAAAAGGGTTTTATGAAGTTATTGATAAAAAAATAGAATTCAAATTCCCCACTTTAACCTACAAAATCATTGATTATCAAGGCTATATTATTTATTTAGCAAGTAACCAAAAGATTATAAAGTTACAAAAAAATGGTAAAATTTGGGAAGCCACAAAAACCCTTAATGTAAACAGGTATATTAACAGCCTATCTATTAAAGATAAAAATTTGTACGGAGGAACCACAAAAGGTTATTTTACAACAAATTTAGAATTAAACGAACCAAAATGGTTTTTAGAAAATGTTGGTAGCGTTACAATAAAAAAATTTCAAAATCAATTAATAGCCTTATCCGCTCAACAATTATTCAAAATTGAAAAAGAACCACAACCCGTAAATTTATCTTTACCTTCAAATTATCAAATTATTCCTTCCCATGAAAGCATCTTTATATTTTCAAAATCCCTAATTTTAGTATTGAACGAAAATAATGCTTTCGATACCTTATTTTATGCTCGATTACTTGATGATGCACCATCTTTCATAATTCAAGAAAAAGATTTCC
>FWPV01009876.1_pt1 | contig 10927 bp, 9 predicted proteins | sample 2228371 | NCBI WGS metagenome assembly FWPV01 (sample SAMEA103939776, study PRJEB20133) | metagenome | reverse complement strand
GTCTGCGCCGTGTCGGCAAGCCTCTGGTGGTGGCGGTGAACAAGGCGGAAGGCATGCGGCAGGAAATCGTCGCGGCCGAGTTTCACGAGCTCGGGCTGGGTGATCTGCACGTGATTTCCTCCGCCCACGGCGAGGGCGTGCGCAGCCTGCTTGATCACTGCCTGAGCGGCTTTGCCGACGACGACGAGGTGGAACCGGATGACCGGGTCCCGAAGATTGCGGTGGCCGGCCGCCCGAACGTCGGGAAATCGACGCTGATCAATGCGCTGCTCGGCGAAGAGCGTGTCATCGCCTTCGACCAGGCCGGAACGACGCGCGACGCGATCAGCATCCCGTTCGAACGAAACGGCAAGCGCTATACGCTGATCGATACCGCCGGGCTGCGCCGCAAGGGAAGGGTGTTCGAAACGATCGAGAAGTTTTCGGTCATCAAGACGGTGCAGGCGATCGAGCAGGCAAACGTGTGCGTGCTGGTGCTCGATGCAACGCAGGAAGTGTCCGATCAGGACGCCCATATCGGCGGCTTCATCGTCGAAAGCGGCCGTGCCCTGGTGCTTGCCGTCAACAAATGGGACGCCGTGGACAGCTACCGGCGCGAAATCTTCAAGCGTGAAATCGCACGCAAGCTGGGTTTTCTGGGCTTTGCGCGCCATCTGTACATTTCGGCGCTGGAAGGACTGGGCGTGAGCGGCCTGTTCGGCGCTGTGGACGCTGCCTACGCAGCAGCGATGACCAAACTTCCGACGCCTCGGCTGACGCGCGCGCTGCAGGCGGCGGTCGAGAAACAGTCGCCCCCGAAACACGGCCTGTTCCGGCCCAAGATGCGCTATGCCCACCAGGGCGGAATGAATCCGCCGGTCATCGTCATTCACGGCGCCGCGCTCGAACATATTGCCGAAAGTTACCGGCGCTATCTCGAACACTATTTTCTGGAAATATTCCGACTTCAGGGCACGCCGCTGAGGGTCGAATTCCGTACCGCGCACAATCCGTTCGTCGCATCGAAGAAATGATGTCGCGATCGGGGATCAAAATGCGTGGTCCGGGGTCCGAAGCTGCGGTGCATCAAAAAATCCAGTAGAGTCCTATTTCAAATAAACAAGAGGTGTCCACATGAGCAACAAAGGGCAAATGCTACAAGACCCCTTCCTCAACACCCTGCGCCGCGAGCACGTTCCGGTCGCGATCTACCTCGTGAATGGCATCAAGCTGCAGGGCCAGATCGAGTCGTTCGACCAGTATGTTGTTCTGCTCAAGAACACGGTGACGCAGATGGTGTATAAGCACGCCATTTCCACTGTCGTACCCGCGCGTCCGGTCAATATCCAGCACGATCAGGGCGACAGCGCTTGACCGGCGACAACGGTCACCTGCAGGCACTTCGCTCGCATGATTGAGCGGCCAGAGACCGGCGAGCGCGCGGTCATCGTCCAGCTTGATCTCGGGAAAGGTGACTACGAAGACCGGCTGGACGAATTCACGCTGCTCGCGCTGAGTGCGGGCGCGGTGCCGGTCGCTCGCGCAGGGGGCAAGCGACAGGCCCCGGATCCAGCGACCTTTGCCGGAAAGGGCAAGGTGGCCGAGATCCTCGACCTCGCCAATGCCAACGAAGCTGACATCGTGCTGTTCAATCACGAACTTTCGGCCAGCCAGCAGCGCAATCTCGAGCGCGCGCTGTCGCGGCGCGTCATAGACCGCAATGCGCTGATCCTCGACATCTTCGCGCTGCGTGCGCGCAGTCATGAAGGCAAGCTGCAGGTCGAACTGGCCCAGCTCGAACATCTGTCGACCCGTCTGGTCCGCGGCTGGACCCACCTGGAGCGGCAGAAGGGCGGCATCGGACTGCGTGGTCCGGGTGAGACGCAGCTCGAAACCGACCGCCGCCTGCTCGGCCACAGGGTGAAGGCGCTGAAAGAGCGACTTGAGAAGGTCGAGCGCCAACGCGGCGTCCGCCGGAAGTCGCGCGAGCGGCAGTCGACGCCGGTGGTCGCGCTGGTCGGCTACACGAATGCCGGCAAGTCCACGCTGTTCAATGCACTGACGAAAGCGGGCAGCTATGCCGCCGATCAGTTGTTTGCCACGTTGGACACGACGTCGCGTCAGCTCTATCTCGGCGAATTCGGGCAGGTGGTGCTGTCGGACACGGTGGGTTTCATCCGCGACCTGCCGCATACGCTGGTTGCCGCCTTCCACGCGACGCTGGAAGAAACTGCCGGCGCCGACCTTCTGCTGCATGTCATCGACTCGTCTGCGCCGGATCGCGAAGCACAGATCGAAGCGGTTGACCGCGTGCTGGCGGAGATCGGAGCCGACGCGGTGCCTCAGATAAGGGTGCTGAACAAGGTGGACCTGATGCCTGCGTTGCAGCCGGGAGCTGATCCGGCAGGCTGTGATAATATTTGCAAAGTTCGCGTGAGTGCTCGCACGGGTGCGGGTTTGGCCGATTTGCGGGCAGTCATCGCGTCACGTTTGCAGGCCGAAAAGGTCGCCGCTGCGCAGCGCGTGCGTCCGAACGACGATCCTCGAGGCCTGAACCTGGAACCGCGGACGAATTCCGCACTCCGAGTGATCAGCTCATCAGAGAGCGGCGACACGTCTTCCACGGAAGGCGACGAACGCTCCCCTCAACTTTCATCCTTACCTGACCAATCCGAACGTGCTGAATGCGATCTTGATGTCGCTGAATGACCCCCGCTGGGGCAATCAGGGCGGCAATGGCAATAAAGGCGGCAATCAGGGACCTCCCGATCTGGAAGACCTGTGGCGCGATTTCAACAAGCGCCTGGCGGGGCTGTTCGGCGGCAAGTCGAACAACGGCGGTGGCGAAAGCCGTCCGCCTGTGACGCCGCGCCAGTTCGGCGGTGGCATCGGCGTGGTGCTCGGCCTGATCGTCATCGTCTGGCTGGCCAGCGGCCTGTACATCGTCGATGCAAGCCAGCGTGGTGTCGTGCTGCGTTTCGGCAAGCTTGTCGAAACGACAGATCCGGGCCTGCAGTGGCGCCTGCCGTATCCGATCGACTCGCACGAACTGGTCAACCTGACAGGCGTACGCACGGTCGAGGTCGGCTATCGCGGCGCGGAACGCAACAAGGTGCTCAAGGAAGCACTGATGCTGACCGACGACGAGAACATCATCAATATCCAGTTCGCGGTGCAGTACATCCTGAAGGATCCGGTCGCCTATTTGTTCCAGAACCGCCTGCCGGAGGAATCGGTCGTGCATGCAGCTGAAACCGCGATGCGCGAGGTAGTGGGCAAGAGCAAGATGGACTTCGTGCTGTACGAAGGGCGCGAGCAGATCGCAGCCGACGCGCAGCGCATCATGCAGCAGATACTCGACCGCTATCAGACCGGCATCCAGATCAGCCGCCTGACGTTGCAGAATGCCCAGCCGCCGGAGCAGGTGCAGGCCGCATTCGACGACGCGGTCAAGGCCGGACAGGATCTGGAACGGCAGAAGAACGAAGGGCAGGCGTACGCCAATGACGTGATCCCCAAGGCGCGTGGTACCGCCTCGCGATTGCTTGAAGAGGCCAACGGCTACAAGGAACGGATCATTGCGACCTCGCAGGGTGACGCAAGCCGGTTCAAGCAGATTCTTGCCGAGTACGTGAAGGCGCCCGAAGTGACGCGCCAGCGTATGTATATAGACACGGTGCAACAGGTCATGATGAATACGAGCAAGGTGCTGCTCGACGCGAAGGGCGGCAACAACCTGCTGTATCTCCCGCTCGACAAGCTGATGCAACAGGCGGGGGCCGCTGCGGTCGATGTCGCGGCAGGCAATCGGAGCAACGAAACGATGACGCTTCCGTCTATGTCGGGCGATGCGGCCGCTGCCGACATGCGATCGCGCGATGCGCTGCGCGCACGCGAGCGGGGAGAGCGTTGATGCGCGAAAAACTGCCTCTCTTCTTCGGCGGCATCATCGTCGCCCTGATCGTACTTTCCAGTTCGCTTTTCACAGTTGATCAGCGCCAGTACGCCATCGTGTTCCAGCTCGGTGAAGTGCGCACCGTGATCGAGCAGCCCGGCCTGCATTTCAAGTGGCCGCTGGTGCAGAACGTGCGCCTTTTCGATCGCCGCATCCTGACGCTCGACAGCGCCGACCCCGAGCGCTACATCACGTCGGAAAAGAAGAACGTGCTGGTCGATCTGTTCATCAAATGGCGCATCACCGACGTCAAGCAGTACTACATCTCGGTCGGTGGCAATGAGCGACTTGCGGAAACGCGCCTGCTGCAGACCGTGAACGCAGGGCTGCGCGAGGAATTCGGTCGGCGCACGGTCAATGAGGTCGTGTCGGGCGAGCGCGAAAAGATCATGGAAGACATGCGCAGCAAGGCCAATGTCGATGCGGTCAAGATTGGCGTGGAAATAGTCGATGTGCGGCTGAAGCGCGTCGATCTGCCGACCGAGGTGTCCGAGTCGGTGTATCGCCGGATGGAAGCGGAGCGCAAGCGTGTTGCCAACGAGCTGCGCTCGCTCGGTTCAGCCGAGGCGGAAAAGATCCGGGCAGACGCCGACCGTCAGCGTGAAATCATCGTCGCCGAGGCCTACCGGGAAGCCCAAAAGGTCAAGGGTGACGGCGATGCGCAGGCAGCGGCCATCTACTCCGATGCGTTCGGCTCCAACCCGGAGTTCTATGCCTTCTACCGCAGCATGGATGCGTATCAGAAGAGCTTTCGCAACAAGAGCGACCTGATGGTCATCGAGCCGACGTCCGATTTCTTCCGCTATCTCAACAACAGCGGTCGGCAGCCGGTGAAATGAGCATCGGAACCCCAGGCGTCCGCGCTGCTGTATAGTCCACCGGTTATTTATTCGCCGTACGGAATGAAAAGTCACCAGCCCGCAATGCGGGCTGTGCTTGTTTCGTGATGGATTCAATACTTCTCATCGCCTTGGGTTTGATGCTCGTCCTGGAGGGCGTGCTGCCTTTCGTGGCGCCGCGCCTGTGGCGTGAAACCTTTCGCAGAGCGACCGAGCTGGCCGACGGCCAGCTTCGTTTCGTCGGTCTGACCTCAATGATTATCGGTATTGCGCTGATTGCGCTGTTCAAGTGATGCGTCGCTGGTTATTGCCCGAATCGATCGAAGACCTGCTGCCCGATGAGGCACGCCAGGTGGAAAACCTGCGTCGGCGCCTGCTGGATGAGTGCCTGACCCAGGGCTACGAGCTGGTCGTCCCGCCGCTGGTCGAATACATCGAATCGCTGCTGACCGGCAGCGGGCGCGACATGGATCTGCGTACCTTCAAACTGGTGGATCAGCTGTCCGGTCGGACGATGGGCCTGCGTGCCGACATCACGCCCCAGGTCGCGCGCATCGATTCCCACCTGCTGAACCGCAACGGCGTGGTGCGCCTGTGCTACTGCGGCCCGGTCGTCCATGCGCTGCCTTCCGGATTCAACGCGACGCGAGAGCCCATACAGCTCGGTGCAGAGCTTTACGGCCACGCAGGGATCGAGGCGGACGTCGAACTCGTCACGTTGCTGCTGAGGGCGCTCGATGTTGCGCAGGTTGCGCTGGCGCGCATCGATTTTGGCCATGTCGGCATCTTTCGAGCACTGGCCGACCGCCTGGAGTCACCTCAACTGCGCAGCGAAGACGGGTTGCAGGACTTGTTTGCGGCGCTTCAGGCCAAGGACATGCCGTCGCTTCGGCAACTGCTGGTGGATGAACGCGCCACGCTCAAGGCTGCCTTCCTCGCGCTGCCCGATCTTTACGGGAAAGCTGACACGCTGGCGCGCGCACGCGCTGCGCTGCCGGATTTCCCGGAAATCGCGACTGCGCTCGCGGAACTGGAACGCGTGGGTGCGACAGTCGATGCCGACGCGCTCGGTTTTGACCTCGCGGACCTGCGCGGCTATCACTACCACAGTGGAATCACGTTCGCCGCATACTGTGCCGGTCAGGCGCAGGCGATCGCGCTTGGCGGGCGCTACGATGAAGTGGGCAAGAGTTTCGGCCGGGCGCGTCCGGCGACCGGATTCAGTCTGGATCTGCGCCAGCTGGCGCGTCAGACGCCGCAACTCGAACGGCGGTCGGGCATCCGCGCACCGTATGTCCATGATGCTGCGCTGATGCAGCGGGTTCGAGCCTTGCGTGACGCCGGCGAAATCGTGGTGGCGGACCTGCCGGGGCATCCGGACGACGTCGCCGAACTGGGATGTGACCGCCAATTGGAATTCGTTGAAGGTGAGTGGCAGATCGTGTCGCTCGATAGAAAGGTTTAAGCATGGCAAAGAACGTAGTGGTCGTCGGCAGTCAGTGGGGCGACGAGGGCAAGGGCAAGGTCGTCGACTGGCTGACCGATTCGGTACAGGGCGTGGTGCGCTTCCAGGGCGGTCACAACGCCGGCCACACGCTGGTGATCGGTGGCAAGAAGACCGTGTTGCACCTGATTCCGAGCGGCGTGCTGCGTGAAGGCGTGGCCTGCTACATCGGCAATGGTGTCGTGCTGTCACCCGAGGCGCTGTTGTCCGAAATGGACGAGCTGGAGGCTGCCGGAGTCGATGTTGCGGCGCGCCTGCGCATTTCGGAAGCCTGTCCCCTGATCCTGCCGTACCACCAGGCGCTCGATCGCGCCCGCGAAACGGCCAAGGGCGAAAACAAGATCGGGACCACCGGTCGAGGCATCGGCCCGGCCTACGAGGACAAGGTGGCGCGCCGTGCGCTGCGCCTTCAGGATTTGCTGCGTCCGACGCGTTTCGCGGCCAAGCTGGCGGAGATTCTCGATTATCACAATTTCGTGTTGACGCAGTATTTCGGCGCGCCCAAGGTCGACTTCCAGCAAACGCTGGACGGCGCGCTGGCGCTGGCGCCGCGCATTGAAAAGCTGGTGGCCGACGTGCCGCGCGCCCTGTACGAAGCGAACAAGGCAGGCTCGAACCTGCTGTTCGAGGGGGCGCAAGGCACCCTGCTCGACATTGACCACGGCACCTATCCCTTTGTGACGTCGAGCAATTGCGTCGCAGGTGCTGCGGCGGCGGGAGCCGGCGTCGGTCCGACGATGCTGCACTACGTGCTCGGCATCACCAAGGCCTACACGACGCGCGTCGGCGGCGGACCGTTCCCGACCGAACTGTTCGATGACACCGGACGCCATCTGGCCACCAAGGGCAATGAATTCGGTGCCACCACGGGTCGCCCGCGTCGCTGCGGCTGGTTCGATGCCGCCGCGCTGAAGCGTTCGATCCAGATCAACGGCATATCCGGCCTGTGCGTGACCAAGCTTGACGTGCTGGATGGCGTCGAGGAACTGAAGGTGTGTACGGGTTACCGCATCGACGGAGAACTGTCGGACATCCTGCCCGTCGGCGCAGAAGAGCTGTCGCGCTGCGAGCCGGTGTATGAAACCTTGCCGGGCTGGAAGGACACGACCTTCGGCATCAAGGCGCTCGATGAGCTGCCGGCGAATGCCCGCAGTTACCTCAAGCGCATCGAGGAAATCTGCGGCGTACCGGTCGACATGATTTCCACCGGGCCTGACCGTACCGAAACCATCCTGCTGCGCCATCCGTTCGAGTGAGGGATGGCGGGGCCGGGGACCGCATGTCCGTGAAGGCCATGCGGTTCATAATGGATACAGTGACCGATGCAGTCAGGAACGTCGGCAGGAATAAAGCGGACAGGAAAAGAAAAAAGCCGACATCGCTGTCGGCTTTCGTCCTTGCTTCTTGGTGCCCAGGAGAGGACTCGAACCTCCACACCTTGCGGCACTAGTACCTGAAACTAGCGCGTCTACCAATTTGGCCACCTGGGCAAGAGGCTGCGCATTCTAAAGAAAGCATTCACGTTGTCAAGAGAAACAGAGAAGAAGAATTCACCGAGCAAGATCCGACGCGCCGACCCGTTCTTCGAACGCGAGTCGACGCGTTACGACAATCCCCTGCCGAGCCGCGAGTACATCGTGCAGACGCTCGAAGAGACCGGCATGCCGATGAGCGCCGACGAGCTCGTGCAGGCGCTGGACATCCAGCCCGAGGAGCGCGAGCACTTCGTGCGCCGCCTGAGCGCGATGGAGCGCGAGGCGCAGCTGATGCGCAACCGACGCGATGCCTACATCATTCCCGACAAGGCAGACCTCGTCGCGGGTCGAGTCGAAGGACACCCGGACGGGTTCGGTTTCGTCATCACCGGTGACGGCAAGGCGGACAAGAAGGGTGAGAAAGGCGACAAGGGGGACATCTTCCTCAGCGCGCAGGAAATGCGCAGCGTGCTGCATGGCGACCGTGTGCTGGTGCGCGTCACCGGACTTGATCGCCGCGGCCGCCGTGAGGGCAGGGTGGTGGAGGTCACCGAGCGCGGCAATACGCGTCTGGTCGCCCGCGTCGTCGAAGAGCACGGCGTGCAGTTCTGCATCGCCGAGAACCGCCGCATCCGTCAGCAGATCGTGCTGGCCGCGCCCGAGAAGGGCAAGCGGGCACTGAAGGCCGCTGCCGGCAGCGTGGTCGAAGTCGAACTGATCGAACAGCCGACCCGCTACACGCCGCCGATCGGCCGCGTGGTCGAGGTCCTGGGCAATTTCGGCGATTCCGGCATGGAAATCGGATTCCGGCATGGAAATCGAAATCGCGCTGCGCAAGCACGACATGCCGCACGAATTTTCCGCCAAGGCACTGGCTGCGGCAAAACGCCTGCCCGACGAAGTACGGCCGGAAGACATCGGCAAGCGCGAAGATCTGCGCGCGCTGCCGCTGGTCACCATCGACGGCGAAACCGCGCGCGACTTCGACGATGCGGTCTACGCCGAACGCCAGGGCAAGGGCTTCCGCCTGATCGTCGCCATCGCCGATGTCAGTCACTACGTGAAGCCCGACGCGCCGCTCGACATCGACGCCTTCGAACGCGGCAATTCGGTGTACTTCCCGCGCCGCGTCATTCCGATGCTGCCGGAAAAACTGTCGAATGGCCTGTGCTCGCTGAACCCCGAAGTCGATCGCCTGTGCATGGTGTGCGACATGGACGTGTCGGCCACCGGCGCCATCCAGCACTACAGCTTTTACGCTGCAGTGATGAATTCGAAGGCACGACTGACCTACACCGAAGTGGCGGCGGCGATCTACGACAAGGACCCTGCGACGCGCGAACGCCTGAAGCCGCTGCTGCCACGCCTCGAAGCACTCGATGCGGTGTTCCGCGTGTTCGAGAAGGCGCGTACCAAGCGCGGCGCAATCGACTTCGAAACCGTCGAAACGCTGATGCTGTTCAACGATGAAGGCAAGATCGACCGCATCGTGCCGTATGCCCGCAATGATGCGCACCGGCTGATCGAGGAATGCATGCTCGCGGCCAACGTGTGTGCGTCACGCTTTCTCGAAGACAGCAAGCAGCCGACGCTGTATCGCGTGCACGAAGGCCCGAGCGAGGACCGCTTGCAGAAGCTGCGCGCCTTCCTCGGCGAATTCGGCTTCCAGCTGGGTGGCGGCGACAAGCCGCACGCGAAGGACTACGCCGCACTGCTGACGCAGATCGGCGACCGTCCGGACCGCCAGCTGCTGCAGACCGTGATGCTGCGTTCGCTGCGTCAGGCGGTGTACAGCCCCGACAACGTCGGCCACTTCGGCCTTGCCTACGAGGCCTACACCCACTTCACGTCGCCGATCCGTCGCTATCCCGATCTGCTGGTTCATCGTGCGATCAAGGCGGCGCTGGCGAAGAAGCGCTACGAGCCGGGTGACTGGTCGGACATCGGCCTGCACTGCTCGACCACCGAGCGACGTGCCGACGAAGCGAGCCGTGACGTCCAGAACTGGCTCAAGTGCTATTTCATGCAGGATCGCGTCGGTGAAGAGTTCGAAGGCAGCGTGTCGGCTGTCGTACCGTTCGGTCTGTTCGTCGCGCTCGACAACGTGTTCATCGAAGGACTGGTGCACATTTCCGAGCTGGGCGCCGACTACTTCCACTACGAAGAGGGCAAGCATCGTCTGGTTGGCGAACGCAGCGGACGCATGTATCGCCTCGCTGACCGGGTGCGCATTCAGGTCGTGCGGGTCGATCTGGACAACACGCGCATCGAATTCAGGCTGGCGGGCGGTGGCGACGATTTCGGTCGCGTGCCCCGCGCATCGCTGACGCCGAAAGCGGGGCCGACCGGGCCTTCATCGCGCAAGCGGGTCGCCGTCGAACCGGTCGAGCCCACGCCGCCGCCGAAGGCGGTAAAGACCGGTCGGGGTCGGGCCGCCCGGAAGGCGGCTCAGGCGTCCGCGGCGGCTTCGTCCCCGTACGCGATCCCGGACAAGCCGTCCGTTGGCAAGAAACCGAAAGCGGCATCGAAGGCAGCGCCCGAGGCACCAGCCAAGTCAGCCAAAAGCAGCGCAAAGAAGGCTGCGAAACCCAAGGCTGCAAAACCGGAGCCCGCGAAGCGCGAAGCTGCAAAATCGCAGACCACGAAGCCGTCCGCGAAAGCTGCTGGCAAACCCGCGGCCTTGCTGCTGTCGAAGTCGCCCGCCAAGTCATCGAAGCCGGCCGCAGCAAACGGCGGCGGGACGAAACCGGCCACGCCTGCGTCGGCCGCACCGAAGCGCGGTGGCCGGAAATGAGCGGCGATACGCGTTACATCTTCGGCTTCCACGCGGTGACGGCAAAAATCCGTCATGCGGCGGACAGTGTGAAGGAAGTGTTCGTCTCCACGGCTCGGACCGACGGCCGCATGCGCGACCTCGTCCGCGCGGCCGAAGCGGCCGGTGTGAAGCTGGTGCAGACCGATCCGGCGCGGCTTGACGGGCTGGCGGGTGGGGCCGCCCGCCATCAGGGTGTGGTGGCGCGCGTGCTGGCGCAGATTCCCTATCGCTCGCTGGACGACGTGCTCGATGCGCTGTCCGAACCGCCGCTGCTGCTGGTACTCGACGGCATCCAGGATCCGCACAATCTCGGCGCCTGCCTGCGCGTCGCGGATGCGGCGGGTGCCCATGCCGTGGTCG
>FWPV01015526.1_pt1 | contig 10929 bp, 6 predicted proteins | sample 2228371 | NCBI WGS metagenome assembly FWPV01 (sample SAMEA103939776, study PRJEB20133) | metagenome | reverse complement strand
TTTAGGTAAAATCGGCAAGGCATACACGCGGCGGTGATACCCTAAAACAGAAATATCAAGGGAAGTGGTTGCCGAACCTCCCCCTCCAGGCTCATACCATTTAACCTTGATGAATGGGGCTTTGGCCCATGGTCCAAAGCCCCATGCCTTTGCCCAACAGACCTTGCTTCTCTAAAGAGGCTTGATCGGCCATCCTGCAATCCGGGTTGGGGCGGATATCGTAACGCCAGCAAATATAAAATTGTGTGGGACTGTAATACGAATCCGGCCTCAACCCTTCCCCTTTTTTTATTTTCAGGGAATTGTGTCGCAAGCAGCGAAATTGGGCTCATGGAGGGGCAGCAAGATATCGGCCTTTTTTTTCACCTGCTTCATGATATCATAGGCTGCATAGGTGTTGACATGGGTTCCCGGCGGAATGACTTCCATTTCCATGGCTAATATTTCCTTGGGTGGAAAAAAATTTTCCATGATCACGCAAAAACCGGTGATGGCTGCTGTACCTTTTGCTGTGTGAATAAAAACGGTCAGCCCGCCGTCCGTATGCGCCGGTGTATGCATCACATGAATGCCGGGTAAAATTTCCTGTTCCTCACGGAGGATGTGGATTTGCCCGTTTTCTTCAATCTCGGCAATATAATCTTCCAGATATCTGAAATCCAGCGGATGGGGATCATGAATCCGTTTGAGCTCATTTTCATGAATATAAAATTTCGCATTAACGCATTGATAGTCATTTTCGCAATGGTCATTATGAAGGTGGGTATGAATGACAATATCAATATCTTCTGGTTTTAATCCCCATTTTGCCAGGCCTTCCTCAAAGGTGTAGATTTTACCGCCAATGGCTTTTTCCCTGTCTTGGGACCGGATCGGTTGCATCTCGCCGGTATCCACGAGAATTTTTTTATTGCCGCCCTCAATGTACCAGGTGTAAATGGGGATGGTGTAGGATTTCCCATAATCGTGCTGATAGGTCATCATTCCTTTGTCAAAAATTTTTGTCCCCATCACAATCGGATGAATAATGTATTGAGTCATGAATTCCTCCTTAATGTTTTTCAACCCAGGCGCAATATCTTTTAAATTCATCCTCAAAATTATCGCTGAAAATTCCCCTGCCCAGATTTGCAACAATTTCCCGCATGTCCCAGAATTTAACTTCATCAATTTCAGAAGCATTAAATGACACGTCCCCATCATATTGGCATATATATGTGCTAACATGCTCGGATTCAAAGACGTTTTTATGGGTGTATTCATAGAGGAATTGAAACGACGACAAACGGATGCCGAGCTCTTCGGCCATTTCCCGGCGAACCGCTTCTTCAACGGATTCGCCGAAATCCACATGGCCGCCCACGGACGTATCCCATTTCCCCGGCGCCACGTCCTTAAGCAAAGAACGTTTTTGCAAAAGCATCCGGCCTTTTTTATCAAAAACCAGCACATGAACCACCCGGTGAATCCACTGGTTTCTGCCGTGGATTTGATTTCTGGGCGCAGCACCGATGACATCGCCCTGTTCGTTGATGATCTCCAGAATCTCGCAGTGGCCGGCCAATATATCACAGATAATCGCCGCGGCCTGGGCCGCGCCGTTTTGTTTTGCTTCCCGGGCCACCCCCATTGCCAATAGCTCCGGCAACCCATCAAGCCATGCGCCGGAGTAAAATTCATGGGGGGCTATGGATTTGCTTGGCATTTGGGAGCGGATATACGATTCCATGACCCCGGACTCCCGAAAATGATTCCGGCGGATATAGGCAAAAGGAACCCCGGCATGATAGACTTCCGCCATGGTGCTGTATCCCACTTTGCCGATCACGGCATCTGAGGCATAGACCAAATCTGGGTGATGGAATTCAGATGACTGATTTAAGCATATGATATTTCTAAAATTTAAATCGGGATAAGACTCAGGCAGCCCGCATATGACAAAAACAACCGGCTCTGGATATGCCATCATCTGCCTAAGACATGGAATGGGTTCATGAATGCCCCCCAATGTCATTAAAACCATTTGTTGTTCCTGACCGATTCCCAATTGCTGCCGCGTTTGTTGCCGGGAAGATTTCGGCGGCCTGGCCATGGGCGGGATCACCCATGAACCGGTTTTCGGATCGCATACAGGCTGGGCCTGAATCCGGTAGTCTGCCGAATCATATATCGCTTTTAAATAGCCGATGATGGTTTTAAATCGGCTGTCCGCCGCTGTGTATTCATGATAAATCCAGTCCCATGTGAAATTTTCAATCAACACCACGGGCACCCGGGCGCTTTTTGCCGCCGCAATCCCCAAAGGGGAAATATCGCTCAGAATCAATGGCACATCCAGCAATTGAATCTTTTGGATCACACGGTCAATCAGCTTAGGGTTAAGGGGATAAAAGCGCATCAATGCCGTCAAAGTTTTTTTAAGATCAATTTGAAGCGCTGTGGTATGGACCAAACCAATATCGGTTTTTACGCCGTGACAGGTAAAAGACGGTGTTAAAGACTGGGAAAAAAACCATTCCGGCGTTTGTGAAAATATTTCAAAATGAAACACCGGGCTTTGCTCATGCAAGGCGTTCATGACCGCACAGGCCCGCGCCGCATGCCCGAACCCGTGGGATGAGATAAAATAAGCAACGTGTACTTTGGGATTCATGGTTTTTTTCATTATATGAAAAATAAAAATTGTCCAGCAAAATACTTGACATGCTTTTTTGTGCTCCGTATGATTGATGTAAATATACAATAGATTTGGAAATCACACAGATGATCAAAAAATCTCCGGCACATATTTTTGTTTTTGATTTTTGGCGCTTCTTTTTTATCTTTCGCGGCGTCCATCCGGAGGTGTGACCCCAATTGAACCAAAACCCCGGGTGGACGCAAACAGCCGCCCGGGGTTTTTTTATCTGTGATTTAAAAAACCCTGGGTGTAAATCTCCCAGGGTTTTTTTATTGAGAGAATGAATGCAATACCGGACAAAAATATTTGACACTTCAAATATTGAACAAGGCATGTCCAATTGCAGCACTTTGAGGTTTGACGTTAAAATTCGACAGGTTTTGTTCGATATGCCGATATTTTTATCAAATAAAAAATGAAAGCGATAACATTTTGATTAAATTGTAAAGACTTTAAATAAAGATAAGGAGAATCGCCATGTTAATCGTGCTGGCCCCAGACATTACCCAGGAACAGAAAAACCACATCTTAAATATTTTACGTCAAGGACGATGCATTTTTCGAGAAATCACCGATGCCGGCCAGACCATCATCGGTTCAACAGGAACCGCAGGACAAAAACCAGAATTTTTTGAAAAACTTCCTGGCGTTGAGCGTGTCGTACCCGTCAAAACCGCCTTTAAGCTCGTCAGCCGCCAACTGCATCCAGAAGACACCCGCGTGCAAATCGGGGATGTGGAAGTGGGCGGAGAACGGATTGTGGTCATTGCCGGGCCGTGCGCGGTTGAAACCCGGGAACAGACCCTGGCCATTGCCCGTGAAGTGAAAAAATACGGAGCGGTGCTATTCCGTGGCGGGGCCTTTAAACCCAGAACATCCCCCTATTCTTTCCAGGGCCTGGGGGAAGAAGGATTAAAAATATTGGCCGAAGTGCGGGAAACGTTGGGGTTGCGGGTGGTCACCGAAATCACCACCCCGGCCCAGGCGGACCTGGTGATGAAATATGTGGATGTGGTGCAAATCGGGGCGCGCAACATGCAGAACTTTGACTTGCTCAAATGCATCGGCCGCCTTGGCAAACCCGTGCTGCTTAAACGCGGCTTGTCAGCCACCATCGAAGAATGGCTCATGTCCGCTGAATATATTTTGTCAGAGGGCAATGAAAACGTCATCCTCTGTGAACGGGGCATCCGAACCTTTGAGCCTTATACCCGAAACACCCTGGATTTGTCCGCCATTCCCGTGATCAAAAACCTCACCCATCTGCCCGTGATCATTGACCCCAGCCATGCCACCGGCATGCGGGAAAAAGTCAGCCCCATGGCCCGGGCTGCCATTGCCGCCGGCGCGGATGGATTGATGATCGAGGTGCACAACGACCCGGATAAAGCCCTGTCCGACGGCGCCCAGAGCCTGTATCCGGAACAATTCGGGCAATTGATGCGCGACATTTACGTAATCGCACCCGTAGTGGGCAAGCAGCTGGATTTCGGCTATCTGGATAAAGCAAAGGCCGTGCATCACTTAAAAAAAACCAGAGGCGAAGGCCGCAAAGCCGCATTCCTGGGAGAGATCGGCAGCAACAGCCACAAAGCCTGTACCCAGTATTTCGGCTCCCAGGTCATGCCCCTGCCCATGATATCATTTAAAGAAATCTTCGAAGCGGTTCATCACGGAACCGCGGATTTCGGGGTCATCCCCCTGGAAAACTCGCTGGCCGGTTCTGTTCATGAAAATTATGATCTGCTTTTGGAATATGATTTTAAAATTATCGGAGAAATCACACTTCGGATTAAGCACAATCTCATCGGCCATCCCGGCACAAAGATCGAAGATATCAAACGGGTGCATTCCCATCCCCAGGTATTCAGGCAATGCCAGCAGTTTCTGGAACGCCATCCCCAATGGGAGCATGTATTTGTAACAGATACCGCCCGGGCGGTCAAACACATCAAAGAAAAAGGGGATATATCCGATGCAGCCTTGGCTGGGAAAGACGCTGCAGATGTATACGGCATGGAAGTCATTGAAGAGGGCGTGGAAACCAACCCCCGAAATTTCACCCGTTTTGTTATTATCAGCGCCCATCCCCTTGCCAACGGCGAAAAAAAGAAATCCTCCCTCGTGTATTCCACCGGCAATCAGCCCGGCGCGCTCTTTGAAACGCTGAAAATTTTCGCCGACAACGGGGTCAACTTAGTCAAGCTGGAATCCCGTCCCATTCACGGAAAACCCTGGGAATACATGTTTTACATTGACATGGAAGGAGATATTGAATCTCAAGCCCTTGCGCCCGTGCTAAAACAGCTTCAAGGAAAAACCGATTTTTTAAAGGTGCTGGGAAGTTATTAAAATCTTTTCTAAAAAGCTTGAATTTCCAATTTCAACCAAGAAGATTCAAACTCTGAAGGAATGATTTTACTTCAAGATTCGATATAGACTTTTCGATATCCTGGGGGTTATGAAATAAAAAAAATTTGCTGTGGTTTGCGCTGATCCAAATTTATCTTTTTCTTCTCATCAATTCATATACCGTTGCGGCGGTATCACGCCCAACCTTCTTTTCCAATTTTGACGTATCCGCAGCTTGGTTCCGTTGCTTGTCAAAAGCCTATAGGATGTGATAATGGATCAAACATGTATGTTTTATGCTATCAAAAAACATACAAAACCGAAAATAAAATAAGATGCGGCTCTGTCCTTGATGGCCTGGGCAGCTGAGAGGTACCGGAATAAATCCACGCTTTTTGAAGACTGGATGCCAAATAAAACATGCAATCTGCCCCAAAACCTGATTATCATGAAAAAGGTATCCTAAATAACCTAATAATCCTATGAATCATCAAATTTTTTATGCACGCCAAAAACAAGGAGCGCCTCAGGACAAATGGCAATTATTGGAAACCCATTTGCAAAATACCGCTGATTTGGCCGGATCCTTTGCCAATGCCTTTGCGTCACGAGAATGGGGGTATTTGGCCGGCTTGTGGCATGATTTAGGGAAATATCAAGATGAATTTCAGGCCAAATTGTTGGGAGAAAAAAAAGGAGTTGAACATTCCGGAACAGGCGCCGCTTTCGTGTTTCAGACAACCAAAGAATTCGGGTTGCCATTATCCTTTATCATTGCCGCCCACCATGCGGGTTTGGCAAATTTACAAAGGTCTGATCCCGGTCAACCGATTCCTTTGCTCATACGAATAAAAGACAATGATCGTATATTCGAAAGAATAAAAAGCCGAATACCCGAAAAATTACTTCATCGCCAACTCCCCGGCTTACCCTCTCATTTATCCAAATCCCCAACCGCTGAATCCAAAGCATTGTTATCCCGCAGCATGGAATTTTGGATCCGGTTTTTATTTTCCGCTCTGGTGGATGCCGACCGCTTGGATTCTGAAGAATTTATAGAACCCGAAAAAACACAAAAACGCCGATTTTACGAGCCAATTGAAATATTGCTGCCTCGAATTGACCGGTTCATGACTGAAAAAATTCAGAATTTAACCGATGATGAAAAAAAACTGGAAATCAACCAAAGGCGCTTGAAAATATTACAAGACTGTAATCAAGCAGCAAAATTACCGCCGGGTTTCTTTGCGCTGACAGTTCCAACAGGCGGCGGAAAAACCCTGGCAGGCTTATCCTTTGCAATTCATCATGCGGTTCATCATGATTTATGCAGGGTCATCATCGTTATTCCATATACGAGCATCATTGAACAAAATGCGTCTATCTGCCGCATGGCGCTGGGTCCGGAAAATGTGGTGGAACATCATTCCAATCTTGATCCTTTAAAAAAAATTAAAAATTTAGGGGAAGAAATTGCCCAGCAACATGATTTGGCCGTTGAAAATTGGGATGCGCCCGTGATTGTCACCACAACCGTTCAATTTTTTGAATCGCTTTTTTCAAATTCACCGTCCCAGTGCCGCAAATTGCACAACATCGCCAAAAGCGTCATCATTTTAGATGAAGTGCAAACCCTGCCGCCCCAATATCTCCAATGTATTATTGAAGCCCTCAATGAGCTGGTTTTAAATTATCATTGCAGCATTGTGCTTTCAACAGCCACCCCGCCGGCCCTGGCGGCCAGACACAATTTTGAAATGGGATTAAAAAATATTAGAGATATTGTGTCTGATGCCGAATCGTTGTTTTCTGCTTTAAAACGAGTGGACTATGTTTGGCCGTCAGATGAAGATCGTCCCAAAGAATGGCCCATTTTCGCAGAAGAATTGTCCTTGCATAAGCAGTTCCTTGTTGTGTCTCATACCCGCAAAGACGTTAGAGAACTGGCGTTACAATTAAAAGAACGCGTTTCAGATAAGCAAACGGTTTTTCACCTTTCTGCGCTGATGTGCCCAGCCCATCGTTTGGATATATTAAATATTATCCGGGATCGATTGGATAAGGGGTTGCCCTGTCGGGTCGTGTCCACGCAATTGGTGGAGGCCGGCGTGGATCTTGATTTTCCAATTGTTTATCGGGCGTTGGGCGGCTTGGACAGCATTATCCAGGCAGGCGGCCGCTGCAATAGAGAAGGCAAACTGCCCAAAGGAAAAGTGATCGTATTTCGTTCCCCTTCTTCTCCTCCGGGAGATACCCCCCAAAAAGCATTGGCCTGCATGGAAAGTTTAATGGCAGAAAAAAACGGGTCCCCGGATCCCTATGATTTGGGACTTATCCATCAGTATTTCCGGATGCTTTATCTGACAGAAAACCTGGATGCTCGTGGCATTCAATCCCTCCGCCAGGAATTTAATTTCGCATCTGTTGCCAAGAATTTTCAACTCATTGAAGACGGGTATACACGATCCATTATTGTCCCGTATGGCGATGCAGAAACAAGGGTCCAACGCCTTCGGCATCAAGGGCCAAGTCAGGAGAATTTCAGAAGCCTCCAGCCGTTTATTGTAAATGTCTATCCAAAAGGATTTGACCGGCTTTATCAGATGGGCGCATTGGAAACGGTTTCCGAAGGCATTTTTTGTCTGACTTCACTTTATAACCACCTTTATGATCATTTTTTAGGATTGTTGATGGATGAGGATATACCACTTGATCCTCAAAAATTAATCATTTGACCTATTCAAAAAAGGAGGTTTGCATGAATGGATCACGAAGTCCCACATTGAAATTAAGAGCAAAAGGAGATTTGGCCTGTTTTACACGGCCGGAACTGAAAGTCGAGCGGGTAACGTATCCCGTGATGACGCCGTCTGCGGCCCGCGGCCTGATGGAGGCGGTATTGTGGAAGCCTGCCATCCAATGGCATGTTGAATGCATCAAAGTGCTCAGTCCCATCCGGTTTGTTGCGTTTCGGAGAAATGAAGTCAATAGTAAAGCCAAAACCCCGACACAGTCTGTGATTCAAAACGGGGGATATATGCGGCCGTATTATATCGAAGATGATCGCGCCCAGCGCAATACGGTTGCGTTAAGGGATGTGGATTATATTGTAGAAGCTCATTTTACGTTTACGGATCGCAAAGGCGCTGATGACAACATGACCAAGTTTGTGGACATGTTCACCCGCCGGGTTGCCAAAGGCCAGCATTTTCATCATCCTTATTTGGGGTGCCGTGAATTTCCAGCCACCATATTGCCAACGGATGACGCGCCATCTCCCATATCTGATTCGCGGGACTTGGGGCTAATGCTTTGGGATATCTTATATCAAAACGGAAAAAACTATCCTGTATTTTTTCCGGCTGCTTTGGAATCGGGTGTTTTAAAAGTCCCCCTTCATCCCGGAAAGGAAGGTGCACCATGATATTGCAGGCGCTTTACCAACTGGCTCAACGGGAGCATTTAATGGCGGATCCGGATTATGAACCCAAGCCGGTGGCCTGGTTAATCCGGGTTTCTCCGGAGGGAAAAATTTTGGGCAATATTGAAGCCACGCATACGGATTCAGTGGCTGAAGGTAGAAAAAGACAAGTCCGGGTTCCGAAAAAATTTTCATTACCAAGGGAAAAAGCAGTAACAAGTGGCGACCGAGCGTTTTTATTGTATGGCAAGTCCGAATATGTCTTAGGTCTTGATCCAGATCACCAAAGACCCCAAGATCGGTTAAGAGCACGGCAGCGTCTTTTTATTGAAAATGTAAAAAAATGTTTGAATGCCACACAAGATGAAGGTGTGCAGGCTGTTTATTTGTTTTTAAATGATTTATACGAAGGAAAACAAACAATTCAGCTTCCGGAAAATTGTGCAAGCAATGATTTATTCACCTTTGTGTATGCACCGGATAGGGACATGTTGATTACCGATCGTGACAATGTAAAGCGTTATTGGAAACAAAAAAGGGCTATGTTGAATAGATCCGATGAATCAAAACTGTCATGTCTTGTATCCGGTAATCAATTAAACGAACAAATTGATAATTTCCCACAAATTAAAAAAGTTCCCGGCAAAAATACAGCAAAAGGGGTTTCACTTGTTTCTTTTAACAAAGATTCTTTTGAATCTTATAATTGGAAACACAATGAAAACGCGCCCATTTCCAGGGATGCTGCAGAAGCCTGCGCCACTGCCTTAAACCGGCTCCTGGATCCAGCATATCCGGATCCATTGCAGCCTGGCCTCACCCTGGCGCCCCGTCATCTTCGGTTAAGTGCGGACACGGCGGTATGTTTTTGGGCAGCAGACAGCCCGGGCGATGAATTTGCATCAGTATTCAGCGGATTATTGGAATCCAATCCTGAAACGGTCCGCAACCTGTATCATTCCATATGGTGGGGCCGATCACCGGAAATGGAAAATCCCACGGCGTTTTATGCCTTGACGCTGACCGGAACCCAGGGCCGTATCATTGTTCGGGACTGGTTTGAATCCACCGTTCAGGAGGTGGCACAGAATTTGGGTCAATATTTTGCCGATATTGACGTGGTCTGGAACACGCCCGAACCCAAAGACAAAAAATTCCCGCCCCAATTGCCGTTTACTTTGTTGCTGGAAGCCATCGCCGATCCGGCGGATAATCGTCGTGAAAGCATCCCCGCGCCGCTGTCAAGCCGGCTGTTGCGGTCTGTTTTTACAGGAATTGCCTATCCATTGGCGATTCTTCAGAGGGCCTTGCTGCGGTATCGGGCGGAAATCGGAAACGAGCAAGACCCGAAAAACGGCTGGCGGACCAAACGATACAATGATGCCCGTGCCGCGCTGATTAAGGCGGTTTTAAACCGTAAAAAGCGGTTTTTGCCTCAAACACATCAATATATGGAGGTTAAACGCAATATGAATCCCATGAATATGACGCAAGGGTATGCCCTGGGCTGCTTGATGGCGGTTCTGGAAAGGCTCCAGCAGGAAGCCCTCGGCAATGTCAACGCAACTGTGGTGGATCGTTATTTTAACGGCGCTTCGGCTTCACCCAAATCCGTATTTGTCCGGCTGTTGAAAAACGCCCGGCATCATGCCGCCAAAGCCAAGGATGATCCCGACAAAGGGGGGAAAGTGTTTCTGCTGGATAAGCTCATTGATGAACTGGCGGATCGGTTTGATCCCAGACACAATGGTTTTCCAGCGCACTTGGATCTGGAACAACAAGGGCTGTTTGTTCTTGGATTTCATCAGATGCGCAAATGGCTGTGGATGACAAAAGAAGAACGGGAACAATGGGAAACAGAATATCCTGATGCGCCCAAAGCATTTATCTGGTCAAAACCAAAATCATAAATCTTTGCCAAAATCAAAAGGAGGAAAACAATATGACGACGCAACCCATTACCAATCGGTATGATTTTGTTTTAATTTTTGATGTCAAAGACGGCAATCCCAACGGCGACCCGGATGCCGGAAATTCGCCCCGCATTGACCCTGAAACCGGTCATGGCCTGGTTTCAGACGTATGTTTGAAACGTAAAGTGCGCAATTATATTTCCATTGCCAAATCAGACCCCAAAACCGGTGAACCTTCTCCTGGATATGATATATATGTAAAAGAAAAAGCAGTGTTAAATCTGCAAAATCAAAGAGCCTGGGAGGCATTAAAATTAAACCCGGATGCCAAAGGCCAAGAAAAAGCCGGTCAAGTTTCTCAGGCACGGGGATGGATGTGTCAGACGTTTTTTGATGTGCGCATGTTCGGCGCGGTGATGTCTTTGGAAATAAATTGCGGTCAGGTGCGGGGACCTGTTCAGTTTTCATTTGCCCGATCAGTGGATCCCATCGCCTCGTTGGAGCAATCCATTACCCGCATGGCAGTGGCCACAGAAAGAGAAGCAAATGCACAGGATTGGGAA
>FWPV01015525.1_pt1 | contig 10929 bp, 8 predicted proteins | sample 2228371 | NCBI WGS metagenome assembly FWPV01 (sample SAMEA103939776, study PRJEB20133) | metagenome | reverse complement strand
GATCGAGGCCCACACAATGCCTTTACGGATCTGGTCCGCTTTCAGGACCGTTGGTTCTGCGTCTTTCGCGAAGGGCAAGATCACAACTCGCCCGACGGCGCGCTGCGGGTGATCACATCGGCCGACGGTGAAACTTGGGAACCGGCCGCGCTGATTACTTCTTCCCACTCGGACCTTCGTGATCCCAAAATTACCGTGACCCCCGACGGGCGGCTGATGCTCCTCGGAGCCGAGTGGATCAACGCGCCCCGACGGCACGGGTCTACGCCGGGTGGTTTCGAACGGCTCCGGCGCATGGTCCGCGATAAATCCCAGGTTCTCGCCCGACGGGCGGTCGTGGAGCGAAAAACACGAGGTCGGGGTCCGCGACAACTGGCTATGGCGCGTCACGTGGCACAAGGGCAGGGCTTACGGTTTCGGCTATGGCGGGAGTGGCCATGGCATCCGCCTGTTCGCAAGCTCCGACGGCAAATCGTTCGAGACGCTCGTTGACAAGGCGTCCGTCGAGGGAACGTATCCGAACGAGACGTCGCTGGTGTTCCTTGCCGACGATACATGCTGCTGCCTGTTGCGGCAGGACGGGCAGCCGAATTCCGGCTACCTCGGCACGGCCCGGCCGCCGTACACCGACTGGAAGTGGCAGAAACTCGGCGTGCCGATCGGGGGGCCGAACATGATCCGCTTGCCCGACGGACGGATCGTGGCTGCCGTCCGGCTTTACGACCAGCGGATGCGCACGTCGTTGTGCTGGATCGACCCGGCGGCCGGCAAGCTCACCGAGTTCCTAACCCTTCCGTCCGGCGGCGACACCAGCTATGCCGGCCTGGTGCTTCACGACGGGCTGCTGTGGGTCAGCTACTACTCGTCGCACGAGGGGCGCACGAGCATCTACCTGGCCAAGGTGCGGATCGGGGCGCCGGCGCTGCGGCCATGAGGGAGATTGGCCGGCTTGGCTTTGGCGTGGTAAAACAAAACAAGTCCGCCGGGACGCGGCCGGGCACTCTTGGAAAGACGACCGGCGGGGAGCAGCAGCGCGCCGCTCTGATCCGGAAGCGACAAGGACGACGGCAACCTGCCGACGAAGGAGAGACTGATGAACAAGACGCACCTGTAACGGCGTCACTGGTTGACAGCGGCGGTGCTTGGAGCGACGGCCGCGTGTTCCTGGCGGCCCACCGCGGCGAGTCACGCCGCCAAACCGAACGGTCCGGCGGCATGCAACATCGGCTCGCGGCGCGATCTGTTCGTCGACCGTTTCCTCATCGAACGGCTGGACAAGGCGTCGCTCAAATTACACGAACCGGTTTCCGGCGGCGTCGCGGTCCGGATCGACAAGCCCTGGGAGGGGCCGGAGAACTTCGGCATGTCGGTCATTGAACTCGACGGGCGGCTGCTGATGTATTACCGCGGCTGGCCGGCCAACGACCCGAAGGAGGAGAACGGCGTCGGCTGCGTGGCCATCAGCCGCGACGGCGGCGCCACGTGGACGAAGCCCGCCCTCGACCTCGTGAAGCGCCCCGACTGGCCCGGCAACAACATCATCGCGACCGAGTCGGGCGAGCCGCGGTTCGCCTTTCCCTGCGCGCCGTGGGTCGACACGCGGCCGGGCGTGCCGGCCAATGAGCGGGTCAAGATGGTGCAGAGCGTGCCCCTCAGCGGCGAGCATCACACCGCCATGCGGGATCCTGCCGGTCCCAAACGGCTCGTCTTCTGGACCTCGGCCGACGGCTTCACGTTCCGCAAGCTCGAGCCGCAGCCGGAGATGATCAGCAACCTCCGCAACTGCTTCGACGGCGGCAACACGATGTTCTGGAGCGAGGCGGAACAGCAATATGTGCTCTACTACCGCTGGTGGGACGACGAGGGGGGCCGCGGATATCGCACCATGGCCCGCGCGACCTCGAAGGACCTGATGACCTGGACGCCGTCGGCGCCGATGACTTACGGCGGCACGCCGCGCGAGCAGTTCTACGTCAACAACACGCAGCCCTATTTCCGCGCCCCGCACCTGTACGTGGCCCCCGCGGCGCGATTCATGGAGGGGCGGCAGGTGCTCGACGAGAAGCGGGCGGCGGCGATCGGCCTCCAGCGAACCGGGAACCACGTCTATTTCAAGGACTGCTCCGACGGGGTGCTGCTGACCAGCCGCGCCGGCTCGACCGTCTACGACCGCACGTTCATGGAAACCTTCGTGCGGCCCGGGCCGGGCGACTCCAACTGGGTGTCGCGCACCAACTACCCGCTGACCGGAATCCTTCCCGCCGGCCCCGATCGTATCCAGATCTTCGTGACCCGCCACTACATGCAGAACTCATGGCACATCGAGCGCCTGCTGCTACGGACCGACGGCTTCGCCTCGGTCAGCGCGCCGTGGGCGGGCGGCGAAATGGTCACCAAACCCTTCACCTTTTCGGGGCGAAAGCTGGAAATCAACTACCGAACCGGCGCCCCGGGCTTCGTCCGCGTCGAGATCCAGGACGCCGGCGGCACACCGATCCCCGGCTACGCCCTCGGCGACTGCCCGGAGATCATCGGCGACGAGATCGAACGGATCGTGGCCTGGAAGGACGGACCAGACCTCAGCCGCCTTGCCGGCAGGCCGGTGCGGCTGCGCTTCGCCATGAAGGATGCGGACCTGTTCGCGATCCGGTTTCGAGAGTAAACGCACGGGACGCGAAAGGGAACGAGACGGGAGAACGCAACCGATGAAAAACAACATGACCGCCGCGGGGCATCGCGCGGCGAGAGCTTCCCTGTTGCTTGTTTTTGCCGCCTTGGGAGCGACCCACGCCCAGGCGGACAGCGGGCCGCGCAAGCCGGGCGAAAAACGGGACGTCGTCGCCTACGCCAAGCCCGACGAGTACGCCAGTTTTCCGATCCTGGCCCGCTCCGACATGGGGCTGACACTGCTCTTTCAAGTACAGGATCTGGCAAAACTGCGTGCCTCCGGGCAGCACCCGCACTATCAGCCGGTCGCCGTGCCGCGTTGGGCGACTTCGCGCGACGGCGGGCTGACGTGGAACGTCCACCAGACCTGTCCGCCCCTGGGCCGCGTGCGCGATATCGGCTACGGCAGCGTCGCGCTCGAGGACGGCGGAACCGTGACCCTGACGTTCAGCAGCACCGAACCGCTGTACGCGATTGTCCAGCACGGCACGATCGGATACCGCCCCTATCAGGACGCGAGCAAGGAGCAGGGGAGCAGGTATCGAGTAACCGACTTGGGGCCGTGCGAACGATTCTACCCGATGGGCATCACGCGTCTGTCGGACGGCACGCTTCTTGCCGGCGGCTACGTGCCGGAGCAATCGGCGGGCCGCGAAAAGTACACGGCCGCCTTTCTGGCCAGCCGTGACGCGGGGCGGACATGGAACTACCTCTCCCACAGCCCCAGTCCAATCCCGTTCGGGGTCAGCGAGCCAAGTGTGAGCTAGACGTGCGACGGCCGGGTGATTGCCCTGTTGCGCACGGACTGGGACACGATTCCGCACGCGGACCGGCCCGAGGAGGCCAAGGTCGGATACGGCTATTTCCTCTACCAAACCGAGTCGACGGACAAGGGCCGTACGTGGAGTGAACCCGTCAGGCTCGATCTCTGGGGTCACCCGCCGTATCTGCTGCGGCTGACCAGCGGCAACATCCTTCTGGTCTACGGCTACCGCCGACCGCCGTGGGAAATCCGCGCCGTCCTGAGCCGCGACGAAGGCCGCACGTGGGATCCGGCTACGCTCCGCACCATCCACACTTTCAACCCCGGCAATTACGACATGGGCTATCCCGTGGCGACCCAACTCGACGACGGCTCGATCGTCTGCGCCTTCTACGGCTACTCGACCACGGACGTCGGCGAAAAGGTGCCCCACGGAATCTTCGTCAGCCTGTTCGACGAAAAGTGGCTTACCCGCGACCAACCTTCGAAATGAGCTTTGAAATCGGGACGCAGCGAGGACTGCAGCGCCAGGCGGTCGCGATAGGAAGAGCAACTCGCGCGAACGCCGCTGCTGGATAGGCCGGCATGGCACCCGGCCGTTACATTTGCGCATCTTGGAATAACACGGTGCGGTTCCCGACGCATTGGATTCGCCCGCGCCGACCGCTAGAATGCCGGGGCGGGGCGCGGATTTGTTCCCCTGATGCCTGTTCCGCCGGTCGTTGGAGCACGTCGGGGCCGGCCGCAAACCGTCTTGCCACCGCTTTCAGAAAGCCGACTCCATGATCAGGACACTTCATTGCGCGGCGGGCGTCGTTGCCGGAATGTGGCTCTTGGCTGGGGCAACTCGCGCGGCCGAGCCGCCCGAGACCGACGACGCGGCGGCCCGCTTCGCCGCCATGACGCCCGCCGAGGTTCGCGCCTATGAACTCGAAGTCATGCGCCGTGTTGCCGATCTGGCACTTGTGCCGCCGAAGCTCAACACCTCGCCGCTTCCGGAGTACGACTACGATCGGCTCGACTACGGCATGACGATCGGGATCGAGCGGACGCCCAAGGGGAGGCTCTGGGCCTGCTGGGTCGCGGGGGGCGACAGCCCGAAGGCGTTTTTCGTCTTGGCCACCAGCGACGACGACGGCGAGACGTGGTCGAAGCCGCGGTTGGTGGTCGATGCGCATTCCAGAAACCTCCCCATGGACCGCAGCGTGCTCGTGGGCAACCTCTGGACCGACCCTCGGGGCCGTCTGTGGCTCTTTTTTGACCAGTCGATGGAGATGTTCGACGGGCGAGCGGGCGTTTGGGCGGCCGTGTGCGCCGACCCGGATGCCGCCGAGCCGTCGTGGTCCGTGCCACGCCGTCTCTGGCACGGCGTGATGTTGAACAAGCCGACGGTGCTTTCCAACGGCGAGTGGATGCTGCCCATTTCGCTCGACCAGCGCGAGGGCTTTGGGCCGTTCCAGGGGCTGTTCAAGGAACTCGATCCCCTGCGGGGGGCGAACGTGTTCGTGTCGAGCGACCAGGGCGAGACCTTGCGGAGGCGCGGGGCGGTGCGGTTCCCCAATCCGGACTGGCACGAGCACATGATCATCGAACGCAAGGACGGCACGCTCTGGATGCTCGCCCGCACGGCCAAGGGAATCATGCAGAGCACGTCGGCCGACGGCGGGCGTACCTGGGCAGAACCGACCGAACCGTCGGGGATCCGCCAGCCCAACGCCCGCTTTTTCCTGCGGCGCCTCGCCTCGGGGCGGCTCTTGCTGGTGAAGCACGGCGACGCCCTGGACGCGCACCAGGGGCGCGTGAAGCTCAGCGCGTGGCTCTCCGACGACGACGGCCGCGCGTGGCAAGGCGGCTTGATCCTCGACGAGCGCAAGGGGGTTTCCTACCCCGACGGCTTCCAGTCGCCCGACGGAATGATCTACGTCTCCTACGACCGCAATCGGGCCACCGATGGCGAGATCCTGTTGGCTCGGTTCAGCGAGGACGACATCCTGGCCCGGAAACTCGTCAGTCCAAGATCGCGGTTGAAGATGCTCATCAGCCGGCCCTTGGCCCCGAAACGGAAGGAACGGTGAGCGCGATGATCCAGGCGGTCGTTTGGGCGATCGCGTTGGGCTCGGCGACGTGCGCCGCCGAGGCGCTCTGTCTCCTCTGGGATCCGGCCGCGCCGTTGCCCAAGGCCGCCGACATCCCAAGACTCAAGGGAGTTGAGTTTCACGTCATCAAGCGGTACGAGTTCGACCGGGACGGCTACCGCTTCCTGCACGGCGTCGCGTTGGCCTGGCACAAGGGGCGGCTGTACGCGTCGTTCGGGCACAACCGGGGCGGAGAGAACACCGACACCGAGGAAGCCCGCTTCACCGTCAGCGATGATGGGGGCAGGACCTGGAGCGAGGTCCACACGATCGACTCGGCCGGCGAACCGGGCCTTGGCGCCAGCCACGGGGTGTTTCTCTCGCTTTCCGGGCGTTTGTGGGCGTTTCACGGCGCCTACCACGGCACGATGCAAGAGGTCCACACCCGGTGCTACCTGCTGGATGAGGCCCGCGGCGCATGGCAGCCGCGGGGCGTGGTGATTCAGGACGGATTCTGGCCGCTCAACGGTCCGTCGCGCATGGCCGACGGCAATTGGATCATGGCCGGAATCCGCGTTGGAAGAGGGAATCCCGCGGCGGTCGCGATCAGCCGCGGCGACGAGGTGACGCGATGGAATCTGGTGGTCATCCCGCCGGCCCCGGGCCTCGGCGCCATCTGGGGCGAGTCGGCGGTCATCGCGCAGGGCAACCGAGTCGTCAACATTGCCCGCTACGGCGCGCAAGCGCTGGCCCTCGTCGCGGCGAGTGAGGATTTCGGCCGCGTCTGGTCGGCGTCGCGCCCCTCGAATCTGCCGATGGCCGCGAGCAAGCCGTGCGCCGGCGTGCTTAGCAACGGCCGGCGCTACCTGATCGGCTCCATGAGCGCCGACGGAGGGCATCGCCGCTCGCCCCTGACCATTGCCGTGAGCAGGCCGAACGCCGAACTGTTCAGCAACGTCTTTGTCATTCGCCACGCCGAATTCCCCGACGGCCCCGGCGAGTCCCACCGCAACGCTGCCCTTTCCTATCCTTGCGCGGTCGAGCACGAAGGCAAGCTCTACGTGGGCTACTCGAACAACGGAGGCAACGTGGGGCGCAAGGGCACGGGCCGCGAGCTGTGGAACAACAATAGCGCCGAGCTGGCCGTCATCCCGCTGGATCAACTCCGCGAGCCCCCCTGAACCGCCGCCGTCCGCGTCGCTCCAGCCGCGGCGCGTCCCGCTGTTGGCGGGAAACACGGCCTGCACGTTTCGGGCCGGGGTGGTTTGTCGAAGGTATACTTAAGGGAACACCGTTGGTCGTGACGAACCGGTTTCCGAACCTTTCGCGAAGAGTCGCCCCCATGCCCGGGATCGCGCCCCATCGACTACCTGCCACAAAGGGGGGGCTCTGGCTTGGGGCGGTCGCCGCATGGGCGTCCCTGGTCTTGCCGGTTGCCGGGCAATTCCAAGCGTCGCCGCCGGAGGAGGGCACGCCCGGCCAGGAGGTGACGCGGCTCTGGCAGATAGGAATGATCGTCTGGGCGGAGGGGGGTGGGTTTCGCGCGATCAAGGGGACCGTGGCGGTGCCCATGGATTGGCCGGAACAGCGGGTCCGGGCGGTTCGAAGCGACCTTTCGCCGGGCGTGTCCGTCCGCTACGAGACCATCAAGGACGTGGCCCGGCAGATGATCGTGGCGATTCCCGCCCTGGCGTCCGGCGAAGAGGCCAAGGCGATCGTCACCTTCGAGGTCCGGCGTTTCCTGCAACCGGCGCCCGAGAATCCCGCGGCCTTGTCACTTTCCGCCACGAGGCGATCCGATGGGAAGCTCGCGCCGTTCTTGCGGCCGAGTCCCTACATCGAGAGCACGGCGGAAGAGATCGTCGGAGCGGCCCGGAAAATCGGCGTGGACAAGGCCTCCGCCTGGGAGCAAGTCGAGGCGATCTACGACTGGGTGCGCGAAACGATCGAGTTCGAGGACAATCGCGGCAAGACCGTGAAGGGCGCCGTGGAGACGCTGAAGGAGGGAACGGGCGATTGCGACGAAATGACCTCGCTGTTTATCGCGCTGTGCCGGGCCAAGGGCATTCCCGCCCGCACGGTGCGCGTGCCCGGCCATTGCTACCCTGAGTTCCATCTCGTGGACCCCCAAGGCGTCGGCCGCTGGTTTCCCTGCCAGGCCGCCGGCACCCGAGCGTTCGGCTCAATGCCCGACCCCCGTCCCGTCCTGCAAAAGGGCGACAACGTCCTCGTGCTCGACCCCAAGACGAGAAAGAAGACTCCGGTCCGCTTTTTGCCCGAGACCCTGGTCGGAATGCCGGCGGGGGCCGGAGGCCGATTGCAATGGAAGCTCGTCTGCGAACCCGGGCCCGACTGAAACCGCGGCCGGCCGAGGCGCGGCTTCTGTTCAGCGACTGACCGGTTTCGAAGCGGGAATCAAGGCTCGGAGGATCGGCTCGACCCACTGCTGGGTCTTCATGTCGAACACGATGAAGTCTCCGTCGAACTGCCAATACCCCCAACTCCAGCCTCGCTTCTCGGCCTGTCGGGCCACGAAGGCGATGTAGCGCGTGCGGGAAGGCATGTCGGCCTTGTCGTACGCGCCGAACTCGCCAAGATACACCGGCCGGTCGTGCCGCCTGGCCCAGGTTTGCACCTTGTCGAAATCCCGCTCGATGGCGGCGCATTCCTCCGCCGTTTGCTCCCAGCGGATGCCGACCTTGTTTTTCTGACCCGTCCACGAGGCGCCCTGGTGGGTGAACGACATCGGTTTGTAGTAATGGACGGTCGCGATCAAATGCCGATCCTCGGGCGGAAGCCGCAACCGGTCGAGATGGTCCACGCTATTCCAGAAGGCGGGGCCGACGACGACGGTCCGGTGGGGATTGGCGGCGCGAATCACCGCCAAGGCTTCCCGCAAATACGCGTTCCACAAGTCCGGCGTCAACATCCCGTTCGGTTCGTTGAGGATCTCGAAGAGCACTTCGCCAGGCGCCCGCTGGTACCGCTCGCTCAACTGCTTCCAGGTGGCCATGAGCCGCTTGCGGTTTCCTTCGGCGTCGCGGCCCATCGCCTGGAATTCGTGCAAGTCAAGGATCACCAGCAGCTTGGTTTCCAGGGCGTGCTTGACCACCCAATCCAGCGTCTCCAGCCATTCGGACGCGAGCACATCGCGGTCATCGATTTTTCTGTCCCGCCACGGATGCAGGTTCACGCGAACGTGCTGGAAGCCCGCCTCGGCAATGAGCCGGAAGTGTCGTTCCTGAAATCGTGCTCTGTCGCGGGACCTCCACAACGGGTCGTAGCCGATGATGTTCACGCCACGCCCCAAACGCTTGTTGAGCTCGTGCGGGTTCTCGGCGCCGCGCCCGGGTTCCGCGGCGAAGACAACAGCGTCTGAAACGATTCCCAACCACAGACTCAGCCAGAAAACAGCACGCAAACACGGGGTAGTCATGGGATTCCTCCCGGTTGTGAAGTCGGCCATGCCTGAAACATAGCGGCCACAAAAGGGGATTTCCACCCAAGGCGGATGGCCGCCGGTGCGGAAGCACGGGCCTCCGCGCTGGTGGGGGTATTTCGCGGGATCGAGCCATCGAGTATCGTTCATGGCGTGCGTTCGCTCCCATCCGAGCGCGCCATCCCCAACGCTAAGCCAACCTTGTTACAAAGTTCCGAAAAGGGACGCCATGCCACGACATGACGGGTGGATTGATCGGCTGGACGCAATTCTCGCGAGCTTGCTGCTTCTCTTGATGGCGGCGTTGTCGAGGGCGGCCGAGGGCCAGCCGGACCGCAAGGCATTGCCGGTCCCCGAGGACTTCCCTCGCTTCCTGGTGCCCGGCCATGAGCGGGAGATGACCCTGCTGCGCGAGCTGTTCTGGTTACACTATCGGCCCGCGGGCCCCTTGATCGCGCTTTGGGACGAATGGATGCCCAAGAGCACGCTTTGGCCGGCTCGGGGCGAGGGTCCTGCGCTGCAGGACATGCGAAAGCGGTGGGCCGCTGCCCTGGCGGGCCGCCCGATCAACGCCGAGGGCTACGTCCACACCCAGCAACACGACGGCACGGCGCACGCCGAGGGCTGGCCGTTTCCACTCTGGACGCAGGCGGGCGGCGTCGGGTGGCATTTCGCGTCCACGGGCGTGCCGGGCTACGATGCCCCACTGGTCCAGCCGGACGGTTGGAGGTTGACCGGGGCCCGCGCCGGCCCCGTGAGCAGCAAGGGCTGGTCCCTGGAACTCACGGCCCCGCGCGCCGTGGTCCAGCCCCCAACATTCGCCGTGAGCGCTCGGGTCGCGCCCTGGCTGAGGCTGAACTGGTGGGCCACCGGCCTGGAAAACGCCCGCTGCTACGTGGAATGGACCGCCGAGCAAGCTCCCGAGTTCAGCGATGAGCGCCGGGCCTGGTTTTCGCCCGCGACGGGCGGTCAGGTCCTTGGCTCGCTTCCCATGGGCGGCAACGACCGCGCGATGGACCTGTCGCGCGTCGAGACCCGCACCATGATCCCCATGTATCGCCTGCCCGGCTGGAAAGGCACGATCACCGGCCTCCGCATCGGGTTCGACAATCCCGGCCCGGCACACGTCGTCATCAAGTCCTTTCACACCGCCTGCGACAGCCGCCACAACATCAACAACGCAAACTTCATCCGGGGCTGCCACGATTACTTCCTTTGGTCGGGCGACGTTCCGTTCCTCCGCGGCCAGATGGCCCGCGTCCGGGTGGCCATGCGGTTCATGATGCGCGAGTTCGACACGCGCCGCCGGAAGTGCGTTTACACGACCTGGCCGGGCCACGAAGGCCGGAGCGGCGTCCGCTACGTCGATGGAAAAAAGGTCATCGTGCCCGGCGAGGGCATCGGGAGCAACTATTGGGACCTGCTTCCCTTCGGCGGCGAGGATGCTTTGGCCACGGTCTATTACTACGACGCGTTGGGGGATCTCGCGGAACTCGAGGCCGAGATTGCCGCCCATCCGCAATGGGGCGTGCCCCGCGGGGACGACGCCTTCGATCCCGCCGACCTGCGAGCACACGCCCAAGAGGTCAAAAACTACGGCACGACGCGATTCTGGAACGAAACGACAGGCCGATTCGGGACCGTGGATCTCGACGGCCACCTGCACGATTACGGCTTCACGTTCCTGAACAACGAAGCAGTGTACCACGGCTTCGCCACGGCCGGGCAGGCCCGCTCGATCCACGACTGGTTGAGCGGCCGGCGGACGATCGAGGGTGACACCTCCGTGGGCAAGGACATCTACCATTGGCGATTCGGGCCGCGGTCCACCACGCGCCGCAACATCGACTACTACATCTGGGCCTGGAGCAATCCCGAATCGATTCCTTGGGGCAATCAAGTGCAGGACGGGGGCGCGGTCCTCGGTTTCACGTATCACGACCTCATGGCACGGCTCAAGCCGGCCGGCCCCGACGATGCCTGGC
>FWPV01015520.1_pt1 | contig 10933 bp, 8 predicted proteins | sample 2228371 | NCBI WGS metagenome assembly FWPV01 (sample SAMEA103939776, study PRJEB20133) | metagenome | reverse complement strand
GGCCAAGGCCATGGGCGTCCGCGACTACATCAGCACCTACATGTTTGAGACGCCGCCGAATACGTCCAACAAGATGGACTTGGCGAAGGCGTTGGCGCAGATTGAGCTCACCGAGAGCCAGCAGGATGCGAACTTCAATGTCGTTCGCCAAACCCGCACCGGTCTCATGAGTTATCCGGTGGACATGGACTATGCCAAGGGGCACCTGGGGTCGTCGGTGTATCTTCAGATGGCCCTGCGGCCTTCTATCGTGCATGTGGTGGGCTACTGTGAGGCCAACCACGCCGCGACGCCCGAGGACGTCATTGAGAGTTGCAAGATGGCGCGGCAGGTGATTCAGACGGCGCTGGCGGGCCAGCCGGACATGACGAAGGACCCCGAGGTTCAGCGCCGCAAGGATGAACTGGTGAGCGAGGCGATGGTCATCGTGGATGCCATTCGCCAACTGGGGAGCGGGGTCGCCGACCCGCTGACGGACGTGGAGGTGCTGGCGCGCGCCGTGGAGATCGGCCTGCTGGACGCGCCGCAACTGAAGGGGAACCCCCACGCTTGCGGCAAGGTGCGCACGCGCCCCGTCAACGGCGCCATCGTGGCGGTGGACGAGGAGGGACGACCTTTGACGGAGGCGGAGCGGGTTGCACGAATCTTCAGTTTGTTGTAGAATCTAGTCGGAACTTCCGACTAGTAATCCGCGAAGCCGTTTACGCTGGAGAAAGGAGGTGATGCGCGAAGAGCCGGCGCGAGCGTTCTGGAGCCTTTCGGATGTTGGTTCGTCTCGTTTGCAGCAAAAGGAGGAAACAGATGGCTAGAGCAAGACTCAAGGTTTTCGCGTCCCTTGCGGTGTTGACGATGATCCTGCCGCTCATCGTCGCCTGTGGACAGGCAGGCCCCACACCCACGCCGGAGAAAGTCATCGTCAAAGAGACTGTGCCCGTCAAAGAGACCGTGGTGGTTCAAATAACCCCTACTCCTGGGCCGAAGCGGGGTGGCACCCTCGTTGTGGGCCTCATGAGCCCGGTGCTGACCCTGGACCCTGCTGACTACCGCGATCGCCAGACCGAGACGGTCATCCGCAACATGTTTGACGGTCTGGTAACCCGCACCAAGGATAACCAGGTCGTGCTGGAGATGGCCCAGTCGGCTACGCTGATTGACCCTCAGACCTGGGAGTTCAAACTCAAAGAGGGTATCACCTTCCACAACGGGGACCCGGTAACCGCCGAGGACGTCAAGTTCACCTTTGACCGCATCATCACCGAGAAGGCCATTGAGTATCCAGAGCCCCACACCGCCGCCCGCAAGGGCCTGATCGCCCCCCTGGAGAGCGTGGAAGTCGTGGACCCGCTTACCGTCCGGTTCCACCTCAAAGCCCCGTGGCCCGTGTTCATGCAGATGCTGTGCCACCAGCAGATCATCCCGAAGAAGTACTTTGAGTCGGTGGGTGGCACCAAGGGGTTCATTGAGAAGCCCGTCGGTGCGGGGCCGTTCAAGTTCGTGGAAGGCAAACTGGATGATCAGATCGTGCTGGAGCGCTACGAGAACTACTACGGTGGCGCGGATGATTTGCCTCCGGTGGGGCCCGCATTCGCCGACCGGGTGATCTTCAAGATCATCCCCGAGCGGTCATCGCGCGTGGCGGCTCTGCAGGCGGGGGAGGTGAACATCATCCAGGGCGTGCCGTCCTACGTTGTGCCGCAGTTGCTCAGCGACCCCAGACTCCAGGTCAAGACTTGCGCGGGGACGCGCCCGCACTTCATGGAGATGAACGTGAAGATGAAGCCGTTTGACGACGTGCGGGTGCGCCAGGCCATCAACTACGGCGTGAACGTGGACCTCATCGTGGCCAAGATTTTGAGTGGCTACGGTGTGCGCCTGCCGGGCATCCTGTCCCCGTTCAACAACTTCGCAGACCCGAATATCAAGCCCTATCCCTTTGACGTGGAAAAGGCCAAGGCCTTGCTCAAGGAGGCGGGCTACGAGAACGGGTTCTCCTTCGTCATTGATGTGAGCGCCGACGCCAAAGAACTGGCCGAGGCCATTGCTGGAGAACTGCGCACCAATCTGGGGCTGGATGTCAGCGTGCGCGTCTGGGACTGGGCCGTGCTGCGGCCGAAGTTGCTGGCCGGCGAGCGCCAGGCGACAGTCAGCAGTTGGGGCGACTCGGCCTTTGACCCGGTGGGCTACCTGGAGGCCAAGGTGCACACCTACGTGGAAGGCTCCACCTACGGGCGCGGCAACTACAGCCAGTACAGCAACGCGCGCGTGGACGAACTCATCAAGGCAGGCGAGATAGAGACCGACGTTGCCAAGCGCCATGAAATCTACAACGAAATCCAGCGCATCGTCTGGGAAGAAGCGCCCATGCTGTTCCTGTTCGTCCCGCAGGAGATTGAAGCCGCCGCGGCCAACGTGCAGAACTGGGGCCCGTCGCCCGATGGCCGCATCAACCTGCATGACGTCTGGCTGTCCCAGTAGTCGGGCAACTTGGGCGAATCAGGGGAGCGGTTCGCCGCTCCCCTGATTGCCCCTATCGTGAGGGTCAACGATGCGAGCCGTCAAAATCCTGGAACGATTGCTCTATACGATACCCATCATGTTCGGTGTGGCCGTGTTGGTGTTCTTGTTCATGCGCCTGACGCCGGGCGATCCGGTGGACATCATGATGGGAGAGGCGGGCAGCATTGCACCGGGTGAGATGGAGCAACTTCGCAAGGAATTTCATCTGGACGAGCCGCTGCACGTGCAGTTGTACCTTTTCCTCTCCGACGCGCTGCGGGGGAACCTGGGCTATTCCTATGCGTATAAGAGGCCGGTTACCGAACTGATCGCGGAGCAACTGCCGGCGACCATAGAACTGGCGCTGGCTTCCCTGTTGTTCAGCCTGATCGTCGCAGTGCCCATCGCTATCTGGTCGGCGGTCAAACAGTATTCTGTTGTGGACCGCCTGAGCATGGCCAGCGCTTTTGTGGGCGTTTCCATGCCTGCGTTTTGGCTTGGCATTCTTCTGATTCTCATCTTTTCCGTCAAACTCCGTTGGCTTCCCGTAACGGGACGCATTGACTACAACGCGGGGCTTCAGGTTGTAACCAGGTTCTATGTGTTGGACAGCATCCTGACCGGGAACATGACGGCACTGGTGTCGTCGCTGAAGCACTTGGTACTGCCGTCGGTTGCTCTGGGCGCCGGCACCGCGGCTATGGTGGCGCGCGTGCTCCGGTCCAGCATGATTGAGGCCCTGCGGCAGGATTACGTAACGCTGGCGCGGGCCAAAGGGGTGCGCGAGACGTGGGTGGTGCTGAAGCACGCTCTGCGTAACGCCCTCATCCCAACGGTAACGGTGGTGGGCATTCAGGTCGGCGTGCTCCTGGGCGGAAATATGATTGTGGAGCAGGTGTTCAGTTGGCCTGGCCTGGGCAGGCTGGCGGTCCGCGCCATCTTCTCGCGCGACTTCCCGCTCGTCCAGGGCGTGGTCATGGTGTACGCGCTGACATTCGTGCTGGCGAACCTCCTGGTGGACATCCTGTACACCTACATCAACCCGAAGATCACCCTGTAGCGGGGGAGAAGGTCATGCAGACGACACAAGCCACAATACCCTGGTGGTATCCGCTGGCGATCCGCCTTCGGATGTGGACGACGAATGCCGCAGGCTTCTTGCGCGAGTTGGCGGGACATCCCGTTGCCCTCATCGGGGGACTGGTGGTGATCCTGTACGTCGCGGCGGCGGTGTTTGCGCCGCAGATCGCGCCCCATGATCCCACGAAGGGGGAACTCATCCGCAGGCTGGAACCTCCGGTGTGGTTGGGCGGGTCCATGGACTACTGGCTGGGCACCGACGCCCAGGGGCGGGACCTGTGGTCGCGCATTGTCTTCGGAAGCCGCATTTCGTTGTGGGTTGGGTTTGTGTCCGTGACCATATCTGCGGCGGTCGGCGTGCTCCTGGGGTGCGTGGCGGGGTACTTTCGCGGCGCGCTGGACGAAGTTCTTTCGCGCTTCTCGGACCTCCTGTTGGCGTTTCCTTATCTTATCTTCGCCATTGCTGTCATGGCTTTCATGGGACCGGGCATGACCAACCTGCTCCTCGCCCTGACGTTCAAGGGCTGGGTGGAGTTCTATCGGCTTGCCCGGGGCGAGATGCTGTCGGAAAAGACCAAAGAGTATGTCGCCGCCGCCACGGCCGTGGGTATGGGCCACCTCCGCATCATCGTGTCCGAGGTGCTGCCCAATATCTTCCACTCTGTGCTTGTTCTTGCCACACTGCGGCTCGGTGTCATGATCGTCATGGAAGCCAGCCTGAGTTTTCTGGGGTTGGGCATACAGCCGCCCACTCCGGCGTGGGGATCTATGGTGTCCGAGGGCCGCGACTACCTGACGACGTCCTGGTGGGTCTCAACCTTGCCGGGGTTGGCCATCTTGATTCTCGTGCTGGCCATCAACGTTTTCGGCGAAGGGCTGCGCGACATCCTGGATCCGCGGCTGAAGATTGAATAGTAGGGGACATCATGGCAGAACAGAGACCTTTGCTGGAGATTCGGGGCCTCACGACGGTATTCCCGACCCGGCGCGGCCTGGTGCGGGCGGTGTCCGGCTTGGACTTGTCGCTGGCTCGCGGGGAATTGCTGGGGCTTGTGGGCGAGTCGGGCTGTGGCAAGAGCGTGTCCATGCTCTCTATCCTGCGCCTGGTGCCGTATCCGGGTCGCATCGTCGCGGGCCAGGTGCTGCTGGAAGGCGAAGACCTGCTTGCGCTGCCCATGGCTTCCATGCGGCGAATTCGCGGCCGCCACATCAGTATGATCTTCCAGGACCCGATGACCACTCTGAACCCGGCCTTCCGCGTGGGCGACCAGATTGCCGAGTCGTTGCGTATTCACGGGATGTTGAACGGTTCCGGCCCTTCGCTGTGGCCGTTCGGAAAGGCTCGCGCCGAGGCCGAGCGCAGGCGGGTCGTGGAACTGCTGGACGAGGTGGGGATTGCAGTTCCGTGGGAGGCGCGCAAGCGCTACCCCCACGAGTTCTGCGGGGGCATGCAACAGCGCGCGCTTATCGCTATCGCGGTGTCGTGCAAGCCGAAGATTCTCCTGGCCGATGAGCCTACCACGGCGCTGGATGTTACGATTCAGGCGCAGATCATGGATCTGCTGCTCCGCCTTAATGCGGAGCACGGGACCAGCATTGTTTTGGTAACGCATAACTTGGGGCTGGCGGCCACTTTCTGCCAGAATATCGCTGTGATGTACGCGGGGCGGCTGGTGGAGCAAGGGCCGACCGACGCGGTGATTGAAGATCCGAAGCACCCGTACAGTCGCGGTCTCTTGGAGTGCATTCCCAAACTCGGCGGAAAACGCGAACCCTTGCACCCGATTCCCGGAAACGTGCCCGACCTGGCCGACCTGCCTCCTGGATGCGCATTTCACCCGCGATGCGGGCACGCCTTTGACGCCTGTCTGGAAGGGGAGGTGCCCCTGGTTACGTTGGCAGATGGTCGGCGGGTCCGGTGTCTCTTATACGTGTAGAGAGCAGGTGCGATGCAAACGCTGTTGGAAGAGAATGGTATGATAGAGAGCGTTAGGTCGGCGTCTCCTGTGCCGCTGGTTGCAGTTGCCGGCGTCTGCAAATACTTCTACGTGCGGCCCAGTCTTTTGGCGCGCGTTCTGGCCCGCCGCCGCGTGCAGATTGTCAAGGCGGTGGACGGCGTTGACCTCGTTGTGTATCCGGGCGAGACGGTGGGACTGGCGGGGGAGTCGGGTTGCGGCAAGACGACCCTGGGGCGGGTGCTCACGCGGCTGCACGAGCCGACCGAGGGGCGTATGCTGTTTGAGGGCAAGGTGGTCTTCGGGGACGACAACGGCGGTGCAATTCCTCGCATGGATGAGCGAACGTTTCGCCGCTCTGTGCAGATCATCTTCCAGAACCCGTATTCTTCCCTGAATCCGCGCAAGACGGTGCGCGAGATCCTGTCGGTGCCGCTGCGCGCGCGGGGGATAACCGGTATCCAAGAGATGGAAGTCGAGATACTGGACCTGCTGGGGCGCGTGGGGTTGAGTCGGCGGCACATTGACCGATACCCGCATCAGTTTAGCGGCGGCCAGCGTCAGCGCATCGGCATCGCCCGCGCCTTGGCCATGCGCCCCAAGTTCGTCGTCGCCGACGAGCCGGTGTCCTCGCTGGACGTGTCCATCCAGGCCCAGGTCATCAATTTGCTGAAGGAACTCCAGGCGGAGTTCCGTTTAACCTATCTGTTCGTGGCCCACGATCTGAGCCTCATCTACCACATCAGCGACCGCGTGGCCATCATGTACCTGGGAAAGATCGTGGAGACGGGGCCCACGGATCTGCTGTTCGCCGAGCCGTTGCACCCTTATACCCAGGCACTTCTGGCCGCGGTGCCGCGCGTGGAGAAGGCGTCTCGGCGACAACGCATCATCCTGGAGGGCAATGTGCCCAGTCCTATTGACCCGCCTTCAGGGTGCCGGTTCCATCCGCGGTGTTTTGCCCGCCTCGGCGACATCTGCAAAGACGAGGAGCCGCCACTGCGACAGATAGGCCCGAAGTACAGCGTGGCCTGCCATCGGTACTCATAGAGGGAGTCTATGCGCGTTCTGAACGTGGAGGGCACGCACTACGAGATGGGGCGCCGACTCGGCGAACTGGCTGCTCCGTGGCGGGGGATTCTCCTCCGTCGCATTCACCGCCGACTTCAGAAGTTGCCGCCGCATCCGATGACCGATTGTTGGTACGGCGAGGTTATAACTCTGCTGGAGCGAGAGGCACCGGGCTTCCTCCTGTACGCCGAGGGCCAGGCTGCCGGACTAGGGGTGGACCGCGATTTGCTGTTGCGTTTCTCTTTGGCCAGTTACCTTGAGGATAGGGCCAAAGATGCGGTGGGGGCTGTGGTGGAGGGCTGCACAGCATGGGCCGCGGGGCCTTCCTGGACACACGATGGCCGGCCCATCTTGGCGAAGAACCGTGATCAGAGCGTGGAGCAACTGGGGTTGCAGTGCGTTGTCCACGCTGTGCCTGTCGGTGGGTTCCGCTATCTTGGCGTTACGACGCTGGGGTGGCCTGGCCTGGCGTCGTCGGGCATCAACGCGGCCGGGATGGCCGTCGCCGATACGCATGTACTGAGCACAGATTTGGGCCCGGGTCTCCCTCGCTGGTGGCTGATGACGGTGATCCTGGAGCACTGCCAGACCGTCGGCGAGGCCCTGGACTACCTGACAACGGCGCCACGTCTGGGAAACGGCAATCTCGTCTTGGCCGATGCACAGGGGGCCATTGCCGTCTTTGAGGAAGGGCATGCCCGCTATGGGATTCGGACGCCAGCCGACGAGGAGGGATATATAGTCGCTACGAATCATTTCGTTACCGAGGCGCTTCGCGAGAGGTGTCGCCTGGAGAATCTGGGCAAGAAGGGAGACACTCTGGTGCGAAAGGCACGCATGGAGGCGGCGCTGGCAGAGGCGAAGGGGCAGGTATCGGTTTCGTGGGCGCGGGTGATGATGTCGTCGGTGGATGGGGTGGGCGCGCCCTGCTGGCGGGACATGGAGCGAGATGTGGGCACGATTTCCACGACAATCCTGTCGCCCGCCAAGCGCGCAGCGTGGGTGCGTCACGGACGGATGTGGCATGGGCATTTCCAACGGTTTGTGCTGTCATGATTTCTGCCAACGCGGGATGGTGGTAGCATAGGCGCTTGACGCCATGGAGAAGATGCTGTATGGAGAAAGTTCTTGTTACCGGCGGTACCGGCTTCCTGGGTGTGCATTTGGTTCGTGCCCTGGTGCAACGGCATTACGATGTGCGTATCCTAGCGCGGAATCCCGACGCTGTGTGCAGCCAGACCCACCTGGCCGTGGAGACTGTGGCCGGTGACATTCGGTCGCCGGAGGATGTGCGCAGAGCCGTGCAGGGGTGCGAAGGCGTCTTTCACCTGGCGGCCAAGGTTACGCTCAGCGCGAAAGAGGCCGACGAGATCTTCGCGGTCAACGTGGAGGGTACGCGCAACGTCATGCAGGCCGCCCGGGATGCGGGCGTGCGGCGCGTGGTGCACGTGAGCATGGTCGGGACGCTGGAAGGGCCGTCGGAGGACAGTGTGGTGGATGAGACGTGCCCCCTGCGCGCGTCCGATGTGGGGTCTCCCTATCTGGACTCCAAAGTACGCGCCGAGCGGCTCGTTTGTGAGATGGTCGGCGACGGGCTTCCTGCGGTAGTGGCGCTCCCCGGGGGCATGATCGGCCCGGAGGACAATTTCCGTTCGCCGTCGTCGGCCCTGCTGAAGTTGTTCTTCCACCGCATCAACCCGTTCGTGGTGGCGTGGCGTCTGAATCTTGTGGATGTGCGGGACGTGGCCGAGGGCCTCATTTTAGCCTATCGCAGCGGACGAGTGGGGGAGCGGTATATCCTGGGCGGTGAGAACACGGATACGGTTACGGTGTTTCGCCTCTTGCGTGAGGTAACCGACTTCAACCGCACCATCTGGCCCCTGTCGTGGGAGGCGCTGGAGGTGCTCTCGGAACTGTCGGCCCTTCTCTCGCAGCCGCTGGTGGAGAAAAGCGTGGCGGCGTTCTACCACTACGGCTTCTGGGCCTCCAGCCAGAAGGCCGAACGCGAACTGGGCTATCGGCATCGCACGCTTGGGGAAACCCTTGCGGATGCGGCGGCTTGGTACGAGGCGACATTCCTGAAGCCGCAGCCGTGGGAATCCTCGTATCTTGCGGGGGAGTGAGAGTCAGGGTTGGGTTTCTTTCCTTCGGTCAGCCTTGTATGAACAGCCCACGCCCCTTACAGACCTCGCGATGGTGTGGAAGGTGGCCATAAGTGGGGATAGTCCCGCTTTCGGAGGGGGCAAAACGGTTGTTCCGGGGTCGGTGAGGACGCCCTAGGAGCAGCCGATGCTCAGATAGCAGGGCTTCCCGTATCGCGTCTCCGGTCAGAGGGGCGCTCCTCGCGTGCCCCCTCACCCCAAGTACGCACTTCATCCTCATCACTCGTGCGCCAACTCGCCGCCTGCGCGGCCTACGCCAGATGCGGCGGGGCTTCGCGCTCTGCTGAAAAAGACACTTGACAGACGGCGAATCTTCCGCTACAATGGAAGTGATTTCTAACGTTGGAATTTTTCCTCGTGCCTGGACGCTGGCGCGGACAGATGGCCGGCAGGCTTGCAGAGGAAAGGAGCGTGCGATGAAAGCCGTCGTGTACTATGAGCGCAGAAGCGGCGCGGTGGAGATTCGCGACGTGCCGGTCCCCGCTTTCGGTCCCGACGAGTGCTTGGTCAAGGTGAGGTACTGTGGCATCTGCGGTACCGAACTTCACCTGTATCACGGGCAACTGGACGCCCTGGCGCGCCCTCCGGTGATCTTGGGCCACGAGTGGTGCGGCGAAGTGGTGGAAGTTGGAGAGCGTGTGAAGGGCTTTCGGCCTGGCGACCGTGTGGTGTCGGAGACAGCGGCCTACACCTGCGAGACGTGTACCTTCTGCCGCTCGGGCGAGTATCACCTGTGCCCGGAGCGGCTAGGGTTCGGGTACGGGGTGGATGGTGCGTTTACCTCATACGTTCATGCTCGGGCGGTTCTTCTGCACCACATCCCGGAAGGGGTCAGTTACGAGGCGGCGGCCATGTGCGAGCCCATCTGCGTGGCGTACAACGCCCTGTTTGAGAAGAGTCGGATTCGCCCCGGGGACACCGTCGTGATCATTGGCCCCGGGCCTATCGGCCTGTTCGCGGTTCAACTGGCGAGGATCGCCGGAGCCGGGACTGTCATGGTAACGGGAACGGCGAAGGATCGCGGGCGGCTGGAACTGGCGAAGGGGCTCGGCGCGGATTTGGTGGTCGTCGTGCCGGAGGAAGACCCCGTGCGCCGAGTCCGCGGCATCGGCGATGGGATGGGGGCGCATCTGGTGGTGGATTGTGCCGGCATGCCGTCGGCCGTGAAGCAGGCGATAGACTTGGTGCGGCGCAACGGGCAGATCACGAAGATCGGCTTTGCGCTCAAGCCTCTGGACATGTCGCTGGACGAACTGGTCATGCGCGGCATCACGTTGCAAGGCGCCTTCAGCCATACGTGGAAGACGTGGGAGGCCGTGCTGGAACTCCTGCGGCTGGGGCGCATCCAGACCGAGCCGATGTTAAGCGCCACGATGCCCATCACGGCCTGGCGCGAGGCCTTTGAGCAGTTGGAGTCCCTGCAGGCCGTGAAGATTCTGCTCTACCCGGTGGATTGAGGCCCGCGATCCGAGCGCACTTCAACAGATATTGACATAAATGGAGGAAGCGGATGGAGCCCAAAGTGCTGAAGAATTTCGTCGGTGGCGAATGGGTAGCGTCGGAGGCATCGGAGACGCGCGACGTGGTAAACCCGGCTACGGCCGAGGTCTTGGCGCGTGTGCCCATGTCCACGACCGAGGAGGCGAATCGCGCGGTGGAGGCCGCACACGAAGCCTTCTGGGCATGGCGCTGCACGCCGCCGATCACCCGTGCGCGGTACATGTTTCGCCTCAAGGCGCTGATGGAAGAGAACTTTGAGAAGATCGCCGAACTCAACACGATGGAGAACGGCAAGACCATTGATGAATCGCGCGGAGAGGTTCGCCGTGCGATTGAGAACGTGGATGTGGCATGCGGAATTCCATCCCTGATGATGGGCTACAACGCCGAGGATATTGCCGAGGGGATTGACTCGTTCGCGTTGCGCCAGCCGTTGGGCGTGTTCGTTCACCTGGCGCCGTTCAACTTTCCCGCGATGGTTCCGTACTGGTTTATTCCGTATGCGCTGGCCACCGGCAACACGTTTGTGCTGAAGCCCTCCAGCCAGACGCCCATGACGCAGAATTTTCTGGCGCGGCTGCTGGAGGAGACAGAGTTGCCAGAAGGTGTGTTCAACCTGGTGAACGGCTCCACGCAGGTGGCCGAGGCGCTGATGGCGCACCCCAAGGC
>FWPV01015519.1_pt1 | contig 10934 bp, 10 predicted proteins | sample 2228371 | NCBI WGS metagenome assembly FWPV01 (sample SAMEA103939776, study PRJEB20133) | metagenome | reverse complement strand
TTCTGGCTCATGATGTTGAATTGTCAATCATATCTTATATAAGACATAAGACAAATTGACGCCTGCGGGTTTGCGAGGGTACACTCGGGTCTGGTTTTGATGCAAGTCGTTGCCTGGGATTTGTCTGGGTGGCGACCGCGCACCGTTTTTCATCCGCCTTTCTCACTTCCACTGGAGTTTTTCATGAGCAAGAAGCCCGTTCGTGTGGCCGTCACCGGCGCAGCAGGTCAAATCGGTTACGCATTGCTGTTCCGCATCGCCTCGGGCGAAATGCTGGGCAAGGATCAGCCTGTCATCCTGCAACTGCTGGAAATTCCTGACGAAAAAGCCCAGAAGGCGCTCAAGGGCGTGATGATGGAATTGGAAGACTGCGCGTTCCCGCTGCTGGCCGGCATGGAAGCGCACAGCGACCCGATGACCGCTTTCAAGGACACCGACTACGCGCTGCTGGTGGGTTCGCGTCCGCGTGGTCCCGGCATGGAGCGTGCCGAACTGTTGGCCATCAACGGCGCCATCTTCACCGCCCAGGGCAAGGCCTTGAACGCCGTGGCTTCGCGCAATGTCAAGGTGCTGGTGGTGGGCAACCCCGCCAACACCAACGCCTACATCGCCATGAAGGCCGCGCCGGACCTGCCGCGCAAGAACTTCACCGCCATGCTGCGCCTGGACCACAACCGCGCCCTGAGCCAGATCGCCGCCAAGACCGGCAAGGCCGTGGCGTCCATCAAGAAACTGACCGTGTGGGGCAACCACTCGCCCACCATGTACGCCGACTACCGCTTTGCCACCATCGACGGCGCTTCGGTCAAGGACATGATCAACGACCAGGAATGGAACGCCAACGTGTTCCTGCCCACCGTGGGCAAGCGCGGCGCCGCCATCATTGAAGCGCGTGGCCTGTCCTCCGCCGCCTCGGCCGCCAACGCCGCCATCGACCACATGCGCGACTGGGCCCTGGGCACCAACGGCGAATGGGTGACCATGGGTGTGCCGTCCAACGGCGAATACGGCATCCCCAAGGACGTGATGTTCGGCTTCCCTGTCACCTGCGAAGGTGGCGAATACAAGATCGTCGAAGGCCTGGCCATCGACGCCTTCAGCCAAGAATGCATCAACAAGACCTTGGCCGAGCTGCAAGGCGAGCAAGACGGCGTCAAGCACCTGGTCTGATCCAGCGCTGGTGTGGTAACCGTTTGGTAACTCGACCGTGAGCGCACATCCCGCCGCCGTGTTGCTGGGAGCCCAGGGTGGTGCCTTTGCACTGCCCGTGTGCGACCACTACAGCGGCGTGGAGGCGCGCATGCGGAAGAGCCTGGCGCTGCAGGCCGAGATGGCCGCCGAGTTCGGCGCCTGCGTGTTCGACGTCACGCTCGATTGCGAGGATGGCGCCCCCGTGGGCGGCGAGGCCGACCACGCCGCCCTGGTGTGCGAGCTGGCCCTGGCCGCTGCGCCCGACTCCCGCGTGGCGGTGCGGGTGCACGCGGTGGACCACCCGGCGTTTGACGCCGACGTGGCCACGGTGGTGGGGCGTGCCGGCCACCGCTGGTGCCATGTGATGGTGCCCAAGGTCGAAACCGTCGCCGACGTCGAGCGCGCCGTGGCCGCCATCGATGCCGCAGCGGCTTCGCCCACCGTGCCGGCCTTGCATGTGCTCATCGAGTCACCCGCAGCGGTGCACCGCGCCTTCGACATCGCCGCGCACCCGCGCGTGCAGTCCATCAGCTTTGGGCTGATGGACTTTGTCTCCGCCCATGGCGGCGCCATCCCGGCGTCTGGCATGGGGGTGGCGGGCCAGTTCAGCCACCCGCTGGTGTTGCGCGCCAAGATGGACATCGCCAGCGCCTGCCACGCGCACGGCAAGGTGCCCTCGCACTGCGTGGTCACCGAGTTCAAGGACGCCCAGGCCCTCAAGGCGGCGGCTACCCAGGCTGCACAGCAACTGGGTTACACCCGCATGTGGAGCATCCACCCCGACCAGATCCGTCCCATCCTGGAGGCTTTTGCACCGCAGGACGACGAGATCGCGCGCGCGGCCGAGATCCTTGTGTTGGCCCACGCCGCCCATTGGGCGCCGGTCCAGCACGCCGGGCAGTTGCACGACCGTGCCAGCTACCGTTACTTCTGGCAGGTTTTGGAGCGCGCCCATCGTACCGGGCGTCCGTTGCCGGCCGAGGTGCGAGTGTTTTTTGCCACAATGGCAGTTGACCCCACATGAGGAGACTTGCCATGGCCCACCACAACGCGCCCCCCACCCGCAGCGCCAGTGCCACCGCGCCCCGCAGCGTGCTGGCGGGCGCTTTTTTCGCCTTGACGGTGGCCGCCATGTGGCCTGGCGTGACACACGCTCAAACCCCAGCCACCAAGAAGCCGACCGCCACCAACAAAACCGCTGCAAAACCCAGCGCGAAGTCCAGCCCCACCAAGCGTGTGGCCCCTGCGGCGGCTGCCACCGCGGTTGCTGCACCGCTGGTCGCCGATGTCCCGCTGACCGACAGCGAACTGGCGGTCGCAGCCCAGGTGCACGTGGGTGCCTTGCCGTGTGAGTTGGGCAAGGTGGTGCACATGGAGCGCGATGCCACCACCGCCGGCATGTTCCGCTTGCACATGGACCAGCAGCGTTACCGCCTGCGTCCTGTCGAAAGCCGCACCGGTGCGGTGCGGCTGGAAGACCCACATCAGGGCGTGGTCTGGATACAACTGGCCAACAAATCCATGTTGATGAGCCAGAAACTCGGGCGCCGTCTGGCGGACGAATGTGCTGGCGAGTCGCAGCAGCAGGTGGCCGCTGCCCTCAAGCTCAATCCGGCACCGAGTTTGCTTGATCCCTTGCCTGCCACCCCAACACCCCCGGCGGTGCTCGCCACCGACTGCCGCCGCCCCTTGAACACGACCTCTTTACCTTCTGGAGTTGAACCATGTTGAAAGCCTACCGTGAACACGCGGCCGAGCGCGCCGCCCTGGGCATCCCGCCGCTGCCGCTGGACGCCAAGCAAGTGGCCGATCTGATCGAGCTGATCAAGAATCCGCCTGCAGGCGAAGAAACCTTCTTGATGGACCTGCTCACGCACCGCGTGCCGCCGGGCGTGGACGACGCCGCCAAGGTAAAGGCCAGCTTCCTGGCCGCCGTGGCCCATGGCGACATCAAGGTGGGCCTGATCTCCAAGGCCAAGGCCACCGAGCTGCTGGGCACCATGGTGGGCGGCTACAACGTGCATCCCCTGATCGAACTGCTGGACGACGCCGAAGTGGCGGCCGTGGCCGGTGCGGCGCTCAAGAAGACGCTGCTGATGTTCGATTACTTCAACGACGTGGCCGAGAAGGCCAAGGCCGGCAACGCCGTGGCCAAGGAAGTGATGCAGAGTTGGGCCGACGCAGAGTGGTTCACCAGCCGCCCTGAGGTCGAGAAGAAGATCACCGTCACCGTGTTCAAGGTGCCGGGCGAAACCAACACCGACGACTTGTCGCCTGCCCCCGACGCCACCACGCGTCCGGACATCCCGCTGCACTACCTCGCGATGCTGAAGAACACCCGCCCCGACGCGGCCTTCAAGCCGGAGGAAGATGGCAAGCGCGGCCCGATGCAGTTCATCGAAGACCTGAAGAAAAAGGGCCACCTGGTCGCCTACGTGGGCGACGTGGTGGGCACCGGCTCCTCGCGCAAGTCCGCCACCAACAGCGTGATCTGGGCCACCGGCCAGGACATCCCCTTCGTCCCCAACAAGCGCTTCGGCGGCGTCACCCTGGGCGGCAAGATCGCCCCCATCTTCTTCAACACCCAGGAAGACTCCGGCTCGCTGCCCATCGAGGTGGACGTGAGCAAGCTGGAAATGGGCGACGTCATTGACGTGTTGCCCTACGACGGCAAGCTGGTGAAGAACGGTGAAGTCGTGGCCGAGTTCAAGCTCAAGAGCGACGTGCTGTTCGACGAAGTGCGCGCCGGCGGCCGCATCAACCTGATCATCGGCCGCTCGCTCACCGCCAAGGCGCGCGAGTTCCTGGGCCTGCCCGCCTCCACCTTGTTCCGCCTGCCCAGCGTGCCGGCCGAAACCAAAGCGGGCTTCACTTTGGCGCAAAAGATGGTGGGCCGTGCCGTGGGCCTGCCGGAAGGCCAGGGCGTGCGCCCTGGTACCTATTGCGAGCCCAAGATGACCACCGTGGGTTCGCAAGACACCACCGGCCCCATGACCCGCGACGAACTGAAGGACCTGGCTTGCCTGGGCTTCAGCGCCGACCTGGTGATGCAGTCCTTCTGCCACACGGCGGCCTACCCGAAGCCGGTGGACGTGAAGACCCACCGCGAACTGCCCAAGTTCATCAGCAGCCGCGGCGGTGTTTCTCTGCGTCCAGGCGACGGCGTGATCCACAGCTGGCTCAACCGCCTGTTGCTGCCCGACACCGTGGGCACCGGCGGTGACTCGCACACCCGTTTCCCCATCGGCATCTCTTTCCCCGCAGGCTCTGGCCTGGTGGCCTTCGGTGCCGCCACCGGCGTCATGCCGTTGGACATGCCCGAGTCGGTGCTGGTGCGCTTCAAAGGCCAGATGCAGCCGGGCGTGACCCTGCGCGATCTGGTGCACGCCATCCCGCTGTACGCCATCAAGGCCGGTCTGCTGACCGTGGCCAAGGCCGGCAAGAAGAACATCTTCTCGGGCCGTATCCTCGAAATTGAAGGCCTGCCCGATCTGAAGGTGGAGCAAGCCTTTGAGCTGTCCGATGCCTCCGCCGAACGCTCTGCCGCCGGCTGCACCATCAAGCTCAACCCCGAGCCGATCAAGGAATACCTCACCAGCAACATCGTGCTGATGAAGAACATGATCGCCGACGGCTACGAAGACAAGCGCACGCTGCAGCGCCGCATTGAGAAGGTCGAGGCTTGGCTGGCCAATCCCCAACTGCTCGAAGCCGACAAGGATGCCGAATACGCGGCCGTCATCGAGATCGACCTGGCCGACATCAAGGAGCCCATCCTGTGCTGCCCCAACGATCCGGACGACGCCAAGACCCTGTCCGAGGTGGCCGGCACCAAGATCGATGAAGCCTTCATCGGTTCGTGCATGACCAACATCGGCCACTTCCGCGCAGCCGCCAAGCTGCTGGGTGGCAGCCGCGACATTCCCGTCAAGCTGTGGGTGGCACCGCCCACCAAGATGGACGAAAGCGAGCTGATCAAGGAAGGCCATTACGCCGCGTTCGGCACAGCCGGTGCCCGCACCGAAATGCCGGGTTGCAGCCTGTGCATGGGCAACCAGGCCCAGGTGCGCGAAGGTGCCACGGTGGTGTCCACCAGCACACGCAACTTCCCCAACCGCCTGGGCAAGAACACCAACGTGTTCCTGGCCTCGGCCGAGCTGGCGGCCATTGCGTCCAAACTGGGCAAGATCCCCACCGTGGCCGAATACCACGAAGCCATGGGCATCGTGAACAAGGACGGCGCCGCGATCTACAAGTACCTCAACTTCAACCAGATTGAGGAATACGTGGAAAACGCCAAGGGCGTGACCGCCTGAGCGGCGCGGGTCCAATCAGCGTGAACCAACGGCCCTTCGGGGCCGTTGTTTTCTTCAGGGACCGAGCACCGTTTTGGCCATCTCGCGCAAGGCCTCGGCCGTCGCTTCATCACCCGGGAAAAAAGTCTCCAGCGCCAACTCCTGCAGCGTGATGTCCACCGGCGAGCCGAACACGGTGGTGGTGCTGACGAGGTTGAGCACGCCAGCGGGTGTGTGGACGAGAAAAGGCATGAGCACCCCCGGGTGTTCGCCTTGCAGGTGCAGGGGACTGTGGTCGGTCTGGGCGGGGTAGGCCTGCAGCTCGCGGAGCAGCGCGGCCAGCGACTCGTCACCGGTGTGCTGGATTTGCTGGCGCAACCTGGCAAACAGGTGTTCACGCCATTGGTTGAGGTTGGCAATGCGTGGCGCCAGCCCCTGCGGGTGCAGGCTGACGCGCAGCAGGTTCACCGGTGCTAGCAGCAACGAAGGCGCAACACCTTGGAGCAGCGGGGCCACCATGCGGTTGGCCAGCACCATGTTCCAGTGCCGGTCAAAGGCCACTGCGGGCCAGGGTTCGTGGCTGTTCAGGATGTGTTGCACTGCACGCCGCGCTGCGGCCATGGAAGGGTCGTCCATGGGGTGTTCACGGTACATGGGCGCGTAGCCTGCCGCCACCAGCCAGGCGTTGCGCTCGCGCAAGGGCACGGCCAGCCGTTCGCACAGGCGCAGCACCAGTTCGCGGCTGGGGCTGGCCTTGCCCGTTTCCACGCAGCTCAGGTGTCGGGTGGACAGCTCGGCGTCGGCGGCCAGATCGAGTTGGCTCAGCCGTCGCAGCTGGCGCCAGTGCCGCAGGTGGTCGCCCACGCCGGCACGGCGGGAGGGGGAGTGCTTTTGCATGGCCGAATGGTAGGGCGACTGGTGAGGCTTGCCATGACCTGTGAGGTCATGGACGGTGTGCCATCGGGGCGCCAGCATGGCAGCTCCCATTGTTCATCACACAGGAGTTCTCCATGTTCACCATTTCTGTCTCTCAACTGCGCCGTGTGTTGTGGCTCGATGCCGCCAGTGGTGTGGGATTGGCCCTCGCTCACCTGGGGTTTTCCGACCCGTTGGAGCGGTGGTTGGGCCTGCCCGGCACTTGGTTGGGCGTGTCGGGCGTGATCGCGTTGGCGGCCGCGTTGTTCGCGGGCAGTCTGGCGGCGCGTGCGACGCCGCCTCGGCTGGGTGTGCGCCTGCTGGCTACAGGCAACTTGCTCTGGGTGGCCGCCAGCGCATGGGTGGTCTGGGGTTCTGGGTTGGCGCTCACCCCGTGGGGCGAGGCCTGGGTCTTGGTGCAAGCCGTGTTTGTGCTGCTGCTGGCCGAGTTGCAGTGGTGGGGTAGCCGCCCCGCGCGGCATAACCTTGCGACGGCGGCAGCCGTCAGTGTTGCCCGCTGAGCGGGGCCTCGGCCGCTTGCGCACGGCGAAGGCGCTCGCGGCTGTTGGAGAGGTGGGTGCGCATGGCAGCGCGGGCGCCTTCGGGGTCGCGTGCCTGGATGGCGTGGTAGATGCGCTCGTGTTCCTGGTGCACCCGCTGTAGGTAGGCCAGCCGGCCTTCGGGGGCATCGCCCGCCGTGCGCAGGCGGGTGCGCGGGATGATCATGGTCCCAAGGAATGACATCAGCTCGGCAAAGTAGCGGTTACCGGTGGCGCGCGCCACCTCCACATGGAACTGGAAGTCCGAAGGCACCGCGTCGGATGCGGCCTGAATCGCCGCTTGAAAGGCCGTCAGTGCGCCCAGCATGGCGGAGAGGTTGTCGTCGGTTCGGGCCTGCGCTGCCAGCCCCGCCGCTTCGCTTTCCAGGCTGATGCGCAACTCCAGCAGCGCGATCACGTCGGCTGCCGTCGCCAGTTCGTGCGGGGGGATGTGGAACGTCAGCTCGGGTTCGGCCGGTTGCATCACAAAGGTGCCGATGCCGTGGCGGGTTTCGACCAAACCAGAGGCCTGCAACCTGGAAATCGCTTCGCGCACCACGGTGCGGCTGACATCAAAACGCTCCATCAATTCCGCTTCGGTGGGCAGCTTGTCTCCCGCTTTGAGCTGGCCATTGCGGATGTCCTGGTCCAGCGCCGCCACGATCTCTGGCACCAGCCCGCGCGGGCGCCTGACCCGAGGGGTGGTCGGGGGCAGAGAAGGGCCTAGGGTTTTCACTGAGGACATGGAATATTCCTTGACAGCTGGATAGCTGGTTTGCACAATTCGAATCAGTTGTCAGACAACCTACAACAGACATCTGGTGGCAAGGCAACTGTAGCAAAGCGCGGTGCTTCTGTCCAAGCTGCCGCCACCCGGTTTTCATTCCATTGTCATTCATCCACGGAACACGCCATGAACCCGCAAGAACTCAAGTCCATCATGTCCGGCGGCCTGCTGTCTTTCCCGCTGACCGATTTTGACGCTCAGGGCAACTTTGATCCCAAGGGCTACGCGGCGCGCCTGGAGTGGCTGGCCCCGTACGGCGCCAGCGCGTTGTTTGCCGCGGGCGGCACCGGCGAGTTTTTCTCGCTCACCGCCGACGAGTACCCGGGCATCATCAAGACGGCGGTGGACACCTGCCGTGGCAAGGTGCCCATCATCGCCGGCGCGGGCGGCCCCACCCGGTTTGCCATCCAGTGCGCCCAGGAGGCTGAGCGGGCCGGTGCCCACGGCATCCTGCTGTTGCCGCACTACCTCACCGAAGCAGGCCAGGAAGGGCTGATCGCCCACGTGGAAGCGGTGTGCAAAAGCGTGAAGTTCGGCGTCATCGTCTACAACCGCAACGTTTGCAAACTCACGCCCGAATCGCTGGCGATTCTGGCCGAGCGCTGCCCCAACCTCATCGGCTTCAAGGACGGCGTGGGCAACATCGAAACCATGTCCTCCATCTACATGAAGATGGGCGACCGTTTTGCCTACCTGGGTGGCCTGCCCACCGCCGAGGTGTATGCCGCCGCCTACAAAGCGCTGGGCACGCCGGTCTACTCGTCGGCCGTCTTCAACTTCATCCCCAAGACGGCGATGGATTTCTACGAAGCCGTGCGCACCGACGACATGGCCACCCAGCACCGCTTGTTGAAGTCCTTCTTCATGCCCTACCTTGAACTGCGCAACAGCTGCGAAGGCTACGCGGTGAGCATCGTCAAGGCTGGCGCCACCCTGGTCGGTCACTCCGCGGGGCCGGTGCGGGCACCGCTGACCGATCTCAAGCCAAACGAGCTGGCGCAACTCAAGGCGCTGATCGACCAACTCGGCCCCCAATGACACGCTGAACGCCCATCTGCATCGCTCTTACACATCACTGGAGACAACCATGAACATCCGTCGTCAATTGCTGCTGCTGGCTGGCGCACTCCCGCTGGCCACATCGTTTGCCTTTGCCCAGGGCGCCTACCCGAGCAAGCCCGTCAAAATTGTGGTGCCCTTCCCCGCAGGCGGCACTTCCGATGTGCTGGCGCGCCTCATCGGGGTCAAGCTGGGTGAATCGCTTGGCCAGCCTGTGGTGGTGGAAAACCGGGCCGGCTCAGGCGGCAACATCGGTGCCGACCTCGTGGCGAAATCGCCCGCCGACGGCCACACCCTGTTGCTCATGGACGTGGGCAACCTGGCGATAGCGCCTTCGCTGTACAAGCTGCCTTTCAACGTGCTCAACGACTTTGCGCCCGTGGCCATGGTGGCCTATTCGCCCCACCTGCTGGTGACCAGCACCAAGGTGCCGGCCAACACGGTGGCCGAGCTGGTGGCCTATGCCAAGGGCAAGGACGTCCGCCTGAGCTACGCCGCGGCCGCCGGCATGGGCAGCGCCACCCACTTGGCCGGTGTGATGTTTGCCCGCCGCAACGGCATCGACTGGAACTACGTGCCCTACAAGGGCGGTTCGCAGGCCATGACCGACTTGCTGGGGGGTCACATCGACGTCACCTTCAACGGCATGGTGGCCACCTACCCACACGTCAAAGCCGGCAAGATCAAGCTGATCGCCTTGTCCAGCGCCAAGCGCAACAGCGTGTTGCCCAACGTGCCCACGGTGGCGGAGTCCATGTCTGGCTTTCTGACCGGCAGCTGGCAGGGCTTGCTGGCGCCGGCAGGCACGCCCAAGGTCGTGATCGACAAGCTCAATCAGGAGGTGTCGCGGATTGTGGCACTGCCGGACGTGCAGGAAAAACTGGTGGCCCTGGGCGCTGAACCCTCACAGATGGGCGCCGAAGAGTTTGCCAACTGGCTCAAGGCAGAGGTGCCTGCCATGGCCAAGATCGTGCGCGACGAAAAGATCACCATCGAGTGACAAATCGGGCCCGGCACCTGGATGCCGGGTGACCTTTCCCAAAGCTCATCCCCCCGGAGACATACCCATGAAAAAGACATTACTTGGCCTGATCCTGGCCACCAGCGCCTTGAACGCCTTCGCCTGGCCCGAGAAACCCATCACCCTGGTGGTGCCCTTCCCACCGGGGGGCTCCACCGACCTGATCGCGCGCACCCTCTCCGGCAAGATGGCCGAGAAGATGGGTGCAGGCACCTTTGTGGTGGACAACAAGGCCGGTGCCACGGGCACCATCGGCACTTCGCAGGTCGTTCGTTCCGCACCCGATGGCCACACCTTGCTGGTGGCGTCGCTGGGTCCCTTCGTGATCGCGCCCCACCTCATCAAGGTGAACTACGACGCCCTCAAGGACCTGGACCCGCTGACGGTGGTGGTGCAGGCGCCCAACGTGCTGGTGGTGCCCGCGGCGTCGCCCCACAAGTCGCTGGCCGATGTGATTGCCTACCAAAAGGCCAACCCCGGCAAGATGAGCTTTGCCTCGTCCGGCAACGGCAGCAGCGACCACCTCACGGCCGAGCTGTTCTGGCAACAGACCAACACCAGCGGTGTGCACGTGCCCTACAAAGGAGGCGGCCCGGTGATGACCGACTTGCTGGGCAACCAGGTCGATTCGTCCTTCATGAACATCAACACCGCCATGCCGCAGATCAAGGCCGGCAAGCTCCGTGCGTTGTCCATCACCAGCGCCAAACGCTCGCCGCTGCTGCCCGACGTGCCCACGCTGGAAGAGGGCGGCGTGAAGGACGCCAACGTCTACTCCTGGCAGGCCGTCGCTGCGCCCAAAGGCCTGCCGGCCGACGTGAAGAAGCGCCTGGTGGACGCCATCTCGGCCACCATCAAAGACCCGCAGATCACGCCCAAGCTGCTGGAGCTGGGTTTCGAGGTGGTGCTCAACACGCCCGAGCAGTTTGCCGCGTTCCAGGCCGCCGAATACAGCCGCTGGCAAAAACTGATCACCTCGCGCAACATCAAGGCAGATTGATCCCCCCATGACCGCACCGATCGTCCAGTCCATGCGTGTCATCCCGGTTGCCGGCCGGGACGGCATGCTGCTCAACCTATCGGGCGCCCACGCGCCCTTTTTCACCCGCAACATCGTCATCGTCACC
>FWPV01015518.1_pt1 | contig 10934 bp, 13 predicted proteins | sample 2228371 | NCBI WGS metagenome assembly FWPV01 (sample SAMEA103939776, study PRJEB20133) | metagenome | reverse complement strand
CGTCCACCCTGACCGTCCCCCCCCTTCTGCCCGTCTCCTCGCGATCCAGGAGACCTGCAGACGAACGGATCGAATCCGCCGGATCCCGCCTGCGGCGTCCCCTCTGGCACCTCCGGGCGCGCTCTGGAGCCGCGGGAGAGGGTGAAGCGGTCCCCTTCGTCCCCCGGTCACTCGCAGGATCGATCCCCGGCCGTCACGCATCTGTCCTGCCGTGATCCGCCCCGCCGGGGCTTCCCGCCCGGTGCTGATGCCGGGTTTAATCCCTGAAAAGAGGGTGTTCGCTCAATAGACGACGTTCAGTATGTAAATGGATACCCCGATCGCGATCGCGGATGCGACGACCAGCACAGGGTTGATGTGGATCGCCCGCCGGTCCTCGCTCTCGTAGTAGTTGACGAGACCCGCCGACGAGATCAGCCTTCCGCCACCCTTCTTTGCCATAAAGGATATTTTCTCGCGCATGGTATAAAGAAGTAGCAGGTGCCGCAGTTGTCTTCGACCGTCTATGCCGGCCACGCGCTCGTCGGGGAGGATCTGGAGGAGAGGAGCGTGCGGATCCACGTGGAGAGCGGCCGCATCGCCTGCATCGAGGAGGCGCGGAGCGTCCCCGAACTCTGGATCTGCCCCGCCTTCTTCAACGCTCACACCCACGTCGGCGATACTGTCGGCATGGACATCCCGCTGCAGGGATCGCTGGAAGCCCTGGTGGCCCCCCCGGACGGCCTGAAGCACCGCATCCTGGCTGCCACGGACCGTCCCCGCCTCGTCGCCGCCATGCGGGCGAGCCTGCAGGGGATGCTCGCATCCGGCACGCACGGTTTCGCGGACTTTCGGGAAGGGGGTGTGGAGGGGGTGCTCGCCCTGCGGAGCGCGCTCGCCTCCCTCGATATCGCGCCCGTCATCTTCGGGCGCGAGGGCGGGGAGCGGGAGGGCGACGGGATCGGCATATCCAGCATCCGGGATGTCGTTTCTGCCGAGACGCTGGCGGAGGAGGCACGGCGATCCGGCAAGCTCGTGGCGATCCACGCCGGCGAACGGGATGCGTCCGACGTGGAGCGGGCGCTCGCCCTCGAGCCCGATCTCCTCGTCCACTGCACGCATGCAACGGACGCGCAGCTGGCAGAGTGCGCGGATCGGGGGATCCCGATCGCCGTCTGCCCCCGCTCCAACTGGATTCTCGGTGTTGCCGGGGATGCGCAGCACCCACCGCTCCGCCGCATGCGGGAGTTGGGCTGCACCGTCCTCCTCGGCACGGACAACGTCATGTTCATACAGCCGGACATGTTCGCGGAGATGTCCTTTGCATACCACGTCTACCGCCTCGATCCCCGGGACCTGATCCGGGCTGCCGTGCTGGGCTCCAGACTCCTCTTCCGCTCCTTCTTTATCGAAGAAGGCGCCCCCGCAGACTTCCTCCTGATCAGACCCGCGCGATCCAGCCTGGTATTCAGCGCGGATCGCTGCTCCACTATTGTAAAAAGGGTAACCCGGTGCGATATCGAGAAAAACGTTATTAGTACTTCATGTAAATAATTAAGGGTAGTCTCATTTTCCGAGGGTGTGTATGTTTCGCAAGATACTTGCGGCTATTGACGGCTCCAAAACCAGCACGGAGGCTCTGGAGAAGGCCATCGACGAGGCAAGACGATGGTCGGCAGAACTCCACGTGGTCTACGTGGTGGAGACCGGTCTCTTCTCGTCGATCCCGATGGACAACACCTGGGAGGTGATCTACGGGTTGCTGGAGAAGGAGGGGCAGGATGCGCTCTCCGCTGCACGGCAGACCGCAAAGGCGGCTGGCCTGGAGATCGCCACCCATATGCGGCAGGGGCGGGCCGGCAACGAGATCATCCGCCTGGCCGAGGAACTGGGAGCCGACCTGATTGTCTTGGGTGCCCACGGCAAGAGCAATATCGACCGCCTGCTGATCGGCAGCGTGAGCTCGCACGTGGTGAAGTACAGCCCCATAACGACCATGGTGGTGAGATCATAGTCGTGATGACCGTCGCCGACTTCATGACCACCGATGTGGTGAGCGTCGAGATCCCCGGCAGCCGGGACGACGTGCTGAAGATCCTGAAGCGGACGGGCATCAGCGGTGTGCCGGTGCTCAAGGACGGCAAACTCGTGGGGATCATCACGAGAAAAGATCTGCTCCGGAAGTCCGAGGAGACCCAGCTCGGGCTCCTGATGTCGCAGAATCCGGTGAGTGTCGCCCGGGACACCCCCCTGGACGAGGCTGCACGCCTGATGATCGCGCACAACGTGCGGCGCCTGCCGGTGGTCGAGGATGGCAGCCTGGCGGGCATCATCAGCGTGGCGGACCTGATCACCGCCATCGCACAGATGCGGATAAAGCAGGAGATCAAGGATCTCTACACAAGCCACACGTTCGCCCTCTGGGAGGAGACTCCTCTCTGCCTCGTGGGGCGGATCATGGAGATATCCGGCTTCGACGCGATCCCCATCCTGGACGAGGAGGGCAAACTCTCCGGCATCATCACCGAGCGGGACCTCATCAGAAACTCCAGCGTCGAGGACAGCATCCAGACGAGCGACTTCAGCAATGGCACCGACGACGACGAATGGACCTGGGAGAGCATTCGGGATCTCCACACCCTCACCTACGGCGTCTCCAGGATCAAGCTTCCGCCCCGTCCCGTGAAGTCCGCCATGATCAGGAACGTGGTGATGGTGCCCCTGAATGCCGAGGTGAGCGACTGCGCCCTGAAGATGAAGCGGGCCCGGGTCGATCAGCTCCCGGTGGTGAACAGCGACAAGGAACTCGTCGCCATGCTGTTCGATCGCGAACTCATCAAAGTGCTCTGCAGGAATGAGGGGTAACAACAATATTTAAGTCGGTTGCTGTCATTCTATACTCTGGAGCACTTTTATATAATTTCCAGCGTTTATACCATTCGGAGGAAGATATATGTCCGATACGTATCCCCAGACGATGACGGGTACCACTACGGTGGGTCTGACCTTCAGCGGAGGCGTGGTGCTCGCGACCGAGAAGCGGGCGACGATGGGCTACCTCATCGCCAGCAAGAAAGCCAAGAAGATCTACCGCATCGCCGATCGGATCGGGATGACCATCGCCGGCGGTGTGGGGGATGCCCAGCAGCTGGCGCGCATCATGACGGTCGAGTGCAGCCTGTACGAGATCCGGCGCGGAAAGCCCATCACCGTGGCGGCCGCATCGACGCTGCTGTCCAACTACCTGAACCAGAACCGCTACTTCCCCTACTACGTGCAGCTGCTCGTGGGCGGATACGACCGCAACGGACCGAGCATCTTCTCGGTGGATGCCCTCGGGGGTGCGACGCGGGAGGAGGAGTTCATCGCCACGGGATCCGGTTCGCCGATGGCGCTGGGCGTGCTGGAAGACCAGTACCATGCCGATCTGGAGGAGAAGGAGGCGGCCGACCTGGCTATCCGCGCCCTGAAAGCCGCCATGCGCCGGGACATCGCCTCGGGAGAGGACATCTCGGTCGTTGTGATCGCCGCTGACAAGTACGAAGAGGCCACCATCGTCGTGAAGCCGAAGGCGTCCGTCGCTTCAACCGTTTGAAAAATTCTTTTTTGGGAACATATGTATGCTTATTGAGGAGAGGCTTAAGGAATTAAAGGAGAAGATCAACAGTATCGTCCCCCGAGGGATTACTGTCTCCCAGGTAGAATTCGAGGGACCGGAGCTGGTCATCTATACCGACGACCCGAAGGTCTTCGCAGAGCAGGCGGATCTCATCAAGGTGCTGGCACGGGACCTGCGGAAGCGGATCGTGGTGCGCCCGAACGTGCTGGAGGATCCCGAGGTTGCCCTGAACGAGATCCGTGCGGTCGTCGCCGAGAGCGCGGGGATCACCGACGTCTTCTTCGATGCCGATACGGGTGAGGTGCTGATCGAGGCGGAGAAGCCCGGCGTGGTCATCGGCAAGAACGGCTCGACGCTGCGCGAGATCACGCGGCACATCGGCTGGACTCCGAAGGTGGTTCGGACGCCGCCGATCGAGTCCTCGACGATCAAGCAGGTGCGGCAGTACCTCCGCGCCGTCAAGGATGAGCGCAAGGAGTTCCTGCGGGTCATCGGGAGGCGGATCCACCGTGAGATCACCAGCAAGGACCAGTGGGCGCGGGTTACCATGCTGGGAGCCTGCCGCGAGGTGGGGCGGTCGGCGTTCCTCCTCTCCACGCCCGAGAGCAAGATCCTGGTGGACTGCGGCGAGAAACCGGGCAACAGCAACGGCACGCCCTACCTATACGTGCCGGAGATCCACCCGCTCTCCCAGCTGGATGCGGTCGTGCTGACCCACGCCCATCTGGACCACTGCGCCTACATACCTCTCCTCTTCAAATACGGCTACGAGGGGCCCGTATACAGCACGCCGCCCACGCGCGATCTCTCGGCGATGCTGCAGCTCGACTACCTGGAGGTGCTGCGCAAGGAGAACGAGAAGATCCCCTATACCTCGAACGAGGTGAAGGAGTACATCAAGCGCTCGATCGCCCTGAACTACGGCAACGTGACCGACATCGCGCCGGATATCAAGCTCACGTTCCACAACGCCGGTCACATCCTGGGCTCTGCGATCGCCCATTTCCACATCGGGGACGGGCTCTACAACGTCGCTTTTACCGGTGACTTCAACTACAGCAAGAGCCGTCTCTTCAGCCCGGCGACGACCCAGTTCCCGCGGCTCGAGGCGCTCTTCATCGAGAGCACATACGGGGGCTCGAACGACATCCAGCCGTCCCGCAAGGAGGCCGAAGAGAAGCTCTACGAAGAGGTGAACGCCACCCTCTCCCGCGGCGGGAAAGTGCTGATCCCCGCGTTCTCGGTCGGGCGGTCGCAGGAGGTCATGCTGGCTCTCGAGGAGGGCATCCGCCTGAACAAGATCCCGAAGATCCCGATCTACCTGGACGGGATGATCCGCGAGGCGACCGCCATCCATACCGCCTACCCCGAGTACCTGAACCCGGATCTGCGGAACCAGATCTTCCGCGAGGGGATGAATCCGTTCCTATCGGACGTCTTCGTGCAGGTGGACTCACCCGAGATCCGCGAACGTGTCATCCAGGGCGGCGCCTGCGTTATCGTCACCACGAGCGGCATGCTGAACGGCGGACCGGTGATGGAGTACCTGCGGGGGATCTCATCGGACCAGCGGAACGCCCTCATCTTCGTGGGGTACCAGGCGGAGGGCACGATCGGGCGGCGCATCCAGAAGGGGTGGCGGGAGCTGCCGCTCGGCGGGCGGGAGACGATCGCGGTGAACATGGAGATCGTGACGATCGACGGGTTCTCGGGTCACTCGGATCGCCGCGAACTGATGAACTACGTCGGCCACGTCCAGCCCCGGCCGGAGAAGATCTTCACCATACACGGGGACGAGAACAAGACGATCGATCTGGCCAGTTCGATCTACAAGCGCTACCGCATCGAGACGCACTCCCCCATGAACCTGGAAACCTACCGCATGATCTGACATGAGGGATCGGTGGGCGGTCCTCCTGGGCATATTCGGGGTGATGGCGCTCTCCAACGCGGTTGTACCCGTCCTTCCCGCGTTCTCGGACCGGGTCTCGTTCCAGGGAGCGATCTACGCCGCCTACTTCCTGGGGGCGCTCATCACCGTCCTGCCCGCGGGCGTGGCGAGCGACCGGATCGGGCGGGGGATCCTGATCCGGGGCGGGCTCGTGCTGACCGTCGCCTCCGGCGCCGTGATCCTGCTCTACCCGCAGGGGATCGCGCTGCTGGCGGGGCGGCTGCTCGAGGGGATCGCGGCCGGGCTCTTCGTTGCAGCCGGTCTCTCCTGGGTGAACTCGCGGGCGGATCACGTCCGCCTCTCCGGTTACTTCTTCGCCTCGCTCAACCTGGGTCTCCTCGCGGGGCTCCTGGTTGCGGGCGCGCTGAGCGCACTTGCCTCCACGGCGCTCGGCGGGATCGCCTTCTTCACGGCATTCTCCCTGATCCCCCTCCTGCTGAGCGGGGGCATCTCCGAAGGCGACCGCCGCGGGTTCCGCGTGCCGAACATCCTCCGCCTCGGGCAGAGGTACCTCTGGCTCTACCTCTCCGCCGTGGTGCTGCTCGGCGTCACGGGGGCGATCCCGGCGATCTATCCCCAGTTCAGCGGGGGGGATCCCGCTCTCCTCGGTCTCGAACTCGCCACGATGAACATGGCAACCATCGCCGCCGTCCTGGTCGCCCCGCGGTGGCAGCTGGCGCCGATCCGCACGATCCGCATCGCTGCGATCGGCATGGCGATCGCTGTCATGGGATCGTTCGTGACGCCGCTGGCGTTCCCCGTCATCGGGCTGTGCGCGGGATTCGCGATCGTCTCCCAGATGGCGTTCCTGGCCGAGAGCGGCATTGCGCAGGGGGTGCTGATGGGTCTGTACTCCGCCGCGAACTACGCGGGTTTCGCGATTCTGCCCTTCATCGCGGCCCAGGTTGCGGAGAACGTGAGTTTCCTGGCCGCCTTTGCGGTGGTCGCCGCCATGACCGCGATGATGGCTCTCACGATCGGGAGGTGCGAGTGCGGGTAAAAGAGGTTCCCCGACGTACGACGAGGCGTGCCCGAAGCGCAGCCGTTGCGCCTAGCCGCTCTCTTCCTTCGTGGCGTCCCGGTTCTGGTTGATATCGACGGGCGTTTTGCAGAGGGGACAGGTGGTCAGCCACCGGGATTTTCCCTGGTAGATCCACTCGTAGCCGCACTTCTGGCACTTCAGTATCATTTCAGAGATAGATTGTCCCTCCCCCTATAAGAACGGAATCGGTTCACGATCGGGGGTTGCCTCTTCAAACCGCAGCCTCCTGTCCGTCCGCAGATCCGCTGGCGGGTTCATGGGTCCGGCATCGCCCCCGGAGTGCCTGCCCTCCCCTGCTCTCGCGGGAGCGGTCGAATCGACCGCTCTCCTTTTATACCGGGTGCGCATCTGCAAGGAACGTTTCGACAGGGTTATATATGTATATATGTATGTATGTATTTAGGCAAACCCAGGGGTGATGGATGGGTATGCACGAGAATATCTGGAAGAATTACAATGTGACGCAGCAGAAGATTCTGAACTACCTCTATACGGGCATTCAGAAGGACAAGCGGTTCTTCAAGTCGAAGTACATCGCAAGCGACCTGGGGCTCTCCCCCAAAGAGGTGGGGACGAACCTGGGGATCCTGGCGGAGATCTGCGACGACCTGGATATCGTGCGGTGGAGCTACTCCAGCAGCACGACCTGGATGGTCACGCCCCGTGCAGCGTTGTGAACGGTCCCTCCCCCCCGAAAATACGCCCCCTGTTCTCTTGAGTGCGGCAGGCCGCTACCCCTCCCGGCCCTGATCCCGATCTCCCCCCTCCAGCGGGATCAGGGCATCGGCGATCGCGTCGATCTCGTCCAGCACCCTCAGCTCGCGGCGCTTCATCTCGCGGAGTTCGCCGATGAGGAGCTGGAGACGCTCGCGAAGAACGCTCTCCTGCACCTCGCGGCGGGTTGCTCTGCCGGTATCCCTGGCCATGGCCCGATCTCTGCCTGCGGGCGAGATAAGAATTTCTCCTAAAGGGCCGGGGTGGCGGAGGTGGCGGTTCTCTCCGTGCCGATCCAGAAGATGATCACGGAGATGAGGCTCACTGCCCCGGAGAAGACAAAGACGCTCACGATGCCGGCGAGGTCCATCACCAGCCCGGAGACGACGGGGGCGATGATCATACCGGCGCTCGAGGCGGTGTTGTAGGCACCCATGGCGGATCCCTGGCCGATATCCCTGCCGATGATGGTGGTGATGGCGGTCGCCGAGGGGACCACGATCGCGCTGCCGAGCCCGATCAGGATGGAGGCGGCCAGGAGAGCGGGGAACCCGGCGAGGAAGGGGATGCTGGTCAGGGCTGCCGCCACCAGGACCGAACCGGCGATCACCAGGATGTTCTTGTTGTGGCGGTCGGCGACCCGTCCGAAGGCCCGCTGGAAGATGGCAGTCGTAAAGATGGAGAGGGAGATGGCGATCCCGATCTCGGTGGGCGACAGGAGCAGCAGCATGGCCGCAGCGAGGGGGAGGAACACCCAGAACGTGCCGTTGGCGAAGGAGTTCATGAACTGGAATATGATCACTGCCCGCATCAGGGGGTGGCGCATCGTATCCTTCACCGGGACGCGGACACGCAGGGAAGGCGCGGACTGCGGGAGGAACGCCAGGCAGACGAGCAGGGAGACTGTCGAGAAGAACGCCATCGAGAGGAAGACCGCCTCCATGCCGGCCATGTCCTTGATGATGCCGCCCATGAAGGGCCCGAATCCCATGCCGAGGAACATGGCGATGGAGAAGGTGCCCATGTACTTCCCTTCCTCCCCCTTCGGAGCCGCGTCGGCCACGTAGGCCATGGCGACCGGTATGACCGCCGCCGAGGCCATGCCGTGGATGAGCCGCACCAGCGTGAGCGCATAGACGCTGGTGGCCAGGATATAGCCCAGCGAGAGGAGGGTGTAGAGCAGGAGGCCGGCGAGGATGAAGGATTTTCGGCCCCGGCGGTCCGAGATGGAGCCCACGATGGGCATGACGATGGCCCTTGAGAGGGAGAATCCGGAGAATATGGCGCCTATCCAGAACCCCGTCGCCCCCAGGCTCTCCGCGTAGAACGGGAGGAGCGGAATCACGATGCCGAGCCCGATCATCGCCGAGAAGACGGCGATGAAGAGGACGTTGAAGACGGACCGCGTTCCCGTCGTCGGATCGGGAGGGGCTCCTCCCGGTAAGGGGTCCAGTGAGCGCGGGTGCAGTCTCATGATGTATCTGAATGATACCGGCGGTACGTCGATGCGGCCGGTTCGTATGCAGTATACCTGTGGTCATTCGGGATCCAAAAAATTATGCCCTGGAGCGCAGCCCGGAAAACCGCGCATAACCGTCGTTTCCGGCAAATGCTGAAATGGAAACTTATTATCTGGCCGAAGAGAGGTTTACATGCGGTCCGATGCATGGCAACCGCACAATACTGTTCCGCGGGCCTGCACGGACCCCTCGTATCCTCGTTCTCCGCATACCGCCAGCCCGCAGGCCGAGCGCCGCTGCCATGGCGGGATCGTCCATCGATCGGATGATCCGCACGGTGCAGACTGGCGGCGTCCGGCGGTTCGGAAGCGCACTCTCTCGGCGAATCCCTCGGGCACGGGAGAAAAAGAGTCAGTTCCAGCGAATGCAGTGCGGCACTTTATCGCATTCGGTGCGGTGCATGTTGCACCGGTCTTTCTTTCCTTTCTTCGATACCTTCTGATCGCAGCTATCGCATTTCATAACCCCCCCATATGCGGGGTAAAAACGGATAAATTTTCTTTTTTTCGTTATCGAGATGAGGTGCGGTGATGAATTCCGGATATTCACAGCGGGGGGACGAACATGCTCGTTCCCCTTCGAATGGATGCAGGCGATCGCGCTCTTCCGATGGCATCGGGATCCGGGCGATGCAGAGACCGAACGAGCAGACGATGCTGGTCTGCTGGACGGCAGGCTGTGCCAATCCGTGCCGGTACAGGCGGACCATGCATCGCGGTCTGCGCGATAGGATCCTTGCTGTCGTGCCGGTCACGCCGACATCTGCAAAAGAGGACGATGCGGTCTCCCTGCAGGCTTCAGCGTACCAGCAGGAACAGAACAATTCTCCCGGCACAGAAGTCCCTCACGCACGCGCGGTGCGGGCATCCGTTCCCGGAGGGCCGCGCAGCGGGGCGGATCGAACGGGACAGGCCGGCGTTCGCGCGAAATGGACGCCCGGCTATCTGCTAGAGCCCAAGAGAATGCGGAGGGGGGGATTTGAACCCCTGAACTCCTGCGAGACAGGACCCTGAATCCTGCGCCTTTGACCTGGCTCGGCAACCTCCGCCCAAGCGATCGAGCGCGACTCCCGGAAGGAGCCGCGGATACCGCTGCCTTTCGCAGGCAGGGCATCCATCGCGCATCCATATTATTTCCCGGCCCATCACATAAAGGTGCGTGTCCTGCAGCCGCACGGCTCCCGCGGACCGGGAACCTGCACGAACGAGCGGCACATGAGCCGCTCCCCGTGCCCCTTGCGTTGCCGGGACGATGGGCGGCGCAGTCGGGGTGCGGCACTGCGGGCTCTGTTCGGGATCGGCTGCAGGAAGAGGGGATGCGGCGACGGGCGGGCAGGAAGCCTCCGGCGCGATTCGCAGGCCCGACGATCCCGCCGATCGCCATGGCAGGTATCCTGCCCTGCCGCCCGCCCCCCCCTGCTCATTGCCCTCCGGGCACGTCCCGCGCTTCATTCCGGGCGCCGGCACGCGGACCCTCCGCATGCGGGATCCCGTGCGGATGCAGGCCCGGCAAAAAAAAGAGTGCGTGCGCTGCCTACCTGCCGCTCCGACCGCTCTCCGAACCGCCGAATCCCCCGTTGTTGCTGTCCGAGAACTTCTGCATCTCGCGCTCCCGCAGCTCGTTGCGGCGAATCTTGCCGGATATGGTCTTCGGGAGCGAGTCCACGAACTCGATCGCCCGCGGGTACTTGTAGGGCGCCGTGACCTGCTTCACGTGCTTCTGCAGTTCTTTTACGAGGGAGTCCGAGGGTTCGTAGTTCGGTTTCAGGACGATGAACGCCTTGACGATCAGCCCGCGGATTACGTCCGGCGACCCGACGACCGCCGCCTCGGCGACGGCCGGATGCTCGAGGAGCGCGCTCTCCACCTCGAAGGGGCCGATGCGGTAGCCCGAACTCTTGATCAGGTCGTCCACGCGCCCCAGGAACCAGATGTAGCCGTCCTCGTCCATCCAGGCCTTGTCGCCCGTGTGGTAGTGCCCGTCGAAGAGCACTCCGGCCGTGCGCTCGGCCTCGTCGATGTATTGGGTGAACAGTCCTGTGGGGAGCTGGTCCAGGCGGATGCAGATTTCGCCTTCCTCACCCGGGGAGCAGGGGGTACCTTCGGAGTC